>Ga0137376_10002082_pt1 | contig 11748 bp, 15 predicted proteins | sample SagtaG_23_FD_104814 | JGI IMG/M metagenome (GOLD analysis project Ga0137376, IMG submission 104814) | Vadose zone soil microbial communities from Sagehorn Ranch, Mendocino, California, USA - Sage2_L_20_16 metaG | ecosystem: Environmental > Terrestrial > Soil > Vadose zone | place: USA...
GAATATTGAAAAACCTGCCACCAGCCAAAAGCGCTCAAGCAATCGCCGAAAGTCTGCACATTCGCCTTCAAATCTGCACTGAAGGTCGCTTCGGATCATCCCACATCGCGGGCGTTGGATATACAAATCCATGGTCAGCCAAACTTTGAGGATTTCTGCTACGAGGCAGACTAGATATCTGGCGCAAACGCTCTGAATAAAGGGAATTGCGCTAAAGCTGTAGTTGTTCAAGGGGGTTTGCAACCTCTTCTGTCCCAGGAAACATGCTACTTGGCTCCGGATTCGCTTGATGTCCTCTTGCGCGGAACGTTATATGGCCGCACAAGTTCAATCTCAATGACGCTGACGGCTATATATGCCATATATACCCTTGCCTTGTCACGCAGAAGTGGTTGCCGAAGAAGGCTGAAGACATGCTCTTTCGTGAAGATACGAAAGCCTAGACGACAGTATAACCGCTGATCGTTTCTGTTCCCGCTTCGTGTGAGATTCGCCAGCATCGGTGTTTCTTCGCGCCGCTTGTCTTGACGGGCATAAACACATAAACACAGGTTGAAGTCGTCGACCTTCCTTGATGTTATCTACATGAATTCAACTGTGAATGTGATGGCTTGTCAAACCCGTTTCCCACTCCTACAAAGGCGCCGAAAGTGACTCATCTACTGAGGCGCGCATAACGGACGGGTCACGCGCGTCGTGACTTCCATATTTGGTCGAGGGCGGGATGACGGTAGGAGCATCGAACACAAGTGGTCCAAAGATAAATGGGGTCCCGGACGCACCCAATGGATGACTAGAATTTCGTCTGCATATGAACGGCCCCGCCATATGCGGTGGCGGACTGTAAAGGGTCTTCAGTCTTTTTGCCCTGTCTTATTCTGTCATCTCTCTCCCGGATTTGAGGCTCTCCACTTTCTTCAAGCAGAGAAAGCCACTTTCTGGACCTTTACGCGCTTGTAAAGCTTGTGTGGATCTAGGCCCGAACGTTTGTTTGGTTTCCTTGGTCAGATATCGGTTTTTTCCGTTCTTCCATTGCCACATCAGCATCACAGCCTCAGTCCTTTGAAGAACGAAGAATGTCAAGGTCCGATGAATTTGAATTGTATTCGCGTACGGATCTTCATTGAACCATCGATGAGTTTGAGGGAATGTTACGGGAGAAGCTGATTCGGAAAACGTGGACATACTACAAAGGCATAGTCCGTTCGACCGTGCGCCGCAAAGTTCCAAACCCTTAAAAACGCTAATCTCCACTTTTTTTTTACGTTTGACTTCCCAATATCCTCTCCCAGTTACTTCCGCAGTAACCCATGGACCTCAACAGCACCGTGCCCCTTGGTGATGATACACGCTGCAAAAATTCTCGCTATCTACCTACATATGACGCGGCCAACATCCAGTACACATTGCGCCTTCCCACATATCGGTCCTCTTATATCCGCCGCTTCCATCCTTATGCGAGAATTGCACGTTTTATTGAGGAGCAGGATGTGGTACGGCAGCTCAATTTCTTGCTCCAGTACGCGTGCCTTCTGACCCGAAGAAAGGATGACAGTGATAACGAACAACGCGGCGAGGGGACGCTACTGGATTTACGTGTTCTTGGAGGCCCAGTCGAGGTACTACTACCCACCGCCTCCGATGATCGTTCTGAAGGAAATCTCAACAAGATCCTGGCGGAAGAATCACCTGTTGGCGAAGTGCCTGTAGTCATTGGTTCTGTCATAGGCAATACGAGCCTTCAATGAAGGGCAACGCCGTGGACCTGAAGACACGAGCTGATTGGACGTCTATTGCAGACCCGTTCATGCATGGCTTTCTCCATGCCATTGATCCCGGATCCTCGTCACTGTCTCGCCCTCGAGTCGATTACTTCCTTACCGGTCGTTCAACTCCCTCCTAACATTATATATAAACCACTCCATACGTGCGATCTCGATCGTGACATTCCGCATGAATGTCATTAGCTACCCAGAGTGCTTTGTAGCTGTTCAGATTCCCTGTCTATCGCACAGCAACTTACAATTATTACATCGATGTCATCCACTATTCACATACAACATACAACATATCGGCCTTCCCAGTAGCGTTAGTGACTTAAGAAAAGTCTATTTCAACGTTTCAGCATTTCGACGATCCCGGCAATGCTATTTTAGTACAGACATGATCTACTCCATTGAACGACTCCTGTGTATGGTGGTAGCAGTAAGGATCTTCTGGTCACTGCCTCATGTGTGCCTGGCATCGACATCGACCTATTTCGGGTGTGCGCTGCACAGCCACTGCGTCAGCTGGGTCTCCTTTTGATCGTTAGGCCGAGATTTCCATCACTTGAATTCCCATCACTTATCATTCCACAGGTTTCGAAGACATAGGAAGCTGAGATATTGGATCTGGACGCGGAAATCGGAAATGCGTAAAGCTCGGGTGCGTTAGGCGTTCAACGATCGGCTTACCTAACGCCACTTGGGTCTAGTACTGAGGCAGCGCCTGTCTAACGGCACACCTGCCACGCCGCTCTCCCAATCCGTTCTCTTGCGGAGGTCCTTATTTTCTCTCATTGGCCGACATTCCGACGTCTTTTATTGCCCTTGATCCTCTTGATTTCAGAACTTCCCCCATCCTCTGCGTGGACCACGTTCCACGCCAGCAAAGCTGGAAAGGACCCTCTGCATCGATCCACTCCATCTTCACTAATCCACTCCATCTTGTACATCTCCGGCAGAACGTTCCCAAGATTGATAGCGGAAAATTGGTTTGGCTGGCTTTGCTTTATTAGGAACTTACGCCTCGTGGTCGGTACTTTGAATTGGCCGTACTGCGTCTTGTTCTCGGTCGCGGCGTGTGAAAGCCGTGCTTCACCACGTATCATCATAGGGATTCCTCCTGCCGCCTGAAGAGCTGCAAGAGCTTGCTCTCACCTCTTGTATGCATGTCCACGTTTTTCTTTCGATATATTCGCTGACATGGACCTTCCCATGCATCAGGAGTCCTCATAATCGCCCTCGCCAGCATTCTTTTCACCTTCTCAATCATTTTTAGGACACAAAAATGGCATCATGTTCAACGATTCCTACCTTGACGCAAACAGTAGCAACGACCACAGAGTCGACGTCGATAGTGGTTTCTTCTTCTGTCACGACATCACCCCCGACAACAACGTTCATAACCTCAATTGGAACGACATGTGTTCCCGAAAGAAACACTTCCTCGTGCCAGACAACAACACAAGTGGCAACTAGCATTATTCCTGGTTCGTGGCAGTTTCGTTGCCAATATGCGCTTGCTTCACCACAAACCACACAGGCGGACTACAGACCGTTGAGGTTACTCAGACAACTGTTTTTCCGGTGACGGCCACGGTCGTAAATACGCTCTTTGGTACCTCGTGCCCGGGCGGAGTCGTTACATCCACGACATCCGCGTCTACTTCAAGCTTTATTCCTCCCGTGCTGAGCACGGTGACTGCTATGTCGTCGTCGACGGCAGCAAATGGAAGTGTTCTTGTTACACTAGTTACAGAGACGCAAACGATGTCACCGACGGGTTCCTCCACTGCCGGAGCCCTGAACAGCAACACAAATAGTACCACGACACCACACCTTGGTGCTGTTATCGGAGGATCTGTTGGCGGTTTCTTTGGCCTGGCAGCTCTGGCATTACTTGCCTGGTACTTGTGGTATGTCTCTACCCTATAAAGGATGGCAGTATATATAGCCTATTTATTACAGGAAACGCAATACTCAATGGGACGATATCTTTGAAAGAGAAGAGGACGCCATTCTTAGAGATGCATTTCCCAAGCCCAAGCGGGACCCTAATTTAGATCCTAAACCTAGGCCTTACGAGTACGGTCTAGTGGGACACTCTGCTATGCCACCTCGCATGTCGCCACCCCCTTCTACTGGTCTCAGTCTTGGCTCGGATACCGCGTATAACTCTTTACCCAACGTTACTCAGCATCATCAGCCGTATCAACATTCGGTTGGGCAACAATCGGGAGCGCAGCAGCAGCAATCAATAGGGCAACAACAGTCGGCGGCTCAACAGCAATCGATAGGACAACAACAGCAACAATCGGTGATGCAGCAACAACAGTCAGCTGTTCAACAGCAATCGGTGGGACAACAACTGCCGCAGCAACAACAGCAGTCTGTGGGTCCGTACTCTGGCCAGAGTACGGGTCAGCCGACGCACGCACAGTTACCGACCTTTTCGTCCCATGGTCATGCCATAGCCGCGGCATCTGTGGCCTCTGTTACCCCTAGACCGTCTGCCGCAGTTTCACTTATTAGCAGCTTGCAAGAAGGATCGTCGTCTGCCTCTGCAACATCCGGTGCGTGGGTTGGTGCTGGAGGTAACCGATATCCACCCGGGATGCAATACAACACAGGTGCAACTTCTAGCACGGCCCAGCCAAGATTTGGGACTGGACAACGGGAATCTATTGTTGACGAGGATGAGGTTTATGGGGGCATCGCGCCCATTATGCCTGTTGCCAGTCATTCAGGCTCTAATAGTGCATCAGCGTATAATCGTGGTCATTCGGCTGGATTATCCAACGGTGGACCTGGACCAAACTCAGCTGAATTCAATCCTTATCAAGAACGACAGAGGCCGATCCGGGAACGAAGAGATGGAAAAGGGCAGTTGATCACGACCGGGGAGAAGGCGCCTATCGTTCATCTAGATGGAGGCCGGTATAGAGAGCACGTACGGGCGTCAGTTCCAGCGTCCATCGGCAGCGATTCCATTATGGGGCCTCCCGCATATAGCGCATAAGCTGGTTTTCGCGAGGTCCTTTTCAGTTTATCCTGAACTACAACATAAGTATGGTTTTCTTGATATTTTGGGCCCATGGTTTTCTTTTCTTTTCAATTGTTAATCTGATGCCGTTTTCCCGTTTTTGGCATCAACGGACCTTTATATTCTAACTCCAGCGTATTATTAGTCTAGTTAACAAGCTCATACACCCTCCTCACTGCATCTTCTTGTTTCCCCCATTGATTTGTAGATTACCTCCTTTGCATGCGCAAGTCTCCTTACCCTTATGAACGCGATGGTTTTTATGATGGCGATGATACATAGTAATAGCATAATCAATTACAAGAGTTTTTGTGGTATTTTTGTGCCGGGAAAGTAACCATAGCCCCAAACCTCCTTGGCTTGGTTGACGACGACCAATTTTTTATAATTACTAGCTGCGCAGATACATCGGAAAAGCTGAAGGTTGCTTTCGGGTACCCGTGACTTTTATGCTATCTGTCGTACGTTTTGCACGAGGTATATTGATCGGAGCGTTGCACGGGTCGTGCATCGGTTGGCTGGCGGTCCTGACTCCTGGATCAAAGCTTCGCTCCCTTTTATAATAAAGTGCTCGACGGAGGGACAATGAAGCTGCATTGAAATCCTCGACGATAAATGCATGCATTATTGCTTTGTACCCGCCACCCTTCACGGCCTTGTACCATCGTGACTCACCGAGGCCTTCCGCATTCCCAGCATCACCCAATCACCGAGTAACGCCTACACTAGCCTACATTGTCCAGCAAATTGGTTGCCATCGCAACTTGAAGGGCGCAACGCCTTTTGTAGTAAGTGCCATCAGCCCAACGACCCTTCGATCCTTCTTTGCCGCAGGACGCGTGACGTGTAACGCAAACGCTGTGATTGCTTGGCTACCAGTATTGTTCTCGCTTACAGCAAAAACGTAACCCAGCCCAAGTGTCATTGTCCCATTATTTCCGGCTCTCCCGACGCTCCTCCATAATCCTTATTGTTTTCGATATATAAGTATTCTGCCATGACGCTGGCGAAATTTATCCCTTTTTTCACCTCCAAGACCACAGCGTCAAACGCCCCTTGGGCTCGAGTCTCTCGTTTTACGATTCCCAACGTTTCTCGGTGCTGGGTCACCTTTTAAACTTTTTCCAACGCTCCTCGACTGGTAACGACAGAACCCTTACGCCCTAGAGAACCCTTTCCTTCATCCCCATCAACTCACTGTATCTATAAACCAACATGCCTCCTACACGTGCAAGTGAGTCGAACGCCGCATATACCAGGTTGCAGCTTATGATGATATTTTCCAGTGATATTTATGGGTCTCAACGTAGTCCGTTTTCTGAGTATCGTCACCCTGTTGCTTGTTTTTGCAAGTCAAATCGTGGTCATGGTCACCAACATAAAGGCAGTCAATGAGTTTGAGGCGAACGCGGCAGGTAATTCATCGGCCTATCAAAATTGTGATTACATCGAGTGCGTCTGTTCCTACGGTTATTGTGGTGCTTTATTGATTCATTTGTTCAAAGAGGAAGCACCGTACCCAATCAGCCCGCTGGCGTCTTCTGGGCTGTTGTAGCTACTCTGTTGATCATTCTTCAATCTATCATTTTACTCTGTGAGTATTCCTATGTGGCCCTTGTAGAAAGCCACTAACAACGTATAGTATCTGAACTTGGCTGGCCCATGAAATTCTTTGACCGATTTTTCCCCGTTCTCGGCTCCGAGTTTGGTTTGGGTCCCCTCGGCATCTTTCAAGGACTGTATGTAATGCATTTCCCTCATCGATCGACTGGCCTTAACTATTGAGCAGTATCGCTACTCAAATTCTCTCTCACCATGTTGATGACTACACACTCGTATCTGCGTTCTTCCTGTTTTCCATCGGGTGCCTAAATATGTTCCTGGGGCTGGTCTTCCGCGAGTCCGCGAAGGATAAGCGTTCTATTCTGTCATGGCGTGCCGAAGCCAAGGGAGTTCTTCCCAAAACAACGGATTCAGATGGTCCCAAGCGATCTGCGTGGAGTGGAAAGGGTGCCTCGCCAGCATTTATTGCTCGTTCGCTCCCCGCGAATAACACTGAAAAGTCTCCCGGTTACGGTTGGGGCGCAGATATCAAGTCCGAATTTGGCTCGTTCAGGAGCATCGACAAGACGGGCTATGGGTTTGGGAGACAAGGAGAGAAAGCTGCAGGACTGAAAGGTTCGTTTGCCCTGGTTCCCCATTAGAGCCGGTTTTAAGCCAAGTCTCCAGGTTTCATCCTTCAAAAACCGGAAGAATCTCTACCGCGATACGCAAGCCCTCCCCCTCCTGCCGGTCGCGTGTCGCGCAGCCCGTCTTCTCACTCGTCTGATTCGAGCTTTTCTTCACCTTACCGAGGGAGCCGAGATGCACGAGAAGACGAGCCCGAGCGTTCGCCATCTAGGGCACGCTCACCTTCACACCGCTCCGGAGAGCGGTCAGGAGCATCTGTTCCCAAGTTCCAGTCGAGCGCTACAGCCATCTAATTATAATAAAATTTTTATTTGGCGACAACTGCATTATCTTATGACATTGTGTACGATATCTGACACGTCTGACTGTTTTACGCAGCGTTACTTATAACACCGTGATCCAGCATGAACTGCAGTAATATTAAACTATTGTGAACATTGGACCACCATGGACCATCAGGATTAATCCACTCCAGACCGCCGGGCACCACATTCTATTGAACCTTTCTATCTGTAATCACAAATGCAATTAGTCACGACAAATTCCGGCGAACTAGTAATGCGAGACAAGGAATGAGTGGGCTCGAAGAAAGAGGAAATATGACTTTGCAACGGATCACCACTCAATGTGTTCCCAAGAGCGGCTGAAGTGAAAGGCATGGGAGAGGTGACCATGAAGTATCTGACGAGGCAAACGCCCCATAGTCTTGACTCGTGTCCGACAAGCGTTCTGTGTAATACACCAGGATGTGCACTAATTTCAAAGCCATGGATTGGAGAGTTGGCAAGCCCGACCAATTCATTATCGATAGCCAACGAAGTTATGACTCTGCCATCGGGAGTAACAACAGGCATGCGATGCGAGAGAAGCAATTGCCCACCATATCTCCAATTGGTCACTGTCCATAGAATCGTAAGGCTGGGCAGAACTCGAGGAAATCGGACGAATCTGCCATATATGACAGCTTAAAATGCCGATAAGTTGAGGATGATTTTGGCTTAGCGTATTCGTCGCTCGGCTGTACATGTGTATAATCAGTTTGCTTATCATGAGTGATCTCGGTTACGAAAACATACTACAGGGTTCCATGTTGTCTTTGGAGGATGAGCTAAGTAGCGCCGAATTCCGTTCTTTCATTCCATCCGTTAGCCAATCATCGAAGCTGTACCAGATACACATCTGCGCGCGACCAAAGAGTCTTATTTATGATTCACGTCCATCTAGGCGCTGTCTACGCAGCTCTGAGAAATGACATGCACGACGACGTTGTATAGTACCCAAGAATGGGTGCCTGAAGGCCTGAATCTCGACGGTTAGTTGCACCGACCTCCGTGAGATACTAGCGTTTTTTTCTTTTGGATAAGATATAGCCATATATTAAGCAAATGTACCTGACAACCTGAACGGTCCACCTGTACCATGAGGATCAAGATTGGTGTCAAAGCAATAAAAAGGATGGCTTTCGCGACATTACCGTGTTCGTGTTTACATTGTATGAACGAAATATGGCAATAATTGTACTCGAGGACCGCTTCTCGGCGATCATTGTAATGGAACGCTGATATAGGTTAAGATTATCTGGTCGCCTGTGGCCCTGTGCACTGATGTTATTCCGGGAGAAAGCAGTGCCGACGTCGCTGAGTCAACGTTTTGACGAGAATGAAAGAAAGGGGGATCAAATAGTAGCGAGTCGCGCAGGAAAATCCTGACATACAGTGAGCTGGTCTGCGGCTTGTTACGGAGTGTGCATTATGCGAATACGGGACGCACTTGGTTAGTTTCATGGATTTTTGGCAGCGGTATGAAGATCTTCTACGTTGACGGATTTAACCCGATATGATAAGCGCGGAGACCATCTGTGCGCGATGGCTGTGCCGCAGCAGCGTGAAGATCCCAGATGAAACTGTGCATAGCTTACTTGTAGACGCGTGTTAAGGGGGTTCTAGGCGCCACAATGGTCATCAATATGCGATGATGCGTTGAGTCGAGCTGTGGAATTTGGAAGGCAAACGTTGAATGCACATTTCACACAAGAAATCACATCTTAACGTCATGCGGCAAGTACAATTTCCTCTTCGCTTCCATGCAGACAGTCCTCGCTGACGAAAACAGTAAACGGCTGAAGAGCTTTCTAAAGAAAAACCCCTCTGCCTTCACCTTTGACGACCTCCCCCCCTGAACCTCCATGATTATGATCTTATGCTGTCGTGTTTATTGACAGTAACTTATTAGATACTACTACATTAGGGCTGGGTTGAATTGCTTTTGCCCGCCGAAAATAACGTGAGATTGGGAGGCCCCTTCGTGTGAGGTGTTTTTCACGCCGTTTTTCACAGTGAGAAACAGCTTATGTAATCAAGTGTTTTCGTCTTCCCCCAAACGTTGGATTGGCTCCCGCTGGCACCACATTGAGCCCCTGCTGCCTACAGACTAACCCGCGCGGTGCCTTTGCCTTAGCCAATGATGCTGGGTAAATCCCAGTGCCGCTGCGTGGTTGGTTGTGGTGGCTGTGGGCTGTTGTTGTACTGCCAGCGCTACATGGCTCACATGATACATCGTCGGGCAATCATGGTTCAGGTAATGTAACAATACATTCCTATGTGTACCTAGAGATACTCATCCATATTCCAGTCATCGGGTTTGCCAGATGGGACAGATGCTGCCTTGGATAGCAAAGTCGTACTCCCGATGATCAAAACTTCCGTTTTGCCTGAGAGATGCTTGATGAGGGAAGCGAGGGCAGGACTGTCCAGCTTGACAAAGCTGGCAACCTTCCATTGTCCACTGCATCTCTCGATTCTTGCATCATCAGGATTTCCAGCATCAATCCGGACTGACTCGGCAAGGTCATAAGGATCAGGATGGTCAAACCATTCTTGCTCGAGAATGGCTGTGTCTATTGAAGGTGAGATATTCTCCTCATTCAAAAGGTCCATCAGACTCGGTGCAGAATAGTAATGTGTTGTATTTCCTCTTGCAGAATCCGTGTCTGAGGATTTTGGCTGAATTTGCTGCTTTGGAAGCCGAATGTGCGGCTTGTGGTCTGAGTTGCCATCACCGAAGCCATTGGTGTAATAGTCGTATAGTTTTGTGCATTCAATAATGTTCTCGGGAGTCATAGTGCTCCGGCGTGCGGCATTGAACCAGCCAAGGCGGGAGGCAGTGCGCTCGTCACAGACCTCAGAAGGTGAGATGGAAAAAACCTTGATGGCAATACGCTAGTGGCACTGCATGATTAGACGGCCTGCACCAGGAGACAAATGTGAGAGACAAACTGCTAATTGCTTGGCATTTGAGTCATTTGCGAGCGCCTTCCAGTAGTCCAAAGGCTTCGTTTTGACAGTCCAAGGATGGCCACGGAAAGGCTCCAAATTATATGCCCAGCTTGTGACCTGAGACACTAAAACGTCGGACTCTTCCTTACCACCTGCGCCAACACGCAACTGTTCGCCCTTCAGTATTTGAAGTGACGATTTAAGGAGTTGCTTGAAAAGCAATGGCCATTCTTCCTTTGTAGGTAGTTTACCTCCCTGAAGATCTGGCATTACGAGCTGAATAGCACCATTGTGACGATACACTAACGATTAAAGTGAGAAAACTTATAAACTTGAATTCAAGTTGGCAAATGCATACGTGGATGTAGCCAATAGCCAAGTAAGAATATGTTGAAGGATGACTCCCGCATCATTTGATCGAAACGATGATTATATACTTCTTGAATCGTGTTTCGTAAGTGTAGAAGTCCACACTTTGGGTCAGCCAGCAACTTTTCCAAGTGCCATGCAATGCAAACCCATGCATAAAATACATCCCCGCATGTCGTAGTTTGCCCTTCCAAAGTTAAAATAGCATGAGCACCTGATGTAAGAAGTTGAATAAATGTCGACAAATCGGCCATAAAACTGTAGTGAGTTGGGCATCGCTCAAGGTATGGCAAAAGCTTCTTTGTCTAGACATAACAAAGGCTTGTCAGGTGCTGACCTTTCATCGTCCGAAGCTATAGAACTTACTGCAGAACTACTAAAGATCAAAGTTTCCTTTTCAAGACAGGCTTGGATCGCTGGCACACAGGTCTGAACTGCCTTTGCCTGAATATATGATGACGAGAAACGTGTCTCCGAAGCTGATTTCATGCCTTGAGAAATTCCCAACCTTTTTCGCTCGACAGACAACTGATATGTGCCATAATTTGATTTCCCGAAGTAGTTTGAGATGCCTGAAACGACCGAGAGAACCTACAATCAGATATATATTACTTTTGTCATAAACTCTCAACCACAACCATGGATCATCACTGACCTGCTTGAATAGACTACCAATGTCTTTCATGTACAGATTGAGATTGTGACATGGATCATAGACATTTAAAATCCAGGGGTATTTGTTGTGAAGCTCGATCTTTGAGAGTCGGATATTGGATCCACCATCGCCTGCTACGGCAATGTATTTCTCTGCTCCATGTGTGGTGATGATCTGGTATATCAGCTGTTAGTACCAACAATGTGTCTAAGAATACGACAATGAAATACGATACCTGCTGTGCTACATCTCGCAAGGCTAATCCTGTCACAGAAACACCTTTGAAGACATGACCCGCTGCAAAGATTGATCGTCGTTTCGAGGTAGTGGTGTGAAACGTATAGATCTCGTCTCTTGCACGTGTACTCCACCCATCGTATGAGAGTGTCAAGGACGTTTGGCCAGCGAGGAATTCCAAGAGTTTCAAATTGATTGCCGCTGCTTCTTGGGCAA
>Ga0137376_10002085_pt1 | contig 11740 bp, 16 predicted proteins | sample SagtaG_23_FD_104814 | JGI IMG/M metagenome (GOLD analysis project Ga0137376, IMG submission 104814) | Vadose zone soil microbial communities from Sagehorn Ranch, Mendocino, California, USA - Sage2_L_20_16 metaG | ecosystem: Environmental > Terrestrial > Soil > Vadose zone | place: USA...
CGGTTTGTTCCTGTGTAAAGCATCTCATGGGTCATGGGTCGCCCTCTACAACGTTCTTGAAACATTTCTGGGGTTCGAAACCAGAATTCCGTGCTGCCGGTGACGTGACAAGCAATCACGACTCAAAGACCACTTTTCTTGAGTCCTGGCGAAGATAAGCTATATTGGGAAAGGAAACAGATGTCGAGAAGCTTATGACAACTCAAGCGCTCGCCTGAGAACTTGGGATGCCAAGAAAGTTACTCTACAGCCCTGAGTCTGGGCTCCGAATGCAAAGGAGAGCGCCTGATAAGTAACCAAGTAGCCGCCGATTCATCCATGGTCATAGCATTCAAGTCAGTAGTCATTTGCCTGGATCCGACCAGCAAGCCCGATAGAGCAATCGTACCAGCGTGCACACATTTGGTAAGTAATAATGGCCAGTGGAACCCCTCCAAACTAACAAATATTTCAACTTACAGGAAAGGCTGTGTTTGGGCTGTGCATGAGAGAAAACAGTACAGACATGTGCGCGCCATGATGCTGATTGAGGCTGTTCTCAACCACACTCGCCAAGAGATCCATAGCGGCGTGGTCACACAAAAAACTGTGGGAAAAACAAACAAGATATGTTTCATTTCGAAGTCAGAATGATCCCAAAACTTTCTTTTCCCGACATACTTACCCTTTGCCTGAAAAGTGTGTGCTGTGATATTTAATTGCCGTATATCAGGGCTCAGGTGATGAGAATTTACTCGATGGCGTTTGGGATTAGAACAGATTTGCCTCACGCTAAGTGAAGTCGTAATCTACGACCAACTTTGAAGAAACTTGCTGATAACCTAACATCAAGACATTCGGCCAAAGCATCACTGTTGTCTGATTCCATTTATGTTCTTCTTGAACTTGAACTCTCGTCGCATGCTCCATGATACCAATTTCCCGTGCAATCAAGGCTATTCAGTCCTATGACGTACCTGAAAATGATGGTAGGAAATGCAGATATACCCTGATATAACCTGCCGAAAATCGTCGAGACTATTTTTGACCTTGTATGCGAAACCTGAGCCCAGGCATGTCTTTTGTCATAAATAACGTTACCAAGCTGCTAATGGTAACCAAATTGCTAGCGCTCTCAGGCGCTCTTCTGTGTGCGATGGACGTACTATGTTGTCTTTGTTCTCTCTTGAGGTCCCCTAATTCTAATTTCGTTTAACAACTATCTCCACTAACAATTCCTTCCATTTTTTCACGATACTGAGTCTGAATACGGATGAATTGAATCTAGGACTAAATCGTTCAACTGCGAATAGAAGTGCGTAGAGAATATATTGGCAGCAGGCACATTAAATTTGTCCATCGGCGGCGTCTCCCGATATTTGCTGTATACTACCACCGTGTTTGCTCGGACTATAGATAGTGCGCTTCCTAATCGTATTATTAGGGGGTGTGATGCATCACAATACATCACACCCAAATGGTTCAGCGCCACGCCGAGTCGTGATGCAGGCATCCTACCTTAGACTATTGCAAGACCAAAATCTCAAGTTACTACTTGCACTTTGCAACTGGACTGCTTTGCTGAAATGAGGTGATTTTCATCTGTGATAGAAAAACAAAGCAAATTTATATCTGATATCATCACTTGTCATGACGTGCCTTGCCAAATCGCGTGCGATTGATAGTGATCTACTACCTGTTCCAGGTTGCAAGGCCCACACCGCATGTTTGAACCCTGTTGACTTCTCGGATGTCCAGTATGTTATTGCTGTACTGCCTATTCGAGGACAAGGCGCCTTGAGACGTCTAAACTGTATATATAGGTGAGAAACCTGCAGAACTATGGAGACAATATGATCTCCTACACTGAAGCGGTTATCGTTTCGACAACCGTACAGGCGGTCCTGACTGGGGCATACTTTGCCACGTTCCTTCTCTGCCTGCGATGGCAGATCTATCCCAACCCCGGCTACATCTCGAAAACGGGCAAGGGCTTCCAACGGTTTATGCTATCCCTCACCATTATCATCTTTACTTTCGCCATGACAGACCTAGGCATTTCCCTGGAAGCTTCGTTACTTGCTCTGAGGGGTGCCGACAACCTGGTGTTCGCGGGTATCATTGCTGTGCGTAGTTCTTCCGCTCCGACGTATTGTTATTTTATCTTGAGCTCGCTCCAGTTTGCTGTGGAAGCCCTTACAGCAATTATTGTCGACGGTGTTCTGGTTAGTATATCAAAGTTCTGGCAGATTTCGGTTCACTGAGTTACATTAGATCTATCACTGTTGGGTCATTTACCAACAAGCGTGGTCAATCGTAGCTATACCCCTTCTCTTCTTTGTATACAACTTCGCCAGCGTCATTACGCTCATGTCTTGGGGTTCAGCCAATCTCCCAGATATGCTGACTGTGCGATATGAGCGAGTGCAAGAGAGTTTTGAGGCCTGCACCGTTTTCATTAACATATATGCGACCTGTACGTCCACCAATTTCTTTTTCTTTGCAATCCTTATCCTAAACCCTGCTTAAGCTGCCATTATAATTCAGATCTGGAGGGAAAGCGAGCACACTCGTCGCCTGCGCTCCATTTTCACAATTCGTGCCGTTGCAGAATCAGGCGTGTTATACACTCTGACGAGTATCCCCGCACTCTCTGCGATATTTATCAGAGATTTTCCCAATGGATCTCCGTATCCCCTGATGATGGCCACTGCTATAGTACGTCGTACTTCGAATGGAGACTTTGACCGCATGACTTAATCATGCCTCTAGAGCTCCCCCGTTGCAGGAATTGCATACAATCTTCTAGTAACAAGGGCGGCTAAAAGTAGTGTCTCACCCTCCACAGTGCAACATGTGTCTAAGATGCAGTTTGGAGAGCCGAATGCAACTGCGGTTGAGAGCAAGACATCGGACGTGGAGCAAGGAGTGCATTGAAAGCTCGCATAGTTGCCTTGGGAAAACCCAGCCAATTTTCCCCTGACCACATCAACACGCTCAATACGCAGGCCAGTCTACTTGCTTTGGAAATGAAGTCATTGCTATTCTATCTCCTTGTATGAGATTCTGTTTGTGATACATCTGCCACCAAATTTCGAGGACCAAATGGCTCTCCATCGACCATATGCGACTCCCTATCTATACTGCATTTTGTAATTTTTCTGTGTAGCTATACAAGGCTGTATCTAGATAGTTGAATGTATGTATTCATTACCGTCGTACGATATTGAAGATAGCGTGTCGTCGGCGCATGTTTTGGATGATTTAACGTCCCTTATTGAACGCGAATGCAGGAACGCGAAGGTCACGCAGACACGATTTCGCGCCACTGGTCGCAAGTCACTCCAGCGTGGTATCGTGTCTGACACGACGAACAAATCTCCATCATGCACGTTGGACAAAGTAAAATCATGCCAACATCGCTGCACCTATGCACAGCTTCGCAATGCAGTGAGGGACAAAAGAATAATCCTTCCATGTTTGTGAGGACATAAGACAGGAAATGTGCGCGAAGTAACCGCTCCTCGTCTGCCAGAGGTAAAAGATCTCGGATAACCGCGTAAGGGATGTCTTGGTTACAGCGAGACCCAGCCTCAATTTCGGCGATGCACTTGAGAGGGGTATGTATGTTTTCGACAGCAGATGCAAGTAATGTCGATAAACACTCTCTGCAATAACTATGCTTGCACTGCAGGGTGATTGGTGAGATGGACTTGTCTAGGCAGATATAGCAAATATTTGTGGAAGCTTCGTCCAGGTCGTTTCGCCGGATCGTAACGGCATTGGATATTATCTCCTTCACTTTGTTTAGAACTTTTGAATCTCCTTTGACAATTAGTTTTGAATCGACGAGATCCAGTGTTACTTTATTCTTGCCGACATCGGCCTCGGACTGCAGTTGTTCCTGGCCCTGGTCAAGATACCATCGGAGAAAGAATCTGTCGAGAGGTACTTCGTTCCATGCCATGCGTACCTTCTTGAGAACCTTCAAGATGGACTCCCTCGCCCGCGGTCGGTTCAACTGTTCCCCCAAAATATGAATTCGCCGCGCACGATGATCTGGTACGATAAGAACGTTATAGTCTTTGCTGTTCTCTGCGTTGACTGCATCAACGACCTTGGCACTGCTGGTCGAATCGAAGTAATCGTCCCACACGATAGCTTCATCTTGTTTCAGGATATCTCCATTAATCAATGTATTGAGCGAGGCTAAAAGCTTGCTGAACGCCATTGCTTCTACCCAGGCGGCGACGACGTAGATGCGGACGTCACAGTTGGATGAGACAACTAAGATGGAGCACTGTCCATTATAGATGTCTCGACATTTTTCTAGGTCGCTTTCTATAAGCCGGAATTGTTCTGGCGGAATATCAAAACGAGAGCGATGAATGCCCTGGACTTTCAAGATACTCCCTATTCCAAGGAAACCCGCTTTAAGCTTGCCCGTTGCAGCTGTCGCTGCTTCCGGCGTCTCGAATCTTGCAAAGGCAGTCATTTCCTCGGAAGCTGGCAGATCAAGAACGTCAAAGGCAGTCAGCACCCCGTATTTTTCGAGGATTTCCTTGATAGATTCAATGGGTGATGACACGTATGTTGGGGCTGTCACGTTGACGTACTGACATTCTGTACATCTTTGCTTAATGGATACGCTGGTATCTTCGGCAGGCAAATTGTCAATCTGCACCGTGAACATGGTGGTCTGTCCCTTTTTAGCAGGTAAATAGGATGCCTTGATTTTACGTCCTTCAACAATTCGGCCATCGAGTCGGGCGGCATCTTCCTTCGCCAGCGTCACGGTGCCATACCGAGCCCATGCCGTTTTACAAGGAGTTGGCCAAGTAACCTTTACGTCACAGTTCTTCACAGCACGGTCGGGGTCAAGCGCTCGGTCTGAGTATAGCTGAGCTGACAATGTAGAACCCTCGAGCTTATAATCATTGAGGATCTCGAGAGCCGACAATGTCTGCTCTTTGGTGCTGAACTCGATAATGGCTTTTACCGGTTCGGTTAGCTTGTCAACGTGCACCGTGCGCAAACCGGTGACAGGAAGATTCTCAATCTCTCTGCGAGAAACGTGGAACGGGAGGTTCTTTAAGATGACACGATTTGGATCGGTAGCTGTCAGTGCATACTGTACGTGGCCGCCGGCCCCGAAGACCACTGTACAGTTATACATGAGTCGCTCTGTAGTCACGTTTTCGTCATGGGCCTATTAACGAAAACAATGCCTTAATACGAGTGCTACTGAGAAAAAAGTCAACGTACCGATTCTTTGCCCTCAATCGTTGGTTCTTCCTCATCCTATAACCCGTATTTCAATGAAACATGTCTTTGGTGAATGACAAAAGTACCAACTTCTTGATTTTCGCCGCTCAAGATGTCATCTGAATTGACATGCAACAGCGGACAAGAGTCACCCTTCGGACAGAAACCTTGACCAAAGTACAAACAGGTTTCCTGGCCGCGTCCTGGAGAGGTGTAGGAAGAGACGTGATCTGTTCGGTACCGCGGTTCGGCACTTGGTTCAGACGGCTGTTCATTCCAAGCATCGGCATTTTGTGAAGAATCCCATGTGTTGACCTGCTCATCGGTATTCCAGTCGGAACTCCACTCCTGCTGATCAGACTCGGGTTCGTGTGCAAACCTACACCTAGTCCTGTGACACTGGCCACGCAAGTAAGCCCAGCAGGTACGCTGGTCTGATCTATCTCCTTGCCCGCCTTGTCGAGACGTTGTAGATGGCGGCGCATCACATTCATCACCTCCTGTCGCTACGTCCCCGGTTTCATTCTCCGAGGTCCATTCTTTTTTAGATGACGTTTCGGCTAAAGGATTTCTAGTGACCCAGTCGTCTTTATTCCAATCGTGATGTGCGGTGTCGTCGGTTTCATGTAAGAATCTGCACCCTGGCCGACGACATGATCCGCGTAAGTAGTCCCTACAGACTCGGCGCCAGCCGTCACCTGTGCGTGAGCTACTCTGACGGTTTCCCTTTCGCGATGTTTCGTTATTTCCTTCTGCCGTCGTATTTGCGTTGTCCGCTCCCAATCCATCCCATTCCCTGCCAGTGCCCCACTGATCATTGTCCTTTCCTGACTCATTCTCGTCCCACTTGTCGGTGCTTCCTTGTCCTCCAGTATCATCCCATCCATAAGACTCATTCTTCTCGTTACCGTCCACAAACCAGTCCGATGCGCTTGCTTCTGTACTTTTGCTTCCTGGCGCAGCGGAGCCATCTTGGTTCCACGCCTGGGATCCTTTATCACCGGGGTGACTATCATCCTTTTCATGACTGAATTCACAGTCCACGCCCCTTCGACACGATCCATAGTTAACGAAATATCTGCACGGTGGTCTCCTAATATTCCAGTCGTTCGGGTCGTCACTGTCTTTCCCATCCCATTCACCCCGCCCATCTGTACCCTGTTCATTGGACCCAGGTTCTGAGTGCCCGTCCAAGTCAAAAGCTTATTTTTTTTGGCAAGCAGTCTTACTCACCAGTGTCCGGTGCAACTATATGAGCGTATGGACATTTTTTCCCGTTGCGACACTTTCCGAGCGAATAAAATGCACATACACCCAAGGATGTTGATGTTTGAAGAGGTGGTTGCAGGGGTGGTTGAACAGGTGCGACCTCTTCGACGTACTCTTCTGGTACTGGCACTTGAGGTGACCACATGAAGGGTTCTTGGCGGAAGAGAAGGAAAAATTCTTGCACTGTCAGTGCATGCCTATATGTACACGATACTCCGTTTTTGCATCGACCTTTGGCGAAAAACTTGCAGAACGCAATGAATGGATCCGCGTGAGGGTCGGCATATTCGGTCCAGTGGAGAGCCGGAATTTCACTATATCCTGCGTTCGAACCACCTTCCCGTATTGCTTGATTATCCTCCGCTGCTTCACTATAGTCTCTTTCCATCGAATCGGTGTCAGACATGGGGTCTAGTTGGCCTTCCTGATGCTCGTCTTGTGTTTCAGAGCCCTGCTCGTCTGCGTTGTTTGCAGGGGTATAATAATCAGGAGTTATCGTGTCCAGACTGGTATCGCCCTTTTTTTCCGGATGATCAATTACAAGTTGTTGTATATCGCCCTCGAGTTCTTGATCTATTGTAAGAACTGTTTGGTTGTCCAGACTGGTATCGCCCTTTTCTTCCGGATGATCAATTGCAAGTTGTTGTGTATTGCCCTCGAGTTCTTCGGCACGGTGATCTAATGTAAGAGCTGTTTGGTTCTCCGAACTGGTATCGCCCTTTTCTTCCGGATGATCAATTGCGAGTTGTTGTGTATTGTCCTCGAATTCTTCGGCACGATAATCTATTGTAAGAGCCGTTTGATCTTGCCACGCCTGCACCTCTTGCACCTGCTCCGCGTCCTCAGGCTCGAAAAGTCGCATTGTTGACTCTACGCTTATGGTTGGCTCCGCATCAGGTAGGGCGTTCAGCCAAGTTCCATCTTTGTCCCCGCCCTCCTGTTTTGATTCATCATAGACTTGGTCATTCTGCAGCTCGACGTGTGTGCTTCGTACTTCATCTGGAATCGCACACGATCAGAAGTGAACTTGAATAGCTTTGTGAACGACGCCCTACCATCTTCATTATGAGTTGTTGAATACTCCGACGATGCCATGCTATTGCTCGACGACGGGACCGATTGTCGCAAATTCCGTTTTGACGATGCCTCACCTTGGGTCTCGCTTGAGTGGGCAAACTTGCATTGTTTGCCTCTTTTGCATGTGCCCTTCTTCCAGAAGATACAGGTTCGACGCATCGGACTTGGCTTGTTGCCCTCTTTCCAGGGCTCCGACGGAACAACGGTGCCAGCATCTTCAGGCTTTGGGTCATTATCACTCAACGCTGTGGATGCAAATGATTCCCTTTAGGCCACGATCATTGGGACGACCGTCGACAACATACTTGATTTGAGTTGGTCGCTCTCCGCGGCGTGAGAGAAGGTACATTGGTCCCCTGATCCACATTGGCCAGTGTATGCAAAGAAAAAACAAATACTGGCGCTCGGATCTGCAGACATGTTATGGGTCCCAGTCTATCTCCGCTGCTGCGCTGCGCATGCGGAGAAGCCTCGTGGATAAGTGTCAATTAAGAAGCTCATGACATCCAAGCCCCCACGAGTACGCGACTAAATAGTAAACTGACTTGCCACTAGCCAATTGTTATTCAAATATCAGTTAATCCAGGTATAAAACAGAAGCTAAAGCAAGTTTAGCTGTTCTTTGCGCTCACAAAGGGCCCGTAGGAATAAAACGGTAAGCGAGCGTGAAAATTAGATCCTGCGTACAACTACAAAATTGCGACGTTGTCAAGTAAATAAGTAACGGTCAGGTAGCTGGGCCCTAACTTCGATTATCCGTTCTAATAGCCCCAATGGCATATGTATCATATCTTGCAAGAGCAGCCTGCTGCTGATTATTCCAAACTGTGACGTCTAAAACCGCTATTCTGGCAATATCATCCTGATCCAGACAGGATGCGATGACTATACCACACAGAAAGGTTTCGATGAAGAGTCGCTGTCGAAGAGTTGGCTCCAGAACTGCTCGTAGTCGATGCCTTCGTGAATGAAACATTCAACAATAGTACGATAAGCTTTGGCGGGGTCTGATTCTGCATGCAAAGTCGACTGCCAGCGAGTGAATAGCTGCTCTTTTCCTTGCATGATAAGATTGTTCTTGACGGATGTCAACATATGTAAGAACCACAGTTCACTAGCGTACCTTGATCAGACTCATGATGTGCTGATCGATACATACGGCATGTATCCTCCAAGCTTCATGAGACTTCCAAACGCCTTGTTCAGGACGCCAAATAGCAAATTCAAAATCGGCCTCGTCAAGTTTCCCTTCTGTGATCAGCTTATACGCATGCAGTACGGCATCGTAATCAAGGATCCAAAAATCCTCTGAAAGGAGGGCGAGAGGGTTGTAGAAAACGAGGCGTGCATCGATGCTACGCAGGATTGATTTCCAATTTTGGCATTCATTCCCTTTGCCTGCACTACCTCGGACGTGGGTCCTAGTATAAATGCGACTTGGAATGTCGCGAATGATGATTTCAACGGGGCGGAAGCCATGGATAAGGCGTAGGCGGCATTCCCAAAAGAAGAAAGGAAATGAAGTTGAGAGCAGAATTGTCGCGATAGCCCACGTGATAAGAAGGTACTGTGTCAAGCATGCAGCGGTCTTGAAGGCACGAGGGAGAGGCGCTGCCAAGTCGTGCTTTACGATGGTGGTGACCAGCCAACCGAAAGAAAGGAGAATGGTGATATTGGCAACAAGACCCTTTGCAAAATTGAGTCTAGGGAGCAAAGTGAGTTACAATCGCAGACCCTTTGTATATGCCGTACCTCTTGGAATAAACTGAGGACCGGTCCAGGCGCGTAATAAAACCGTCTTTGTTATGTCTGCTGAATAGTTGGGATAGTTCGTGGCAATTCATGGTAAAAAGGAGCGTCGACCAGCAACGGGGGGTAAGAGAAGGTGATGATTAAGCTCGATAGAGCCTGAGGAGCGTTGGGTACGGCCCATCGGAGATGAGTATTGTACTTGTCATGCTGTCACGTCACGCGTCACGCGTAGCCATCTCGACAAGATGGTATACAACAATCTCAAATGTGCGCACATTGCCATCTTTCCCCGAAAAACGCGCTTACCTGTTCCCGATAGCGCTCATCAAGGGCATTCGAGCGTGCAAGGTCATTATATCCCAGTTGGCCTCTAAATCAATATAGACTGACCTCATCGCTTTATACAGACCGTCGCAGATGAACGCGCCCTTATCCAGCAAGAGTCAGCCGCGATACGTGCTTCGTTCCGTGAAGAAGACTCGTTCCAGCGGTACAATAATATCGCAAAACTCTTATATATCCATATGCTCGGCTCCCCTGCCCACTTTGGCCAGATAGAATGCCTCAAGCTCGTTGCAAGTCCGCGGTTTATTGATAAACGCCTAGGATACCTAGGAATCATGCTGCTGCTTGACGAAAACCAGGAAGTGTTGACATTAGTCACTAATTCATTGAAGAAGTACGCTGCCCATGACCACCTATGTTAGAGCAGCATTCAAGGCATCCCCTCTAGTGACATGAACCATTCCAATATGTACACAGTCGGATTAGCACTGTGCACATTTGCAAATATTGCATCCGAAGAAATGTCACGCGATCTCGCAAACGAAATCGAAAAACTGCTTGGCTCAAGTAATACGTATATTCGGAAAAAGGTATAGAAGTTATCATTGCAGTTCGTCATGCAAGGTTCAAATTGTAATTACAGGCTGCCCTCTGTGCGCTTCGCGTAGTCAAAAAAGTCCCCGATCTTGTTGATCACTTTGTCTCCAAAGCAAAAAGCCTGTTAACCGACCGAAATCATGGTGTCCTCCTGGCGGCCATCACTCTTGTTTCTGAGTTATGTCATATAAATGAGGCATTGCTAAACGAGTTCCGCGACGTGAGCTGTTTTACCTAATCTATCCATTTTTTCATAATTCTTGTAAAGGCCGTTCCCATCCTTGTACGGAACTTAAAATCATTGGTTACTACAGGCTATAGCCCGGAACACGACGTATCTGGCATTACAGATCCATTTCTTCAAGTGAAAGTTCTGCGCCTTCTCCGTATGCTCGGTAAAGGTGATGTGAATGCTAGCGAAATTATGAATGATATCCTGGCTCAGGTAAAGTTCTATCGCCTTCTAATCAGCGTGGCTCTTGACGATTATGGGTAGGTCGCCACGAACACCGATTCAACGAAGAATGTTGGAAATTCCATTTTGTATGAAACTGTTCTTACTGTTCTTGAAATCGAAGCAGACTCTGGTCTTCGGGTAATGGCTATTAACATCTTGGGCAAGTTTTTGAGCAACCGCGATAATAATATCCGGTACGCGCGATGCATATAAAGCATTACTAAAACTTATCCCCTTTCCCAGTTATGTTGCCTTAAACACACTCAATAAAGTAGTGTCCATGGATACCAATGCCGTTCAGCGTCATCGTAACACCATACTTGATTGTCTCCGAGATGGTGATATATCCATCAGACGACGGGCATTAGAATTATCATACGCTCTCATAAATGAGCAGAACGTTCGCATTCTCGTCAGGGAATTGCTAGCCTTTTTGGAAATTGCAGACGACGAATTCAAACAAGGGATGACGACTCAGATATGTCTTGCTGCTGAACGCTATGCGCCCAACAAACGGTGGCATATTGACACGGTCCTGCGAGTGTTGAAACTGGTATGTGCATTTTTTCGCTTCTGAGGATTCTGAATATATCATTCCTAGGCTGGCAACTTCGTACGCGAAGAAATACTATCTGCGTTCATTCGCCTGGTGGCTCACACTCCGGAGCTACAACATTATACAGCCTCAAAACTTTTCCTAGCCCTCAAAGCAGATATATCACAGGAGTCTCTGACTATAGCCGCCACGTGGGTATTGGGTGAATATAGTGAGATTATCCTGGAGGGCGGGGTTGTTGACGATGACAATCCCATACGGATAACCGACAAGGAACTGATCGATCTCATCCTGTCAACACTCGATTCGCCCTATGCCAATTCTCTCACCCGACAATACACGCTTGCTTCTATCACTAAAATGTCTTCACGACCTACCACGTCTCAGACAGAACAAGATCGTATACATGAAACGCTAACTAAGTATACGACAAGTCCAGAACTGGAGCTCCAGCAGCGAGCCGTCGAGTTTGCAGGTTTGTTTAACCTTGGTTCGGTGCGGGA
>Ga0137376_10002086_pt1 | contig 11738 bp, 13 predicted proteins | sample SagtaG_23_FD_104814 | JGI IMG/M metagenome (GOLD analysis project Ga0137376, IMG submission 104814) | Vadose zone soil microbial communities from Sagehorn Ranch, Mendocino, California, USA - Sage2_L_20_16 metaG | ecosystem: Environmental > Terrestrial > Soil > Vadose zone | place: USA...
AACTAATGTTTATTAGAATTAGATGTTATGCACTCAATGACGACTGTTTTTTTTAGCAATGTCGTGCGATCGTCATGAATCTCAATGCATCTGCTACTGGTAGTCACTAGTCACTAGTGACCGGTGACCCCTTGTTAACGCGTTGAGGAATCAACAGCCGCGCAACTTCCACAGTTGTACTCTTACCTGTCACTCATGCTCGGGTAACATATCATTTCTATTGCTACAACAAACTGCGCGCGGGCGGTGCTGGTGTCGTGTGTTATCAATGAACAAAACCCAGCTAGACGAGGTGCGCTGCAAGTGACCTCCAGCTGGATGAAATCGGCGTGCCAGCGAGTATATCGGAGAGAGGTAATCGTCTTGTTTGGGAAGGGTTGATTGGTTGTCATTTGTAGTTACGCCGCATACTATCCCATACCTTCAAGAGTTGGTCTGTAATGGGTCGACAGTATAGCTGGGTGCAAGATATGTCGTTCGAGACGCGGGCGAGAGAATTTATGGATGGAGAGTAAGAGTAGATTTCTGCGTCAGCTGACCGAATCTAAACTTTTCGATCAGCTTTTCCTTTTCAAATTCCCTTTGGTTTCCATCATCGTGCACTACCATACTGCACAAAGGACGACTTTGGTCCAGGGTCCAGGGGTTTCGTGGGGAATTCGCGTTTGCAGGGTTTGACACCTCAGGCATTCTTCTTTCATGCCATGGCTGCCAAGACTGCAGAGACGGGTTATATTCAGCTGAAGACACCGCAGTTTGCTACGGTGGCGCTGCGCTCGCTTGGCGATCTCATCCATTTTTCATACGGATGGACGGCGCCGTCATTGAAAAATAGACCATTGAAACATTTGGTCTTAACGACAAGGAGTTTAAGCACAATTATCGCGTTGACGCTACCGATCTGGCAGGGTGATTCTTACCCGGAGTTTTGCAAGTTGACATCGACGCCAGCTCTCTGGAACCGGAAGTGAAACCTGACGATGAATATAACCAGCTGGTTCGGGATCTTCGATGATTCGTTTTCCCCCGCTCACCTCCGTCGTCACCACACTATCTTCCTGTGAATTTGTTCTGAATCGTTCACAACGCCCTACAGATCTCCCACATTGACCGCCGGGAGCCCAGGGATCATTTTGACCCCACCTACATGGTCGATTCCGCGGCAGTTAGGCAAACGTTTGACTGTTGTCCGTGGAGACGATCCCCAGTAGAGAGGCGCAGGAGAATGCGCGTCGTTTGCGGGTGCGGGCAAATTTCGCCAGCCGGCGAATCCTGGAGAGGTTCCATATAACGCGGGAGGCGCTTGACTGGATGCTGGATGAAGTGAAATCCAAATTCAACCAGTCACTGGTCCTTTGGGGAGAAACGTACGCACGTTGACTGCGCAATCAAAACGATTCATATCTACAGTCTGACAATGGATAGTTAAAGGCAAGATATTTATACCGTTTTCAGTCGTTACTTCCACAATCTAAAATGAATATTTCGATAAGAGTGAATTTCAAATTACTTGAATAAAAACCAAGCTATTTACTTCCCGCGGTGCTTAGCAGTCCAGCATATTCATATGAACATCGTACTATGACCATCACATTTCCAAACGAAGGTTCATGTATTTGATTTGGACGGTGCAAGAAGTAAAAATACAAGTACCAAAGAACGTGGGCAAGAGTCGTAACACCTATTTACACGATGATCAGGAACAACATGAATAGATGCTGATAGAGTGAATCTGAGATTCAAACTAAATCACGTCGCTTAATGCCAAGCCTACAAGCGAGCGGCTTCCTCAAGAATCCCTCACGTGTTTCGAGCTAAATGCAACTAATTAGGAACAAATCCTCGATTCCTAGTGGATACTCACCCCTTGATCTGGTCGCTCAAGAACAAAGCTGTATCGGCGTAAAAGCGAAGCAATAATAATCTGCAACTCCATCACTGCCAGATTACGACCCACGCAAGCCCTACGTCGAAAATAGTCAGCGCGATGGGTGCGGCTGGTCAAGAAAATGGCGCTCACCTTGGACCGACGGAGAAAGGATTGAACGTCTTTTGCATAGCATTCTGGTCGCGTTCAAACCACCGCTCAGGTCTGTAAACTTCGACATCCTCACCCCAGACGTCGACGTCGCGGTGGATGGTGTAGCTGGGCACACTAAGAACGGTACCTTCAACAAAGTGTTGACCCAAAACCGTTAGACCGCCCTGTGGAACAAGACGAGGAAGGCCAAGAGCCGAAGTAGAGTGGATACGAAGAGCCTCGTTGATACAAGCATCCAGGTAAGTCAGACGTTTGATTTGATCGACAGTTGCGACCAGCTCGTCTTCCGTTCCGAGCTGTTCATCGAGTTCCTTCTGAAGTTTCTCCTGTACGTGTGGATTCCCAGCAAGGTTATAGATGATAGCACAAGTTGAACTAGGATAATGTAAGTGTGCAATGTAATCGACAACTTCTAGGTCACAACTTACTTTGAAGTGGTATCCGAACCAGCAATTAAGAGTGTTTGAGCTTCAGCCGTCAGTTCCTCCCTGCCCATAAGGTTGCTGTCGGCATCGCGAGAATTCTGCAGTTTGTTAAGCAAATCTACACGGCCACTGGGATTTTCCAGACGCTTTGCAACAGCTACGATAGCAATTCCAGTCAAATTCCGGACACATTCACCACCGAATCGATACCCGGGAAGGTGCTTTACGATCGGTCTCCAGCGGGACGGTACACTCGTAGACATAGAAAACTCGCCGCGACCATTCAGGATCTGAACAGCAGGAACGCCATGGACTTCCGAATCTATTTCCTGTTTACCGTAGGAGTTCATAACAGCTTGTTGGCTATCATGATGTTTTGGGACGATAGCGATATCTTTAGCGGCTTCTAACATTCCAAACGGAGCTCCGAAGGAAAGGTTTCCAATGATATCAAATGCTAGGTAGTTCGCCCCTAGGACAGATCTTGCATCAGTTACGTGAACTATACATTATGAAACCAGAGCTCACAGGGTAAAATATCCAAATAGAGCCGTCCATTCTTGCCCTCCCGTCCGCCTTCTCCAGACATGTCTTTACGGGCAAGGTCATACAACTTTCGATCCCATTGCTCGATGAGTTGAGTGACATGACGCTTGAGGTTGGGCTCAAACTCAAGAACGTTCTTCTGGGAGAAAACGTGCGAAACAATCTTGCGTTTACGTGTATGCTCGGTGCGATCACGGGCGTTGAACAGTTGAACACACCGCGTCTTATAGAGACAAAGGCGTCGTAAAAGTTGGTTCAAGGTACCGATGCCGTGGCATAGACGCATTCAGGGCCCACAGGTCTGCGATGGAGATATGATTGGGAGCAATGCGAACGATGGGACCTGTTGTTTTATGGCCAAGGTCAAAACTAGGCACCGATTACCCACATATTTTTTATGGATTTTATGCACGACTTCAGAACGGTGTCCCATCTTGCTGACTAGCCCAACCATAGATCCGAGAGAAGGGCCCCGGATGGCCCTTAATACCGCGAGGATCTACAAGCCATGGGACAAAGTGGGCGAGGAAAGTAAGAGCGGGTATTGTTAGGGCCAGGGAGTAAAAATCGACGGAAATCATCTGGGGCGGAACTGAGAAGACATCGAGCAATAGGGAACATGTAGCGAGAGGTCAAACAGTCTTAGGCCGAACGCCTGAATGTAGGGAACTCTAGATCGTAGAACCATGAAGCGGGTGGAGGATGATGGAACCGCAATGTGATGTGGAAACGATATTCCGCTGCTTTGCAAATTTGATGGTCAGGTTTCAAGACACTGTGTGGACGGTTTCTGCTTGAGCGCCATCGAGAAGCGATAAATATATGTAAATAAACCGTTATGCCGATTGACTCAGGTCCGGCCACCAATTTCCGTGGCTATTCGCCCACGCAACTCCCTTCTATATTTGCTATATTTGGTCGCCCACGTTTGTACGTGCTGCGTTGGAACGATTATGTCGCTTCTAGATCTGTCACTTCGGTCACCCATTGAGTTACCTTGCTTGGCAAGGTTTCTCACACACCCTTAAATAATTCGCCGCCTATCAGCGACGCTATCTTATCTCCGACCATTCCTATCTTAGTTCATGTGACCCCTACTCATTTTTCTTCGCGCTTCTGCCTCCGCATCTCCTCCTAATCTCATCTTATGGCACAGTTAGATATTGCGTCACTTCAAAGGGTACCGGTTAGACCGTAGTTCACCTTTTCTCAATCGGTCTGTTTCAAGTTAAAATGGATATCATGTACAAAAAGTCTGCAGCCAGGGAAAACAGGCCAGGCCTAGCCATCCGCATCTCGCCAGGACTGGCAAGGCTTGGCCACTTGCAGCCTTCGTCGGCCTGATCTTGAATCCCGCGAGGCCCAAGCTCCAACTTAGAAATTACCGCTGACGCCGGCACCGTTGCATCCACGCAGGCGGTTGCAACAAAATTATCCAAGTCCAATGGACCGTCACCATTGCAAACACTGCTTATTCTCGGCAAGAATGACAACGGTGGCTTACCCGCCAATCTGCCCGTTCTATTTTGGCGTCCAACCGAAAACGGGCTCCGTGCACACCAACAGTACCACAACCTATCTGTGCTAATTTGTATAATGATATAAAGATGTAGAATCAGGACAGCGCCATGTTTCCTTATCCTAAACTCTAAGGGCGGTGCAAAAGCAAGAGATGCAATGGTCAAGAGGCCGCTGCCAATGCATACCATGTTCTGCAAACGGTCAGTTCGAGTACGGTACAGGCCATCCTGGGTTTGTATTTACAGCTAGTGTGTTCGTAAACCTGATCCTATCTCGGATAAACTAGAGCACATCACCCATACAAGATCATGTTAGCGGTACTATAAAAATTAAGTCAGTGATTTTGCAAGCCTTCAAGCCTACCACGAACTTTGAGCACATCAAAACACACTACTACTGGTCTCAGACTGCCGTAAGTGAACGCAGCGCCGTCGCCGCTTCCCAATCCAAACTATCACTTCGGGTTAATCCGTCGCGAGTCGTAGCTGTCGGTCCTGTTCCGAATATCGAACCGTTGTGATGCTACTATATAAGTACATGCAAGAAATGAAAACGAACTTGTGCACTGTAGTTCATATGTCCACATCTCAATAGTATACAGGAATATTGTAACATGTCCAGGGGATATATGTCAGTGGCAGAATACAACAAGAATAATAAGAAAAAGATCGTCACATACATATGTACGGGTATTTCACCTGATAGATCAGTCAAGTTTAAAGATCAAGATGGCTCCAACCAGTGAGCCAATAAGAGCAGTGCCAGTAGCGAGAAAGGTCTAGTTGCCATTGTTGACAGGAGCAGGAGCAGACATTGAGTAGCCTATGTTGGTTGACGTGGCCGTAGCGCCGGCACCCGAGTGTGTCTGAAAAAGATTAAACGAGTGAGTAAACTGTCTAACAAGATTCGCAAGGCAGACTTGCAGGGATCATCGCCGGGGACGATGTGCTCGTGCCGCCAGCACTAGGCCAAGTGATCGCACCATGTGTGTTGAGCTGTGTGGAAACAGAACTACTTACGCCTGAAGAATTTCCGGTGCCGACGCTGGTTCCGGAGATGGAGTAGCCGTTTCTGATACTGCTGACGGTTGTGCAAGACGAAGAGGACGGAGCTGGGTGAGCGGGAGGTGTTGATGGCTCGCCCTGATAAAAGGTTGTGCTGCCATATACACCCATTGGCTACGGGTTTGATAGGGACGAGGATCAGGGTGGGGAGTGGGTTTGATAGCTGGAGCGAGGCTCACCTCGCCACTGTCGCCGAGGCATGATTGCTCGAAAACGCCAGCACTGTAGTTGGCGGGCATGTTCCAGTAGCATCCCGTAACATCATACATGTGTTGGCACCAGGTTGGTGCCATTGGGCCCGGTTTGCAGGCCCGGAAGCAGAACAGGCTGTCCGATACAAGTTCTGCCGAGCGCTTGGTGAGCTTGCCTTCGTGATGGTAGTGGTAATGGAATGATGCTTACCGTCCACTCATGCATTTGTTCGAGTTGACCAAACGAGCTGGCAAAGATTGCCTATTGGGGCGTAAGCGAGAGGTTATTAAGCAATATATGGGATGACAAGGGACGGATGGAAATAGATTGGTATGTAGGAAAACCGAGGTGCAGATCTTTATCGGTAACGACCTTCGCTTACCATTACCGATGGCTCCGTGGGGATTAAGCTATCTTATATGGACAGTGATCGTATGCAATCAGGATATGGACGCGATCAGGTCACCACTGACATTTACAAAGCCCATACAAACGTACCTCTCCCTCAGTGACGGGTGCAATTAAGAAGGACGAAAAAGTCTAATGGCTACTCACGCAAGCATCGGACGTTGGTACTAGTCAAGTCACCAACACCTAAAATGGGGAAGAAATGTAAGGTTGCAGATCATTAATTTCACTCCACAAGCGTGCCTTTGACTTGGATGTAGTCTGGAGCGACGATGACACGTGCACCAGTAATGCTACCATCTGGGATGAGGCGCGCACTATAACCGCTCTGTCGTGGAAGAACAGATATATGTAAACATATTGCTAAGAGGTATACTTTTATGCACCAGGCAACTTCTATCTGCTGGGATGAGTGATGAGAAATTCGGAGGTGCGCTGCCGCCAAAAACGAACGACCGGAAAGGAAATAAGGATTAGACGGGTGATGGTACAAACATTCGGATTTTTTCTACCGCTCGTCTTCTTGTTCACACATTGCAAGTTCGAGCAGCAGAGAAGCCGAAGAGGGTCACCAAGAATACAGAAGACCACATATGTCTGGTCAGAATGTTTTTAGAACGGGAGTGCGAAAGTGCGGAAAATCGTTTCATTCACTGCCACATTTGGTCATCTGCGCCCACGGTGAGGTTCTGAAGCTGCGATGGCAACATCAACGTTGTCAACAATGGTCATTATGACCACTGGCCTCACCAGCCCAGTACATAAACCAGCAAATCTCGCTGTTCAATGTCTCATCAGTTCCTCGCAATATGTTCTCTATCGATTACTATACAGTAGCTCTCGCAATCCCCGCTATAGGCTTCCTCGCCCACTTTATTCCATGGCTCGTAGATCCCTGTGGTGTAAAGAGCCATCCAGGCCCCTTCCTCGCAAAGTTCTCGCATCTCTGGTTGGGCTATGTTAGCAAGATGGGACACCGCTCTGACAGCGTCCACAAAGCCCACCAAAAATACGGTGTGTATCCTTTTTCGATACGTTATCCAGTTCACTAACTTGGTCGCGGAACAGGCCCCATCGTCCGTATTGCTCCCAACCACATCTCCGTCGCGGACCCTGAGGCCCTGAACTCCATCTATGGTCACGGAAACGGCGCTTTAAAATCCGACTTTTACGATGCCTTTGTCTCTATAAGACGCGGCGTATTCAACACCCGTGATCGCGCTGAGCATACACGTAAACGCAAGATCGTTTCGCACATTTTCTCCCAGAAGAATGTTCTTGAATTTGAGCCCCACCTCAAGCGCCATGTTCTTCAACTCATTAAGCGATGGGATCAATTTTACGACCTCGCTCTCAAAGGCGTGTCCGGAAACGATGGAGAAGGTGGATGGGAGGGTGGAGACGGACGGCTCTATCTGAATGTCCTACCCTGTAAGCTCTGGTTTCACGGCGCGTGGTTCACATAACTGATACAAGAGTCTTCATAGGGGTGAACTACCTGGCGTTTGACATCATCGGAGACCTGTCATTCGGAGCTCCATTTGGAATGTTAGAAGCCGGTAAAGATATCCCTATGGCCCCGAAACACCATGGCAGCCAACAAGCCCTTATGAATTCCTACGGCAAACAGGAAATAGATTCAGAAGTCTTCGGCATTCCTGCTGTCGAGATCTTGAACGGTCGTGGTGACTTTTCGATGTGTATAGGTGTACTGCCTCCCTATTTGAGGCCGATCGTGAGCAAACTTCCTGGATACCGATTTGGAACGGACTGTGTTCGGTACTTGGCTGGGATATCTATTATGGCTGTTGCGAAACGATTGGCGAACCCGACCGATCGTAATGATTTACTCAGCAAACTGCAAAATGGTCGCGACGACGAAGGCAAACCTTTGGGAGGAGAAGAACTGACAGCCGAAGCTCAAACTTTCCTAATTGCCGGCTCGGATAGCAGTGCAAAGTAAGTTCAGACAGGAATTTGCTGCACCTATACTTATCCTGTCCCAGTTCAATTACGGCTATTATCTATCACATTGCCAGCGACCCCCGCGTCCAGGCGAAACTTCAGAAGGAATTGGATGACCACCTCGGAGCGGAAGATGATGTTGTCGCACCCGCTGATCAGGTCAAACTCCTTCCTTATCTCGATGCTTGCGTCAACGAAGCTCTCCGTGTCCACACCACTTCTGGTATTGGCCTTCCCCGTGTTGCTCCAAAAGGCGGCTTGACGGTGTCGGGTCAGCACTTCGCCGAAGGTACGATTCTTAGCGTGCCCAGCTACACCATCCATCGGGATGTCAATGTCTGGGGCGAGGATGTGGAAGTTTTCTGACCCGAACGGTGGTTCGAGCGTGACCAGAATGCTATGCAGAAGACGTTCAACACCTTTTCTGTTGGTCCAAGGTGAGCAGGATCTTGTTGGCTGGTTCATTTTCTGACCATTGGATGTAGGGCTTGTGTTGGTCGTAATCTGGCCATGATGGAGATGCGAATTGTTATTGCATCGCTTTTCCGCCGGTATAGCTTTGTTCTTGAGCGACCTGATGAAGAAGTTTGTGTCCCCCGGGAACCGAGGAGTTTGTGCCTAACCTGTGACGCTTAGGTTGAAATATGGGAGGGATTCCCAAGGAAGCTGGTGACTTGCCGACTTGGCATTAAGCGACGTGATTTACTTTGAATTTCGCCTATTGGTCATATTATTTATATTATTTTGATGGTGGTGGATATAGGTGTTACGGCTCGACGACGAATGTTTTATTAGATGACTCAATGACAACTGTTTTTTCGGCAATGTCGTCATGAATTACGCATATGAATGGGTTCGTGCATAAGGTGCAGTCTTGGTTGGACACATGTTACCCAGAGTGGAAATCTTGACAGTTTGTTTTGTGCGTCCATTCTCGATCGCATTTGCCATATGTGGTAGTGTGACGTCACGGGTCTGTGCCATATCCACTTTTCAGTTCCAGCCATCTCTCTAACCTCTTCTCTCGAATCATGGAGGGTCGATCCACGTTGTGAAGAATCAAAGGTCGTACCGAACATTAAGAATGGTTCCAACTTCCGTTATTAATGTGATATGGTAGAAGGCGCTTCACTGCTTGGGAGTTGGAGCTCTGAGCAGTTGAAGACGGTGCTGACTTATTCGTGATCCTTCCTGGAATAGTGAAGTCGAGCAGTCTTCTTCCTTGTTTTGAATATATTCGTCCCAATCTCTACAGGGCCAGCCCAGCTATGCGCTTCTTTTGTTCTTTTGATCCTTATTACTAATCAGAAAAACCACGATAAGCGTGTTCGTTTACGTTTGGGTTTCATGAAACCGCCGAGTCACACCTCGCTCCAACTGACCGTTAACCACTCTGCACAATCCATAAAATTAAGTTCCCAAATGTCTAACTCGCTAGTCACCTCCCATTTCACCTCCGTCTCTACCGCGCACTCTTCCGGATCCATATAGCACGACATTGGAACGACGGTTGACCGTCCAAGACAAGAAAACTGTCTCATCTCGTGGATCTACCGTTCCTCTCTCGGTCGGTTCATGCGATCCCATGTCGTTCGGCAGTCGCCCTCTCGATCGGATTTTTACCTTTGTCTCTACATTTTGGAAACGAGGTCGAGGGTTCTTGTCACGTCAGTTCGAGTACAGCATCGTCGCTACCGGAATACTGGGCGCTCTCGCAATCGTACTCATCACATACAAAGGATGGATTGCGCCATGGACAGTTTTTACTCTCTGTGAAGCTATGCTAAAAGGTGTGTACTCTTATCATTCCGAACGGTAGTGATCTTTGCCGCAGCTATTGACAAATTCATCCTGACCATTGCATCCGTTTCTAACATCAACCGACAGCCTGGCCGTCCTTCATGGACCTTCAACTCCTCATTTTCCTTTTCCCAGCGCGTTGCTCTCTGCTTCCACCAATTACGTGATGAACATGTCTTTGCCCTCTCGTGGCGAGTGATTTCGCAGGAGTCTTATGCTGACTCTCGCGCCAGTTGTGTCACTTTCTCTGTGTCGCTTCATCTGTTACTCTCTTGACCAACTCTCGACGCTGTTGGACACATATGACACATATATCGATCCCACTGAACCTGATGCTTCTCATGGGCTGAATGATGCCAGGTCCTCTATTCCCACAATACTCCGTGACGCGTCATCTGCTGAGAAGCCTTCCAAGTCTTGCGGCATTTTGGGGTTCGACTTTCGTCTTATTGTTGTCCTCAACACTATTGGCATGCTTGCCGTTTTTGTTACGGTCGTGTGGTGTAAGGCAGAACGGGTACCGGCGACAGAAAGATCTTTCACGTTGACATGTAGGAGACGAGAGAGTTGCCCCAGCGCATCTTGCGTATCCCGATTCGTTTTTTGAAGGGAGAAATGAATGTAGGTCGGATATGTACCCCAAGAGTTGTTGTTGCATCGGGCTAAGTATATATACATATATGATCAACTAAATAAATTTAAATTTTGTTGTGTTTAAAGGATCAGGTATGTGGAGCAAAGGAGGAAGGCCACATTGTGCCAACATTAAGGTGAGGAGGGTAGGTAATGGAAATACTTCCTTGGGGACCAACAACAAATGTATTACTTGGAAATGGTAGATAGGGACGAAAAAGAGGTGATATCCAAAAGAACGGGTAATTGTCCACAGTTATCCATCCATCCTGCTTAAATACGAAATGTTTCAAGTGTGAAGGAGAGTGGGGCGTGTGAGGGAAGATGGGGTTGTTGTGTTTTGCATGGGTTAATCCACGGACTGTGCGATTGACTGAGCCAGAGACGATGCGGGTGCCGTCCGGAGAAAACGCGAGCGACGTGACGTAATCTGTGTGGCCCGCAAGCGGACCAGCAACAACGTCCCCACTGCGTGCGTCCTATACTCGGATTGTGTTATCGTCTGAGCCAGAGACGATGCGGGTGCCATCCGGAGAAAATGCGACCGACGTGATGTAATCTGTGTGACCCTCAAACGGACCAGCAACAACGTCCCCACTGCGTGCGTCCCATACTCGGATTGTGCGATCGTATGAGCCAGAGACGATGCGGGTGCCATCCGGAGAGAACGCGACCGACGTGACATAAGATGCGTGACCCTCAAACGGACCAGCAACAACGTCGCCACTACGTGCGTCCCATACTCGGATTGTGTGATCGCTTGAGCCAGAGACGATGCGAGTGCCATCCGGAGAGAACGCGACCGACCTGACGAAATTTGTGTGACCCACAAACGGACCAGCAACAACGTCCCCACTGCGTGCGTCCCATACTCGGATTGTGTGATCCTCTGAGCCAGAGACGATGTGGGTGCCATCTGGAGAGAACGCTACTGAGAAGACTTCCACATCTGTCTCCCGCACAACAATTCCCGCGCTTTGCCATTCTTTCATTGCCCTACCCTCCACCTCCATAAGCCCTCGCATATATCTCCAGTAGTTGTCATATACCGAACTCGATTTTGCACAGAATGGGACTGCTGAGATGTAGATGTGGGGTGTACTGCGTGTGCATGCCCCAGCAGCAAATCGCGCCACGAACGAC
>Ga0137376_10002091_pt1 | contig 11724 bp, 8 predicted proteins | sample SagtaG_23_FD_104814 | JGI IMG/M metagenome (GOLD analysis project Ga0137376, IMG submission 104814) | Vadose zone soil microbial communities from Sagehorn Ranch, Mendocino, California, USA - Sage2_L_20_16 metaG | ecosystem: Environmental > Terrestrial > Soil > Vadose zone | place: USA...
GGCTCGCACCGGCGCTCGTGTTGCGGTTCGGTACGAGCGATGAGGACTCAGTCATCACGTTTTCATCGCTCGACGACTTCCATCCCGATCGCCTCTACGATCGGCTGCCTCGTTTTCGCGCGCTGCGTGACGCCCTCGCTCTCGCGGACGCGTCAACGGAGCTCACGCGCTCCGTTGTGACGCGCGGGCCGCCGACAACGCTCGCCACGCCTTCCGGCATTCTCGACGCCATTCTGGGTGCTGCGCCAGCCCCTCCAGGCGGCGAGGCGCTCGCGAGGACTCCTTCTGGCACCACACTGCAGACACGGAATGACGGCGGCCTCTCCGAGTTCGTGCAGAAGGCGCTCGCGCCGCACCTTGTCGCGTCTCCGGATCCGTCGCAGGCCGAGCGGCGCGCTCAGGTCGATGCCGCGATCACCTCGGAGATGCGGGCCCTGTTGCACCACCCTCATTTTCAAGCGCTGGAAGCGATGTGGCGCGGGGTGGCGGAGGTCGTTAGGCGGCTCGACACCGATGCCAATCTTCAGCTCTACCTCATTGATGTCTCGCGGGACGAGCTAGCGGCCGATCTTGCCGAGGGGGTCGAGGCAAGCGGTTTCTATCGCCTGCTTGTCGATGGCAGTGTCGGCACGCCCGGGACCCCGGCCTGGGCCGTACTCGCGGGCTTGTTCTCGTTAGGCGGCGACGAAGCTGAGCTCTCTCTCCTGGCAGGGCTCGGGGCCATCGCTGGCGATGCGCGAGCGCCATTCGTTGCCGGCGCGAGCCCGGTCCTCGCCGGAGCGACATCGATCGCCGCGAGCCCCGATCCCGACGACTGGATCGAAGCGACACCGCAAGGTTGGATGGCGCTGCGCGCATCCGCGGTCGGTTCGCACATCGGCCTCGCGCTGCCGCGCATCTTGCTCCGAATGCCCTACGGCGAACGCACCGATGCGTGCGAGCTGTTCGCGTTCGAGGAGTTTGCGCCTGGCATCCGTCCCGAGCACGACAGCTACCTTTGGGGAAGTGGAAGTCTCGCCGTTGCACTCCTGCTTGGCGAGGCTTTTTCCGAAACCGGTTGGACGTTGAGACCTGGCCATGAGATCTCCGGTCTTCCTCTGCACGTGTATCGAGACGACGGCGAAGTGGTGGCGACGCCCTGCGCCGAAATCGTGCTCAGCGAGCGGATCGCCGCGCGGCTGCAGGACCGCGGCCTGACGCCGGTGCTCAGCGTGCGTGACACCGGAGCGGTCGTACTTCCTGTTCTCCGCTCGATTGCCGATCCCCCAGCGCGGTTGGCTGGTCGCTGGACGAGTAATGCCGACGGCGACTGAGAGCGCGTGGAGGACGGAGCCATTTCGGCTCGGTACCCCGGATCAATACGCGCGCATTCGGGAGCTTCTCGTGCGCGCGGGTTTTGAGGAGACGCCAATTTGTGCACGTGCCGGCGTCTCCGCCGTCCATGACTTTCCGCGACCGGAAGATCGCGCGGCGTTCAAGGAGATCACCGATCCGCAATCGCTCTTCGTTAGGCTCCTGCTTGATGGCGAGCACGTGCCGTGGACCCTTGTCCGCTCGATGCTGTCGGTTGACGATCTGCGGACCCTGGAGACGTTAGGGTTACTGCACACGCCGCAGGGCGAGCCCGATCTGTGCGCGGCGACAGTGGCCATTTATCCGCTCGAGGAGCTCTACATCGCCTCCGACCGTCGTCATGGATTCGACGCCACCAGCACGGTGCCGCCGTCGGATCTGGTCTTCTCGCCCATTACGCGGGAAACGCAGCGCTTCCTACGCCTGATGCCGCGTGATTCGTGCGACCATCTTCTCGATCTCTGCACTGGCACCGGCGTCGCCGGCTTGATTGCCGCCGCTCAGTTCGCGCGGCAGGTAACTCTCGTCGACATCGCCCCTCGGTCTGTCCATTTCGCTGAGTTCAACGTCGCGCTGAATGGCCTGACGAACGTCCGCGTGCTGCAGGGCGACACCTACGAGCCGCTTGGGGACGAGCAGTTTGACGTCATCGTCGCCCATCCACCGTATGTGCCATCGCTCGAGACGGAATTTGTCTTTCGGGATGCGGGCGAGGACGGAGAGGACGTGACTCGCCGAATGCTGGCCGGCCTCGCCGCACACCTTCGTCCAGGCGGTCAGTTCTTCTGTGAGTGTATGCTCACCGAGCGGCGCGGCGCCGTGCTCGAGAAGCGGGTTCGCGACATGCTCGGGCCGACGGAGGAGGAGTTCGACCTCGTGCTCGTGCAGGGGCGAGCGTTGGACCCTCTACACTTTTTCGCCGATCAGGCACAGGCGGGCTATGCGAGCTTCGAGCGTCTGCCGCGCTGGAGCGACATCCTGGAGCGCCTGCAGATTCAGCAGCTCGTGTTTACGTCGCTTCTGATTCAGCGCCGAGCCACGCCGCGTCGGGTGATCACGACGCGCCGCGCCCTCTCGCCTCTCACGAGCGCGGCGGATCTTCAGTGGGTGCTCCGCTGGATGGTGGGGACCGGCGATTGGGATGTGGCGGACTCGCGGCGCCTGCTCGCCAGCCGGCCGCGTACCCTGCCGCGGACGGAATTGCGCTCGCGCTCGACGCTGCAAGACGGACAATGGTCGGTCGAGGAATGTCAGCTGGTGACGCTGGCACCCTTTGCGGTCGAAGCGGCGTGCCCCAATTGGTACGCGACTTTGCTGCAGTTCTGCGATGGGCGGATGACGGCGCGCGAGCACTTGCAGTATCTCCGTGACACGCACGCGGTTCCGGATACGGCGCCTGAGGACATGTTCGCGATGATGATCCGGCAGTTGGTCGATGCGGGTCTAATAGAGATCGACGAATTTCGATTGCCGGACGCGACGGCGATGCGGGAGAGCGTGGTGGTGCGGGAGCGGGCGACCGGAACACTCCCCATCGAGCGCGCCGATTAGGGCGGACTGTTGCAGAGCCGCCGCAGTCGCAATGACTTCGGCCTTGTCAACCTTCCTTGACGCTGGCGTTTACCGGGTGCATGATAGGGCCCGCTGACGGTTGGTTCGCATGTGCGACTAGTCCGGGCAGTGTGTAAGGGCGGCACGATCACCGGCGAGTGTTCGCACCCCTCGATGGCCTAACGCCGCACAATTTACGAGCAGTTCGCGCCCATCCCCCTCGAGCGCGGCGCTGCGCATTTTTTTCCCGACACCTGGAGCACACTATGGCACGCGAGGGCACACAGAAAAAGCTGGAGCGTGTCCGGCCGCCACGCGTCAACATCAGCTACGATGTGGAAACCGGTGGAGCGGTCGAGACAAAAGAGCTTCCGTTCTTGATGGGAGTGCTCGCTGATCTCAGCGGGAACCCGGCGGAAGCCCTACCGCGCCTCAAGGACCGCAAGTTCGTCGAGGTCACACCGGACAACTTCGACGCGGTGTTGAAGAGCATGAAGCCACGCGTCCAGTTCACGGTCGCGAACAAGCTGAACCCGGAGTCGGGCGGGAAGATCGGCGTCGATCTCACCTTCGAATCGCTCGACGACTTCAATCCGGAAGCAGTCGCAAGGAATGTTGGTCCGCTCAAACAGCTGCTCGAGTTGCGGACGAAGCTCGCCGATCTCCGCGGGAGTCTCCAGGGCAACGACAAGCTCGAAGAGATTCTTCAGAGCACGCTCAACGACGCTGGGGCGATGAAGAAGCTCGAATCGGAAGTCGGACTCACGGGAGGCACCGATGCCTGAGACGCAGGCGCAAGGCCAGCCGCAGAGCACCTTCGACGCAACGGCGGAGGTCAGCCTCCTCGACAAGATCGTCGACCAGGGGCGGCTCGGCCGCGACGCGGCCACCAAAGAGCGTGGCAAGGAGCTCGTCAAGAACTTTGTCACCGAGGTGCTCAAGGGCACGGTGACGATCGCCGCCGACACGGAGGCGATGATCAATGCCCGCATCGCGCAGATCGATGACTTGATCTCGACGCAGCTCAACGAGGTCATGCACCATCCCGAGTTCCAGAAGCTGGAAGGGACGTGGCGCGGCCTCAAGTATCTGCTGGGCAACACCGAGACCGGCGAGAAGCTGAAGATCAAGGTCTTCAACGTCTCGAAGAAGGATCTCCTCAAAGATCTCCAGAAGGCGCCAGAGTTCGATCAGAGCGCGCTGTTCAAGAAGGTCTACGAGGAGGAGTTTGGGGTATTTGGCGGCACGCCGTTCGGGGCGCTCATTGGCGACTACGAGTTCGGCAAGGGTGGTCAGGACGTCGAGTTGTTGGAAAAAATCTCGCAGGTCGCAGCCGCGGCACACGCACCGTTCATCACGAACGCGAATCCGGAGATGTTCAACCTGGAGAGCTATACCCAGTTGGACGCTCCACGCGACATGGCGAAGATCTTCGACACCACGGAGTACGCAAAGTGGAAGAGCTTCCGCCAGAGCGAGGACTCCCGCTACGTGGCGCTGACGCTCCCCCGCATTCTCATTCGACAGCCGTACGGCCGCGATACCGTTCCCGTGGAGGACTTCGACTACGAGGAGCGCGTGGACGGCACCGACCACTCGAGGTACGCGTGGGCGGGGGCCGCGTGGGCGATGGCCTCGCGTATTACGCAGGCGTTCGCCAGCTACGGCTGGTGTGCGACGATCCGCGGCGTCGAAAGTGGCGGTCTCGTAGAAGGGCTGCCGGTGCACAACTTTAGAACGGAGTCGGGCGACATCGCCATGAAGTGTCCGACCGAGTCGCCGATTTCCGACCGGCGCGAGAAGGAATTGGCGGATCTCGGCTTCGTGCCCCTCGTGCACTGCAAGGGGACGGATTACGCGGCGTTCTTCAGCGTGCAGTCGGCGCAAAAGGCGAAGATCTACGATTCCGACGCGGCAACGGCCAACGCGCGCATCTCCGCGCAGCTCCCGTACATGTTCGCCGTGTCCCGCTTCGCGCATTACCTGAAGGCGATGATGCGCGACAAGATCGGCGGCTACACCTCGCGCGGCGAAGTCGAACGCTTCCTCAACAACTGGATCAACAACTACACGGTAGCGAACGACGACGTTGGCTTCGAGATGAAGGCGAAGAATCCGCTGAAGGAGGCACGCATCGAGGTCGTCGAGATTCCAGGAAAGCCGGGTGCGTATCGCGCCGTCGCATTTCTCCGTCCGCACTTCCAGCTGGACGAGCTGACGATGTCGATGCGGTTGGTGGCGGACCTGCCGGCGCCGGCAAAGTAGAGCAGACCCGGCCGAGCGCCGATCACGAGCGCATTGCCCAAAGTTTACAATGCGCTCGTGACCGTCGATACGGCGCCGGGGCGTGCGACGTGTTACCGTAGTCGCGCGCAAAGACAAGAGGGCCCTCGAGAAAACACTTCCCGTTCAACCACCCTCACCACGTTCGGCGCGGAGAACTCCCATGGCTGCGGTTGACTATTTCCTCAAGATCGACGGTATCGAAGGCGAGTCCGCTGACTCCAAGCACAAGAGCGAGATCGAGCTTGAGAGCTGGAGCTGGGGCGAGACGAACGCCGGCTCTCACCACGCGGGCGGCGGCGGCGGAGCGGGCAAAGTCCAGATGCAGGACTTCCACTTCGTCATGAAGCACAACAAGGCTTCACCGAAGCTGTTCCTCGCCTGCGCCGGCGGAGATCACATCAAGAAGGCGCAGCTTACCTGCCGCAAGGCGGGCAAGGATCAGCAAGAGTTCCTCGTCGTAAAGTTCGAGGATCTGCTTGTCAGCTCGTATCAGGCCGGCGGCAGCGCGCAGGCGCAGATCATTCCGCAAGATCAGATTTCGCTCAACTTCGCCAAGATCGAGGTCGAGTACAAAGAGCAGAAGCCCGACGGATCGCTCGGCTCGCCGGTGAAGGCTGGTTGGAGTCTGAAAGAGAACAAGAAGATCTAGCTAGCTCCGCTGCACTCGAGGGCGCCGGTCCTCCCACGCCGGCGCCATCTCTCCGGCCGCCGCCACGGCGGCCGGCTGTGCTTCACGGGCTGCTCGCTGGCGCTCGCAGTCCGTGAAGCACTCGCTCGCTGGCGCTCGCGAGAAGCCTATTTGATGTCGCTCGCGCTGCGCGCTCGCTCCTGCCGCTCGCGGCAGGTCGATATGAAGTCGCTCGCGTTCGACGCTCGCTCCTGTTTCCGGGTTCCGTCATGACACCACGCGATCTTCTGCAGGCCGGCAAGCTCGACGAGGCGATCGACGCGCTGAGTGCCGAGCTCCGCGACAACCCGACCGACGTTCGTCGTCGCACCTTCCTCTTCGAGCTGCTCTGTTTCGCCGGCAAGTACGATCGTGCCGAGAAGCAGCTCGACGTCGTCGGCCAGGGAAGCAAGGAAGCGGAGATGGGTGCGCTTTTGTATCACAGCGCCCTCCATGCGGAGCGGCTGCGGCAGGGGATGTTCGAAACGGGGCGCTTCCCGCTTACGTCTCCGCCAAAGCCAGTTTCGGGAACGCTAAACGGTAAGCCCTTCCAATCGCTCACCGATGCCGACCCGCGAATCGGCGCGCGCCTCGAGCTCTTTGCGGCCGGCCAGTACACCTGGATCCCATTCGAGCACATCGAGTCCATGCGGATGTTGCCGCCGAAGCGGTTGCGGGACATGCTGTGGGCTCCCGCGATCGTGCGCACCGCGGAGTCGTTCCGCGGCATGGAGCTCGGCGAGGTCATCGTCCCCGCGATTGCGCCACTCACCTGGCGACATGCCGACGGCGCCGTACGCCTCGGCCGAGTCACTCAGTGGCAGCCGCTCGATGACGACTCCGAAGCACCGATCGGCCAAAAGCTGTTTCTCGTCGACGACGAGGAGTTTCCAATTCTCGAACTCCGCGAGCTGACGATCGCGTCGGCTCTCCCTTCCGTAGCCGACTGAGTCCCATGCCGCTGCGCGACGAACTGCTGACTCCCATTCCCGGCACGAATCCTGGCGGGGCTGAGCTCCGCTACGATCCGCTCTACGACAAGATCAAAGAGGCTCGTCGCGAGGACGAAGACATCCCGCAAGGCGATTGGCAGGTCACGCGCAAGACAGCCGACTGGCCGCAGGTCATCAAGCTGACGAAGGACGCCCTAACGACGAAGTCGAAAGACTTGCAGTTGGCCGTTTGGCTCTCGGAGGCGCTGCTGCGGCGCGAGGGCTTTGCCGGATTTCGCGGTGCGATCGATATGCTCGTCGGACTGCTCGAGCAGCACTGGGACCACCTGTATCCGCCGATCGAAGACGGCGACGCGGAGATGCGCGCTGGTCCACTCGAATGGTTAGGCACCAAACTCGAGCTGCCGGTGCGACGTGTCGCGCTCAACCGCGCCGGTCACGGCTGGCTACAGTATCAGGAGGCCCGCACGGTTCCCACGGAGTTCGATGCGAGCGGGGATCAGGCGAAAGCCGAAACTCGTCAGGCGCTCGTTGCCGAAGGCAAGACGACACCTGAAGACTTGGAGAAGGGCTTTCAGTCGACGCCCAAGGCTTGGTTCAAGACCCTCGTCGCCGGCATCGACGGGACGCTCGAGTCCCTTCACAACCTCGACGAGCTCTCTCAGGAGCGTTTTGGTGAGGCGGCGCCGAACTACTCTCGCCTTCGTGTCGCACTCGAGGAAGTGCAGCGCACGGCGAAGCAGCTCCTGAAGCGAAGACTGGAGCTGGATCCCGACCCCGTCGACGGTGCAGCCAGCGAGAGCATCGCCGCCGTCGCGGTTCCCGAAGGGGTCGTGCTTCCCGGCTCGATCGGCGCGCAGCTCGCGCCACAACCCACCTCGCGCGAAGATGCCGCCAATCGCATCGCTGCCGGGGCAAAGTTCCTCCGGCAGAGCGACCCGACGAATCCCGCGTCATTTCTCTTGCTCCGCGGTTTTCGATGGGGTGAGCTGCGTGCCTGTGGACGGAATCCGGATCCGCGCCTTCTCGAGGCGCCGACAACGCAAACTCGAACGCAACTCAAATCGCTCCTTCTCGACGCGAAGTGGGAAGCGCTGCTTGAGACATGCGAAGGCGTGATGGCTGCGCCGCAGGGGCGCGGCTGGCTCGATCTGCAGCGGTACGCGCTCACGGCGTGCGACGAGCTGGGATCCGACTATCAGTTCGTGGGCGCTGCGCTCCGCGGTGCACTGCGATCGCTGCTCACGGATCTGCCCGCCCTCGTCGACATGACGATGATGGACGACACGCCGACGGCGAACGCCGAGACGCGTGCCTGGCTCAAGGGGATTCTCGAAGTCGAGGCAGCGCCGGCGCACGAGGTGGCGGAGAGCATCGCGGCCGAAGCGCCGCGCCTTCGTGGTGGCCGAAGCGCGGCACTCGCCGAAGTGCGGGCCGGTCGCACCGACCGCGCTATCGCGTTGCTCATGCGCGAAGCGTCGACGGAAAAGACGCGACGCGGACGCTTTCTCGTGCAGACGGAGTTGGCCAGCATCATGGTCGACGCCAATCATCACGCTGTCGCGCAGCCAATACTGGAGGAGCTGATCGGGTACGTCGAAGCGCACAAGCTCGAGGAGTGGGAGATGGGCGACGTTGTCGCGCGTCCGCTGGCGCTGCTCTACCGCTGCCTCGAGCGAGGTGACGGCGATGCCGGGACGAGGCACGCGCTGTATTTGCGCATCTGCCGGCTCGACCCGCTGCAAGCAATCGGTTTCGCGCAGGCGGGAGCTGGAGGCTCGCACGATGACCAAACGTGAGATCGAGCGGAGCGTTCAACCGTCGTTGCTCGACCGTCTGACCGATCACGACCCGCGAAACAACCTCGAGGGACGGATCGGATACTTGGAATCAGTCCGGCAATTCAAGGCCGGGCTGCAGCGAGATCTTGAGTGGTTGCTCAACACGCGGCGCATCCCGATCGCCGCGCCCGATGAGCTCGAGGAGCTGGGCCGATCGACGTACCACTACGGGCTTCCCGACGTCACGTCGATCAGTCGCGACTCGCACGAGGCGCGCGACCGGTTGCTCCGTCGCGTGGAAGACGCGATCACGATGTTTGAACCGCGACTGGCCAACGTCAACATCGCGGTCGTCGAGATGGAGGGGGAGGAGCACCGCCGCGAGCTGCGCTTTCACGTCGAGGGCACGCTCCTCATGGACCCGACGCCTGAACAGGTCATCTTCGACACCGTCCTGCACTTCGCGAGCGGCGCGTACGAGATAGAAGGTGCCGGCGGATCCGCCGCGGGAGCTTCCCGTGGGACGTGAGGAGCTGCTCCACTACTACGAGCGCGAACTCGCATACGTCCGCCGAATGGGGGCGGAGTTCGCGCAGCGCTATCCGAAGATCGCCGGCCGCCTGCAACTCGAGCCGACGAAGTGCGAGGATCCGCACGTCGAGCGGGTGATCGAAGCGTTCGCGTTCCTTGCCGCGAGAGTGCATCTCAAGATCGACGATGACTTCCCGGAGGTCACGGAGTCGGTCCTCAACATCGTCTATCCGCATTACATTCGCCCGATTCCGTCTATGTCGATTGCCGAGCTACGCATCGACGTCGAGCAGGGCGTGCCGCCGACGGGTTTCCGCGTGCCGCGCGGCACGCCACTCTTTTCGCGTCCCGTTGACGGCGTACCGTGCAAATTCCGCACGTGCTACGACACCACGCTGTGGCCGTTCACGCTCACGAACGCACAATGGCTGACACCGGACCGGCTCAAGCCATCAGTCCGGTTGGGCGACGCTGTCGCCGCGTTGCGCCTCGAGTTGCGTTGCCTGCCCGGCGTCACGTTTTCGCAGCTCGATCTGCGGAGCTTGCGAATGTTTCTCAACGGCGAGAGCAACCTCGTCTACCCGCTCTACGAGCTGCTCGCGAACAATCGCCGCGACATCGTCGTCCGTGAGGCCGGTGTTGCCAAGCCAAAGACAATCACGATCGACGCCGACATGCTGCAGCCGGTCGGCTTCGGGCCGAACGATGGTATGCTGCCGTACCCGGGCAGGTCATTTCAGGCGTATCGCCTGTTGCAGGAGTATTTCGCGTTCCCGGAGAAGTACCTGTTCTTCGATCTTGCTGGCCTCGACGCACTGCGCGAGGCAGGCACGGGCAGCAGTGTCGAGATCATCGTTCCGATCAGCGCGTTCGAGCGCGCCGATTGGCGACACATGCTCGAAGCCGGCGTGAGTGCATCGACGATCCGCCTTGGCTGCACACCGATCGTCAATCTCTTCCCGCAAGTCGCTGAGCCATTGCTGCTCACGCAACGGCGACATGAGTACACGCTCGTGCCTGACGCACATCGGCGCGTCACGACGGAGGTGTTCTCCATCGATGATGTGGTCGCCGTCGCGCCGGAGTCCGGGGAGACGCAACGCTTCGAGCCGCTGTACTCGCATCGGCACTCGGCGAACGGTCATGGCGGTGCGTACTGGCTCGCGAAGCGGCGATTCAGCGGGTGGCGAAGTGACGTCGGCACGGATGTCGTGCTCTCGTTCGTCGATCTCTCGGGGCGCGTCGTTTATCCGGAGTTCGAGGTGGTCACCGCCCGTCTGACATGCTTCAATAGCGATCTGCCGAGTCGTTTGCCATTCGGCAACGAACGCGGTGATTTCGAGCTCGACCGCGGAGGTCCCGTGCGCGCGGTCGTCGCGCTCGTGAAGCCGACGCGTGTCGTGCAACCCCCGTTAGGCTCGCCGCAGGTCTGGCGGCTGGTGTCGCAGCTGTCGCTCAACTATCTGTCGCTCACCGACGACATCGCGCCGGAAGAGGGCCAGGATGGCAAAGGCACGGAGGCGTTGCGCGAGGTGCTTCGCCTCCACGACTTCAGCGGCGAGCCGGCGGTGCGCCGGCAAATCGAAGGTGTTCTCGCCGTACGAAGCGCACCGGCGTTCGCGCGCATCGCGACCGAACATGGGTTGAGCTTCGCGCGCGGCCGACGGGTCGAGCTCGAACTCGATGAGGAACAGTTCACCGGCGCGGGCGGCTATCTCTTCGCCAGCGTGTTGGAGCACTTCTTCGGACTCTACGCATCGATCAACAGCTTCTCCACGCTCACCGCGCGATCGCGGCAGCGGAAAGGAGGAATACGAGAATGGCCGCCGAGAGCGGGCTGGAAGCCGCTGCTGTAAACGCGGGCCTTGCGTATGTGCCTGTGACGTCCGCGTCCGCGGACGTCACAGGCGGCTCATCAGAAGCCGACGTCGACCCGCCGGCCGAAGCGCAGCGTTTGCTCGATCGTTTGTTCGCGGAACCCTGGTCGTTCGAGTTTTTCCAGGCGATGCATCTGTTGGAGCGGCTGCAGCCGGAACGCACTGGCGTCGGCGGCTTCGGCGATCCTCGCCAGGAAGCCGTCCGCCTAACGAGCGCACCGAGTGTTGCCTTTCCGGCGAGCGAGATTCAGGGTCTCGTGAAGCGCGACGGACAGCCGCAGATGGCGGTGAACTTCCTGGGACTCACCGGCCCGCAGGGTACGCTCCCGCTCGCGTACAGCCTGTACGTCGCGGAGCGGGAACGCGCGGGAGATCACGCGCTCAAGGAGTTTCTCGGGATCTTCGATCATCGCATGCTCTCGCTGTTTTATCGTGCGTGGAAGAAGACGCACGTCGGCGTTGCGCATGGCGACGCCTCGCGTGACTGGTTGACACGGAATCTGCTCGACCTGGTGGGATTCGGGGGTGACGCGCTTCAGCGACGCCTACCGGTCGACGACGCGGCGCTGCTGTTCTATACGGGTCTGCTCTCGCTCCCGACGCGTCCAGCGACGGGACTCGAGCAACTACTCGCTGATTTCTTCGGGGTGCCGATAACCGTGGAACAGTTCGTCGGCGCCTGGTATCCGCTCGAGCGCGCCACGCAGTCGGAGCTCGGCGACGAC
>Ga0137376_10002095_pt1 | contig 11712 bp, 9 predicted proteins | sample SagtaG_23_FD_104814 | JGI IMG/M metagenome (GOLD analysis project Ga0137376, IMG submission 104814) | Vadose zone soil microbial communities from Sagehorn Ranch, Mendocino, California, USA - Sage2_L_20_16 metaG | ecosystem: Environmental > Terrestrial > Soil > Vadose zone | place: USA...
CGTCGTCGTCGTAGGTGATGAAGGCGCTCTTGCAGAGCCGCGGCACGGCCTCCTGGAGCGAGCACACGCCGTTGCTCAGGATCTCCGGCAGCATCGGGATGACGTAGCCGGGGAAGTAGCAGCTGTTGCCCCGCGCCTGCGCCTCCACGTCCAGCGGCGAGTCGGAGGGCACGAAGAAGCTGACGTCGGCGATGTGGACGCCGAGTTCCCAGTATCCGCTGTCGAGCTGGCGCAGGCTGATCGCGTCGTCGTAGTCCTTGGCGTCGTCGGGGTCGATCGTGCAGATGATCTCGTTCGTCAGGTCGACGCGCCGGCTTCGCTCCGTCTCCGGGTCGAAGTTGTCCAGCGACTGCCGCGCCTGTTGCAGCACGTCCTGCCCGAACGGGCCCGGCAGGTTGTGCTGGACGATGACGCTCTTGAGATCGACGTCCTTCTCGCCGGCCTTGCCGAGCACCTCGGTGATGACGCCGGCGGCGCGGGCGTGGCGGTCGGTGCGGGCGATGCCCCTGAGAGCGTCGCACAGACCCGCGAATCGAAGACCCCCGGCGCGGCACCGCAGACCGACCGGCTCGGCGTGACCCAGGAGCTGCCGTCCGCCGCCGTCCGCGAGACCGACAGGAGGATGAACGGATAGTGGGCGCTGATCGGCGCGCCGCAGGTGCCGTTCTGCCACGCGAGGTCGAGCGTCGCCGTGTCTCCGTCCAGGGTCGCCCCGGTCGCGGTGGCAAAGCAACGCCCGCCGGCATCGTTGCCGCGGATGTAGAGGGCGAGGATGTCCTTGTCGAAGCTCATGAACATGGAGCTGGACGCAGGAAAGACGTTCGCGTCCCCGAGGCTCGCGCGGTACGCGTCGTAGGTTGCCTGCGTCTGGAACACGCGCAAGGCGGGCTTCTCCCCCAGCTCGGGCAGATGTCCCCGAAGCTGGGATTTGGCCGGGATGGACGTTGCCGCAGCGCTCGGGGCGCCCACGAGCGTGAGGGCCAGCGCGATCAGGGCCAGCGACGCGGCGAGCCTTCTCACAAGTGGCGGCAGCATATCTGCCGATAGTTGCGTGAAAAGAGGCGATTTGGTGGAAATGATCGGGGCCGGCAGCGTGCCGGCCCCGATCTCGCTAGCTCGTGAGGCTCTTACGGAGCGTTGAAGAAGGTCATGACCCTCTTCATGAGATCCGTTCGAGCCGGACCACCGGTGGTGTGATCCGCGTATGCCTCGAACGGGAACGCCAGGAACACGACCTTGTAGGCGGCCGTTCCACCGGGGTTCGTTCCGCTAAAGGACAGGGCATCGGTCTGCCCGGCGTCGTCTTTGAAGGCCGCGAGCGCCGTGCCGTTTGGCGTGATGCGGTCCTCAAAACTGTTTCCAAGGACGCTGTGGTCGATCACAACCGTGCCTATCGCCGTCGGAAGACCCGTGACTGGGTTCCCGGCGACCGACGTCACGTTCGCGGTCCGTTTGTCGTTCTGCCCTTCGCTGCCGTCCCAGTCCACGTGCAGGTAGTCACGGACGAAGTCCGTTGTGCCCGCGGCCTGGTCGAGAAGATCCTGGCCGGAGACGAAGAGCCTGTTGCCGGCGTCGAGGAACGCCGTGAGCTTCGCTTCGTAGGGCAGGATCGGACCTGGGTATGTGTTGCCGGTGAACCACACGATGTTCTTGAAGGCCAGCATGTAGTTCTGCGGCAGGTTGGAGTCGGTCGCGAGATCCCACGTCTGGAACTGCACCCCGGCACTCGTAAGCGCCGCGGTGTAGAAGGATTGGGTGTTCGGCGTGTTGCTGTCGTTATCAACGAGCAGCGTGTCGACCGCCACAGCGATTGTCTTGATGGTCGCGCTGCCCGAGACGCTCGGGCTGGCGACCGAGGTCGCGGTCACCGTCGCGGTGTTCGTCGCCGCGTTTGCGGTGCCTGCCGGGATCGCCACCTTGACGCAAACGTCGGCAGTTGCACCCGGCGCTAGCGTCGGTGTCGTTGTGATCGCCGTGGTGCAGGTCGGGTTGTAGAAGGTGGCCGCCCATGCGCTGGATGCGGACAGGGTGTAGCTGTCCGAGTTGAAGCCCAGATTCTTGACCGTGATGTGGTAGGCGACGCTCGTGCCGCCCTTGCCGCCATCCGTTTGGGTCGCGGGACTGACGCTGACCGCGTACGGCGGTGCGATCGGCGTGATGAACGGTGAACCGGTCGTGAACGGGCCCTGGGCGGAAGTCGCCTTCATCCCGTCGTTGACGATCGCGTTGACCCTCTTCTTGATTGCCTCGGCGATGCTGACGGTGAACTGCACGGAGATGCTGCCGCCCCTCGGAATCGCGAGGTTCGTCCAAACGACAGTGCCGTTGACGTTCGCGCCGCCCGTGGCGGAGACGAACGTCGTGTTCGCGGGGACCGGATCGGTGATGACGACGCCGGTCGCGTCCGCATTGCCGATGTTCTTGAGCGTCAGCGTGTAGGTGATGTTGCTGGACGGGCCGACGGGCGTGCCGGCGTCGACCTTCGAGAGCACGAGCGCGGGCACGGTGAACGTGTCGGCAAGCCGGAACGCGCCACGGCCATGAGTGCCCGCAGCCAGGACCCTGTGCGATGGGTCGAGGTCGAGCTGCCAGATCGCGCTGTTCGGGAAACCGGTGCCAAGCGCCGACCAGTTGGCGCCACCGTTGTAGGTCACGAAGTTTCCGACGTCGGTGCCGACGTAGAGCGTGTTGGCGTACGAGGGATCGAGAATTACGGAGTTCACGGGGCTGTCGGGCAAGTTGCCGGTGATGTTCACCCACGAAGCGCCCCCGTCGGTCGTCTTGAACACGTGCCCAGGGGTCTTCGGTGTCGCCGCATCGAAGCTTGCGTACGCGGCATACGCGATCCGGTAGTTGCTCGGGTCGACGGCGAACTGGGTCACTGGCCGCCGCGGGAGCGCCCTCTCCCCGACGCGCGTCCAAGTGGGTTTGTCGTTCACCTGCGCGTCGGTGCTGATGTAGACGAGGCCGTCCAGTGAACCTGTGTACACGGCCTGTCCGCCGCCGACGCCGATCGCTGAGATCGTGCAGTTGCGCGCGCCGTTGGGCGCGATGCCCGTGCAGCCTGTCGTCAGGTCAGGGCTGATCGCCAGCCAGGTCACATCGCCGGGCTTCTCGGTGCGTGCGTTATTCGTGCGGTAGAGGCGGTACGTGCCGAGGAAGAGCTGGTTCGTGTTCGCTTTGTTCATCACGAACGGGATGTAGAAGTCCGACCGGTCACTCGTGTCGATGCCGTGGGTGATGCCATGGTTGTTGAAGAAGAAAGCGCCGCCATCGGACATCCGGTATGGCGAGACTCCGAAGTACGTGCCATATATGAAAAAGGACGGCGCGAAGCCTGGCACGTTCGGCGAACAGGCCGCATCCGGAGTCGGGTCGACGAGAACCTGACCACCATCGCCGCTGGGGATGTCGAACCAGGACTGGGTCCCACCCGACTTGCGGAGGGTTCCGTTGTCCTGCGTGCCGCCCCAGAAGCGCACGGGCACCTGGGGAACGGTGGCGATCGACGTGTACTGGCCGATCTGGAGATTGCTACGGAACGTGACTGTCGCCGAGAGCCGATCGACCTTCCCATTCAGGCTCTCCCAGTCAGCGTCGCTCAGAGCGCTGGGATTGGTTGTGCGGCCACCGCGATTTGTGCTGAACCACACACCACCGTCGTTGCCGATGAGGACACGCTTGCTGTCGTTCGGATCGAAGGCGAACGCGTGGAAGTCCGGGTGCTGGTCGTATCCAAGATCTTTCCAGGTCTGTCCACCATCGTCGGAGCGGAAGATGCCGCCCGAGCCGATGCCGTAGTCGAACTGCCCTGCCGCGTAAACGATGTCCGCGTTGTTCGGGTCCACCTCGATGACGTTGTCATAGAAGCACTGGCCACCGCAGTAGTCCTCGACCTTGTCGCCCGTCTCCGAGTCACCAGGGAGCTGTGTCCAGTTCGCGCCCTCATTGGTCGACTTGAACACCTCTGAGGGGTGGTGTCCCGCCGCGTCTCGCCAGTCAAATCCTGCGTAGAGGGTCGCGGACTGCCCGACGGGATGCGAGATTCCGATCGAGAACCGCGTCTGGTTCGCAGCGAAGTTGCCTGCCGGAGTGCCGGTCATGATCGGTGTCCACGTGGCGCCGGCGTCGACGCTCTTGTACATCGCATCGCCCCAGAACGAGGCGTAGAGGATGCTCGAGTTCCGCGGGTCCATCTCGATGTCGGTGGCGCCGTTGCCCTCCGACACCGCTTCCTTCAGGAGCGTCCAGGTGACGGCTCCATCCTTTGATTCCCAGATGCCGAAGCGCGAGTGGGTCGGCGGCGTCGTCCGCCGCGCGCCACCGCGGCCGCGAAGCACGGTCGCGTAAAGGTGGTTCGGGTTCGCGGGATCGACGATCAGACGCGAGACCGCGACGGCGACGAAGAAGTCACCCGAAACCTGCCGCCAGTGAACGCCACCGTCGACAGACTTGAGGATTCCGTTACCGAAGTAGCTGTCGCCAGACAGCGCACCTTCGCCGGTCCCGGCGTACACGATCGAGTCGTTCGAAGGGGCGATCGCAAGCGCGCCGATCGAGAGCGAATCCTGGTCATCGGTCTGCGGCGACCAGAGCCCGGTCGCGGCGTCGTACAGCCAAATACCGCCCTGGGCGCCGCCGAGGATGAACTGCCCGTTGCTCTTTCGGATCGCGAGAGCGCCGATACGACCGCTCATCGCGCCGAAGGCCTGAGGGCCTGGCGTCCGGAGCCCCGAAACGATCGGGTTGGGGCCGAGCGCCGTCCAGTTGGCAACGAATGTGGTCGGTCCGGAAGTCGGTGTCCCGTTCTTCCGAAGCTGGTCGGCCGCCTTGGCGGCTGTGGCACGCGCTTTGGCCGCGTCCTGAATGTTCAGTGGGTTGTCGCCCGCCGTTCGACGCGTGATGAAGGCGATGTCGCGCTGCTGGAGGAGCTCTTCGGTTTCCTCATCGAACGTCGGCATCCGCGTGCCGGGCAAAAGGATCGGGTCATCTCCGGTCCTTGGTGGTGTCGGAGTCTGCGCGCTCGCCGGAGCGATTACGACGCTCGATAGAACAAAAACGATCGCGACCGCAAGCGCGCGCGCGCGCATCACGCGCGGAAGTAGATGGTGCACTGCGCCCCTCCCCGATGAGTAAGAGCGCGCATCCCTGCGGCGGCGCTCTTCTGCTGGTTCGCAGAATCGTCGGGCGACGACGCGAACCTGTCAAGGTGAAGGGCGTTCGCACGGGCGCCGCAGAATCCTCTCGCGGCGGCCTGCGGTCGCTAGGTTGCGTTACATCGGGATCGCGAGGATGGGCTTTAGGAAGGGGAAGTGGGGCGCTTCGGCGCGAGCATGGCGCCGGACTGAACACGTGTGTGCTCGACGAGACGCTGGTGACGGTAGTCGTGGACGGCGAGCTCGTGCTCGTTGCGGCGCTGACTGGCTGCGGCGAGGGCGGTCATCGAGCCTTCCTCAGTCACCACAAAGCAAACGCGACAGCCTTCAAAACGACAGGGAAAACCGCCTGATCTCACGCGAGCCACCTTTCCGGCCGACCAGCGGCCCCGCGCGCATATGAATAGTAAGGGCCACATGATCACGCGCGAGAGCAGGCCGGTGCCAAACGTTCGCGGGACGTGAGCCGCGGCGCTAGCTGCCAACTACCTCGGCACTTCGACGGATCACGCGAGTGCTACTAAGGCCCGACAGCGCGGTCGGAGAAATGAGCTGCCAGTTGTGTCCGCTCGCTTCGCCGTTCGGGCAATAGGCCCACTTGCCTTCGACGACGGTGATCGGTGAACGCGCACCTTCGTGATCGATGATCGAGGCGACGTGCGTCGGCTCTCCGCAGCGATATTCGATCAGTGCCTCAGACATCCCCAGCCTTAGCCTTCTTCCCACCGTAATTGCCTGCCTGGCTAGCACTCAAGGCTACGCCGAATTATCCCGGCAAGGGTCAGCAGACGGTAAATGCGGCAGGGCCTGTCGCTGCGAGAGATTACCAACCGTCATGGCTGGCGCGATGACTTCTTCCCGATGCTGAGGCCTGGCCATGGCTTGAGTAGGTCGGGACGGACTCCACGGAATCGACCTGCGGTGACATCGGTGAGAGGCATCGGCGGCGTGATCGCTTGCCATTCGTGCTGTCGAGTCACGGCACCGGATGGGCAAAAGCACCAGAGCCCATCTTGCTTGGTCACTCGGCCTCGCGAGGGCGGATCTGCGCGGTGCGCCCTGGCGACACAGACAAGGCCGATCAACAACCGTTGAGGCATGTCAGATGTTGAAACGCGCAATGGAAGTCCGCGTTAGGGGTGGCTCTGAATTTTCTCGTGCCTCGGCCGGCCAATAGCAGTTCCTCAGGCCGCTCGGGCGGCCAGCGGGGCTTCGGCCCGTGTCGTGGAGCGAGGTGGTCGCATCCGCGGAGCGCATCGTGGGCCACAAGATCGAGACGCGCTCGGTGGAGCCGGGTGAATCGATCGAGGGCCTGCGCCGGGCGTCGCGGGTTGCTCTTCGCGATGGAGACGTGTGACTCGCCGATCGATATGGACGAGACCGCGCGGACCTATGGCGTCACGCTTACGCCGATAGAGGAAGGACTCCGCACGGTCTTGCAGGTGCCCGTCGCCAGGTGGCGCTCCTCAGCCGATAGCCTTTCGTCGTGCGCTGGCCGCAGGTCATTGTTCCGCTGCGGCATCGCAACTTCCGGCTGCTCTGGACCGGGCAGACCGTCTCCAGCTTTGGCAACGCCGTGCGCAGCGTCGCGCTCCCGTTTCAGCTCCTGGCGCTCGGTGCGTCGCCGCTCCAGCTCGGGATCGCAGTCGCGATCAACACCGCGACGAGCGTCGCGTTCCTGCTGCTCGGCGGAGCGGTCGCCGACCGCTTCCCGCGCCGCGCGCTCATCCTGGCCAGCGACCTCCTCGGCGGGTGCGTCGTCGCCATGATCGCGCTGCTCTCGGCCACCGAACAGCTGCGCATCGAACACGTCTATGTCGCAGCCGTCGGGCTGGGTGCTGCGGATGCCTTTCAGTCACCCGCGTACAGCGCGATCATCGCCGACCTCGTTCCCGCGACCATCCTCCGCGCGGGCAACGCCGCCCGGCTTCTGGGTCGCAGCCTCGCGCGCATAGCGGGTCCCACGGTCGGCGGTTTGGTGGTCGCCCTCGCAGGGCCGGCGCCGGCATTCGCGATCGATGCGCTCACTTTCCTCTTCAGCTTCGCGACGCTGCTGCTCGCCAACCCACCACGCCGGGCGAACGCATCACGGACATCGATCCTGAGCGAGATCCGGCAGGGGTTCGCCTACGTCTTCTCAGTTCAGTGGCTCTGGACCACGACCCTCTACTTCATGTTGGTGAACGTCGCGTACGCGGGACGGTCTGGAGTCATGACGCCGCTCCTCGTGCGCGACGAGCTCGGCGGAGGCGCGGAGATGTACGGCACGATCACCGCCGCGTATGGCATGGGCACGATCGTCGCGAGCGTCCTCGTCGCGCAGCTCATCCTGCGTCGCCCCGGGCGCCCGATGTTCGCGTTCGAGCTTCTGGCCGGCCTTGCGGTGCTGGCCATCGGGCTGGCCCCATTCCTTCCCGCCGTCGTGGTGCTCATGGCGCTGATCGGCGTCGGCCTCTCGTCGTCGACGGTCATCTGGCAGGCGCTGCTGCAGCGGCACGTGCCCGAGCGGATGCTGGGGCGCGTCTCGAGCATCGACCTCCTTGGGAACTCCGTGATCAATCCGATCGCGCCGCTCGCCGCCGCGGCGCTGGCGGGCTTCATCGGGCCCGCCAACACGTTCGTGGTGGCGGGCGCTTATGCCGTCGCGTTAGCCTCGGTTGGCCTCATCGTCTCGCCGCTCCTACGGATAGACGAATCCGGCGCCCGGTTCACCGAGCCTTCGTCGTCGGATCGTCCAAGAACGCGATGACCACCGCCGACAGCGCCGGGGCGCTGCCCATCGCGTAGTGCGTCACTCCCGGAAGAATGGCGAGCCTTGACTTCGGCCGCCCCGAGCCATCCCAGCCGCCGTCTCGCTTACCGCCGCCGAGAAGTCCAAAGACCTCCACGGCATGCGCCGGCGGAAAGATGTCGGCATCACCCGCGACGAGCAGCGTGGTCGCCTTGATCCCCGCGACCTCCTTCGAAAAGTCGAAGTCCTTCGCCATCTCCTTGCCGATCTTGTCCAGGAGCCGCGGCCAGTCCTCCGGCCTCGGCGCGATGCTGGCGTAGAGCTGGTACATGGGGGTCTGCTTCATCGCCTCCGCGGCCTCAGGCCCCACCTGTCCCTGCTGCACGAGGATGTCGGGGTAATAGGCGTTGCGCTTGATCGGGGTCGAGACGATCACCAGCCTGCCCACGACCTCCGGGTGCCGGATGGCCGTATGGACCGCCACGCCGCCGCCCAGTGAGTAGCCCATGATGTCGGGCCGCTCCAGCTTCAGATGCTTGATCAGGGCAGCGATGTCGTCCGCCATGAGCTGGGGACTGAGTGGCCGGTCGATATCCGCGGTCCGGCCGTGGCCCTGCAGATCCACAGCGATGACCTGCCGGCCCTCGGCGAGCGCCGGGAGGTTCGGGCCGAACATCGACATCGCGCCGAGACCGCCGTGCAGCAGGATCAGCGGTGCGCCAGTCCCGTGTATCTCGTAGTAGAGCTTGATGCCGTTCACATCGGCGTACTGGCCCGTGCCCTTTGTCTTGCTCCCCCATTCGCCCTGCGCTTCGCGCTCGTCCTGCACGTCTGAAGTCGAACGCATTTCCGTGTCTCCTCTCGGTGTTGGCTCGGCTTGCCGCGAACCTGGACCCAACCGCATGTTACCCACGTATGCGCTCGGCTCGTCGACGTCGTCACGCAGCCGGAATAGGCTGAAGCATGCGCGCCGCGTCTCTGATCGATCGCTACGCCGACCGGCTCCCCGTGAGCGCGCGCACGCCGCGCATCACCCTGGGCGAAGGCAACACGCCGCTCGTCCGCTCGTCGTGGCTCGAGCGCGAGACCGGGGTCCGCGAGGTCTGGCTGAAGATCGAGGGCGCGAATCCAAGCGGCTCATTCAAGGATCGCGGCATGGTCGTCGCCGTCGCGAAGGCTCTGGAGGACGGCGCGACTGCCGTCCTGTGCGCGTCGACCGGGAATACCGCGGCTTCGGCGGCGGCGTACGCGGCGAGGGCCGGGCTCCGCTGCGCCGTCGTCCTTCCGGCCGGTCAGGTCGCCGTCGGCAAGCTGAGCCAGGCCATGATCTTCGGTGCGCGCGTCGTCGCGGTGCGCGGTGGATTCGATGAGGCCCTGGCGATCGTGCGCGAGCTCGGCGCGGGCCCGGAGTACACGCTCGTGAACAGCGTCAACCCCTACCGCATCGAGGGACAGAAGACGGCGGCGTTCGAGATCTGCGAGACGCTCGGCGACGCGCCAGACGCGCTCTGCATACCCGTGGGAAACGCCGGGAACATCACCGCGTACTGGCGCGGATTCGTCGAGGCGGCGGCGTCCGGTCTGGCGACGCGGCGGCCACGGATGTTCGGGTTCCAGGCGTCCGGGGCCGCGCCGCTCGTACACGGCGCGCCGGTGAAGGAGCCAAAGACGATCGCGACCGCCATCCGGATCGGGAACCCCGCGTCATGGAGCACCGCGATCGAAGCGCGCGACGCATCGGGCGGCGCGATCCAGGCGGTGACCGACGAGGAGATCCTCGATGCGTACTCATCGCTCGCTAGGTGCGACGGTGTCTTCTGCGAGCCGGCGAGCGCGGCGGCCGTCGCCGGGCTGCGAAAGCGCGCGCGCGAGGGCGGTCTCGAGCGCGCCGAGCGGATCGTGTGCGTCCTCACCGGGAACGGTCTCAAAGATCCGGAGACCGCTCAGCGCGCTGCCGCGAGCGTGAACGAGGTTGATGCCAGCGTCGGCAAGGTGCGCGAAGCGCTGAAGCGCTGACCGCATGGTTCGGTAGCATCAGCCGATCCCACAACGAACCAGCGTCCTGGTCCTAGACGACAACGTGTCGGTTCGCGCCGTCGTGCGCCAGACCCTTGAACCGGAGTTCGCGGTCTTCGAGGCGCGCGACGGGACCGAGGCCCTAGCCGCCTGCCGGTTGGCGCGGCCGTCCATCGTCCTTGTCGACCTGATGATTCCTGGCGGAATGAACGGCCAGCAGTTCATCGCGCAGTACCGGCGGGAGGGCGGCCGCGCGAAGCTGCTCCTCTGCACGGGCAACCAGGCCGCGGACGAGATCGCGCGCGAGCTCAAGGTCGACGGCGTGATCAAAAAGCCGATCGACCTCGAGAATCTGCCCGCAACTCTCCGTGCGCTTAGCTCGAGCGGATAGGTCGCGTCAGGGGCACGCGGAGTTCAATAGATCGCTCGGGTTCGCGCCGCTGGCCGCCTGGGCGATGCGTGCGGACTGAACGCCGAGCGGCCTGAAGGGTGGGGTCGCCTGCGCGTTCGGACTTGCAAGGTGCAGCGTGTAGCAGCCGGCGAAGGTGGTCGTGCTGCCATCGGCGTTGGATGCGGTCACCACGGCGGGCACCGTGTAATAGGTCTGACCCGCCCCGGAGTCGGTCGTTCCGGGCTTCGTCATCAGCGCGACCGCCTTCGTGTTCGCGTACCCGGCGGCGAACGCCGCGAACGGTGAGAGCTGTGGCGCGCCGGACTCCCAGTATCCGTAGGCGCGTGAGTATTCCTTCCGGTTGACCGCGTTGTAATAAGAGCGGATCACCTGCTCGCCCACGCTGCGGTCATCGACATAGCGCGATGCATCGATGCCGGTCCCGGGCGCTCCCCACGGCAGCGGCGTGGCGTTTGCGCTTACGCATGTGCTGGCGAGGGCGCCGCGCGCCGCTGCCGGTGTCGCGACCGCTGATAGCTGGCCGGCTTGGATGGCCATCGGCTTGAAGGGCGGTTCGGTCTGGATCTCCGGGCGAGCGAGATGCACCGTGAAGCAGCCGACGAAGCTCTGGGCGCCGGCGGTCGTCGTCGAGAAGACCGCGGCGGGGACGCTCCAGTACAGCTGGCCCGCGCCCGGGCTACCGCCGACCGTGCCGAGCTCGACCTGGACGGAGCTGGTATCGGCAAAGCCCTTCTCGAATATGTCGAAGCTCGGGAGCGTCGCGCTCGGCTCCCAGTAACCGTACGCGCGCAGGTACTGCCGGCGGCCGATCGCATCGTAGTAGGAGCGGATGACCTGCTCGGCGATGCTGCGGTCGTCGAGGTATGCGCTCGCCGGCGCTGCCGACGGCGACACCGACGGCGCCGCGCTCGGCTGAGCGGAGACGTTCGTGGCCGGCGTCGCGGTTGGCGTGGCGCTCGCGCCGCCGCCGGCGCTTGGCGCCGCGGCGCAGGAGATCGTGAGCGCCGCCACGAGGGCCACAACAACCGATCCGATCCCTTGAGTTTTCATATCTAGACACTAAGGGCGCCGTCGCGGGCGTCTCGCGCGTCCGCGTTTCTGACGATCTCTTGGCACAGGTGGTGATCGGAAGGCGGCCGTCGCTGTTCCGCTCGACTGACAGTCAAGGGGCAACGACTCGCGTCGTCGGTGTCGACTTCCCTCCGGTACGCCGTGTGCAGCGCGGCGGGACGGGAGGCGAACACCATGGCTGACCTCAAGGAAAAACAGCGAAAGGCGATGCCGAAGTCCGTCTTTGCGTACGTCGATGCTCGCGGCGAAGGCCACCTGCCGCTCAACGACGAGAGTCACGTGCGCAACGCGATGGCCCGGTGGAACCAGACGGAGTTCTCGTCGGC
>Ga0137376_10002100_pt1 | contig 11699 bp, 10 predicted proteins | sample SagtaG_23_FD_104814 | JGI IMG/M metagenome (GOLD analysis project Ga0137376, IMG submission 104814) | Vadose zone soil microbial communities from Sagehorn Ranch, Mendocino, California, USA - Sage2_L_20_16 metaG | ecosystem: Environmental > Terrestrial > Soil > Vadose zone | place: USA...
CATATCGTTGTTGTGCGGAAAAATGTCACCAAGCCGGAAGATCTCAAAGGGAAAAGGATCGCCGTAAGCAGGATCGGTTCAGCCTCCGACATCACGACCCGCATGGTCCTACGCTCCTGGAAGTTCGATCCGGAAAAGGAAATAAACTTCTTGCAGGCTGGCAACACGCCCACGCGCATGACCGCGCTGGCAGCGGGGCATGTCGATGCCACTCTAGTCAGTCCGGAGGGTCTCCACAAGATTATGGCTACAGCTTGCTGCCGCGTGTTGGCGGATCTTGCCGAGCTGCCGCTGGACTACGCCCGATTCGGCGTCACGTTTCCTACGTCCCTCATCAGAACCCAAAGGGACACCGTGCGTAGAATACTCCTGGCCTATGTCGAAGGAATCTCCATCTACAAGACTCGACCGACAGCGGCCTATGCCGTGATGGACGAGAGCGGCATTAAAGAGCCGACGGTTCAGAAGGAGCTCTACGATCGAACCGCCAAGAGCTTCCGTGAGTATCCCATCCCGGAACCGAACGGCGTCCAGGGTGCTCTTGACTCATTGACTCATCCGAACGCAAAGACAGCCAAGCCCGCGAGTTTGATGGACACGACCATTCTGGAGGAGATCAAGAAGTCCGGGTTTATTGACAAACTGTATGGCCGGACAGGATAATCATAAAAATGACATTTACTGCGGGGCGCACGACTGGAACTCCCACCGCCCATCATATGATCCCCAAAGTGACTTCGAGAAGTCTTGAATCGATGACCGTTGTCTTGGTCATGTCTTTTATCGTTTGGATATTGTCTCTCGGATTGGCTTTCGCGCAGGCCAACTCCATTATCATGGGCTTCAGCGGAGCGGGAATCAGCACCGATCTGCGCCGCGTCATCGAAAAGGAAAACCTCTGGGACAAGTACGGCGTCAACGTCAAGGCGATTTATTTTAACAGCGGCAACGTTTTGACTCAGGCGATGGCGGGCGGCAATATCAATCTCTCCGATTCCGACGTGCCGGCAATGCTCAATTTATCCGTCTCAGGAGTCATGGATCTTAAGACCATCAGCGTTACCTTTAATAAACTCGAACACATTTTCGTAGCGCGGAAGAACATCTCCAAACCGGAAGAGCTCAGAGGGAAGAAGATTGCTGTCAGCCGGATCGGGTCGGCGTCGGACATCGTGACCCGCATGGTGATACGTCAGTGGAAGATCGACCCTGAGAAGGAAGTCACGATTCTTCAATCCGGCAACACACCGACCCGCATGACTGCACTGGTCGCAGGCCATGTCGATGCGGCACTCATTAGCCCGGACAATATCGCCAAGATCCTCGCCACCGGTTGCTGCCGCGTGCTCGTCGACCTTTCAGAGTTGCCATTGGATTACGCCCGCTTCGGCGGCACCGTTTCGACATCTATGATCAAGACTCAACGCGACATATTGCGCCGCTATCTTCAGGCGACCATTGAAGGAATCTACCTGTTCAAGACTCGACCGAAGCTTGTCTACTCGGTCTTCGAAGAAGAAGGCATCAAAGAGCCGGCAGTTCAAAAGGAGCTTCATGAGCGGCTGGCGAAAAGCCTGCGAGAATATCCGATCCCGGAACCCAACGGCATTCAGGGCGCTCTTGATTCACTGACTCATCCGAACGCCCGCACGACGAAGCCGGCGAGCCTCATGGATACCAGTATCCTGGAGGAAATTAAAAAGTCCGGCTTCATTGATAAATTCTACGGTCGTCCGCCGAAAAATTGAACAACATGAAAACTAAATTACTCGCCTTCTATTTTACGCTAGGCTTCACCGCGACTCTGCTGATCGTTCCCGCTTCGTCACCAGGGCAGGAGAAACCCGCCCTGGAAAAAGTCCGCATTGCCGTCGCCACAAGCTCGATGGCATTTCTCGTTCCTTTCGTGGCTAAAGACCGCGGCCTCTATTTAAAGAACGGCGCCGAAGTCGAGCTTATCCAAATGCGCCCCAACGTTGCGATGGCCGCGTTGCTAAGCGGCGATATCGACTACGTGGAGCTTATCGGGTCCATTATCCGTTCCGCGGCCAAAGGCATACCGGTACGGGCGGTCTCGACTAGTATTAAAGCTCCGTTCTTTAGCTTCGTTGCCCACAGCAAATATAAGAGCATGAAGGATCTAAAAGGGGCCACTATCGGGCTTGCCTCCATCGGCGGGACCAACTACATCAGTACGCGTTTGACTTTGCGTCATTTCGGTTTTGATCCCGACAAAGATGTAAAGCTTTTGGCTATCGGCGACGAAAAACTGATGTACGACGCGTTCAAGATCGGACGGGTCGATTGCATCGTGGTTGCCCCGCCGTATTCGGTCCTCGCGAAACGGGAAGGCTACCCTTTGCTTGCCCATACGGCACAGTATGTAACCATGCCTTTTTCCGGCCTCGGCACTACCATCGAAAGAATCAAAAACAATCGAGGGCAGATCAAAAAAATCTTGAAATCCGAAATCGAGGCGCTGAGATTTATTCAAAGCAACGCGGCAGGAACGACAGACGTGATCCGCAAACGTTTCAACATGGACGAAAAGCTCGCCCGAGAATCCTACGATGTTTCAGTCGACGCCTTTAGCCGTGACGGTCGCGTGCCTCTGGACGGCGTCGATATTTTGTTGCAAATCGAAAAGGACGCCAAACAAATTCTCCCAACCGTAACGCCCCAAATGGTCGTCGAACCGTCGCTGGCGGAAGAGGCGCTGAAGGAATTAGGGCGTTAGGGCTGGCTTAATATCTTTCGCATGTAGACTCGTTTGTAACCTTGCTCTTGCTTCCGTTCTGTTTCGACGAAACCGAGTTTACCGTAAAGCCCGATCTTCTCGGTCATCTGCTCGTGTAAAGGGTGAGCGCAACGGGTGAGAAATCTCCGTTACGTCGTACTCATATCTTGCGACGAAGTATGATCCCACCTGCCTGTTGCTGTGGAATCTAAATCCGAGACGCTCATAGATCGCTCGCAGGCGCGGGAGCGACGCTTCGCAATCCAAGCGCAGGTAGCGGCGCCCGAGTGCGTGCGTATGCGCAATGGCCCAAAGCAATAACGCCGAGAAAACGTCTCCTCCGGAAAAAAGTCTTCGAACAGCGAGCCGGTGAATAAACGCAGAGTCATCTTGCCTTATATCGGGCCAAAACAGTTTATCGTCAAGTTGGAATCTGATGGTTCCAACCGGCTCACCGTTGCACTCGGCTAGGAAAAACAGACCTGAATGAACATCATCCGCGATTCGGCTCGACAACAATTCATCGTCCCGCCACATCGCGATTCCCCTGTCCTCGAGCCAACGAGCAGCTTCCCTTAAGATGTCAGCCACCAAGTCAACATCCTGCGGCACCGCTTGGCGGATGGATAATTGCATGGAATTGACCGGGTCATTTCTTCTTCGCCGGTACCCGCTGCTGCGCGCGCTTCTCGCCAGTCTGATAATGCTCGCCTCTAAGAGCGAGATTCGCTTCTTCCTCGTCTTCGTCAGACCACAACCCGAGATTGTAACCAAACCATGGATCTTGCGGTTTGAGTTTGGGCAGCTCAAGACGCTCCCAGAGTTGCCTGGCGCGCTCCATGAATTCTTTCTTTGGCAAGGAAACAGGCGGGTAGTCCCACTTGCGTGTCGCATCGATGAGCATCGCAGAGCAGCCATACATTTCGTCCAACGAGTTTTCCAGTTCCTTGCCCGGAGGCGCCGACGATGGATCCATCTGCGGCGTGCGGTTCCGAATGATCAGCACGTCGCGGTGCGGCTGCATGCGAAACGCCAGCGCCCAGAAGAGTGAATCCAGGTTTCGCGGATTGATGTCTTCGTCCACCGCGATCACCATTTTGCCGGTGGCGGGATGGTAGCCGACCATGCTGTGCAACGCCTGCCATACATGCGCCTGATTGATTTTCTTCATTCGAATGACGCAAATTTGGCGCACCGCGATGCTATGAAAAGCCACTTCGACGATTCCTGGAATATTGCACTGGTCTCTCAGAAATCGAAGGTAATTGCCTTCAGCCGAAACCTGCCGCATCACGCTCGACTCGCTGGGCGGTATCTGGCTGATGATCGCGGCAAAGATCGGATTCTTTCTGTGTGTGATGCACTTCACTTCGAAATAGGGGTTGAGCAGTTTCTCGGCGATATAGCCGGTGGACTCACCAAACGGAGCCTCAGGTTCTAAAAATTCCGTCGATATCTCGCCCTCGATGACGATTTCGGCGTTGGCCGGAACCAGCAAATCATTCGTCTTACATCGAACAACGTCGATCGGCGCTCCGGCAAGTCCGCCGGCAATATCGAGCTCGCTGACGCTGAAAGGCACTCGGGCGGGCGCGGTGTACGCCACCGGCGGCGGCGCGCCGATCACCAGCGCCGCTTGAAGGGGAATCCCCCGCTCCTGGCACTTGCGCCAGTGATAGCCACCGTGGTTGCTCGAACTGAGAAAGACTCCGGTCCGCGTCGGGCTTTTGATTTGCCCGCGATAGTTGCCGATGTTGATCTTTCCGGTTTCTGGATCTTTCGTGAACCAGTGAGACGCCGTCGTAAACGGCGCGCAATCATAGCCTGGGGTCGAGATGGGAATAGGGAACTCACCCAGTCCTGCTTTTTCCATCAGCGACGAGCCCGTGTGAACTTCTTCATGGACCGGAGCGTTCTCAACAATTTTTGGTGGGATCGGTTGCCTTTGAGCTTGATCCCAACGATCGACGATCTCTTCCGGCTTACATTGCAAACCAAAGCCGTAGATCTGCCGTGACGCGGCCAAGGTGCCGACCACCACCGGGATTTCGTACTTCCTGCCCTTCACGTCGGTCAAATGGGTGAACATGAACGCCCGCCTCTCATCCTCCGCCAATCCGCGAAACTGCCAGCGCACTAAAGGCATTAGCTCGGTGTCTTTGTTGATAAGCTCGTCGATTTTCACCAGCAGTCCGGCTTCATCCAGCGCGGCGAGATGCTCCCTGAGATCTTTGAAGTAACCCATGATCACCTCTTCTTTTGTGTTTCCTGTTAGGAGCCTTTTATTTACGCTTGAATGCCAATGCGCGCAAACAGAAATCGAGAGCTCTCGTCACGCCAAACTTGATTCACTTCGGAGCGCCGGGTTCGTCCCCTTCGGCAAGCTCAGGGTCCTTAACTCATCCTACGATTGATCGCGGCGCGAATGATGTCCTTTAGTGGAACTGGCTAGGGCGCATGGTCTTAAGATCGCGCGTACCGAGCAGATGGGGATCGGTAGTGATCAAGAGGTCGACCCTCTCGGCCAACCCCGTAGCCAGGTAAAGACCATCGTTGTAGGAAAAAACGTTTTTCTTTGAGTAATACCTTCTCCGCAACTCGGCCGCATGAATGGCCAGCGACACGCTGACAGTCACAACGCGCAGATTGGCCTCCGCCTCGATTGCGGCCCGAGCGATTTCGAATCCCGATTTATCTTCCCGCAAGTACGCGTAGCGAATTTCACCTAACAGGATAGCTGTGGAGACGCCTCGCAAACGTCCCTTTTCAACCGCATTGAGCACTCTTCCCGCCCCAGCAATCTCGTCTTTGGGAGCCCGGGTGGCCTCGGGGATAAGAACAGCGAGGAATATATTGGCGTCAAGACAAGCTAGAGTCGGGGACTCACCTCTACTCATCTTCCCAGCCTTCTTCAAACTCTCTGTGCACCCGGCGAAAATCCTCAGGGGACAAATGATTCCCGGCCACGCGGAGCGCGTCCGTCAAACCTGGCGGAACCGCCTGCACGCGGTACGACCCATCCGTTTGCTGCACGAAAACCAGCAAGTCGCCGACCTTCGCCTTCAGCCCTCGACGGACCTCCCGAGGCAAAGTAACTTGATACTTGGCAGTGATTTTTGTGACCACCGACATTATAATCTCCTTACATTTTATATTCTATCCGACAAAAATAAATATGACAGAGGAAAACATCTACGTCAAGCAACCGCCTGGACTCGCTGAATGCGAAGGCCGGCTGCAGCATACCTTTGTGACTTTTGCGTTCTTTGCGTTGAACTGAGTTCCTCTCACCTTCCCTCCCCTGAGGGCCAGGGTTATGAGAAATTCTAGAGAAAAATGCGTGGCAAACATCAACGCACGAAACTAGAAGCCGAGAGCACAACCTCCTTTGCGTGGGTCCGATCCTCCAACGAAGACGCCTGATTCGGGATGAATGATAATCGCATGCGCACCACCGAAACTCTCCGAATTACCGCCGACGATTGTGGCCCTTACGAGCAAAATTTAAAAACCTATGCCGCCTTCTCAGAGATCTCCGACATCGCCGTCGCCAGCGCGCTGCGGTAGGCGCGGTCGATGGCGAGACTGTCCTGCGCCGCGCGAATCACGGCCTGAGCGGTTCGTTCGTCTACGACGTATTTGTCAAAGATCGGCTCGAACATGTCCGAATGATCTTCATCCGCTACCATGTGTACCTTCGTGTTGATGTCGAGCGTCTCGATGGTGCCGCCCAGGTCCGCGACTTTCTTGTGAGCGCATCGCTGCGTAAAACCGCCGCCTTTGACAATCGCAGAATTGTTCTTTCGTTCCGTAATGTGATTCACCATCAAGCTTTCAATCCATGGCCGCGTCGTTGCCAGGTACATCCAGGCGTAAATCGCCGCCCTTCCGCCCGGGAGCAAGTTCGACTCTGCGGTCGCCTCCGCCATTTGCTGGTCGGTCAAATGGGCCGATCCCATGCGCTTGTCGTAGATCAACTCGTCTTTTTCGTGCTCCCAGATGGCTCGTTTCACATCGAGGGGCGCCTTCACTTGCGCCGCCCCCCAGCAATCACGCCGGCTCTTGATGTAATGCGGATAATGCAGATCCAAAAGCTTTTGCCGCGCGGGAGTCAGCTTTACGGCGAAAAATTGCTTATACTCCGGCGTGTCAAACTGACGGTTGACGATCGTGTTAAGCTCTTCTCGTGTTTTCGGCCATAGACTCATAAAAACCTCCTAAAAATGTTATGCATCAGTTAAAAGCGAGTGACTGACGAAGCAACCAAACAGATCAAGATTCCTCGCTACGCTCGGAATGACAACTGGGCACGTTAAAACAACTGGAAATCCATCTAAAACCCATTACTCCACCACTCCATCACTCCATTTCTATCCCGGTAACTTCTCCTGCGCCAAAGCGATGCCCTTCCGAAACATCGCGTTAAAAGCGAGCGAATCTTTGGCTGCCTGAAATGCAAGCTGTTCTTTTTTCCCAGTAGCGAATTCTTTGAGAAACGGCAGAAACATGTCGCTGTGCTTCTCGTCCGCTTGGCTGTGCGCTTCCATATTGGGAATCTGCTTCCAGGTGAAGCCCATCTCCTCCATCCACTTCTTCGCCATGCGTGTCGATTGCCCGCCACCCAAATCCCCTAACAGCCGATCATCGTTGCACCACTCGGTGATCGTCATCGCTGCCAGCGCCTCGATCCAACTCATCTCGCTGGTCATCCAGGACCAAGCGTAGAGGACCGCTCGAGTCTCCGGCAAGGGTTGGGCGCTGAGGATCTCTTCCGGTTCCAGGCCGACGGATTTCCCCTGACGAATGATGAGGTGGAGGTGACCATATTCGGAAAAATCATCACGGATGATCTCCTCGTATTCGTGTTCTAGAATTCGCTGCTTGACCGCCAGGATCGGGCAGTTGGCGGATACATGCGCCCAACAATCGCGCCTGTGGCGCACGAAAAGACTCTGCTGCGTGACCATGATAGCCGCCCGCGGCTTGGTCATCTTGATCGAGAAGTAGCGCTCCAGTTCCGGCGAGCGGATATAGTCGCGCACCATCGCGCCTAATCGCTCATGCCACTCAGCCTCGTTCACGATTCCCTCCCTTGTAGAGCTTGTCAATGATCCCGTCTTGAACTAGATGGTCGACGATACTGTTGTCGAAGAGTTTCGCTTTAGCCGCTCCACCCGATCCAACCATTTCCAACACGGTTTGCACAGCCGCCGGATCGACTCGCGGAACGGAGTCGAGGTATTTGGTGACAAACTCGTAATGCATCTCCGCCGGCCCCCCCCTTTGGCCCATATACTTTTCCAGAACTTTAAGCGCCTGTGGTTTCCTGGTCTTCAGCGCAGCGATGCCTTCGATGTATCCGGCAACAATGCTCTCCACAGTCTTCGGTGACTTACGGTAAAAATCGGTGCTGACAGCGAGGAGATTCATCGAGAATGGAATTCCGAGTTCGGCGGCATCGACCAGCAGTTTAGCTTGGGGAGCCGGCGCCTGGGAGGAGACGCGGCCTTCCGCCTGCCTGGCGCGAAAACCCAAATCGGCTTCGACGACGCCGCCAAACTGCCGCAGTTCGGTTTTCCCTTCGAGGTTGAGCTTACGCAAGATAAGCCGCGTAACGAACTCGCTCGTGGAGCCGAACCGGGTAATCGCCAGCGTTTTGCCCTGGAGCTGCTCCGGTCGTTGAATCTCCGGCTGAACCCACAACTGCATGCCGGGCCGGCTTGTATTGCTGCCAACGGCTATGATCGGCGCGCCTTTGATAATCGCCGCGAGCACGGCGTTGCTTGCGCCCAACGCCGCTTGGACACTTCCGCCGACCAACGCCTGGATCGCCACAGCACCGGAACTGATATGGACAAGATCGACGCTGAGACCGCGTCGGTCAAACGCACCGCTCTCCTTGGCCATCCAAACTCCCGCCATGCTGGGACTAATGGCAGCGTAGGCGAAGGCGATTTTTTCTTTGCCGGTCTCGGCGCTGTGGGCGTGAAAAGGAAATGAAAAGAAGACGGCGATGGAAAGAGTCAAAATGCTTACTAGCTTACTCCATCCAATTAGAAACTTCGCCACTGCTGTTTTCATTTTACTTCCCTATAGCCTCGCTCTCGCCGAAAATCCCCCTTAATCCCCCTTTTTTCAAAAGGGGGAAATTTTCTTGGATGCGGCGTCAAGGTTGGCCTCATTACCCCTCTTTGAAAAATAGGGGGCAGGGGAGATTTGTTGATGATTTCACGAAAGCGCCTCCATCGCATCGGCAATACCGGTTTGATAAACGCGATAGAGCTCCTCGGATTCTCGCGCCGCCTGAAGAATGATCTCTTCGTTCTCACCCATTCCGAACTCTTCCCAGATCGACAGGAACATATCGACATGCTCTCTGTCCGCCGCGCGATGCGCTTTCCAGTTCGGAAGATCATCCCACGTGACTCCGAGATATTTGATCCAGAGTTCACCCATGCGTGCCGCATGGCCGCCGCCGAGATCGGCGAGCAAGCGGTCGTCCTGATTCCACTCGGTCATGGTCATCGCCGTCAGGCCTTCGAGCCAATGCTTCTTCTTGCATATCCAGCCCCAGGCATAGAGCGTCGCGGTCGTACTCGGAATCGGCTTGGCCTCCAAGATATCCTTGGCGGTCAAGCCGATGGCTTTCCCCTGTCGAATGATCAGGTCCAAATGGCCATGCTCTGAATGAGCATCGCGGATCATTTCTTCATATTCATGCGCCAAGATCTTCTGCTTCACCGCCAACACGGGGCAGTTACCCGACACAAAAGCCCAACAGTCCCTGCGGTGACGGACATAGAGAGACAGTTGTTGCAGCAGCAGTCGCGCCCGCGCCCGAGTGATCGGCACAGAGTAGTAACGTTCGAGCTCTGGCGAGGACATGGTTTCCCAAGCGAGCTTTCCGAAGGCCGCTTGCCATCCGTTCACGTCCATTGTCAATGCTCCTTTTTCAACTTCATTAACGAAGGCCTCTCACGGCCAGGCGAGACTTTTTCTTGCTTCGCGGAGTTGGGTATAGTCCACGAGATCGCCGACGTTGATTTTTTTTTCGATCTTTTCGCGAGCGTTGATCATGTCCACGGTAAGCTGAATACCTCGGTCATCGACTTCACCGTTTCGGCTATAAGATTTTAACGCCAAGTCATACGTCAGCGAGGCAATTTTTTTATCAAGCTTGAGCCAATTCTCGATTACCTCCACGGTCCCAGATTTGTCTTCCCAAACGTAACGCAGGCCCTTCAGCGTTGCCCGGAGCACTCTCTTAACCTGCTCGGGATTTTCTTTTATTTTCTTTACCGAGGTGGCAAGCCCGGAAAACGCCAGACTATCGATCACGTCCGCGGCCGATACGATCATTTTCAGGCCGGCTTTTTCCCCTTGAATCACGCCCTGGGAGCCAAGCAGCGCGGCTTGAACGATGCCGCTTTCGAGCGCCTGAAGCCTCACATCCTCACCCCCTATGGGTCTGATGGTCACATCCACCGCAGGGTCCAGACCGATTCCCTCCAGAACTTTTAGAGTCAGGAGATGGGTCACACTCCCTGCAGCGCTGATACCCACTATTTTTCCCTTGAGATCTCTTGCCGATGCGATTCCTTTTGCGCCCACGAGAAAGTCCATCGGCTTAGCCGCGGTGAAACCCACGACTACCGCCGGTACACCTTTCATCCTAGCCGTAATGCTCGCCGTAGACGTAGTCACGTAATCGACGCTACCCGCCATGAGCGCCTGGATGATCACAGAGATGTTAGTTCTAACGAAGTCTGTTTGGAAATTCTCCTGATCGAGAAAAGCCCTTTTTTGGGAGACAATCACGGGTAAAAAGCTCGTCGAGGGGCTCGGATAAGCTATAATAATTCGTTCAGCATGCGCCGGTGCGGAGGCTTGAGTAACGATGATGAACCAGACCAGAAAACCGAGTGATATAGCCGGGCAAAGATTTCTTTGTTGAGATCGCACGGGTTCTTCCTTTCGTACTCGACGCTCTTCCCTCCTGCGCACCTCTATGGACTCGCCCCCGGCTCATGCCCAATAGGTTGTCCGGTCTAGCGGGATATACTGCAACACTTCGCCAGGGACATAGTCCTCCAACTTGATTCTTTGCATGGCTTCATCCGGGCATTTCGATACCGGCGAGAATGGGCGATCGAGCGGCCTGGTCGCGTCCACAATCATGCACGAAGTCTTGATGTAATCGACCAGTGAAGGGTCTAAGGTGTTGCCGCGGAAAATCGGCTCGGTGATCGAAATCTGCCGATGCGGCTGAACCCTGGTCGCCAACGCCCAGAGAATATCCGTAGGGTTAAACACGTCGATGTCTTCGTCAAAAACAAAAACATGCTTCGTGTGATCGATGGTCAAAGCCGCGGCCGCCGCCCGGCCGGGATCTCCCTCGGACATCTTCTGCATCGAGATAAAGATGTTGTAATGCGCGTGGCGCCCCAACTTGCACACGGCCGTCACACCCGGGACTGCTTCGCGAACCCTCCTGAGATAGGCGCCTTCCCGGGGCAGATCCATCCATGGTTTATCTCCCTCCGGCGTGATCACCGACTGGCACATTGCGCCCCTGCGGTAGGTGATCGCGCGCACCTCGTAGTGAGGCGAGCGGATGTAGCCCTGGGGTCCGAGATAACCCGGCGCCTCTCCGAAGGGCCCTTCGACGATACGCTTTCCCGGCAAGAGCGCCCCTTCGATCACAACCTCGGCATCCGCCGGAACGAGCAAGTCGTCGCCCCAGACCTCCGACGGCGTCAGCCGCAAAGGTTCGCCAAGGTAGCCGCCGATCACTTCATACTCGTCCACCTCGAAGGCGCCTGTGTAGCACGCGCCCATGTTAAAGGCCGGATGGTGGCCGAGAACGGTAGCGACCGGGCATTCTAGTTTGTTGTCCTCGTAATCGCGGTAGATCTTCCACAGGTGGCGCGGCGAAGCGGAACAGCCCGTAGTATTGCGCGAC
>Ga0137376_10002108_pt1 | contig 11683 bp, 12 predicted proteins | sample SagtaG_23_FD_104814 | JGI IMG/M metagenome (GOLD analysis project Ga0137376, IMG submission 104814) | Vadose zone soil microbial communities from Sagehorn Ranch, Mendocino, California, USA - Sage2_L_20_16 metaG | ecosystem: Environmental > Terrestrial > Soil > Vadose zone | place: USA...
CATCCTGCAGCGCGGGCACGCCGTGGAGCAGGCGCCTACCGAGCAGATTTTTATGAATCCGAGACAGGCGCATACGCGCCGACTCCTGAGTGCGACGCCGCAGGCTCACGCCAAGCTGATCGATCTGATCCCGGCCGCTGAGCAACAGCCATTCGAGGTTTCATCACCCGTTGTGCGTACCTTGAAACCTGGCAGAGCGGCTGAGACGCCGGTTCTGAGAGTCCGCGGCCTGACCCATGAATATCCTTTGCACGGCGCGCCGCGATCCGTGCTGGGTTTTCTGGGACGGCGATATCGTTCGGACGATGACGGCGGCAACAAGTTTCGCGCCGTGGATGGTCTGAGTTTCGATGTGGCGCAGGGCGAATGTGTCGGCCTTGTCGGAGAGTCCGGATCGGGAAAGACCACGACATCCCGTCTGATCGCCAAGTTGGTCAAGCCGACCGCGGGCTCGATCCAACTGAGCGGCGAAGAGATTGCCAATGCGGATCCCCGCGCTTTTGCCAAATCGGCCAAGCGGCGACTGGTACAGATCGTTTTCCAGGACCCGGCCGCCAGCCTCGACCCACGCCGGACGGCGTTCGAGGCGATCGCCGACCCGTTGCGGCGGCTGGAGCAGATCAGACAGCCCGCCGAGCTTGGCAGGCGTATCAGGGAAATTTGTGATCTTGTGGATCTCCCTCACGCGCTGCTTGGCCGATACCCCCATCAGCTCTCGGGCGGTCAGAAGGCGCGCGTCGGCATTGCACGGGCCATATCGGTTTATCCGGCGCTGGTCGTGCTTGACGAGCCGACGTCAGCGCTCGATGTTTCGGTTCAGGCCGTCGTGCTCAACCAACTGGACAAGCTGAAGCGGACGCTTGGATTGTCCTACCTGTTCGTGAGCCATGACCTCAACGTCGTTCGGCTCATGTGCGACCGCGTCATGGTCATGAAGAGCGGCCGCATCGTCGAGCAAGGAAAGGTCGACGATTTGTTCAGGGATCCGCAGCACCCCTACACGAAGAGTCTGCTGGATGCGATTCCCCGCATCGATTTTTCCTCGGAGGCCCAGTCCAGTGCGAAACTGTTGTCCGAATTTCCCTAAGGCCGATGAGCTGGGCGCGGCACTGGCAGCTTGAGCCGCGTGGGCGCGATCGAAATCGGTGGCGCGCGGCTGCGGTGTCGCTGGCTCTGCGGTCCGATACACCAGATAAATTCCGGCGATGATGAGGGCCGTTCCGGCAACGAGCTGGACGGTGACAGGTTCGGAAAGGACAACGGCCCCGGTGATCGCGGCGGACATCGGTGCCGCGGTCACGAAGATCGCAACGCGACCTGCCGAGGCATGTTCAATCGCCCACGACCAGAGCAGCAGCACCCCCGCTCCCCCGACCGTGCCGCAGAAGAAGAGGGCAACCCAGTCGGGGCCCGTCAGCGACGGGATTGCCGTTAGCGAGCCATGGACAGCAGCGAACCCGAAAAGTACGATGAGACCGCCAACCGTGGCAATCGGAGCGATCGTGGTCGCGCGGTAGCGCAGGAGCATCGTGCCGGCATAGACGTTAAATAGAGCCAACAGGATCGTGGCGAACAGAGCGATGGCGTCGCCGGAGTTGATGAAGGACCGCGCTGTCCCAGCCAACAGCCGGTCGGATAATCCGACCAGGACGCCCAGCAACGCGCACAATGCCCCAGCAAGGCGGCGAACCGTACATTTTTCATAACCCAAAAAAGCGGCCGCCGTCAGCGTCAGCAGCGGGCTGGTGCAAATCACCAGCGCACCGCGCGAGGCAGTCGTATACTGCATGCTGAGGGTCAGGAGCCACGGACAAATGCCGGCTACGATCGCGCCCAGCATGAGAATGATCGCGCAGTCCCGACGTGTCGGCCAACGCGACGAATGGCGCAAGAGCGGCACCAGGCATGCGAACGCGATCGCATAGCGCAGCAAAGCTACCGCAACTGGGTCATGGTGCTGGACAACAAGCCGGGTTGCGACGAGCTGGGCGCCATTGGCGATGCTCGAAAGGGTCGCCGCTATAGCCGCAAGCCCGGTTGCGGATCGGAGGATCGTCATGACGTTGCAACGCTCGGCAGTCTCGGATGAAGAGCGCGAGGTAACCGTTCGTACAGCCACCGCGCGCCCGATTGTGGCACCCCAAAGAGCCAACGCGGTGTCAGTCCAAACCTGCTACCGGTGGCACCGGACGAGCGTGACCGGATCTCGTGCGTCGTCTCGACAAAGGCGCTTCTACTTCAACGAACAGAATAGCTCGTCCTGGCATATTGGTCCGCCTACCTACCTTGGCAGTATCTGGCGGCACTGCGACAGGCAAATTCGAAACAATGCCAGCCAATGGGGGCGCATCGGCAAAGCCATTCGGTGACCACTTGGCTGCTGACGCTTGGTACATTGGAGGAAAGTAACGGCCTTTAGCCAAATGCTGCGCTCGATGTCCTGCCTGACATTGAGCGCGAGAGATCGCATGGATACGCAAACTGCTCTGTACACGAACGAGACGGTCGGCAAGTTCCTCGAGGGAGGATCATGCGCGGCGCGGCGTTGCAGCAAGCTGCCGCTCTACGGCTTCGGCAAAGGGGGGTCTGAACGTCGGGCTGATCTGTTGTTCGCCTCTGAAGTTCTTCGCTGTCTGCGTGGCGGTTCAACACCATCGCCCCGTGTGCTCGAATGGTCGGGATTTGTTGAGCACTGGACGATTGTGGCCCAGGATGAAGTTTGCCTGCTGACGGGAATAGTCTGGCGGCTTCCCTTGTCACGGAACGTGCTGGCGACGCCACTATTGGCGATCGACCCGGCCGCGGGGTGGGCGCGTGCGGTCGGCGAATGGCTCACCATCGGGGCGCCGCAGCTCGATTTGGTAGCCGCTGGAATTCACCCCGAGGGAGTGGCCGACCGCGCGGCACGGTGGCTGGAGCGCCAACTACGTGCCGAAGATTGCGACGACGAGTGCCTCCGGCAAGATTGACGCAAGCGCGACTGGTTCGCGGTGTCGGTCTGCGAGACGGGAATCGCTTTCGGTGCTGATATTGTTGGGCGGGTTGCTTGACTAAAACTGGGGCATGCTGATGAGACCAAGCCGGACCGCCTTGAGGACAGCGACTATTCGGCTCGTCGAGCCAAGTTTTCGCATGGCGTTCTTGATATGAAAACTAACAGTATTTTCGCTGATCGCCAGAATCATCCCAATATCCCAAGAGGATTTGCCCTGCGCCGTCCAGTTCAGGCAATCTAGTTCGCGCTGGGACAAGGCGATCGATGGAGCATCCAATTCGTGGCCGGGAGCGATCGATGGAGCATCCAATTCGGCGCCGTGAACGATCGCCGTAAAGGCGACGTGGAACAACGACGCAAGGGCATTGAAGTGGCTGAGGCATGCTTGTGGATCCGCGTCATGAAACTGGGACGCGAACGAAACGACAGCCACTCTGGCCGAGGGGCCGTGAAGCGGGACGCTGATTCCGTTTCTCAACCCAGCTTCATGTGCCTCATTCATCACCAATTGTTGCCTCTGAGTTAGACGGCCTCGGTCTCGGAGCTGGTCCCACAAAAAAGGGCGAGCGATCCGCGGCGTAAAGGCCACCACCGGATCGACTTCGCCGTAGCGACATTCAGCGTAGCGGTTCTGCCATTGCTCGGAATAGTTAAGCGCAATGGCCAGCGGTGGATGCTCGGCCAAATGGAACGGCTCCCGATAGGTGAGGGCGCCATACGCCAGCTGATCGTATCCCTCATCCCGAGCAGCTTCGACCAAAAGCTCGAAAAGTTCCTGTGGCGACGTTATTCCGCTCGAACGTTCGATGAAATCGGCGACATACATGAAACAGCCCCACCATCGCAACGCCAAGCTCGCCGCAAGGCGCCGCCAGGGGACGTTGGCCCGCCCTTAAGGTATCATATACCTCCGCGTGTACTTCATGACAATTGAGATTTGAGGTATGCGCGAATTCGATACGCCGACGATCGGTTTCGAGAATGCGGTCTATCGCAATTTGTGTAGAATCAATCATAGATTGTAGATGTATTAAGCACTTAGCCGAAAAGTCGGCACGACATTTGGGTCGAGTAGCGGACGATCAGTCGGCTGGTGCTTTTTCCTCGACCTTGGCGACGCGATGGCTGCCCAAATTGACGCCTCACGAGCTGGACGTTGGATGACGTCGTCCTCATCAGGGCGATTCCGAGCTGCGATGCAGCCCTCTGCGCTGGGTTTCCGCTGTGTTGCCCATTTTGCTGGCGCTGCTGCGCTCAGCATTGAACCGTTGCACCACCGCAAGTGTCTTTGGCGACACATCGATGTAGGCGGCAACTATGTCATGATTGCCCATGCGCTTGGGGGGACCAAGCAGCGTTACCGGACAGCCGGCGGCGGCTATGACATGCCTGAAGATTCCGACCGGCATCACCCCAAGATATCTTGAGATTCCTCGCGCAATCCCAAATTCCTGGCATCCGCAAATCAATTCCGCCACGATTCGGCGCCGCGTTTCGGAGTTGAGATTTCGATCACATACGAACCGGGTTGCTTCCCATATCTGATCGGTCTGCGGAAGATCGCCATCGATGAGCTCGGGCCATAGCGCCTTCACCATGTAGGGCTGCGTCGTGGGGATGAGGCGTGCCGCGCCACGAGCCAGGCGCTCACCGTCGAGCCAGACGACATATGTTGCCGCTGGGGTGTCGAATTGGTCGTACTCCAAGCCACGATAACTGGGCACTTGCCATCCCAGTCGGTCGACAAAAACGCGATGCCTGAGCCGGTGATGCGATATCCATGCCTCAGCATGAAGATGTGCCGTTTCCCAGCTGATACAGACAACAGACATACACATGCTCGTCGCATTGACGCGCAATCGATGCATGGATTGTGGACCGGCGAAACTACCAAGGTTGAGCGGTGCCCAAACGATGAACAGCTATCCTCGCAAACGAGTCGACCCGAGCGTCACTACGGCTTGGCCCAGATTTCCAATCCAGGCCTTTCGCATTGGAGGATTCTTCAGTCGGTAAAGTCCGCAGAATCGATGAATTTGGGCAAGCTAAATTTGGAAGAGCGATATGTCCGCCTCAGAGGATGCGAACTGCAACCGGTGCGAGGAAACTGACTTTGCGACAGCTTTGTCGCCCGTGACAGCTTCCTGCTGCCCGCGGCGACGGAGGGAAGCATACGGTTAGATGCCGCCACGATGGTCGCGGGCGCCTCGCTTGGCAGTCGATCGCGGTTTTCCCCGTGGTGCATCAAACCCAGCCGTGTCAGGAGGCTCTGCACCGGGCAACGCCAGGCCGGCGGCCCGGCATACGTCCTCTATAAGGCAACGGACTGCTCTTGCCTCTCGGGGCAAATGATCGAGGGGCCGGCCCCAGTAGTCGGAGACTGCCTCAGCGGCCAATCGGGCCTTTACCCCAAGGCCGATCAAGTTCGGAGTCGGCGCGGCCAAGATCGCTTTCTCGACTGACGAGAGGCTGAACGACAGGGCCTCGATCAATTGAACGGCCTCGGCCTCAGGATCGCCGCCCCCTCGCTTCGCGACCCGGGAAATGTAGCTCTGCTCAACCGCCCTGATTTTCGCCATGAGGGCTTCAAATTGCTGTCCGAGAGCCAGCAGAGTCGCGTCGTCGATCATCCGCCCGTCCGGGACAATCGCAGCAGCAAGTGCGGGGTCCACGGGCCTTCTGCCGTGGTCTTCAGCGTTATTGTTGCTCATCTGTGGACCTTCAGACCAATCCCCTTGTTCGGAAGCAGAGTTCCACGCTTCCTGATGGCCACTTACTCATGAACAATTGCCACCGCCCGAGTCCATCCTGCGGACGCCGCCCGGACTTTCACGGGAAAGCAGGCAACCTGAAAGCCGTTTGGCGGTAACACCTCAAGGTTATGTAGCTTCTCGATGTGGCAGTACGCGATTTCCGCTCCCGCCCGGTGTCCCTCCCAAATCTGGGAAACGTCGCCGGTCCTCTCGAACCGCTCGGCCATAAACTTGAACGGCACGTCCCAAGACCAAGCGTCGGTCCCGGCCACCCGAACGCCGCGTGACGTAAGGTAGAGCGTCGCTTCCCGGCCCATGCCGCAGCCCGAATCGATATAGTCGTTCAGGCCATACCTCTTGCCGGCCGAGGTATTCACAAGGACGATGTCGAAGGGCTCGAGTGTGTGCTCTATACGACCCAGCTCCTCGTCGACATCGGCTGCCGTGACGACGTATCCGTCCGGAAACCGTCGGAAATCGAGCTTTACACCTCGGCCGAGGAACCATTCGAGCGGCATCTCGTCGATCTTGGCGGACGGCTCGCCGTTCGTCATCGATGACGCGTAGTGCCACGGCGCGTCGACGTGCGTTCCGTTGTGCGTCGAGAGGTGGACGCGCTCAAGTGCAAACGCCTCACCGTTCCGGAGCGCTTGCGGGTTGAGATCCCTATACCGCTCTGTCCATAGATGGAGGGTATCCTTGTGCCCAAGGTACTCGATCGACAATTCGTATCCCGGCGGATCGGCGGGGACACCGTTTTCCAGGGGCACGGAGAGATCGACAATCCGACGTTGCATGCGGACCCTTCCGGCTCGCTGCAGCAGGCAAGATCTGCCTCGTGCACTCTGGTGGCGAACCGAATACCTGTCAGGTACTCAGGTACTAATTAATCGGTCAGTTTAATCGCTCAGTCAAGTTTAAGTCGGGCGGGTCCAAGTGCGGGGCTCCTATGCAAAACGGGCAGCTTCAAAATTCTTGACGCGCTGCACACTCTGAGGTTGATTGGTATGGTGGTAGGGTTTTAATGGCGAGCGCGACGCAAGAGGCGATCCTGGATGCGGCAGAAGAGGTGTTTGCATCCCATGGGTACGAAGGCGCGGCGATGCGCGAAATCGCCAAGAGAGCTGGTGTAAACCAAGCCCTGTTGCACTACCATTTTGAGACCAAAGACAACCTCTACGAGAGAGTCGTCGAACGACGCTCCTCGGCGATCAACCAGTATCGCATTGAGCTGCTGGACGCACTCCATGCCGATGGTCTTCCCACCCTCGAACAGTTGCTCCACGTCCTCTACGCGCCACACGCATACATGCGTGGTGGATCGCCCAACACGGTCGCCGCTTATACTCAGATGATCTTGGCGATCACTATCGGTAGCGACGAGCGCTCGCAGGCGCTCATGACGAAATATTTTGACGGCATCGCCAGGCGATTTATCGACGAGTTCATGCTGGTGCAGCCTGAGTTGTCTCGAGCCGATGCTGTGTGGGCCTACCTGTTCGCCCTTGGTGTCCGTGCCCAAGTCCACGCCAGGAACAATCGGGCCGCACGGCTGTCTGAAGGCCTGTGTGACAACACCAATTTGGAAGAGGTTGTGGCACTCGTGGTGCCCTTCGTGGCAGCGGGAATTCGCCAATTGGCTGGGGCCAGTTCAAAATCCTCGCCGCCCCTCGCGGACGAGCAGCCCCACCGTTGTCCCGCTTGACGGAGGCAACGACGCGCTGTTCTTCAAACCGGAGAAAAATGGGATGCGAATAGGAAACTACACGACGGTTGCTCTTGGCACGTTCCTCGCTTTGGTGGCGATCGCACCAACTTTAGCCGACACGGCGTTGAAGATCGGGTACACCGCGAGTACCGACTCCGTCGCACTCTATGTCGGACAAAAGGAGGCATTCTTCAAAAAGCACGGGCTGGACGTTCAACTTCAACTCATCCCCTTGAATTCGACACTTCCAGCCGCCGTGCAGTCGGATTCTGTACAGATCGCCGGACCTAGCACGCCGATCGTACTGCAGGCGATCGATGGCGGCCTCGACCTGGTCGCCGCCGCGGGCGGTGCATCTACCAGCAAGAAGGCGACAAACTACGCGGTTGTCGTCAAGCCGGAGGCGGGTATCAGCAAGCCGCAGGATTTCGCGGGTAAACGGGTGGGCGTTCCCGGGCTTGGCGCAACGCTGCACATCCTATTCCGCGAGTGGTTGGATCGAAATGGTGTTGATTACAAGCAGGTCAAGTTCGTTGAGACCCCGTTCCCGCAGATGAACGACATCCTGAAGGCCGGCACCGTCGACGTGGTCATCAGCGCCGATCCAATGACGACGCGTATCGTTCAAGCCAAGACCGGCACCGTGTTTTCATATTTCATTCAAGAGTTCCCGGAAGGAATGCCTACAAGTATTTACGTCACCACGCGAAAATGGGCCGAAGCCAACCCTGCCGCAGTCAAGGCTTTTCGGGAGGCCATCGCGGAGAGCGCAGCCTTTGCCATCTCCAATCCGGAAGCGGCTAAACTCGCGGTCGGCGAGTATCTAAAATACCCATCCGAAATCCTTGCCAATGTCTATCTACCGCCGGTAGTTGCGGAGGTCACACCGGAGCGGCTCGACACGTGGATCCAAATCATGCTCAGGCAGGAACTGTTGAGCAGGAAACCCGATCCTGCTGCGTTCATTGCACATTGAGATTGGCAATGATCGAGATTGAGGGCGTCAGTCTGGCATTCGGCGGCCGCGACGTCCTCTCTGGGATCGACCTGACAATCGGGGCCGGAGAGTTCGTTTGCGTCGTGGGCCCTTCCGGGTGTGGCAAGACATCATTGCTCCGTCTGATCGGGGGCCTGATCTCTCCGACTTGCGGAGAGATCCGTATCAACGGCAAGCCCATCGCCGGTCCCTCCCGCGATATCGCGATTGTTTTTCAAGACTACGGCCGCGCGTTGCTTCCCTGGCGCACCGCCTATGGTAATGTGTCCCTCGCACTGGAGGCGAGCGGGATCTGCGCCGCCGAGCGCGGCAAGATCATCTTACGGCTGCTTTCTACGCTCGGCCTCGCCGAACACGCGAGCAAATATCCATCACAGATGTCCGGCGGCATGCAGCAGCGCCTGCAGATCGCCCGATGCGTTGCTCAGAGCCCGGGCATTTTCCTGATGGACGAACCATTCGGGTCGCTCGACGCAATGACGCGCCAAGTTTTGCAGGACGAGGTACTCCGTCTGGCGGCCGAGCGCCACACCGTTACGTTTTTTGTGACCCACGACATGGAGGAAGCAATTTACCTTGCAGACCGGGTCGTGGCGCTGCACACCAATCCTGGGCGCCTTGCCCGTGTTGTATCGGTGAATTTGTCGCGCCCGCGCCACCAACTTGCAACGCGCGAGCATCCGGAGTTCCTGCGCCTGCGGCGAGAACTCTTTGCGACCATGGCGGAATTCCATAAGTGAAGAATTGGCGCGGATGGGTGCTCCCGGCCATTGTCGTCGTGGCATCTGAACTCCTCATCCGCCAGACCGTGACCGACAGCGATGTTCTTGTTCCCCCGTCCAAGATCGCCGCTGCGAGTGTGGTCGCCATGGCAGATGGGAGTCTTCTGCACGCGACCTTCGAGACGCTGGCCGCAGCTGCTGGCGGACTGGCGCTCGGGGGCGGGTTTGGCTTGGCGCTCGGGATCCTGCTCGGCATATCCCGCAGCGCATTCGAGGTCTCCTTCCTCGCGATCGAGATCCTTCGCCCCATCCCAGCCGTCGCCCTCATCCCGATCGCAATGCTTATTTTTGGTTTCGGATTTCGTATGGAGATCTCCGTCGTCGCGATTGCGACCTTGTGGCCGGTCCTGATTCTGTCGCAACATGCCGTTGCCAATGTTCCCGCCGTGCTGCTCGAGGTCGGGCGATCACTTTGCCTCGGGCGCCGAAGGACCATCATTTCGATCGTCCTGCCTGCCGCGGCGCCGGGGCTCTTCACCGCGGCCCGCCTGGCGGCGGCTTATGCGCTGGTCGTTGCCGTTACGGTCGAAATATTTGCCAATCCGCAAGGATTGGGCTACGCGCTGATCGTTTCGCAGCAGATGCTGCATCCCGAGACGATGCTGGCCATGCTATTCTGGGTCGGGGTGATCGGCTGGGGAATGAATTCCATTTTTCTTCAATTTCAGCGGACATTCTTTGTGCGGTGGAGCAACGTGGAGCAACGCCAGTCGTGAGCTCGGTCCCCAACAACCATGCGATGAGCCTGGGGCTCGTCGGTGTGCTCGTCATCATTGCGGTGTGGCATTTCTCCGCCGCGAGTGGTGCGATCTCGCCTGCCTTCCTGCCGACCCCGTGGGCCGCCGCGTCGGCTTTACGCTTGGGACTGGCTCATGGTGATCTGCTGGATCAATTGCGCGACACGGTCTCGCTGATGTTCCGAGGTTGGTTCGTTGCGAGTCTTCTCGGAATCGGACTCGGGACGCTGGTTGGCGTTTCGCCGACGATCGGCGCCTACGTCGAGCCAACACTTGAGTTCCTACGGCCGTTGCCGCCATCGGCCATCGCCCCACTCGCGATCTCTCTGCTCGGTCTCGGGCCCGGGATGGTCCTGCTGGTTGTGATATTTGGTTCGGTGTGGCCGCCATTGCTCTCCGCGGCTCAGGCATTTGCATTGATTGACCCGCGCCTGCGCGAGGTTGCACGCTGCCTTGGCCTTTCTCGGTCGGCCTTCGTCTTCAAGATCGGGTTGCCGAGCATGACGCACGACGTGATCGGCGCATTGCGTGTGTCTGTATCGCTGGCGCTCATCCTGACCGTTCTTGGCGAGATGCTGACCGCACAAGGCGGTCTCGGTTATGTGATCCTGCTGGCCGCACGGTCCTTCAATGCGCCCCGATTATACGCAGCCATCATTTTGCTCGCACTTCTCGGAGCTGCCGCGAACCTCATCATTTTGCTTGCGGAGCGCAGACTGACGGCTTGGAATATTCAGCGGGTCTGACGTTGCCGGGACCAGGCTCTGGCTTCTGGCGGTCCCCGCGGACCGCGCGGCAATGTAGACGGCAGAGCGTCCGTAGCCTCACGATGATGGTGCGGGGTGACCGGATCCCGCACGGAAGCGGGAACGACGCCTTGTTTATGCCTCGCGTTCGCGAGGATCACCCCGATGCTAGTACATCTGCTTTTGCTGGCCACGCCGTGCATCTTTGGCATAGACGCGGTAAGCCCCACCGCAATAGCTGTCCGCGCGCCCCCGAAATAGCGTCCGTTCTCCTTGCAGGATCAAAGGGGCAGTCCAGCCCCGCTTCAGTGGAAATCTCTGTCTCTTGGCGGCCTCCGATTGGCTCAGCCCTGTCCGGGCGATATGATCGTTCAAAGCCATTATCAACGCGGAACGGAGCTTCATGTTCTCAGCCTGCGCAGGTGTATCCTCAATTGCATCCCACACATTGGCGAAGCGTTTCTTGCTCATTGACCTAGCTCCTTCAACAAATCCCGGTAACGCTGCGCGACCCGGGCGCGCTGCAGCGCTTGAGCGCCCTGCAGGCGATGCCTGTGCAATTCCAAAAAACCGTGGATCAATTCCGCACCCCGATGGTGGATGACCCAACGTCCGCGGCCCTGCATGTGCGCCGCGTACGATCACCTTCGTCGCGCAAGCATCGTACCGCGGGGTGCAGACCACAGAAAAGCGATCGCGAGATGTGGCGCGCGCAGTAAGGATGCACGCGGTCCTGAAGGTTCCCGATGACCTGAGGAATCACCCCGATGAGCTGGAGCGTAATGTCCGAGACATCCTGAGGTGTCAGTTGCCGCTGGTGTTGGCCCCAGCTAGCCGGGGCACCGAACGCCGACTGCATTTCCTGAAACTGCAGCAGAAGGGGCATCAAGCTGCCAAGCAATCCAACAAGCTGCTCAATGTCCAGGTCTGACGACTTCGGCTGCGATGCGGTCGCGGCAGAAGGA
>Ga0137376_10002109_pt1 | contig 11683 bp, 13 predicted proteins | sample SagtaG_23_FD_104814 | JGI IMG/M metagenome (GOLD analysis project Ga0137376, IMG submission 104814) | Vadose zone soil microbial communities from Sagehorn Ranch, Mendocino, California, USA - Sage2_L_20_16 metaG | ecosystem: Environmental > Terrestrial > Soil > Vadose zone | place: USA...
ACACGACGGCCCGGCTGCGCACGGAGCGACCTTAGCCGCGGCGCGCCGGGGGACGCAAGCTCGTCACCGGGGCCAGCGCCCCGTCTGCCGCCACCAGCGCACGCTGTGCCCGGGCGCGTGGAGGAAGACGCCGCCGTCCAGGTAGAGGACCTGCCCCTGCATCCAGGCGGCGTCGGCGGAGCAGAGAAACGCGACCAGCGCCGCGACCTCCTCGGGCTGGCCGAGCGCACGCAGCGGCGTGGCTCCCTCGATCTCCTCGAAGAACGCCTTCCGGCCCGCCTCGTCGGCCAGGTACATGGCGACCGAGTCGGTCTCGACGTAGCCCGGGTTCACGGCGTTGACCGTGATGCCGCGTGGACCGAGCTCGACCGCGAGGTAGCGCGTGAGCGCCTCGAGCGCGGCCTTGGCCGAGGCGAGGATGCCGTGCCCGGCGACGTAGCGGTGCGTGTCCATGCCCGAGATGGTGACGATGCGCCCGCTCGGCGGCATGCGCGGCGCGATATGCTGCACGATCTGGAGGAAGGCGCCGATGGTGATGGCGTAGGTCTTCTCGAGGTGGTGCGGCTTCATCTCGAGGAGCGGCCGGAAGGCGGTGGCGGCCGCGTTGGCGACGAAGAAGTCGACGGGCGTGTCGCCCAGGCGGTCGAGGGCGGCGGCAACCTCGGCGGGCGCGCCCAGGTCGGCCTGGAGGGCGGTCGCGGAGCGGCCGCGGGCGCGCACCGCGGCCTCGACCTCGGCGGCGGCCTTCGCGTCGCGCCGGTAGATGAAGGCGATGTCGGACCCGTCGCGCGCCAGGCGCTCGACGATGGCGCGCCCGATGCCGCGCGAGCCGCCGGTCACGAGGGCGAGGGGCATGCGTGCCCTTGTGCCGATCGGGCCGGCGTTTGCAAGTGAGGACGGAAGTGTGGAGGCTGGAAGCCGTGAGCGAGGCGACGGAGCGACCGCAGGTGCTGGCGGACCTCGTGAATCCCGCCGGCCTGAGCTTGGTCGCGGGGATGGCGAAGGTGTCCTTTGCGCTCCATGCGCCCTCGGCTCTGCTCTTCCCCATCTTCGACGTGCTGCTGTTCGGGCTCTTCGGGCTGGGCGTCGGCTACATGGCCCGCTGGAGCCGCAGGTTCTCGGTCGCGCTGCTCGTGCTCCCGTCCGTCATCATCGCGGCCGACATCGTCCATCGGGTCGGCTCCGCCGTGCTGCGGGGAGGCCCCGGCTCGGAGTGGGCCGTCTCCCTGCTCCTGATGCCCGCGGCCGCGTTCGCCGGCGCCGCGCTGGGCGGCCGATTCGCCGACCGGCAGGATTGAGGCTTCCGGCAACGGAAGTCGATGGTTGCGCCGTGCGGCGGGTGGTAAGGTCGCGGCGTGGACCTGCTCCTCCATCCCGCTGACGACCATGGCCGCGGGCGGCCCGACCGGCGCGGTCGCCTGAGCACCGTCGGGCACCGGCAGGCGTTCCGCGCCTTCGCGCGGGCCGCGAAGCGGGCGGGCGTTCAGTCCATGGTGATCGGGGGGACCTTCCGTGACGTCGCGGTGCGGGCCGCGAGCACGTGGGATATCGATATCGTTCTGATCGACCGGAAGGATATGCCCCCCGAGCTGATGGTGGCGGCAGGCTTCGCGCGCGTGCCGCGGGCGCCGTACGTGTGGCGTTACGACGCCGACGGTCGAACCGTGGACCTGGAGATCGCCGCCGTCGCCTCGTCGACGGAGCCTGCGGGTCCCTTCTCGGTGGCCTTCCAGCATGCCGAGACGGCGGTCGTCGAGGGTATCGAGGTGGCGGTGCCGTGCATCGAGGACTTCGTCATCCTGAAGCTCCTCGCCGCGGCTGCCGACCGCCGCCGGCGCGCCCGCGATCTCGCCGACGTCCAGGCCACGCTGGAGGCGTTCGCTGGGCGGGCCGGCACGAGGCTGTCGGTACCGGCGTTGCGAGCGCGGCTACGCGACCTGTACGGCCTCCAGGGGCAGCGGCTCGAGGACGTGGTCGCCATATTCCGGCAGGTGCCGCGGCCCGAGCGCGGCTGACGGTGCGACGCGCGTGAGTGCGAGTCGTCCGCGGGTAGTGCTTGCCGGCGGCAGTGGCTTCCTCGGGACGGCGTTGGCCGCCGACCTGGCGACGGCCGGCTACGAGGTCGTGAACCTCACGCGGACGCCTCGCACCGGTCCCGGCGTCGTCCAGGACCTCCGCTGGGACGGGCGAACGCTCGGTCCCTGGGTGGAGGTCGTGGACGGCGCGGCGGCCGTCGTCAATCTGACGGGCCGGAGCGTGGATTGCCGGTACACCGCGGCCAACCGCCGGGAGATCGTCGAGTCGCGCGTCCGTTCGGTGGAGGCGATCGGCGGCGCGATTCGCGGCTGCGTTCGACCGCCGTCGGCGTGGGTGCAGACGGGCTCGCTCGCCATCTACGGCGATGCCGGGGACCGGGTGTGTGACGAGACGGCTCCCCACGGCGACGACTTCTCGGTCGACGTGTGCGAGCGGTGGGAGGCGAAGGTCGAGGAGCAGGTGACGCCCGGAACGCGAAGGACCATCCTCAGGATCGGGTTTGCCCTCGGGCGGGGTGGTGGAGCGCTCGAGAAGCTCGTCCGCCTTGCACGCCTCGGGCTCGGCGGAACGGTCGGAAGCGGACGGCAGTACATCAGCTGGCTCCACGTGAGCGATCTCAGCCAGATGTTTCGCTGGGCGATCGAGCGCGAGGACGTCCATGGCACCTACAACGCCACCGGACCCACGCCCGTGACGAACGCGACCTTCATGCGCGAGCTGCGCCGCGCCCTGGGCGTGCGCTTCGGCCCGCCTGCACCCGCGCTGGCGGTGCGACTCGGGGCCTTTTTCATGCGCACGGAGCCGTCCCTGGCGCTCACGGGGCGGCGCTGCGTGCCGGCGCGCTTCACGAGACAGGGGTTCACGTTCGAGCACACCGACGTGAGCGAGGCGCTGGCAGGTCTGCTCGAGGTCTCTTGACGGCGGGCCTTGCAATTCCCCTCGTCATACGGAAGGTCCCGATGCTCGCCAACCTTTCATGTCCACACGGAGGGGAGCGATGCTCACCAAAGAAGAAGTACATCGATTTGCGGAGCATTGGATCAGCGCCTGGAACGCACATGATCTCGATCGGATCATGGCCCATTACGAAACGGAGGTCGAGCTGATCTCGCCGGTGGCCGCTCAGATTTTGAACGACCCGCAGGGCCGCGTGGTTGGGAAAGCCAATGTGAGAGCCTATTTCGAAAAGGGGCTGGCCGCCTACCCGGAGCTCCATTTCAAAGTCCAGGACGTGATGTGGGGCGTGAAGAGCATCGTGCTCTACTACACGAACCAAAAGGGCACGCACACGGGCGAGTACATGGAGCTTTCGCCTCGGGGCAAAGTGTTGCGGGTGGCGGCGAACTACAGTGGCTGACCGAGGCCGGCGTGAAATCTCACTGCTCCCTCCCCCTCATCGCATCCATGACGTTGCTCGCCGGCTGTCCGGTGACATCCATACCTCCGTCGCTGCCATAGTCTCGGACCCTGTCGGAACCGGTGCCCGAGCAGGCCGCCGGTCCGTACGTGCACGCGCCGTCGAAAGTGACGTTCCCAGAGGTAGTGGCGGGGTTCACGCGCGATCCGATGGCGCCTGACCCGCGCAGGCGGTGGAGCCCACTCCTCCTCCTGGGGCTCGGGAGCCTCTGTCTCGCGCTCTCGGCCATGGGCGCACACGACCGGCTCACCTGGGTGCTGGAGGTGTCTCCCATCCTCCTCGCTGTCCCGGTACTGGTCCTGACCCGGCGCCGTTTCCCTCTGACGTCCCTTGCCTACGTTCTGATCTTCGTCCACGCTCTCGTCCTTATGGTGGGTGGGCACTACACCTACGAGCGCGTCCCGCTGGGTTTCTGGATCGAGCGCGCGCTCCATCTTGGTCGCAACGACTACGATCGCATCGGCCACTTCGCCCAGGGATTCGTTCCGGCGATTCTGACGCGCGAGGTTCTCCTTCGCCGCTCGCCGCTGGTGCCCGGGAAGTGGCTGTTCTTTCTGGTGACCGCGGTGTGCCTGGCGATCAGCGCTGCGTACGAGCTCTTCGAGTGGGGCGCGGCGGTCACCCTGGGGTCGGGGGCGGATGCGTTTCTCGCGACCCAGGGCGACCCGTGGGACACGCAATGGGACATGCTGACCGCGCTGGTCGGGGCCGTCGTCGCGCAGCTCGCGTTGGTCCGGGTCCACGATCGGCAGCTGCGTGGTCTTGGCGTGGCCTCTCACCTGGACGCTGCCTGATGAGCAAGAGAGTGCAGCGACCAGAGGTTCGCGATGGCTATGACCGATGGTCGGAGAGCTACGACCAGACGCCGAACCCGCTGGTCGCGCTCGATCGACGGCACACGGTCGACCTCCTGCGGCCCCGCAGAAGCGAGCGGATCCTGGACGCGGGATGTGGAACCGGCACTCACCTCGGGCTGATGCTCAGCTCGGGCAGCTTCCCGGTTGGTCTCGATCTGTCACGGGGCATGTTGAAAGTCACGCGCGCCAAGCACCCTTCGGTCCCGCTCGCGCAGGCAGACCTGAACGACCGGTTACCCGTCCGGCGACGCTCCTTCGACGCGGTCCTCTGTGCGCTCGTCGGGGAGCACCTGAGCAACCTCCGCCTGCTGTTCCGCGAGATCCGTGACGGCCTCGTCCGAGGAGGGCGGTTCGTCTTCTCGGTGTTCCATCCCGAGATGGCCGCGGCGGGCATCGAGGCGAACTTCGAGCGGGATGGCGTCGAGTATCGCCTCGGAGCACTTCGACATACGGTGGCGGACTACCTGAACCTGATCGACGGCGCCGGCTTTCGTGGCATCGCGGTGCACGAGTTTCGCGGCGACGACGTCCTGGTAGAGCAGGTGCCCTGGGCATCGAAATACCTCGGCCGGCCACTGCTGCTGGCGGTGGAGGCGCGCACGAGCTGATGCCGGTTCAAGCGCGACCGGCCAGCCTCCGATACTCAACTCCGGGAGACCATTCACCATGCTTCGACTCGCGAACCTGATCGCCGTCGCCCTTGCTGCATGGGTCGCCGTCGCGCCGCCTCCTGTTCTGGCCGATCCGCCGGCCGTGCAGGTGTTCAAATCTTCCACCTGTGAGTGCTGCGCGAAGTGGGTCGAGCACCTGCGGGCTCACGGGTTCGCCGTCCAGGTGACCGACGTTCCCGACCTCGAGCGCGTGAAACGCGAGCACGGAGTCCCCGAGCGGCTGGCCTCGTGTCACACCGCCCTCGTCGGCGGATATTTCGTGGAAGGTCACGTTCCCGCCGAGGACGTGAAGCGGCTCCTCGAGAAGCGCCCGCGTATCGCCGGCCTGGCGCTTCCAGGGATGCCGATCGGATCGCCGGGAATGGAAGGACCCGAGCCGGAGCCCTTCGACGTGCTCGCCGTGGACGCGAAGGGGCGGGCCAGGGTCTTCTCCTCGCATCGTCCCGCGGCGCCCAGGCCATGATGGTCCTCTACATCGTCGTGGCAGTTGTGGTGGCGGCGCTGGCGCTCAACGCGCTCAACCGCCGGCGGACCGACGACCTCCGCCAGACCGGTTTCGTTCCACCGCCGGGCCAGGGCAGCGATGCGGACGTCGAGCGGCTCGTCGCGCTCGGGCGGAAGATCGACGCGATCAAGCTCTACCGGGAGATTCACGACACGGGTCTCAAGACCGCGAAGGACGCGGTCGACAAGATCGCGGAGAAACCGGGGCGCGGCCCAACCCAGTAGCTGCGCCCCAGATGGACCCAACGACGGTGCTCTGGCTCCTTGTCTCGAGCTACGTCGTGCTCAAGTACCTTGGCTACCTCGGCTGGTGCTCTGTTCTCTACTTGGTCTACCCGAAGGAAAGCACCCTCGGGCGGAGCCCCCGGGTTCTCGCCCTGTGGCGGCTGCTCATCGGCATCGTGGTCGGCCTCCCGGTCAGCTGGTTCGGCATACATCTCACCTTCGGGGCCAATTTCCCTACCGGTGGGTTGCGATCATGGCTCCCGTCCACTGGTTCGAATGGTCGCTGCTCACCGCGATTGCCATCGGCAGGGGGTTCGAGCCCATTCAGTTGGCCGTCGGGATGAGCGGAGCGCTGCGGGCCTGGCAAGCGGGCGGCGTGCTCGTGTCATTCGCCACCGACGCGGTCATCATGGCGACCTCCGGCATCTTGTTCGTCGCGTTGCGAGCAATGATCTGTTGAGCGCGTTCCAATCCGGGTCGGACCGGAGCCTGTCAATCCCCATATCGGACCTTGCCCCGTGCCCCTGTTGCGCGCTTCGGTCCCCCCCTATCGCGAACCACCGAGGCCGAAGAAGAGGGCCATGTAGCCGCAGACCGCGACCACCCGTGTACTGAGCAAGATGCCAAGTGCCCCGAGGACGATCAAAGTGACGCGAGGCTTCGCACGCATGCTTCGCCCATCACTATTGCGCACAAGCCCAGAGTAATGGCGACCATTCCGAGCAAGAGGGGCCCGGAGTACGTGTACTCCTCAACGAAGAACATGCGATCAGCGCGGACTGCGCTCACCATGCTCAAGAGCCCGACAACGATTCCGGCAATCAGCGTGCCCGGTTCGTCTACCCGCGTCCCCAAAGGCGGTGCCTCTGTCACCCGAGCACCCCCGCGGCGCGCAGGGCGGCGATCTCCTCCGCGCCCATTCCGAGCAGCCCCGACAGCACCTCGTCGGCGTGCTCGCCGAGCAGCGGGCCCGGGCCGCTGACCGCGGCCGGCGTCTCGGAGAGCACGAACGGCGGGCCGTCGATGCGCACCGTCCGCCCCTCCGGCGTCGGCACCTCCACGAAGTGGCCGCGCGCGGCGAGCTGCGGGTCGCGCGCGCACAGGTCCTCGGCGTTGGCGACCAGCCCCGCCGCGACGCCGGCGCGCTGGAGGAGCGCCATCGCCTCCTCGGCCTGCCGCCCGCGCGTCCACTCCGCGACGTGGCGGTCCAGCTCGGCGGCGTGACGGACCCGACCGGCTCGCGTCGCGAAGCGCGCGTCGCGCGTCCAGGCCGCTCCCCCGACCGCGCCGGCGAAGCGCTCCCACTCCGCGTCGGTGAACACCGTGATCGCGAGCCAGCGCTCCTCGCCGGCGCACGGGTAGACGCCGTGGGGGGCGCCCGGCGCCTCCTGCGACGCGTTCCCGGCCGGCACGGACGCGCCGCCGTGCAGGGCGCGGTCGAGCAGCACCGGCCCGAGCACGCTCGCCACCGTCTCGAGCTGCGCCAGGTCGACGAGCTGCCCGCGCCCCGTCCGCCGCCGGTGCCAGATGGCGGCGAGCACCGCGAGCGCGCCCAGGTTCCCGCCCGCCAGGTCCGAGTACGAGTAACCGAAGCCCGCTGGCGGGCCGTCCGGCTCGGCCATGAGCAGCGTGTAGCCGGTGAGCGCCTGGAGCGTCGGCCCATAGCTCACGTGGTCGCGGTCGGGGCCGGTCAACCCGAAGCCCGTCATGCGCACGCAGATGATGTCCAGCCGGAGCTGCACGAGCGCGTCGTAATCGAGTCCCAGGTTGGTCATCACGCGCGCGCTGAAGTTGTCGATGACGACGTCCGAGACAGCCGCGAGCCGCCGCGCGATATCCAGACCGCGCGGGTCGTTCAGGTCGAGGAGCACGCTCCGCTTACCGCGCATGAGGGTCCCCGAGAGGCCGCCGCGGCGGTCGCCGAAGTCGAGGCTCCCGCGGCGCTCGACCTTGATGACGTCGGCCCCCAGGTCGGCGAGGATGCGGGTCGTCACCGGGCCGGCGACCACCCAGGTGAAGTCGAGGACGCGGATGCCGTCGAGCGGGCGCATCAGCCGAGGACCTCGTCGTTGTGCTCGCCGAGGCGCGGCGGCCGCGCGACGCGCCACGGCGCGTCCGCCAGGCGAAAGGGCGCGCCCGGGTAGGGAACGGTGAGCCCCAGGTCCGGGTGCTCGATAGGGACGAAGAAGCCGCGCTCGGCCAGGTGCGGGTCGCGGAGCAGGGCTTCCGGCGGTCGCACCGCCGCGTACGGGATGCGGCGGAGCTGCGCGCCCTCCACCAGCTCCTCGACGGTGTAGCGCGCCGCCCAGGCGTCGAGGGCCGCGAACAGGCGATCCGCCTCCGCCTGCCGCGTCTTGATGTCCTCGAGCCCCGGGTCGTCCAGCTCGGCGCCCATGCCGTCGGCCTTCATCCACTCGACGAGCGACGTCCAGTCGCCGAGCGTGCAGTGCATCACCCAGCCGTCGCGGCAGCGGCCGACGCGGAAGTAGCGCGTCCAGTGGAGCGTGCCCTGGCGCGAGGCGACGAGCCCCATCTGGTGCCAGAGGCCCGGCACGTGCTCGAGCGCGCCAGCCACGGCGGCCTGGAGGCTCACGTCGACGTCCTGGCCGCGACCGGTGGTGTCGCGGGCGAGGAGCGCGCTCACCACGCCCACGGCCGCGAGGATGCCCGCCTGGTGGTAGGCCTGGAGGCCGAGCGCGCGCAGCGGCGGGCCGTCGCGATGGCCGTTCACGAACATCATGCCGCCCATCGCCTGCGCGACCGTGTCCGAAGCGCGCCAGGCGCGGTACGGCCCCGTCTGCCCGAAGGGCGTGATCGAGGCGATGACGAGCCGCGGGTTCAGCGCGCGGAGCCCGAGCGCGGCCAGCGTGCCGGGCGGCTCGGTCTCGATCACGACGTCGGCCCGCGCGGCCAGCCGGCGCAGTCGCTCGGCGCCCTCGGGCCGCCGCCAGTCGAGCGTGATGCCGCGCTTGCCGGCGTTGTAGAACCAGAAGAAGAGACTCCGCTCCGGGTCCTCGACGCCCTGCCAGAAGGGCGGGATCGAGCGCAGCGGCGAGCCCTCCGGCGGCTCGACCAGGACGACGTCGGCGCCGAGGCCGGCGAGGAGCTTCCCCGCGAACGCGCCCTGCTGATCGGCGAGATCGAGGACGCGCACCCCCGCCAGCGCGCCCGTCACAGGCGGAGGAAGAGGTCGCGGGCGGCGTCGTCGGTCAGGGTCGAGACCGCCGTCACGCGGTCGGAGAGCTGGCGCAGCACCTCGACCGAGCTCGGCCCCACGTCGATCAGCACCGAGTAGAGCGCGAAGCCGAGCCGCGCCTTCTCGGCCTTGAAGCCGGCGAGCCACTCCGGGCCCACCCGGCACTCGCCGTCGGTAATGAAGACCACGTCGCCGCGCCGGTAGCGCGCGGCGCGCAGGCAGTCGAGCGCGGCGGAGAGCGGGGCCTCGAAGTCGGTGCCGCCGCCCGGGAAGTACTCGGCCACGTCGAGGGCGCGGTCCTCCTGCACCTCGTGGCGCTCGCGCGGGTTCAAGTCGAGGGTGAAGAGCGGCGTGTCGGCCGACGAGAAGCAGATGAAGCGGAAGAGCCGCCGCTGCCGGCGCGCGATCTCGAGCAGCGTCAGCGCGACCGCCTTCGACCAGATCTCCTTGTCGCCCGCCATCGAGCCCGAGCCGTCGAGGCAGACGATCATCGGTCCGCGGCCGCGCTGGTCGGCGCCGCGGAGCGAGTAGGAGAGGAGGCGGCCCTCGACCAGGCGGCGCGCGAAGTCGCGGCGGAGCAGCGGGTGGTGCAGCGCCAGCAGCTCGGGCGGGAGGAGGCGCTCGAGGTCGCTCCCCAGGCGCACCTCGAAGACCTCCTCGCTGGCGCGCTCGAAGGGGCTCCGGCGGAGCGCGAGGGCCTGCTCGCGCATCCGGCCGACGGCGGCGGCGAGCTTCCGGAGCTTCGGGTTGGTGGCCAGGCGGCGGCCGAGCTCGATCTTCCGCCCCGGCGAGGTGCGGCCGCCGGCGCCGAGGCCGGTGCCCCAGCTCTCGGACTCCTGCCCCGCCTCCGCGAGCTGGCGCGCGAGGCCCGCCGCCGCGACGGGCAGCGCGGCGCGGGCGCGCGCCGGCATCTCGCGCAGGCGCTCGGCCACCTGCTGGCCCTTCTGCCGGAGCCGCGCCTCGGCGACCTGGGCGGCGTGGGCCGCGTCGTCGCGTACCCGCTTCGTGGCGCCGTCGCCCTCCTCGGCCAGACGATCGACGTTCGCCAGCTCCTCGCCGCGCCGGCGCAGCTCCTCCTCGCGCCGCTCGAGGTCCCAGAGGTCGAGGAGGTCGCCGCGCGGCAGGAGGGTCTCCTCGCGCAGCATGGCGAGCACCTGCTCGGCGACCAGCAGCGTGCCGAGGCCCGCCTGCGTCTCGTCGAGCTGCGTCCGCTCGCGCAGGTGCTCGAGCAGCGGGTGGCCGTGGAAGGCCTCGAGGAGCGTGCGGTTGAGCGCCGCGGCCGGCGCGACCGCCTCCGCCGGCCGGAGCCGCGGCTCGAGCTTGAAGAGGAGGCAGAAGACGTCCTCGAGCAGCGCGCGGAAGTGCGGCACGAGCGTGCCGCCGTCCTCGGCCACCTTGACGAGCGAGGGCGCATCGGCCACCAGCGCCGCGAACGCGCTCCGGTCGTAGGCGTCGCTCTCGACCCAGCAGTGCTCGTCGGGCGGGATGAGGATCGTGCGCGGCCGCGCCGCGGCCTCCTTGCGGCGCCGGGGCATCAGAGCCGCCCGAGCATCTCGCGCTCGATCTCGGCGATCTCCTGCCGGAGCGCCAGGGCGCGCTCGACCGGCCGCCCGCCGCTCCGCGCCTGCGAGAGGATGCCGTCGACCTTGCCGAGGATGTTGCGGATCTTGGTGTGCGCCTCGAGCGCGGCGCGGGTGCGCAGCTCGTGCGTGTCCCAGGCGCGGAGCGCGTACTCGCGCAGCTCGCGCGACTGGTAGAGGAGGACCTGCACCTCGTCCTCGTAGCCTCGCAGCAGCTCGCGGATGGCCGTGCGCACCACCGCGCGCTCCGCCGGGTCGCGCCAGAGGACGTGCTCGAGGAAGGGGACGTCCTCGTCGCCCACCGCGCCGCGGCCGGCCAGGTAGGCGTGCGCGCGCAGCACGCCCACGGCCTGCGCCCAGCGCCGGTCGGAGACGATGACGCTTTTCGCGCGCAGCTCGCGGCGGAGGTCGGTCATGGCGCGCAGCACGTCGCCGGGGACGGGGAGCGCGGCCGCCGCGGCGCGCGCCTCCTCGAGCGCGGCCAAGGGCAGCGTCGTGCGCGCCGCCGGCGGCCGCGCCTGGAGCAGCTTCAGGAAGCGGAAGTCCTCGCCCAGGTAGTCCACCACGAAGCGGAGGAGGAAGCGGTCGTGGAGGGCGAGCAGCTCGTCGTCCTCGGGCAGCTCGTTCGCGGCCGCGAAGAGCGTGAGCAGCGGCACCTCCGCCACCTCGCGCCCGTTGTGGAAGCGGCGCTCGTTCATGAGGGTCAGGATGGTGTTCAGGATGGACGAGCTCGCCTTGAAGACCTCGTCGAGGAAGGCGATGTGCGCCTCGGGGAGCTTGTGCGTGGTGAGGCGGCGGTAGTCGTCCTCCTCGAGGGCCTTGAGACTCACTGCGCCGAAGAGCTCCTCGGGCGTCGTGAAGCGCGTCAGCAGCCACTGGAAGTAGCTCGCGCCCGTGAGCCGCCGGCACACCTCGTCCGCCAGCATCGACTTGGCGGTGCCCGGCGGCCCGATCACCAGCACGTGCTGCGCGGCCAGCAGGGCCACCAGCGCGCCGTCGATCAGCTCGTCGCGCTCGAGGAAGATCTGGCCCAGCTCATCCCGGATGCTGCGCAGCAGCTCGCGTGGCGTCGCCACGGGCGGGAAGATAGCCGAGCGCCGGCGCGAGCGGCAAGCTCGCAACCGGCCGCACTTCCCGGCACAATGGCGCTTCGCCGAGCGCGAGGGAGGAAACCCGAGTTGCTGCCAGGAAAGTCG
>Ga0137376_10002111_pt1 | contig 11679 bp, 9 predicted proteins | sample SagtaG_23_FD_104814 | JGI IMG/M metagenome (GOLD analysis project Ga0137376, IMG submission 104814) | Vadose zone soil microbial communities from Sagehorn Ranch, Mendocino, California, USA - Sage2_L_20_16 metaG | ecosystem: Environmental > Terrestrial > Soil > Vadose zone | place: USA...
ACGTCGGAGTCGACGGTCACGCACATCAGCGCCTCCATCCCCTGGCCCTCCGGTTTGCGCCCGACGTCCATCGTCGCGATGTTGATCGAGTGGTCGCCGAGGATGGTCCCGACCTTGCCGATGATGCCCGGTCGATCCACGTAGTTGAAGAACACCATCCGGGGAGCGGGCGCGATCTCGATGTCGAAGTCGTTCACGTTCGTGATCCGTTGGGCGTTCCGGGTCACGATCGTGCCCTCCACGCTGGCAGGGCCCTCGTCGGTTTCCGCGCGGATCGAGACGAGGCTCACGTAGTCCTGGCTCACGGTGGAGCGCATCTCGCTGACGGTGACGCCGCGGTCGCGTGCGAGCATCGGCGCGTTGACGAACGAAACCGGCTCGTTGACCGACCGGCCGAGGATGCCTTTCAGGATCGCGAGCGTGAGGACGCGGGTATCGTGCTCGGCGATCCTCCCGAGGTACGAAGCCACGACGCTTCGTACCCCTCCTTGGGCGAGCCCCGCGGTGAGCGACCCCAGCCGTTCGGCCAGCGGAACGAACGGGCGGACGACCTCCGAGACCTCGGCGCCGGCCGAGACGTTGACGGCATACGGCACGAACTCGCCCTTCAACGCGAGCCGGACCATCTCCGCCACCGTCGTGCCCGCCTTGTCCTGCGCCTCCCGGGTGGATGCACCCAGGTGCGGAGCGACGACGACGTTGTCCATCCCGAACAACGGCGAGTCGGTCGTGGGCTCGACGGCGAAGACGTCGAGAGCCGCGCCCGCGAGGTGGCCGTCGTCGAGCGCCTTGGCGAGTGCGTCCTCGTCGACGATGCCACCTCGGGCAGTGTTCACGAGGCGAGCCCCGGGCTTCATCATCCGGAGCTCCTTCGCTCCGATCAGTCCCTCCGTCTCCGGCGTCCGCGGCAGGTGGATCGTCACGAAGTCCGACTGGACCAGGAGCGCCTCGAGCGTCGGCATGATCTCGACGCCCATCTCCTTCGCGCGATCGACGCTCACGTACGGATCGAATGCGATCACCCGCATCCCGAACGCTGCAGCCCGAGCGGCGACCAGTGAACCGACCCTCCCGAGCCCCACGAGCCCGATCGTCTTGCCGGCGAGCTCGACGCCCTCCCATCGCAATCGTTCCCAGCGACCCCCGATGAGGTCCGAATGCGCTTGGGGCACGTTGCGAGCCTGCGCCAACAGGAGGGCGATCGTCTGCTCGGCCGCGCTGATGATGTTCGATTGGGGTGCGTTCACCACCATGACGCCCCGGCGCGTGGCCGCCTCGACATCCACGTTGTCCAACCCGATCCCGGCGCGCGCGACGACCTTGAGGTTGGCGGCGGCGCCAAGGACCGCATCCGTCACCCGGGTCGCGCTCCGGATGATGAGTGCTTCGTACGGGGCGATCTCCGACTCCAGTGGCCCGGTCGCGAGATCGGTCCGGACGTCGACCTGGAAGTCCTTCCGGAGGAGCTCGAGACCCTGGTCGCTGAGCTGCTCGGTGACGAGGACCCGCACGGTCAGCGAGCCTCCTGGAACACCTGCTCGGCGGCGGCGACCGCAGCGCCGCGCTTCACCGGGTAGTCGAGGCGCTCGAGGGTCATCTCGAGCGCCGCGAGGCCACGGATGATGTCGAGCTCGCTCACGTAGCCGAAGTGGCCGATCCGGAAGACCTTCCCTTTCAGCGGACCTTGTCCCGGCGCGAGCACGCAACCGAAGTCCGACCGGATCCGGTCGCAGATCGTGTCCGCGGTGATGCCCTCCGGGGCCCGGATCGCGGTCACCGTCCAGTTGTCGTCGAGCCCCTCGCCGAAGAGATCGAGGCCGAGCGCGCGAACGCCATCCTTCACCGCTCGGCTGAGCCGCCGGTGTCGCACCAGTGCGGCGTCCACGCCGTCCTCGAAGTACAGCTCGAGCGCGGCGTGCAGACCCTGCATCACGCTGATCGCGGGTGTCCACGGGTTCTCGGGGTTCGGAAGCTCCGCGAACCGCTGATACTCACGCCAATCGAAGTAGAACCGCGGGTTGTCAGTCACCTGGGCCGCTCCCCACGCGCGCTCGCTGATGGCGACGAACGAGATCCCGGGGCTCGCGGACAAGGCCTTCTGCGAGCCACCGACCGCCACGTCGATCCCCCACTCGTCGAACGCGAAAGGGACGGCGCCCAGGCTGCTCACCACGTCCACGAGCACCAGGGCGCCGGCGTCCCGGGCGACCCGTGCGAGTTCGCGGATCGGCTGGATCACGCCGGTCGACGTCTCCGAATGCGTGAGGAGCACCCCTTTGATCCCGGGGTGGCGGGCGAGCGTGTCGGCGACCTTCGCCGGGTCGAGTCGCGTCCCCCACGCTTCGTCGAGGGCGTGCACGGTGAGGCCGAAGGCGTCGGCGAGCCGTCGCCATCGCTCCGAGAAGAAGCCCGCGAGCGGGACGAAGACCTCGTCGCCGGGCGAGAAGCAGTTCTGGACCGCGGATTCGAGTCCACCCGTGCCGCTGGAGGTCAAGAGCAGGATCCGCGCACGTTCGGCGCGGTACAGCGTCCGCAACCGAGCCGTGACGTCCCGCATCAGCGCTCCGAACCCGGGGCCTCGGTGGTAGACGAGCGGGCTCCCCTGCGCGAGCAAGACCTCGGGTGGGATCGGAGTCGGTCCCGGCGCAAGGATGATCTCGGGCCTGTTCACGGGTATCCGCTCCTCGATCGATCGGGCGGCTGGGCCGCGCCAGCCTAGCAGCCGATTTCCTGCCGACGACGGCGACCGCGTGTCCAACACCACGGTCCGTCCGCGACCGAGCGGAGCCGTCAGGCGCGCGCCGGATCGAGCTTCCGCAGATCGATCTCGGGGTCGATCAGCGCCGCTCGATCCGGCACCGCCGCCCGGCGGATCAGCGGAAGGGATCTCCGGACGTCGCGGGGCCAGTCGATGCTCACACACGAGCGCAACACCCCGGCGGGATCCAGGAAGAAGGCGCAGAACCGGCGCTCCTCGAGCGACCCTCGGAGCACCATGTCGTCCGTGAGCCGGACCCCGCCCATCTGGATCTCGGAGTCGTACTGATCCGACCAGAACCAGTGCGGGTCGTCGAACGCGACATCGGAGCCGAGCATCGCGTTGGCCACGTGTTCGCCCATCTTGATCGCGTTGTCGAAATGCTCCACGCGGATGTTCCCGAAGATCGGGTGGTCGTGAGCCGCCACATCGCCGGCCGCGAACACGTTCGGGAACTCCGTTCGGAGCGCTGCATCCACCTGGATGCCGCCGTGCTCATCGAGTCCCTCCCCGGCCATCACCTCGACGTTCGGTTCGGTTCCGATCCCAACCACGACGAGGTCGCACTCGATCGATCGGCCGCGCCGCGTGATCACCCGTTCCACGCGACCCGAGCCCTCGAACCGCTCAACGTCGTCCTCGAAGAATGACTCCACGCCATGATCACGGTGGATGTGTTCCAGCACCTTGCCGATCCGTCCGCCGAGGACCCGGAAGAGCGCGGTCTCGAACACCTCGACGATCGTGACCTCGACACCCAGCTGGCGGAGCGAGGCCGCGACCTCCGCTCCGATGAAGCCCATCCCCACGACCACGGCCCGGCTCGCGCCGCGAGCTCGATCGCGGATCGCGTCGGCGTCCGGGATCCTTCGGAGCTGCAGCACCCCGTCGAGATCGGCTCCCGGCACGTCGAGCGCGCGGTTCCGCACGCCGGTCGCGACGAGGGCCGCATCGAACGCGAGAGCCTCGCCGTCGCGGAAGGTGACCGTCCCGCTCCGAGGGTCGAGCCGCTGCACGGACGCCTCCAGCCGGATCTCGATCCCCTGCTCATCCCACCACGCGGACGACCGCACGAAGAGCTCCTCTGCGGGTTCTTCTCCACGGAGGTACGCCTTGGACAACCCCGGACGCTCGTAGGGCAGATGCGGTTCGTCTCCGATCATGATCAGACGGCCGTCGTACCCCGACCCACGAAGGGTGGCCGCCGCCGTGGCGCCCGTGAGCGACGCGCCGACGATCACGAAGGTCCGGTCGGCCACGAGGTCTCAGGCCTCGACCTGGATCTGACCGTCCTGCTCGCGCACACCGTAGGTCTGGATGGGCTCCGTGGCAGGACCCTCGATCACCTGGCCCGTCTCCATCGAGAACACGCTCCCGTGGCATTCGCACTGGATCGTCGTCCCGTCGATCTCGCCGCCCATCGACAGGTTGCAATGACGGTGCGTGCAGATGTCGCTGAACGCGTACAGCGACGCGCCGGAGCGAGCCACCGCAACTTCGGCACCCTTCACCTCGAACGCCTTCGCCGCGCCCTCCTCGACGTCGGCGGTCGTCGCCACCGTGATGAATCCCGCCATCGTTTCCCTCCTGGTCGTCGTCTCCCGAAGCCTACGCGGGAGCGGTCGAGGGCGGTCCCGCCTCGGGGTCGGGGTCGGGTCCGTCGGCGCCCGGTCGAACGGCGCGCCTCCTCGCGCGGACGCGCCACACGTAGGTCCCCGCCAGGGCCCCGTAGAACACGGTGAGCGCGACCATGCCTTGGCGGAACGAGATCGGGAGCAGTACCGGCACGAACGCTCCTGCGACCCACGCCCCTTGGAAGAGCACCTCGTACCGAACGAACACGCGGCCGAGGGCTCCCTCGGGCGCGTATCGCTGCATCAGACTCGCGAACGCGAGACGCGCGAACTCCGAGGCCGCACCGGCCGTGAGCGCGTAGATCGCGAGCAGGGGGATCCGGAAGAGCTCCGACGCCACGAGCGCGCCTATGCCTGCGGAGCACACGCACGCGATCACGACCGCCTCCTCGCGGGTGCGCGTTCGAAGGGTCGGCGCGACGATGTCGGCCAGGAACGTTCCGGCGATGCCCGCACCTGCGATCAGCGCGAACACCCATGGGGCAACCTCGGCGTCGCGGAGCGCGAACGCCATCAGGAATAACAGGAAGCCCCCTGCCGCGCGGATCCCGATCGCCCCCGTCGCCGGCTGCGCGAGCTGGGGGACCCGGCCACGCGCCGCAACGCTGCGCCCAGATCGCGGTGGTTCCGCGAGCCTTCCGGGATGCGGCAAACGGAGCGTGCAGAGCGCCGACGTCCCGTAGACGAGCGCGGCCGTGTAGATCGGCCCTGCGCCACCGAAGGCCTTCAGGGTCACGAAGCCGACGGGGGCAGCCCCGATCGCGCCCGCGACGGCGATCCTGCCGAGGCGTGCGTTGGCGCGCATCAGCCCCTCCCGCCTCGAGGCGTACGCCATCGTGAGCCCGTTCTTCACGATCCCGTGGATCTTCGACAGCACCAGCATCAACAACACGATCGGGAACAGGAGGTTCGAGTCGAGCTGCGGCGCCAGGAACAGCGCCAGGAGGCACCGGCCGGCGGCCGCGGCGAAGGTGACCGAGCGGCGTGGGCCGGCACGATCGAGGATCGGAACGATCAGCGGGCCGGCCAAGGCGAGCGGGAGCACGGTTAGGCCCAGGAATAGCGCGACGCGAAGGCGCGAATCCGCGACCGGCACGTGGAAGAAGATCGAGTCCGCGAGCGAGATCGCGAGCAAGGCGTCGCCCGCGACGCTCGTCAGGTGGTTGAGGCCGTAGGCATCGATCGGTTCCGGTGAACGCCACATCCGCTGCAGCGGGTACACGATGAGGCCCTGGACGGCGCGCACCGCACCGAGCAGCGCCAGCTGCCACAACGGGAGGCGCCCGGGCTTCCGCGGGGTCGTCCCCACCGAAGGACTACCCCTGCAGGCGCTCCCGCAGGAGCTCCTGCGCTACCTTCGGGTTCGCGGCGCCACCGGTTTTCTGCATCAGCTGGCTCACGAGGAAGCCGATGACGCCGTCCTTGCCGGCTCGGAACTTCTCGACGACGTCCGGATGCTCGTCGATGACCTCGTCGGCGAAGGCTCCGAGCGCGCTCGCATCGGAGAGCTGCCGCAGCTGCAGCCGCTCGACGATCTCCGGGATCCCCGCACCCGATGCGAAGGCCGCCTCGAGCGCCTGCTTCGCACCGGCACCGGAGACGGTGCCGTCGGCGACCAAACGGACGATGTCGGCGACGTGCCGGGCCGTGATCGCCCCGTCCGATCCGGCCGCGTTCCGGAGCGCCGCGACGTCCTGCGTGATCCAGGTCGCCGCCGGCGCCGGATCCGCGCCCGCGCCCACCGCTCCCTCGAAGAGGGCGACCGAGATGCGGTCGGCGACCAGCACCCGAACGACCCCGGACCGGACGCCCAGCGCCTCGTAGCGGGCGCGTCGAGCGCGCGGAAGCTCGGGGAGGGTCGCTCGGATCTCGTCGATCCATCCGTCCGAGGGCTCCAGCGGGGGGATGTCGGGTTCGGGGAAGTACCGGTAGTCGAAGGCCTCCTCCTTGGAGCGCATCGAGGTCGTCATGCCGGAGCCCTCGTCCCAGTGCCGCGTCTCTTGCACCAGCCGCTCGCCCGCTTCCACCGCCCGGACCTGTCGTTGCGTCTCGTAGACCAACGCGCGCTCGAGGGATCGGATCGAGTTCATGTTCTTGATCTCGACCTTCGTTCCGAGGCCCTCGGACCCACGCATCCGGATGCTGATGTTGGCGTCGCAGCGCAGGGACCCCTCCTCCATCTTGACGTCGGAGACGTCGAGCGCCTCGAGCGTCGCACGCAGCTCGCGGAGGTACGCCGCCGCCTCCTCCGGCGCACGCATGTCCGGCTCGCTCACGCATTCGACCAACGGCACGCCGGCGCGGTTGTAGTCGATCAGTGCGTGCTGGGCCTCGTGGATGCGCCCGGACTCCGACCCGTGGGTCGTCTTACCGGTGTCCTCCTCCATGTGCACACGGGTGATCCCGACGCGTTTCGTCGACCCGTCGGCGAGGTCGATGTCGAGATGCCCACCGACGCAGATCGGCAGGTCGTACTGGCTGATCTGATAGTTCTTCGGCATATCCGGATAGAAGTAGTTCTTCCGGTGGAACAACGAGTGGGGCGCGATCGCGGAGTCGAGCGCGAGCCCGATCTTCACGATGCGACGGATCGCTTCGGCGTTCGGGACCGGCAGGGAGCCGGGATGACCCATGCAGACCGGGCAGGTGTTCGTGTTGGGCTCGGCGCCGAAGACGTTGCGGCATCCGCAGAACATCTTGGTCTTGGTGTCGAGCTCGACGTGACATTCGAGCCCGATCACCGTCTCCCACGAAGCCATGGCCGGGACAGCCTACCGAACGGTCTTCCACCCGTATCCTGGGCGGATGTCCGGGCCGGGCCCACCCAGCGCGGCACGGATCTGGACCGGGCTCGGGATCGTGTACTTCTTCTGGGGCACCACGTATTTGGCGATCGACCGGCGTCCTCCTGCGGAGCGCTCCCCTCGGTGCGCGGGTCGCCGTCGTCGCGTCGCTATCGTGGGCCTGTGGCTCGCTCTATCAGCGGAACGCGCCGATCGCCGACGATCCGCTGCGATCGAGCGGGATGCAGCAGCTCGCGGGTGGCATCGCGATCTGGTTGGCGGCGCTCCTCGCCGGCCAGCTGGGGGATCTGCACCCCTCGGAGGTGTCGCGCGGGTCCGCGCTGGCGTTGCTCTACCTGATCGTCTTCGGATCGCTGCTGACCATGTCGTGCTACCTGTGGCTGCTCCGGGTCGCGCGGACATCGCTCGTGAGCACGTACGCATACGTGAACCCGGTGGTCGCCGTGTTCCTCGGATGGCTCATCCTCGACGAGCCGATCACGGCGCAGGTCCTGGTCGCCGCGGCGGCGATCCTGGCGAGCGTCGCCCTGATCGTCTCGGCGGCCGGCGCGGCTCGGGCCGGACCTTCAGGCGAGGATCGGCGGGCGAAGATCGAGCCCGAGTTCGGCTTCGAGGGCTGAGGCCGCCCGCAACAACGTCCGCTCGCCCAGCACCGGAGCGGTCAGTTGCAATCCCACCGGGAGCCCATCGGCATCGGTGCCGCACGGGACGCTGACCGCCGGCATCCCGGAGAGGTTGGCCGGGATCGTGAAGATATCGTTCAGGTACATCGCCATCGGGTCGTCGACCTTGGCCCCGATCGGGAAGGCGGTCGTCGGCGACGTCGGCGACACGAGCGCGTCGAAGCCCTCGAAGGCGGCCTCGTAGTCGCGGATGATGAGCGTTCGGACCTTCTGCGCCTGCCCGTAGTACGCCTCGTAGTACCCGGCCGACAACGCGTAGGTGCCGAGCATCACCCGGCGCTTCACCTCGGCGCCGAAGCCTTGGCCGCGCGTCTCGGCCATCATCGCGATGCTGTCGGCGTGCGTGCCCCCGGCCCGGAACCCGTACCGGACGCCGTCGCAGCGCGCCAGGTTCGACGAGCACTCGCTCGGAGCGATCAGGTAGTACGCGGACAAGGCGTACTCCGCGTGCGGGAGATGCGCCTCACCGACCTCCGCCCCGAGGGTTGCCAGGCGCCCGACGGCTGCCTCGACGGCCCTGCGAACGCCCGGTTCGACGCCCTCACCCGACGCCTCGGCGACGACGCCGATCCGAAGGCCGGACACACCGTCGTCCAGGCCCTTGGTGTAGTCGAGTCGGTCGCCGTCCAGGCTCGTGGCGTCGCGCGGATCCTTCCCGCCGAGCGCGGAGAGCAGCGTCGCGGCGTCCCGCACGCTCCGCGTCAGGGTGCCGACCGTGTCCAGCGAGGATGCGAACGCGATCAGCCCGTACCGGCTGATCAGGCCGTACGTCGGCTTCAGGCCGACCACGCCGCACAACGACGCGGGCTGACGGACGCTCCCCCCGGTATCGGTGCCGAGTGCCCACACGGCTTCCCCGGCCGCGACCGCGGCGGCGCTGCCGCCGCTGGAACCGCCGGGGACACGCGTGGGGTCCCACGGGTTGCGGACGGCACCGAACGCGGAGTTCTCGTTGGACGAGCCCATCGCGAACTCGTCGCAGTTCGTCTTGCCGACGAGGACGGCACCGTCACCGGACAACCGGGCCCAGGCCGTGCTGTCGTACGGAGGGACGTAGTTCTCGAGGATGCGCGAGGCGCACGTCGTGCGAACGCCGTTCGTGGTGAAGACGTCCTTCAGCGCCGTTGGGATGCCGGCGACCGGCGACATCGGTGCGCCCGTCGCTCGGTAGACGTCGAGCTCCTCGGCACGCTCGTGCGCGAGCTCGGGGGTCCGTGTCAGGAAGGCGCCGACGCGATCGTCGATCGCGTCGGCACGCGCCAACGATGACTCCAGGATCTCGACGGCAGAAACGTCGCCGTTCGCGAGCTTCGCGGAGAGCGCTTCGCCGGTGAGATCGCAGAGCTCGGTCACGATCCGATCTCCGTGATGCGCGGAACCTTGACGCGGTCCCCCTCGCGATCGGGTGCGTTGCGCAGCGCCTCCTCCACGGGGAGCGAGGGCTCCGGCACGTCTTCCCGCTCGACGTTCGCTCGCGGGATCGCGTAGGCCGTTGGTGGGATGTCGTCCGCGGCGACCTCGCCGACCCTGGCGGCGTGCTCGAGGATCACGCCGAGCTGTTCCTTCAGTCGCGCCTTCTCGTCGTCCGTCAGCTCGAGGCGCGCCAGACGGGCAACGTGTTCGATGTCGATGTCGACCGGCATGGCGGGGAAGTCTAGACGGGGTTCATCCGCTCGTGCCGAACCGAGGCTCGATCCGAGCGGCGAGCGCGGCGGCGACGAGAGAGTTCCCGATGAGCCAGACGTCGGTGACCGGTCCGACCCCGCCCGGCACGGGGGTGATCGCGGCCGCCTTGGCGGCAACCCCTTCGAAATCGAGGTCGCCGACCATCACCGTTCTGCCGGTCACCTCGTCCTTCAGGACGTGGAAGCCCACGTCGACGGCGATGACGCCCTCGCGGACCATGTCGCCGGTCACCAAGCCTCGCACGCCGGCGGCGACGATCAGCACGTCGGCCATCCGGGTGAACTCGCCCAACCGCCCTGCGGCCGCCGTTCGACTGTGGCACGCGATCACGGTCGCGCCGCGCTCGAGCCCGAGCCACTGCGCGGGCTTCCCGACGCTCGCCGACCGTCCCACGACGACGATGGTCCTGCCCGCGTAGTACGCGCCGGGATCTTCACCGATCGAGCGGAGGTAGGAATCGAGGAGGTAGAAGCACGAGGCGGGTGTCGACGGGACGAACCGCGGACGCCCGAGCGCCAACAAGCCGGCGTTCTCCGGGTGCTGACCCTCGATGTCCTTCCGCGGATCGACGATCGCGTTCACGTCCGCCTCGGGGAGGTGTCCCGGCAACGGCCGCAGCACGAGGACGCCGGTCACGCGCGGATCGGCGTTGAGCTTGCCGATCGTCGCGAAGAGGTCGGCCGCCTCGACGTCGGCGCTGAGACGTTCGTGCACGTAGTGGTACTCCAACCCCTCCGCGAGCCGGCGCACGTGACGTTCGTAGGCAAGCGCGCCCGGATCTTCGCCGGCCAGGACCGTGCCGAGGCCGGGACGCACCTCCGAGCGACGCAACTCGTGGAGCTCATCGTCGACCCGGGCTCGCAGCTCCTCGGCGATGGCAGCCCCGTCGATGACCGTCGCGGTCACCGGGTCCGTCCGAGCTTCCGAAGGAACTCCTGCTCGTCGATCACGTCGACGCCGAGCTCCTCGGCCTTGTCGAGCTTCGTTCCGGGATCCTCCCCGGCGACCACGAAGCTGGTCTTCTTCGAGACGCTCGACGTCACGCGAGCACCGGCATCTTCCGCAGCCGCCGTGGCCTCCTCACGAGAGAGCGTTTCCAACCCGCCGGTGAGGACGATGCTGTTCCCGTCGAGCGGACGGGGACCGGTGGCTGCCGTTCGCTCGTCGGCCAGGCGGACCCCCGCCGCACGCAGCTTCTCGATCAACTGGCGGTTCTCATCCTCGTCGAACCACTCTCGGACCGACGCCGCGATCTCCGGACCGATCCCCGGTACCGCGTCGATCTCGTCTTCGCTGGCCGCGGCGATGGCGTCGATCGACCCGAACGCACGGGCCAACACCTGCGCGACGTGTCCTCCCACGTGACGGATGTTGAGACCGACGAGGAGTCGCCAGATCGGACGGTCCTTCGACGCTTCGATCTGCTCGAGCACGTTCGTGATCGATCGGTCCTTGAAGCCGGGGAGCTGCGAGAGCTTCTCGGCATCCAACGAGTAGATGTCGGCAGGGTCCTCGATCAGCCCCTTCTCGAGCAGGCGCATCACCGTCATGTATCCCAGGTGTTCGATATCCATGGCTCCACGCCCGGCGAAGTGGAAGAGCCATTCGAGCCCCTGCGACGGACAGCCGCGCTTGTTCGGACATCGGTAATCGGCCTCCCCCTCGCGGCGGACGAGCGGGGTCCCGCACGCGTTGCACGTGGCCGGCATCTTCCAGCGCCGCGCCCCCTTCTTCCGACGGGACGGCACCGGCCCGACGATCTCGGGGATCACGTCGCCCGCCCGTCGCACGATCACCGTGTCCCCCGGTCGGACGTCCTTGCGCCGGACCTCGTCCTCGTTGTGCAGCGTCGCGTACGTGATCGTCACGCCGCCGACGAACACGGGCTCGAGCACGGCGAACGGTGTGACCTTCCCCGTCCGCCCGGTGTGGACATCGATCGCGCGCAGCAGTGCGGTCCGTTCCTCCGGCGGGAACTTGTACGCGATCGCCCAGCGGGGCGCGTGTGAGGTGGAGCCGAGCTCACGCTGCAGATCCGTCTGATCGACCTTGATCACGGTCCCGTCGATCTCCCAGTCGACGGAATGCCGGTGCTCCTCCCAGTACTCGAGGAA
>Ga0137376_10002112_pt1 | contig 11677 bp, 10 predicted proteins | sample SagtaG_23_FD_104814 | JGI IMG/M metagenome (GOLD analysis project Ga0137376, IMG submission 104814) | Vadose zone soil microbial communities from Sagehorn Ranch, Mendocino, California, USA - Sage2_L_20_16 metaG | ecosystem: Environmental > Terrestrial > Soil > Vadose zone | place: USA...
GCCATCAGCGCCCGGCCGATCGCGCACATCTGCTGCTCGCCGCCGGACATCGTCCCGGCCTTCTGGTTGCGCCGCTCGGCGAGGCGCGGGAAGAGCTCGAACACGCGGTCGATCGACTCCTTGATTCCGCTCCGGTCGCTGCGCTGGAACGCCCCCATCTCGAGGTTCTCGATCACGCTCATCCGCGGGAACAGCCGCCGGCCCTCGGGCGACTGGCTGATGCCCATCTTGACGACGCTGTGTGGAGAATCGTTCGTAATGTCCTTGCCCTCGAACGAGATCGTTCCCTGGCGCGGGTGGTTGAGCCCGTTGATCGAACGGAGCGTCGTCGACTTGCCCGCGCCGTTCGTGCCGATCAGGGTCACGATCTCCCCTTCGCGGACGTCGATCGAGATCCCCTTCAGCGCCTCGATCGAGCCGTAGAACGTGTGGATCTCCCTCAGCTCGAGGATCGACTGCCCGGCGTTGGCGGTCGTCGACTGCGCGGTCTCGGGGGCCGCCATCAGGACACCGCCGCCGTTCCGAGGTACGCCTCGATCACGCGCTCGTCGCGCTGGACCTCCTGCGGAGTGCCCTCGGAGATCTTCTCACCGTAGTCGAGGACGGTCACACGCTCGGAGATCCCCATCACGACCCGCATATCGTGCTCGATCATGAGGACGGTCAGGCCCTCTTCTTCGCGTAGCTTGCCGACGAACGCGGTGAACTCGGCCGTCTCCTGAGGGTTCATTCCGGCCGTGGGCTCGTCGAGCAGCAGGAGCTTCGGCTCGGTGCCGAGCGCGCGTGCGACCTCGAGCCGCCGCTGGTCACCGTAGGCGAGGTTGCGCGCATACTCGTCGTCGCGGCCGCTGAGACCGCAGAACTCGAGCAGGTCGTGGGCCTTCTCCCGCGCGGCGATCTCCTCGCGTTTCAGCGACGGAGGCTTGATCACGGCCCGCAGGACGCCGCCCTTCAGCCGCGAGTGCATTCCGACGAGCACGTTTTCGAGCGAGGTCATGCTCTGGAAGAGCCGGATGTTCTGGAACGTCCGCCCGATGCCGCGCTGCGTGATCGCGTGCGGCGGCTTCCCCGTCACGTCGTGACCGTCGAAGACGATCTGGCCGGCGGTCGGCTTGTACACGCCCGTCAGCATGTTGAAGAACGTCGTCTTCCCCGCGCCGTTCGGCCCGATCAGGCTCACGATCGTTCGCTCCGGGATCGTGAAGTCGACGTCGTTGACCGCGACGAGCCCGCCGAACTCCTTCCGCACGCCCACGGCTGTCAGCAGGTCGGCCACGTTACTCGTGCGTCACGTCGTAGAGAGGCTCGTCGTGGACGCCCTCGTGGAATTCGGCCTTCCGCCGCGAGCTCGGAATGAGCCCCTCCGGCCTGAACAGCATCGTCAGCACCAGGATGACCCCGAAGATCCCCGACGTGTAGAGCGGCACGTCGATTTGCTTGCGGAACACGAAGTCGCTAACGCCGTTTGCGTTCATCCAGGCCCCGATGTTCGCGAGGCCCTCCTGGTTCAGATAGGAGAGGAACGCGGCACCGACGATGACGCCCCAGACGTTGCCCATTCCGCCGAGAATGACCATGCAGAGGATGAAGATGGAGATGTTGAAGTAGAAGTCCCCGGGGAAAGTGCCGCCCTTGAAGCTCCCGTAGTAGGCCCCGGCGACGCCGCCGAAGAACGCGCCCGCCGCATATGCCCACGTCTTCGTCCGCATCAGCGGGACACCCATCGCGGCCGCGGCCGTCTCGTCCTCGCGGATCGCGATCCACGCCCGCCCTAGGCGGGAGTCCCGCAGTCGGACCGTGCAGAAGACCGTGACCAGGACCAGGAAGAGCGCGGTCCAGTAGAAGAGCCGCGTCGAGTTCGTCGAGCTCAGGTAGTCCGCGGGGAGGCCGACGGTGTTGTGCAGCGTGTTGCCGAAGCCGGGCGGGTCGATCGGGTTGATCCCCTGCGGGCCGTTCGTGATGTTGCGCCCGAAGAGGTTGTCGCCGTTGTTCGCGATCTGGGGCATGATCTCGCCGAAGCCGAGCGTCACGATCGCGAGGTAGTCGCCGCGCAGGCGCAGGGTCGGGAACCCGATCAGGATGCCCGCGAGCGTCGCGAAGACCCCGGCAATGATCACCACGAGCCAGATCGAGATGTGAAAGCCGGGCGTGTTCGGCGCCACGCCGACGCCGCCGACGTGCACGTTGACGTTCGAGAAGTGCTGCGATGCGAACCACGCGACCGTGTACGCACCCATGGCGTAGAACGCGACGTAGCCGAGGTCGAGCAGGCCGGCGTAGCCCACGACGATGTTCAGGCCGAGGGCCATCATGATGAAGATCATCATCGTCACGCCCGTGTCGACGCTCGGGAAGTTGCCGAAGACGACCACGTCGAACAGGTTCGGTTGGTACACGGGATAGAGCACCGCGAGCAGGATCACGCCGAGCGGGACAATCCACTTGCCGAGCGGGAGCGTGTTCCAGGCCGGGATATACAGGGATCCGAAGATGAGCGCGGCGACGATGAGGCCCAGCGACGCCGAGCCGGTGACCGCGAGAACGAAGAACGCCGGGATCCCGACGATCGCCGCCCGCTTCGCCCGCGGCATGGTCTGCCGCTTCAACGCGGGTGTGCTGTCGCGAACCGCCTGGATCCCCGGTGCCACTACACGCCCTCCGGAGTGCGCTCCCCGAGCAGGCCTTCGGGCCGGAAGACGAGGATCAGGATCAGGATCGCGAAGATGATCGACTGGGTCCAGTCACTTCCCGGGGCGTGCCAGCCGAGCCCGTTGTTGAACGACTCGACGAAGCCGATCACGAGCCCTCCGAGCACCGCGCCGGGCAAGTTTCCGATCCCGCCGAGCACAGCGGCGGTGAATGCGATCAGACCGACGCGGAACCCTTCCGTGTAGCGGATGTTCGTGATGTACAGCGCGTAGAGGAGCGCGGCCGAGCCGGCGAGCGAGCCGGCCAGGAAGAACGTGAACGAGATCGTGCGGTTGACGCTGATCCCCATCATCGCGGCGGCCTCCCGGTCCTGCGCGGTCGCCCGCATCGCCTTTCCGTGCCGCGTCCGCTGGACGAGCCACATGAGCGCAAGGAGCACCGGAATCGTGAACAGGAGCACGATGAAGCGGTTCCACGTGTAGGGAACGCCGGCGATCGTGAACACGGCCCCGTGCGGGAGAATGTCCGGGACCGAGGTCGGTCGAGCTCCCTTCCAGACGAGCCCGATGTTCTGGAGGATGAACGACATGCCGATCGCGGTGATCAGCGGCGCCAGCCGCGGGGCATTGCGTAAGCGCCGGTAGGCGACGATCTCGATCGTGGTGTTGATGGTCGCGCAGAACGCCATCGCGATCAGGAGCATGAGGAGGATGAAGAGCCAGAGGACCATGCCCGACTTGTTCGCGAGCGCCCAGTCCGTAGTCATCGTCGCGACGAGCATCCCGCCGAGCATGAAGACGTCGCCGTGCGCGAAGTTGATCAGCTCGAGGATGCCGTAGACGAGCGAGTAGCCGAGCGCGACGAGCCCGTAGACGCACCCGTTCGTCAGGCCGATCAGGAACAGGTTGTAGAAGTCCGCCGGGGCCTTGATGAAGTTGATCAGCAGCCAGAGCCCGACGGCGGCCACGAAGAGCAGGCCGATGATCGAGAGCACGTCGGGCCGGTACCCGGGACGCGCCACGCGGATCCTCGCCTGCTCGCTCGCCATTGCCCTCCTGAAACGCGCTGGGGGAGGAACGTGTCCTCCCCCAGCCTAGACCGGACTGCTCTGTCAGTTACCCCTTAACGAAGCTCAGTTCCGGCGTGATCGTCTTCAGGAACACGCCCTTCTGGCCCTTGACTTGCCAGACGCTCACCGTGCCGAGCGTCGTGTCGCCGTTCTCATCGATCTTGAAGTTGCCGAGGATGCCGTCCTTCACGTCCTGGCCGAACAGGTGCTCGGCGACATTGGCACGCTCGCCCTTCGCATCGTCGATCGCGGTGAGCAGGACGTCCGTCGCCTGCGCGGCGTAGTTCGTGTACGGATCCGGCTCTTTGCCGTTCGCCTTCGTGAAGTCCTCCACGAAGGTCTTCCCGGCGCCACTGAGCTGGTCGGACGGGATGCCCGGCTGCGTGATGAACATGCCCTCGGTGGCCGGGCCGCCGGTCTTGATCGTCGCCGCGTCGATCGGCGTGAAGCCGTCGGGGGCGAAGAGCGTCACGTTCGGGCCCAAGCCTGCACGCAGGTCCTTGATCAGCTTGCCGCCGTTGTTGCAGATGATGCCGCCGAGGAAGACCGCGTCCGCGCCGGACTGCGCGATCTTGGTCGCGACCGCGTCGTAGCTCGACGCGTTCTTGTCCCAGGCCGCCGGCTGGCTCGGAACGGTCGAGATTCCCAGCTTCTTGGCGTAGTTGATGAACAAGGTGGCGATGCCGTTCCCGTATGTCTCCTTGTCCGTCAGGACATACACCTTCTTGAAGCCCTGGTCCTTCGCGAACTGCGCGTCGGCCGCGCCCTGGAACTGGTCGTTCCACACGACTCGGGCGTAGTTCCGCTTGCCGGTCGGGTAGTAGACGTCCGGCTCACCGGACTCAGTGCCCGGCCCGCTGATCGTCAAGCCCGGATATGTGTTCGCCGGGCTGACGTACGCGATTGGACCATCTGGCGCACGGTCTGCGATCGGAATCTCGAGCTTCGCGCAGCCCGAGTTGAACGTCCCGATCACTCCGACGACGGCCGTGTTGTTCGCGTAGGCCCTCGCGTTCGCCGTGCACTTCGCCGAGTCCCAGCTACCGGCCTGTGCCGTCGAGTTGTCACAGGACTGGAAGCCGATGGTCTTGCCGCCGGCCTTCCAGTCGTGCTGCTTGAGGATGAACTCGACTGCTTGAGCCATCTCGGTCGTCAGCGCCCGGTTCGACCCCTGAAGTGGCAGGTCGGACGCGATGAGCGCCTCGGGCTTGCCGCTGCCCTCGTACTGAATCGGCTCGCATCCTGCCGATGGCAGCGCTGTTGCTTCGCTGCCTCCTCCTCCGCCACCGCCGCCTCCGCAGCCTGCCGCGAGCAAGACAAGCGGGATCGCGACCAGTAGCGCTGCTACTAGCAATCCAGATTTCTTCACGTGCTGTCCCTCCTCCGTCACGGTTGTTCCTCGACGGATCGACAGCCGCAACAGGTGGTCGGCCCGCGAGGGGGACAAGTATTGAGGGAATCCACCGCGCTTTCAACTCTTTGTCGCCCGGCTACGATGCGCGCTCGGGCCGAAGTGGCGGAACTGGTAGACGCGCCGGACTCAAAATCCGGTGGGGCGCAAGCTCCGTGTGGGTTCGACTCCCACCTTCGGCACACACGGAATGCGAGTCGGAATCCTCACCGGTGGAGGCGACTGCCCGGGGCTGAACGCGGTCATCCGGAGCGTCGCTCGGCGCTCGCAGGTCCGTGGGGACGAGGTCGTCGGGGTCCGCTCTGGGTGGCGCGGCCTCGTCGACGGTTCGTTCGAGCCGCTCGGGCCGCGTGAGATCTCGGGGCTCCTCCCGCGCGGCGGGACGATCCTCGGCACCTCGCGGACGAACCCGTACAACGTCGAGGGCGGCGTCGACCGCGTGCTCGAGAACTTCGGCGCGGAGAGCCTCGACGCACTCGTCGCGATCGGCGGCGAGGATACGCTCGGCGTCGGGGCACGGCTGTTCGAGGAGAACGGCTTCCCGGTCGTCGGCGTCCCGAAGACGATCGACAACGACCTGTCCGCGACCGACTACACGTTCGGCTTCGACACGGCGGTCTCGATCTGCACCGAGGCGATCGACCGCCTGCACACGACCGCGGAGTCGCACAACCGCGTCATGGTCGTCGAGGTCATGGGCCGGCACACGGGCTGGATCGCGGTCATGAGCGGGATCGCCGGCGGCGCGGACGTGATCCTGATCCCCGAGCAGCCGATCACCGTCGAGCAGGCGTGCCGCGAGATCCAGCACCGGCACGAGCGCGGCAAGGACTTCTCGATCGTCGTCGTCAGCGAGGGCTACGAGCTCACGTACGAGTCGGGTGAGCGAAGGCTCGTCACGCAGGAGTTGGCGACCGACGAGTTCGGACATGTCCGCTTTGGCGGAGTCGGCCATGCGCTCGGCGCCGACATCGAGGAGCGGACCGGCTACGAGACCCGCGTCACGGTGCTCGGGCACGTCCAGCGCGGAGGCAGTCCGACCCCGCGCGACCGCGTGCTCGCGACGCGCTACGGCTTGAAGGCCGCCGACCTCGTCGCCGAGGGCCGCTTCGGGCGCATGGCCGCGCTGCATGGGGACACGATCGTCGACGTCTCGCTGGCTGAGGCGACCGCGGAACTGAAGACGGTCCCCGAAGATTGGTATGCCGTCGCCAAGGCGTTCTTCGGCTAGCAAGGCCCAAGCGAAGCGAGGGCCGCCCCCTTCTGTGTCCACTCACGTCAATTCGACGAGCGGGAACGAGCGGTGCCGCCGAGGCGGGACGAGGAAGTTCTGCCGGTGCGTCGTCTTCAGGACCGAGTTGAAGCCCTGGCCGGGCGCACGCGGGACGAACTCGAGTTTCTCGCCGCCGGGCATGTGTCCGTCCATCGCGAGCCGGTTGCGGGCGAAGTCGTCGCTCGACGGGTTGAAGACGACGAAGTGCAGCCCTGCGGCGGGCCCCTCGCCCATCCGGTCGCGCTTCGGGTCCACGCTCCAGAAGAACGGGTTGTCGAGCGTGTTGAAGTCGGCGCGCTGTGGGATCGCAGTCCCCTTCGGGTAGAGCGTCCCGTCCGAGCCCCGGATGTCCTGCTGCAAGCGCGAAGCCGGCTGGAGCGACGAGCTGTGCCCGATCACTCCGAAACGGTCGTAGTCGCGACGCACCTCGTTCTCCGATGCGACGCGGTCCGGAGGCTGCGGAACGGTCTGCGTTCCCGGCCGCACCGGCAGCCGCGGCCGGAAGGTCGTGTTGACGCGCTCCCGGAAGTCGAGGTTGAGATACCACGCCTCGAGGTCCTCGAAGATGTGCGAGAGGTGCATGTGCGTCCCGCCGTGGAAGTACGAGCGCGGGCCGAGGTCGACGAGCCCGAGCGTCTCGAAATTGACGATTCGCCGCGGACCGAGCGCGTTCCGCTGCGTCGACGTGAAGCCGAGGAAGAGCTCCGAGCCGTCGGGAATGAGGTCGGCGCCCGGGACTCCCGCGGCCGTGGCCATCTCTTTCGGCAGCCCCTTGCCCCCGTCCATCTGGCCGGCGAAGCCCTTGCGGATGCTCGTCACGGCGAGCGCGCCTTTCATTCGGTCGGCGATCTCCGTCGCGGCGGCCCGTATGTGCTCCTCGTTGTCGCTGCGGAAGAGGAACGCGACGTCGTTCTCCTCGAGCAGCGTGTCGTCGGGATCGCTCGGGAAGCGGATCGCGTCGATCAGCGCGCGCTTGCGGGCCCGGCGGTCGAACGGAAGGTGCACGTCGGAGGCGTGCGGCACGTAGGTCTGGAAGTACGGCAGGCCCCAGGCGACAGTTAGTCCGAGCCCGTCGGGGGTCGCGGGAAAGTCGGCGTCGAGCTTGGCGAGCACGGCGGCCAGCGACGCGCGCGCATCGAGCAGCTGATCCCGTGGCGCGACGACCCTGGCCGTGACCACCTCGTGATGCCGCAGCGGCACGACGACCTCGACGCCCTCCTGCGTCTCGACGCGCATGCCGTCGACCAGGTGCTGCTCGGGCTCGCGAACCGCGGCGGAGTCGCTCGGCGGCGAGTCGGCGAGCTTGTCCACGAGCTCGTAGATCCCCGCCGCGCCTAGGGCGGCGCCCGCGGCTCCGCCGACGAGCAGCTCCTTCCGGGTGAGCTTCATCGGGTTAGCTCGGCTTGACGCGAACGAGCCCGCGCACCATGCGGTCGAGGTTGCTCACGACCTTGGCGTAAGTGAGCGGCTTGATGACGTGCTCGCTGACGGCGTAGAGGCTTCCGTGGTCGTGCCACGCGTAGAGGATGTGCCACTGGTCGACCCCGCGGTTCACCGTGTACATCGTCGCGGTGATCCCACCGAGGCGGCGCTTGCCGTGCGGGTCGCTGAAGCACGGCATCGTCGTCTTGCGCACCTTGCCGCCGACGACCTCGACGTCCTCGCAGCGCGGAATCTTGGTGCGGCCCGGATAGCCGCGGAAGTTCACGTGCACGTCCTGACTCGGAGGCTCGTGCCAGAGGAAGCTGACGAGGTAGCTGCGGTCCTTCTCGACGGAGATTCCGTTGTCCCACTGGCCGCCGATCTTCGCGTCGATCGGGCTCGGCATCCACGTCGGGCAGTAGACGGTCTCGTGGAGCCGGTTCGCCAGCCGCTGCCAACCCGCCTTCCAGCTCTGCGGACAGCTCGCAGGCTTCGTCGAAGCCGCAGCAGCGGGCTTGCTCTCGTTCCCGGAACAGCCCGAGGCGACAAGAGCCAACGCGGCCAAAACCCCTGCTCCCGCCAGGCGAAGCATCAGGAGCACGTTATAGCCGGTAAATCTCCAACCAGGGCCCGCCAACGTCATCGTGCGGGCGGATCGAGTAGACGCGCGCCTGTCGCCGCAACCGCTCGTAGAACCGCGTCTCGCGCGGATAGTGGCTCGCCGCCGCGAGCACGCGGTCCTCGACGGCGCCCGTGACGACGACGTAGCGGACGCCCTGGTCGCGGAGCCGCGCCACGTCCCGGTTCGGATCGTACGGCTGCCCGGGCCTGGGCAGCTTCAGCGCGAGCACCCGGTAGCCGGGGAAATCGGGCGTCGACGGGTCGGAGACGAGGTGGGAGCCACGCGGCAGGTGCTGGACGACCCAGTGCTCGGCGACGACGCGCGCGTCAGTCTTCGTCAGGTCGCGCGCGTCACGGACGCTCCAGGTGAGCGGGACGACGAGCATGAGCAACGTCACGGGAGCGAGCGCCCTGAGCCGGCCGGCGAGCGCTCCCAGCGCGGGCACGAGCGGGAGCACGTAGCGGTCGAAGTGCGAGTGCAGCAGGAGCAGGTTCGCGAAGTAGACGAGGACGAACGTGCCGAGCACGAGATCGGCGCGGGTCCGGTGCACGAGAGCGACGACGAGGCCGGCGACGGCGATCAGGAGCGCCGGCCCGAAGCCGTCCCAGAGCCTGCCGGCGAACGCGATCGGAGCGGCGTGGTCGTTCTCGAAGCCGAGCCAGCCGGTATGCGCCCAGCGCTCGACGCGCCACGCGTCTCCGGCCGACTGCCGGTAGTCGATCAGCACGTACGGGCTCGTGGCGGCGAACGCGACGACCGCGAGCGCGACGCCGATCGCCAGGCGTCTCCACCGCCCCCACGCGGCCGCGACGAGCGGTGCGAGGAGGATGATCCCCGGGTACTTCGCGCTCGCCGCGAGCCCGACCGCGACCCCGGCGAGCTCGATCCGGCCCGAGACCATCAGCGCAAGCGCGACCGTGACGCCGACCGTCAGCGGGACGTCCGTAACAGCCATGCGCGAGTAGGCGACGTACGTCGTCTCGACGGCAACCGCGGCCGCGGCCACGAAACCCGCGACCGGCCCGTACGCCGCGCGTCCCAGCCACCACGCGGCCGCGACTCCGCCGAGTGCGACCGCAACCAGCACGATCCGCGCGGTCAGGTACGACGGCTCGTGCTGCCACGCCTGGAACGGCGCGAGCAGGTACATGACGAGCGTCGGATAGTCGAACCAGTGCGGGTCGAGCCCGCCGCCGTGCGTCATCCCCCAGGCGCGCGGGACGATGTTCCGCTCGTCTGGATTCAGGAGCGGAAACGGAAGGCCGTACTGGATGCCGACGAGCCGAAGCCCAGCGGCCAGCACGAGCAGAGCCGTGAGCGCGACCCAGGGGCCACCCCACCGATTGACGAGTGCGTCAGACCTCGGGCGGGGCCGCACGAACCAGGCCTGCGAGGTTGTGCGAGGAGACGATCACGGCGTCCACTCCGGCGCGCTCGAGCTCGGCGATCTCGTCGGGGGTCGTGATCTCGAGGTCGGCGATCGCGAGCTTGCCGGCGGGGATGTCGGGCAGCAGGTCGAGCACGCTTTCGAGCGGGTCGTCGGCGTCGCCCGCCTCTCGGGGCGCGAGCAGGAAGATCTCAGGGTCGAGGCGCTCGAGGGCCTGCTCGAGCTCGCCTGCGTCACGCACCTCGACGACGCACTCGAGGCCGATGTCGTACGCCTCCTGCCAGCGCCGCTCCACGTGCTCGGCGTCATCCTCGAGCGAGCCGGCCGCGAGCAGCAGGGCATCCGCTCCGGCCGTGAGCGCCTCTGCCGGAGACGTGTCGAGTCGCCAGAGGATCGGCAGAACCGTCGCGTCCCGGACTTCGGGGATGTTTGCGTCGAGGACGACGCCCTCGGCCCCGGCGCGCTCGGCCGCCGAGGCGGCGTCGGCATCGGCGGCGGGTGCGATCAGCGAGATGCCGTCGCCTTCGGAGATCGCCTGGCTAAAACGGCGCTGGCCGATCATGGACGGGTCACTTTAACTAGACGCCGATCGGATGCCAGACGGTCTTCAGTTCGAGGAAGGACGCGATCTCCCACGGGCTCTGATCGTCCGCTGTGCCTCGGACGACACGCTTGACGTTCTCCGCCGCGAGCCGTTCGAGCTCCTCGACCTGCCCGTCGGCGCCGGCGAGGTCGATCGCGTTCACGTCCATGTGCCCGGCGAGCCAGGGCGCGAGCTCCTCGCGGAACCCGGTCAGCAGGTTGACCACTCCACCGGGGACGTCGGAGGTCGCGAGCACCTCGGCCAGCTCGACGGCGGCGAGCGGGTGAGTCTCGGATGCGACGACGACGGTCGTGTTGCCGCCGACGATCGCGGGTGCCACGCGGGAGACGAGCCCGAGGAGTGGCGGCTCGTCGGGCGCGAGGATCCCGACGACGCCGGTGGGCTCGGGCACCGTGAAGTTGAAGTACGGGCCGGCGACCGGGTTCGAGGAGCCGAGCACCTGCGCGAGCTTGTCCGCCCAGCCGGCGTACCAGACGAGGCGATCGATCGAGCGGTCGACCTCGTCGGCGCCCGAGCTCAGGTCAGCGAACTCGCCGCGGCGGGACTCGAGCATCTCGGCGATCCGGTACACGACCTGGCCGCGGTTGTATGCGGTCATGCCCGACCAGCCGGCGAACGCGCCCCGAGCCGCGCGGACTGCATCGCGGAGGTCCTTGCGGGAGCCGCGGGCGACGTTCGCGCCCTCGGCCTCGTAGGTGCGCCCCGACTCGGAGCGCGGGAACGCGCCTCCGACGTAGAGCTTGTACGTCTTCTTGACGGGAAGCCGGCTCAATCGAACTCCAGGTATGGCTCGAGCCCGTGGCGCCCGCCCTCGCGGCCGAAGCCGGACTCCTTGTAGCCGCCGAACGGCGACGACGGGTCGAAACGGTTGAACGTGTTCGCCCACACGACACCGGCACGAAGACGCTCGGCCATCCAGAGGATGCGCGAGCCTTTCTCGGTCCAGACACCTGCACTGAGGCCGTACGGCGTGTTATTCGCCTTCTCGACCGCCTCCTCGGGTGTACGGAAGGTGAGGACCGAGAGCACGGGCCCGAAGATCTCCTCCTGTGCGATGCGATAGCTCTGCGCGACGTTCGTGAAGACTGTCGGCGCGAACCAGTAACCCTTCTCCGGCAGTCGGCAAGGGGGCTGGTAGATCTCGGCGCCCTCTTGCTCGCCGGATTCGACCAACTCGCGAATCTTTTCGAGCTGTTGCTTTGAGTTGATCGCGCCCACGTCGGTGTTCTTGTCCAGGGGA
>Ga0137376_10002114_pt1 | contig 11675 bp, 9 predicted proteins | sample SagtaG_23_FD_104814 | JGI IMG/M metagenome (GOLD analysis project Ga0137376, IMG submission 104814) | Vadose zone soil microbial communities from Sagehorn Ranch, Mendocino, California, USA - Sage2_L_20_16 metaG | ecosystem: Environmental > Terrestrial > Soil > Vadose zone | place: USA...
GCACGTCTGGCGTCGACGGCTCCAGCGAGGGCGGGCGCATCAACACCATCAACCTGCCAGGCGCGCTCGTCATCTACGGCGTGGCGCTTGTCCAGTCCCTGCAGCGCCGGAACCCGAAATCGAAGCTGAGTGTGGCCCCGGTCCAGGTGGACGGGGTCTGGTGCCTGGAAATGAGCTACCTGGGCGACGAGCCGGTCGGCGTCCCGGAGCGCTGGCAGGGCCACCGAGTGGTCCTCAAGAAGGTCGAGCCGCCTGCGCCGGGTCCCTGACCGGTTCGGCCCCCAAAGCAAGGTCCGGGAGGTTGTCGACCGGCTCGGCGACCGCGGACGTGAGGCTCTGCGCCGGCACGGCTACGACCTCGGCGAGGGCTTCGTGGACGTGCTCTCCCAGTACCAGACGCTCGAGCACGCCGGCCGGACGGAGCGACTGCGAGACCTCCAGGGCTTGCTCAAGGAGCTGAACTCCTCCGCGGATGAGGGCTAGCGCACGCCCCCACCCGGCGCTGCGCCGACCTCCCCGGCAAGCGGGGAGGTGAAGAACTCCTTCACGTGCAGGGCGCACGAAATGTCGTCGCTTGTTTACAGTCTCTTGAACCTTCCAATTCGAATGACCGCGATGTACCATGCAACGAATTCGTCAGCAGGATCGTTATATAGGTCGAGGTTCACGTCATTGCAAAGGTCGAAGCTGGAGTCAGACAAGGGCAAGTGCGCTTGCGGCAGGCGTCGGAAGGACGCCGCCATCTACACCTATCGCTCCCGGACCGACCGGTTTCTGTTCCACAGGTGCGAGTGCGGCACGGAGTGGACGGAGCACCAGACGGACATCGACCCCACCGATCCCGTCACATCGGATGAGGTGATCGAGGTCCACAAGCAGCTGGCCACGTTCGAAGGTTCGATCGCGGAGCTGCTACAGCCTCACTCAGCCTGAAGGAAGGCGGCTCGGTCCTGGGCCCGGGGGCGCCGGAGGCTCGGGCACCATGCAGTGGGCGTACAGGATGGTGCATCCGCCCGATCCGGCCTTGATCGAGTACGACTGGCCGGGCGGCACGAGCATCCAGTCGCCTGGCTTGAGAGTCTGCCCACCGTACTTCAGCGAGCCGGTGATAATGACCCTAAACACCCACACGCGGTGCACGTGCTCGGGAACGGCCGCCCCTCGCTTCATCCGGCTGGTGAACACAAGAAGGTTGTCGAGCGGAAGCGCGACCGGCAGCTGCCACTGCTCGACTCCGGCCGGCATGCCGGTCCTCTTCAACGCGTTCTTGGCCGCGGTCATGCCTGGGTCGCGCGATGTGGTTACCCGGTTCGCGCGCCGAATCCCGCCTTTGCGCAGGACTTCGTTGACCTTCCGCGCTCCTTTGAGCTCACCCTTCGCGTTCCGGTCGAGCAGCGAGTCATCCGGACGCCACTGAGCCATCCCAATTCCCCTCCCAAACACGAGCCGCGCTGACTGCAGCTGGGGTCCGGGTCAGACCTTACTCTCGGGGGGAGGCTTGTCAAGCGGCTTCAGTCCGTGCGCAAGCGCCCAGGTGGCGACTTCCGTCCGGGATCGAACCCCGAGCTTGTTGCGAATGCGCTCCACATGGCCTTCGGCGGTCCGTTCGGCGATAAACAGGTGCTGGGCGATCTCCTTGTTCGTCCTGCCGGCCGCGACCATCCCCACCACTTCGCGCTCGCGCTTGCTCAGGAGTCCGCCGTCAGCCAGCGTTTGTTCGGCGGGCGTATGTCCGCCCAGCGCGTACGCGATCGCCTCCGCGGTGGTCATCGCCTCGCCTTCTTTCCACGCCGGCCGCGATTGCCGGCGTACCGAGTCGAGCTGATTGGCCCTGAACGACCAAACGGCCAGCGAGTACTCGCGCGACAGGCGATCCGCGGCGCCTGCCAGCCGCAGAGCACGATTGTCGTCGCGTCGGGCCGCGGCGATGAGTGACAGGCCGACGAGGCTCCAGACGATGCCGAACCAGTCATTGACGCCACGAAAGATCGAGAGCGCCTCGTTCCACGATTCGGCGGCGTGATCGACGTCGCCCACATCCAGCTGCGCGCTGGCCAGGCTTTCGAGGTATCGAGCCGTCCGTGCGGGATCACCCTCCCCGCGCGCGGACGCGACACACGGGCTCAGCATCTCGACTGCGCCGGCAGGGTCGCCCTGCGTGATGGCAAGCAAGCCGCGCGCGTTTCTGATGTCGGCCAGGAGTGTCTGATTCGACGAGTCGCCAAGGATCGACAAGGCCTCGTCGTACATCTGACCCGCGAGGTCAAGCTCGCCGGCCACCTCATTTACGAGCCCAGCCCCGTTGAGGGCTCGGGCGAGCAGCTCGGGCTCAGCTACCTTTCGCGCCAGGGAAACGGCCGCTTCGGCAAGTGTTCTGCTTGCGGCGGCACCGGCCTGCCGCCAAGCGAGGCGTGCGGCCATGGTCAATGCTTTGACCCGGAGGGTGTCGCCCGGCCGTGAGTGGTCGAGCAATTCGAGGATGAGCGCTTGCGCGCGCGACTGATCGCTGAAGTCGGCGTCGCCGATTTCCAGCGCAAGTCCCAAGCCGCCGTCCTGCGCGTTGTCGCGCGCCCAACCGATGGCGTGCCAGAAGTTGGCCCTCTCCATGGGCTCCCATGTCCGCGAGCTGAAGTAGTCGTAGTGCTTCTTCTGCGTCGCTTCCAGCTCGCCTGATTCGCGCAGCCTCTCGTTGGCGAAGTCGTGGTGAGACTCCAGGAGGTTATAGCGTGTCCCTCGTTCGGTGGTGCTGTCAGCCACGACCATCGACTTCTGGACGAGCCCAGACAGGATGGGCAGCGTCGCGGCGCAGATCGCCCGCGCGGCCTCCATGGTGAAGCCGGCCTGAAACACCGCAAGCCTCCGAAACAGTCGCGCTTCATCCTCAGTGAGTAGGCGATAGCTCCAGTCAATGGCCGCGGTCATGGTCTGCTGCCGCTCAGGCACCGTCCGCGAGCCCGACGCCAGCACGCGGAAGCGGTCGTTGAGATTCTCCAACAGCTCGCCCTCGGACATCATGTCGAGACGCGCAGAGGCCATTTCGATCGCGAGCGGCAACCTGTCGAGTCGCTCGCAGATTCGAGCGATCATGTCGGCGTGCGGCTTCGCGCTGAAGCCCGGCCGCACGAGCCTCGCGCGTGCCTCGAAGAGATGAAGCGCGTCTGTGTCGCCGAGCGCGGTTAGCGGCCACCGAGCCTCACCTGCGATCCCCAGCGGCTCGCGGCTGGTGGCCATGATCGACAGGAGCGGACAGCGCTCGAGTGCCGCCTGGCAGAATGCCGCACTGGCCGCAATCAGGTGCTCGCAGTTGTCGAGCACCAACAGCGCGTGGCGCATCGCAAGCCAGGAGGTCACGACGTCGATCGGGCGTCCCCGTCCTGGCAGCTCGGCGGTGGCGACAACCGTCCCGACCACGTCGTCGGTGCCGGCGAGGTCGATCCACCAAACTCCATCCGGCCAGTGGTCGAGGCTGCGCCGCGCCAGCTCCGCCGCCAACCGGCTCTTGCCAGAACCGCCGGCGCCGACCAGGGTCACCATACGCGAGCTCCCCAACACCGTTTTGAGCGAGCGCAACTCGGCCTCGCGTCCTACAAAGCTGGTGAGGGGTCGAGGCAGATTCTCTGGAGCTGCAGGGGCCTGGCGGCCCTGGCCGGCCACCGTGCTCATCACCGTATTTTGACGATCCGCCGGGCGAACACAAAAGAGAGAGGGATTGGGGAATCCCTCTCTCCAAGGGGATACGGAGTGTCGCGTTGACCGTGTTAGGGAAGCTCGCCATGGCCGCCGCGCGTCGGCCGGTCGGCCGGGAGCGCAGTCGCAGCCGCTTTCGGGTTGTCCTGGCGAAGGACAGTGCCCGGCGCCGCGTGGACGACAACCTGGCCCTGGGATGTGGCCGCTGCGCCAGTGAGTGCCTTGGTCGCGTAGCCACCCATGGCCGCGAGACCCAAGGCGACGATGATGAGGATCGCCGCGACGAACGTTCTCGAAACTGACGCTCCGCCGAATGATGCCCTGGCTTCCATGTCTATCTCCTCAGTGGTTTTGATTTCGGCTGCTCTCGCAAACCGTTGAGTCGAGACTAGGAATCAGGGCGTATTGCTCATAAGGGGGGAAACACCTGAATCGGCCGCCTTCCGGTACCTGTTTTCAGGTACCTGCCCGGGAGAGGTGAGGCGGGGCCGTCGCCGGCCCCGCGTACTTCCTATGAGCTGGCCGCGAGGGCCGAGGCCTCGCTCAGCAGCTGCTGGCCCTGGGCGATCATCCGTTTCAGGTCCTGCTCGGTGGTCGGACCCCCGCCGAAGGCGGCGTTGGTGAGCGCCGTCCTCATGCCAGCTTCCAGCGCGTCTCGCTGAGAGGTCAGCGAAGCAAGGCTGCTTTCCACGGCTGCGTAGTGCCCGTCATCGCCGGTACTGCCGCTGCCGAGCGCGTGCGACGATGCAACCAGGCTGTCGTGCGCGAACGGTCCAAACGGCGCCGCGATCTGCTTGTACACCCCGCGCAGTCGCACCAGCGACTCGTGATGCTGGCGCAGGTCGCGAGAAACGGCAGAGGTCTGGAGGAAGTCGGCCAGCACCGCGCCGTCGGGCTCGTAGCTGTCCTTCAGCCCGAGGAGCGCGAGGATGGTGGGGCGAATGTCGGCGTGATCGGACCAGGTCTGGCCGCTCCGCCCGAGATTCTTGACTCCGGGTCCAACGAAGCCAAGCCACGTGCGTCCGATGTCTTCGGTGGCGTCGCCGTGGCTGTATGCGAAGTGATAGTCGATGCATGTCGCCACGTTCAATGTGGCCGGCCGCTCGATGCAGCGATTGTCGCCGGTGGTGAGGAAGTAGTCGGGGTTGGCGAAGTACGTGAAGCTTGGCGTGCGCTGTGGGTCGGCGTTGGTCATGTGCAGAGCCTGCTGCCCGACCGGATCGGCCATCCACAGCATGACCGGTGTGGCGGACGAGCTCACGTAGGGGTCGACCGCCCGGGCCACCGCGAGCTCACGCTCGAACTTCCGCAAGCTGGCATCGGTGCGAGCAGGATTGCCAGCGACGTAGACCGTGGGCGCAGAGTCGAAGTGGATGTCGAACGCAGCGGGCAGGTCGGCCGCCGGCACGAGGGCTTTGATGTTCTGCTCCACCTCACCGATCTGATTCGCAGGGCACGTCTGGCCGGCGCTGATATTGCAGTAGGTGTGACTCCAGATTCCGTCGGTCGACTGTCCGCCCGCGAAGTGGTCGTTCTCGTCCGAGGTGAATACGAAGAGGCTGTTCGACTTGTTGATGCCGTCCGCCGCCAGACGGGTGAAGAACGCGCCGAAGGCCTGGTCGTAGGCGTGAAGCTGGGCTATGTAGTCGGCCTCGCCTGGGCCTGACGCGCGGAACAAGCTGTGATTGTCGTGCGCATCGGAGATGTACGCGGTCGTGATGGGAACTCCCGCTTCCTGCATCTGCGCGACGTAGCCAAGTGAAACCTTGGCGAACATCCCGTCGAACCCGGGGAAGCCGGGATTGCCGCTCGGGTCGGTGATGTCGTGGTTTTCGGTGTCCTTCACGACGTGCTGCCCGCCGGTGATCGTGGGGTTGACGTATTTGGCGCCGAAGAGGCCGTTGAATCCGTTGTAGCCACCGGGCTCATCAGGGAGCAGGTCCGGTCGCAACTTGGTGCTCGTGTTGCAGATGCCGCCGCCCTGGGCGCAGTGGATGGCGATACCGACGAAATCAGTTTGGGCCAGGGCTGGAGTCGCCAACGCTTCCTCCCACTCTTGTGAATGGGCTCCGAAGACCTTGGTCATGTCCCCGGCCGGCGTGGTCTTGGTGTTCTCGAGCACGACGTTCGCCGTCGACACCGCGCCGTAGTCACATCCCGCGCGCGTGTAGGGCACCCAGGGCGCCGGAGTGTTCAGGCCGCCCGTGGTGACCATGTTGGGCCGCGGGTCGTTGGCGCCGGTTGCGGTCACGTCGTCGACCTTGTCGGTCCAGTACTTGAACGCACTCGAAAACGCGGTCGTCCCATCCGGTCTGAAGTAGCCGTAGGAGTTGCTGACGGTCAGGCCCTGGCGGTCCGGGTAGAGGCCGGTCAGCGAGGTCAGGATTCCGCCCGCGGTGTGGGAGATGAGGATCGTGTGCTCGTTATCGCTCAGGGTCCCGTTGCTGGTCATGAAGCTGAGCAGGTTCGGCATCTGCTCGAGGTCTGACGGCACGCCGTCGCGGTCCCGGGTGAGATGCGTGTTGTCGAACTGGATGTAGATCACGTGTTTGATGCCGTTGCCGAGCTGACAGCTCTGCGCCGAGCCAATTGCCGCAGGTTGCGCCGACGCGGTGCCGGGAACGAAACCTTGCATCGCCACCACGGCGGCCACCACTGCGAGCCGAATCAGCCGTCTCATACCCAACCCCCTAGCCGTTGAAGCCGACTGCAATTCTGCGAATCCCCGCTCCGGCTCGCAGCCCCGACCATAACCCGCCGCCCGTTATCCGCGGGTTGGGTCCGGCTTAGCAATCGAAGTTATTGACCGCCGGCCCGCATGTCAAGTCTTCGAGGGCGTGACCATGGGCGGCAGGGTGGTCAGGCGGCCTGGTTGATCGCCGCCTGCATGTCTGTGGCCGCCTTTTCGAGCACCGTCTGCAGCGCATCCTTCGCCATCGGCTGGTGGTCGGCGATCACCGTGTCCCATACGGTGCCGAGGTCGGCGGCGAGGATCTTCTCGATCGAAGGCCATGCGGCCACGGTGGGGAATGGCCGGCCGGTGTTGACCTGCACCTTGAAGGCCGCGAGGTACTTGTTGCCCGCGAAGACGCTTGCGCCGGCGGCGCTGAGCAGGGCGGGGTACATGCCGATCCGCGACACATAGTTGGTTTGCCCTTCAACACCGGCGAGAAACTGCACCCACGCGTAGGCGGCGTCCTCGTGCCTGGTGCTTTTCAGGATCACCAGGTTGCTGCCGCCGACGTAAGCCAGGCGACCGGCCGGCCCGCCTGGCAGCGGTGTCGTGGCGAAGCCTGACCTGGCCGCGACATCGTCACCGAATCCGCCCTGTGTTTTGGGTTGCTGGAGCTGCTGCGCCAGCGATGGTCCGCTGATGGTGACCGCAAACTTCCCCGCGGCGAACATGGCCTCGACGTCGGCGCTGTTCTTCTGGAGCACCGCCGGAGGGACGTACTTCCCGCCCAGTCGCTGATACTCATCGAAGCCGTTGACCGACCTGGCCTCACTGACCTCCGGCGTGGCGCCGTCCTCGCTCAGAAGAGATCCGCCAGCCTCCCACACCCAGGGCGCAAAGTCGGCGGCTGGGTTCGTGGCGTTCTTGCCGGCGACGCCAAGGGCCGCGATCTTGCCGGACCTTTGGATCGCGTCCAGCGTGTGGTCGAAGTCTTCCCAGCTGCCGAAGGCGTTGGCGGGTTCGATACCGAGGCTCTTGAGGACGTCGGTGCGGTAAAAGACGGCGCGGGTGTCGACAAACCAGGGGATGGCGGTCGTCTGGCTGGTCTTGTACTTACCCGACGACTCCCATATCGCCGGTGCGAAGGCTCCGGCGACGCCGATGGCGCGGACCTCGTCGGGCGTGAATTCGTGCAGGCCGCCGGCCTTCGCGAGGGCTCCGACCCAAGTTGTGTCGACCTGCGCCACGTCTGGGCCAGCCCCACCCGGCAGCGCGGCCCCGAGCTTGCTGTAGGCGTCGGCGCGCGACAGCTTTGTGGCGTTGATTCTGATGTTGGGATGGCCAACGTTGAAAGCCTTGACGGCATCCTGCATGTACTGCTCGGGGTGGATTCCGTTGGGCAAGTACCAGAAATCGATCGTGGGGCCCTGCGAGGTGGCGTTGGAGCTTGTGCACGCCGCGGCGAGAAGCAAAGCTGCCGCCGCCGCCAGCCGGCTGAGGCCTCGCGCGGTTCTCACCTGGTGCTTAACGCGGGAGTGGCCCGGCACCTGCCAATGGTGGCTTTTGGGCTAGGGGATCACTCCCGCGGCGTGGCAGGCCACCAGGGAGTTGCCCGGTCGACGTCTTGCGGGCGCGAGTCGGCGCCCCAGTGGCCGGCGCACAGGGCCAGCAGGAGGAGCACCAGCACGGCCATCAGAATCTCCACGCCTTTAGTCTTCCCAAACCTAATCTCCGGAGCAACCTGAGTCTTCCGTATAAAATTTCGGAATGCCGGACAATTGGCGCTCTGTCGAGATCAAGCACCTGCGGGCTCTTGGCGCCATTGCCGACACCGGCACCTTCTGGGCCGCGTCAGAACAGCTGAACAGCTCGCTTTCCACGGTCAGCGACCACATCACCGCCCTCGAGGCCCTGGTCGGCGAGCGCCTGATCGAGCGTTCGAGGGGCAGGCGCACGGTCGAGCTGACTGAAGCAGGTCGCGTTCTGCTCGGGCATGCCGAGGCCATCGAGTCGCGGTTGCGGGCGGCCGAGGCCGACTTCCACGCCTATGCCGCCGGGCAGTCGGGCAGCTTGCGGATCGGCATCTACCAGAGCGTGGCCAATAAGGTGCTGCCTGAGGTCATGCGCCGGTTCAAAGAGCGCTGGCCGGCGGTGGACGTGCGGGTGACCGAAGCGGCGCATGACAGGGAGCTCGTCGATGCGGTCGAACGAGGCGAGCTTGATCTCAGCTTTGCCATCCAGCCCATCCCGGATGGCCCCTTTGAGGTCCGCGAGCTGATGCAGGATCCATATGTGCTGGTGACGGGTGCGGGCTCGGCGCTGACCCGGCGCCGGCCCAGCGCCGCCGACCTGGCCGGCTTGCCGATGGTCGGTTATCAGCACGGGACGAATCAGGATCACGCTGAGGAGTTTCTGCTCGGGCAAGGCGTAAGGCCGCGCGTCGTTTTCCGCTCCAATGACAACGGGACCGTGCAGGCGATGGTCGGTGCTGGCCTTGGCTTTGCGCTGGCCCCGCTGCTGGCGGTCGACGAGAACGACCCAAAGGTCCGCCTGCTCCAGCTTGTGGAATCGGTTCCGCCGCGGGTGCTCGTCGTGGTCTGGCATCGCGACCGGTATCGCCCGCCGGCGGCGGCGGCGTTCGTGGAAACCGCGATCGCGGTCGCCAGCGAAATCGAGAGCGCCCACTCCGTCTTCCTGGCGAGGTCGCTTATATCGCTTCGGCGGCCTGGATTGCAAACACGAGCTCGAAGCCGGCGACCTCGTCGTCCCGCATCGCGACCTACGTGAAGCCGAGTGCGCGGACGACCGCCAGCGAGGGTGCGTTGCCTGGCGAGGCGCTGGCATAGACCTCTGGCTCTCCTTGCTCGAATGCCCAGCGCACGAGCGCGCCCGCGGCTTTTTTGGCGAAGCCTTGCCCCGCGAAACGGCTCGAACACCCTGTAGCCGATTTCGGCGCGCCCGATCACCACGGGAGGGACATGTAACCCGCACGTGCTCGCCATGCCTGACTCGGTTACCTTGGACGGAAATGGCGAAGCTGGTGGTCTCGGAATTCGTCTCGGTGGATGGCGTGATGGAGGATCCGGGCGGCTCTGAAGGTTGGGCGCGCGGCGGGTGGGTGTTCCAGTTCAACCGCGGAGATGAGGGGGATCGTTTCAAGCACGAGGAGCTGATGTCGGCCGATGCCCTGCTGTTGGGACGCAAGACTTATGAGGGTTTCGCGGCCGCTTGGCCGTCGCGGCAGGACGAGGCAGGCTTCGCCGACAAGATGAACGGAATGCGCAAATACGTGGTGTCGAACACGCTCAAGAATCCGGAGTGGAACAACACGACCGTCATCAAGGGGGATATCGTCGATCAGGTCTCGAAGCTCAAGCAGCAGCGTGGTGGCGACATCCTCGTCAACGGCAGCTGCAAGCTCGTTCACTTGCTGATCGAAAATGACCTGGTCGACGAGATGCGACTGATGGTGTTCCCGGTCGTGTTGGGTTTGGGGTTGCGTTTGTTCAGCGACAGTCCGCACGCGTGGCCGTTCCGGCTGCTGGACTCAAGATCGGTGGGAGACGAGGGCGTGCTGGTGGTGCGCTACGAGCCGAAGCGGGAGAAGAAGTAGGTTCGGTAGGGCGGCCTGGCGTAGGCACCACCTAAGATTCGAAGGTCGATCCGGGATAGCTCAACCGGTAGAGCAGGCGGCTGTTAACCGCAAGGTTCGGGGTTCGAATCCCCGTCCCGGAGCCAAATTTCGAATACGAAAATGGGCTTTGGTGCCAGCGCGAGCGCGCTCCGTCGGCGACCTTACCGCAAACTTACCGCAATTAACTGCGGTAAGCCGGGGAGCTGACTAGCGCTCGGGCTCGTGCAGCAGGTCTTGCATCCGCTGAGCTGCATCGCGTCGCAGATCGGGGATCACATGGCTGTAGGTGTTCATCGTCAGTCCGATCTGCGAGTGGCCGAGGAGGTCCATCACCACACGAGGTGAGACGCCCTGGACGAGCAGCAGCGTTGCGCACGAGTGACGGAGGTCGTGGAACCGCCGCTGTGGGAGGCCTGCCCTATCGAGCAGTGCATGGAAGCCTTTCGTCACTGCCGTCCCATCCAAGGGCGTGCCGATTGGTGTCGTGAAGACGAGGCCAGCCTCCACCCAGTGCCGCCCTGCGACAGCTCGTTCCCGTTGCTGGCGTTCATGGTGCCGTCTTAAGTCGTCGGCGATCATGGGCGGCATCGCGAGCGTTCGGCGACTTCGTTCTGTCTTGGGCTCAACGAGTTGAGGCGTTCCGTGGATCCGCTGCAGCTGTTTGCTGATGCGCATGTAGCCCATCTCGAGGTCGATGTCGAGCCAAGTGAGCCCGAGGGCCTCGCCTTGCCGGAGTCCCATCGTCAACGCGACTGAATAGAGAGCCTCAAGACGGTCGCCTTTGATGGCTTGAAGCAACCGGCGTGCCTCGTCAGGCGCGAAGGGCTTGATCGGATAGCGTTCCACTCTTGGCCCATCGACTAAGGCTGCGGCGTTCCGAGAGATTAGGCCCCAGCGGACCGCTTCGTTGAGCGCTGTTCGGAGCGTGCCCCGGAGGTAGCGGACTGTCTTTGGTTTGAGGCCCTCCCGCAACTTCTGGTTGAGAAGGGCTTGCACGTGCTGCGGCGTCAGCCGCTCAAGGGCTATCCGCCCTAGGGAGGGCTTGAGGTGCCGGCGGCCCCTGCTCTTTGGAGAGAAGCTCTTAGCAAACCCTCACCAATTCCCTCATGCCTTCTTGTTGCTTCGGTGCAGACGATCGCGATGTTCGCAGAAGGCTGAGGAAGCGGATCCTGAGGTCTATTCTCAAGCTGAACCAGTACCAACGAAATTGTTCGGCCTCCTTGGTCCACCCCGGCGATGCTATGCCTACCCGCTCCTAACACCTGTTGGCGCATCTCGATGTCGCGAATGAGCGCATGGCGCCACTCTCCAGTGAACGCCTCGTTGTACAAGCGGGCCCAGTCAACCATACGTGCCTGATCGTCATCTGGCCCGATGATCGAGATGTCTTTCGGGAGCGCACGTCCGGCGATGCCATTGAGGGATGGCAGGTCCATACGCAAATAGGTCCGCGAATGAGTGAAGCCAAAGTCGGCCACGAGGCGGGGTTCGGAGCACAAGAGCCAGACGTCAATCGCGTCGGCCCCGTTGAACTCCTGAGGGTGGTGGGATAGCCACTCATACAACTCGCGTTCTGCGGCTTCATTGGTCGTAGCGACCGAGTCAATCCGAACGATGCGTTCGGCACTCTCGGCCCTATATACGCGGGCGGTGAAGGCTCCGGCGAGTGATTCGTCGCCA
>Ga0137376_10002115_pt1 | contig 11674 bp, 12 predicted proteins | sample SagtaG_23_FD_104814 | JGI IMG/M metagenome (GOLD analysis project Ga0137376, IMG submission 104814) | Vadose zone soil microbial communities from Sagehorn Ranch, Mendocino, California, USA - Sage2_L_20_16 metaG | ecosystem: Environmental > Terrestrial > Soil > Vadose zone | place: USA...
GGGAGCGACGACGCGTATCTGGCTGCCGGCGTGCTCATCTCGAACGTCGCGCTGGCGCTCGCCGCGGTGGTTTTGGCGCGGCTCATCGCGCTCGACCACAGTCGCTCGGTCGCGATCGCGAGCATCGGGCTGCTGCTCGTATTTCCGACCACCGTCTTCTTATCGGCCGTCTATGCGGAGTCGCTGTTCCTTCTCTGCGCCGTGGCCGCGCTCTATCTCGCGCGAACCGAGCGCTGGCCGGCGGCCGGGATCGTGGGAGCCCTGGGCGCTCTCGCGCGCCCATTCGGGGTGCTCGTGGTCGTGCCCCTGACCGTCGAGATCGCTCTGCGGCGCAGGTTCTCCGTCCCGGCCCTGATGGGAATCGCGCTCCCCCTGGTCGCTTTCGCCGGATGGATGGTGGTGCTGTGGCGGATGACGGGCGATCCGCTGGCATTCTTCAGTGCCCAGGCTGCGTACCGGCGTCGTGCTGGGGCGCCTTTCGCCGCGATCTCCGACCTCTTCGATCCGGCGGTCTACGGCGATCCCTTCTTCATCATCGGTTTCGGTGTTCTCACCGCGATTCTCGTCGTCCTGTCGTGGCGATCACTGCGTGCGAGCCTGGCGGCGTATGCGACGGTGTTCTTCGCCGCGGCTCTCTCGTCAGGCACCCTGACCTCGCTTCTCCGCTACGCCCTGGCGATCTTCCCGATCTTCGTCACGCTCTCCGTCCTGCCCTCGCCTTGGTTCCGCCGGATCTACGTCGTCACGGCCGCGACGAGCGCCGTCCTCTTCACCGCGATGTTCGCGCTCTGGTACTGGATCGGATGAGCTCGCGGGGAGCGTTCCGCGCGCGTGTCCTGAGCGCGCTCGTCGCATACGTCCCGTTCGTACTGGTGCTCGCCGCCCTCGCGCCGATTACCTGGCCGACCGAAGGTACCGGCGACACGTTCTATTTCTGGTACGCCGGCCACCTTGTTGTCACGGGCAGTTCCCCGTACGACCCCGCTGCATGGAGCGGGGTCGGGGCCTTCGGCGATGCCGCCGCCAACGTCGTCCTCTTCTGCACCCCGCCCACCGACCCGTCGTGTCTTTGGACCTATCCCCCGCTCACGGCGTGGCTCTTTGCGCCGTTCGCCCTCTTCGACGTGCACGTCGGCCTCTTGTTGCAGAACCTGTTCTTGTTCAGCACAGCCGGCGTGAGCCTCGTCATGCTTGCCCACTGGATGAGGGCGCGATCGGCGATCACGCGTGCCCTCGCACTATCGGCATTCGCAGCGTCGGAGCCCTTCGTCTTCGACATCCATGCGGGTCACTTCGATGGACTCGGCATCATCGGCTTGCTTCTGATCTGCGGCGGCTTGAACTCGGCGCGCGCCGTTCCAGTTGCCGCGGGCGCTCTCCTCCTTTCGTTGAAGCCACACATTTATCTTCTGGTTGCTGCCGTTGTCCTTGTGCTCGTTCTTCGGGAGCGCCGCTGGCGTGTCCTGGCGGCAACCACAGTTACGCTGGCGATCGTCGGCGCGGCTGCTCTCGCGCGCGAGACCGGTGCGCTGACTGCCATGATCAGCGGTGCGAGCGCGAAAGTAGCGGAGGGCAACGGGTGGGCCGCGACGTGGGCTTTTGCCGGCAGCCTCGTGCCGGACTCGCCACTGGTCGGCTACGCGCTGGTGTTCGTGGTCGCGGTTGCGGCAATGTGGACGGCGGTCCGGAATGCCCCCCGTGGACGCCAGACCGATGCGCTCGTTGCAGGCTCCGCCGCGCTCTCTCTCACCCTCCCGCCGTACCTCAGTCCTTACGATCTGATGCTGACGTTCCCCGCGCTCGCGCTCTCTCTTGCGATCGCCGAGCGACTCGCCGCGCCATCACGCGTCATTCTTCAGTCCCTGATCGTCTTCACGCTCGCCATCGGCACATGGGTAGCGATCGGCATGAGCCATCTACAGAACACCGTTCACGGTCTGCCGGGCGCTCTGCCAATTCTCGCGCTCGTGTACCTCGCGATCGCTTCCGCGATGCACGCCCACCGCTCACGAGACTCGGAACGTAGCGCCGCGGCTCAACTGGCACGCGGGTCGACCGCCTAGCTCGCGCACGCCTGTTGATCGCGAGTCGACCTGGGTCAGGCGAAGGTCAGGTCGCGGTCGCCCAAGACCCGGATCCTCGTGGCCGCGAATGCGATCGCGTAAAGGATCGCGATGAGGAGCACGAGCTGCTGGTATCCGGTCACGAGAGCGGCGTATTCGAGACAGCCTCCCACGACAGCCCCCAGGACGTTCGAGGCGAAGGCCATGTCCGCCGTTCGGGTCTCGCGGAATGAAGCGGTAAAGACGAGGTTCGCGAAGAAGATCGGCAAGAACGCGAGGAGCGAGGCGATCGCGTAGCGTGCGACCGGCGGATCGATCAGCAGGTTCGTCGGCGAAATGAGGTAGTTCGCTGCGAGGCTCGATCCGAGCAGGATGTACGGCAGCGGCCCGCGCAGGCGCCAGCGCGCGCTGACGCCGATCGCGGCAAGCACCGACAAGAGGATCGCGGCGAAGACCAGCGCGTTCACGGCCCACGTCGTGCCGAACAGGAGGCTGAACGTCGCGATGTTGCGTGTCTCGAGCAGGAGGAATGCCGTGCCAAGCACGAAGAAGTGCGGACTCGCCCGCCGCAGCTCGGCGCCGGCGGCACGCGCGGCCGCGACGACCGCGGCAGCGCAGAGGGCGAGGATCAACCCAAGCACGAGCAGGTAGTAGCCCGCGATACCCGGCCTCTCGATGTACAGGAAAGGCCAGTCATCGGTCGCGCCCGGAGCGGCGCGCGCGGTGTCCACGGTCTCCGTCACATCGCCAAGCCGGCCTCTCGACATTTCCCCACCCGCGGCGAGGGCGGCGCCCGGATTGCCCGGGCCGGGGTACGTGCGCACGAGCGGCTGCGACCCGAAGACTTCTTCGAGCATCCGGGCGAGCTTTCCCACGAGGAACGGCTGGGCGTAATAGTTGTAGACGACCAGCACCCCGTCCGGCGCGAGACGGTCGCGTGCGCTCGCAAACGCCTCCTTGGTGTAGAGGAACGATTCGAGTCGCAGGTTCGCCGCTGTGCTGGAGAGAGTCAGAGAGTCCGTGAGCGCGAAGACGATGAGGTCGTAGACACGGTCCGAGCGTCGTAGCACGGCGCGTCCGTCGTCGACGATCTCGTGGACCCGCGGGTCGGCATACGGGCGATCCGGATGGAAGCGCTCGCCCAGCTCGAGGATGCGGGGGTCGATCTCCACCGCGTCGACGCTCCTCGCCCCCCGTGCGAGCGCGCCGGCAACATCCGTCCCGTTCCCCGCGCCGATGATCAGCACGCGCTCGAATCGCCGCTCGGGGAACCACCGGTAGACCTGGTCGTAGAAGGCCTCCCGTCTGGGCTCGGTCAACGGATAGAAGTTCTGATGGGGGATCCCATTCACCGCGATGAATCGGATGTCGTTGGGTGGAGAGAACATCGTGATGCGGTAGTAGGGCGACCAGATGTCGCCCACGACGGACTGCATGACGAATGTCACTGCGATGACGACCGCGACCGAGCCGAATGCGAGCCGCGACCAGGGACCGCGCCGGAACCCTCCCCGTAGCGCGAGCGCCGCCCCCAGCATGGCGAACCAGATCGGAGGCGGCGCGCCAGCTGCCGAGCATGCCGCGAACGCGGTGATACCTGCGATCGCGCCGGCGATGTCGATCGCGTATGCCCGAAGCGGCGGCATCGCTCGAAGAAGAGGGCCAAGCGGCATCGCGAGAGCCGCCATGAGCGCGGCAACGAGGGCGAAGATGAGCAGTACGACGACATACTGCGGATCGGCCGCGTGCCGCTCCGCGAGCTCCGACAGGAAGCTCCCGCCGAGCAACGGCCGAACGTCGATCTTGACTGTGAGAACGAAGAACGCGGTGACGACAAGGAGAGGAGCCCAGAAGGGGAAGCGTGCGGGCTCGAATCGCCGCCCGAGCAGGATCCCGATACCGATCCCCAGGAAGCTCGCCATCAGGACGAGGTTCGCGAAGAACGCCACGTAGACGACGTTCGCGGGAATCCAGCGGATCAGCGCCAGCTCCGCGTAGAGCAGGATCGCGCTCGTCAGGAAGAGACGCGCCTCGGTGCGCTCGAGCCCACGAATCAGGGCAGGGCCGAGCTCTCGGAGCACGATTGGGGAGCGTCCGATCGCCCGGACGCCGGCGACCGCTCGAACGAACCCGGTCATCTTCGCGACGAGCCTTGCCCATATGGGAACGTTGGAGGTGAGGGTTGGGTTGCAAAACTCGCCTAACGAGGCGTGCGGTTCTCCTCCTCGGGCTCGAAGGACGGACGCGATACGAAGTCGACGCGCCGATGCGTCGAGTCGCAGAACGGCTTCTTCGCCGAGTGCCCGCAGCGGCACAGCTTGACCACATGGCCCTCGGGAACGTGATGCTCGCGCCCGTCGACGTCGAGGATGGTGACCGGACCCGTGACGATGTAGGGCCCGTTCGCCTCGGTGCGAATCGTCGGTCCTGTCACCGTGCTACAGGCTAGATAACGGCGCGCGGCGCGGCCTTATTCGCGCAAATGCCTCACGAAGAATTTCAGCGCTTCGCGGATGATCTCGCGCGAGCGGTCATCGTCGTCTCGGGTATCGAAACCGTGCTGACCGGTCGGGTGGTCGAGGACGGTGAGATCGACTGCGCGTTCACGAGCGCGCCGGATGAAAGTGTCCACGCCTTCCAGCGCCGCCGCGCCATCCCGCCCGGCACGCGCGAGGAGGAGCGGTGGCAGGTCCAGCGTCTCTGCTTCGAGCGCGGTCACGCACGACCACTTACGGATCCGCTCCTCGACCGGCGGGCGCAGGCTCGCGCGGAACGGTGCCAGGTCCCAGAACGTGTAGAAGCCTGCCGCGCACCGGAGCCAGTCGGGACGCCGCTGCAGCAGCGGCGCAAGCCCGAACGGTCCTGCGGCCGAAAAAACCCACACGCCGACTCTTGCACTGTCGAGCCCAAGCTCGCGCGCGTGCTCGCGCGCGAAGGCGATCGCGGATCGAACGTCGGCGGCGGCGGCCTCGGTGGCTTCACCGCGATTGGTCGAGCGGTGGTTGAAGGGCACACCGACGAGACCTCGCGCGGCGAGGTGCTCGCCGTAGGAACGGTAGACGCCCCAGTCCTTCGCGGTCGCGATGACCTCCTCGGGCCCGTCACCGTTCACCAGTAAGACCATCGGTGCGACGTCGCCGTGCTCGGGCCGATAGACGTCGAGCCGCAGGACGCGATCGCCGTCGGTTCGGTAGACGAGGTCGCGTTCGACGCGCGCGCCCGAGGGCGGAGCCAGAACGGTCGGCGCTTCTAGCACGCGTGGGTCGAGCGCCATCAGGCGTTCTCGCCGTGGTATCTGCCCTTGTATCCCTCGCTCGTCGGCGCGGAGAGCCTGAAGAAGACGATCTGCGCGACACGCGCGCCTCGCTGCAGCCGGTAGCCGCGCGCGTTGAGCACGGACAAGAGACCTTCGCCGCGGCCCGAATAACCGGCATCCCACACCGCGCCGTGGATCGCGACCCCCGACCGAAGCAGGCTCGAGCGCGGCCGCGAGAGCGCCATGAGATCGGTCGGCAGGTTCACCTTCTCGCGGTACGTGATGACATAGGCGCCCCGGTGGAGATCCCACCAGCCGTCCTTGTCCGTCTGCACGTCCTCGCGCGCCGCGGGCTCGCGCACGATATCGGCCGAACCGAGCAGCCCGGGCGACGTGAGGCGCTGAACGCGTTCGACCCGCAGATCCACACCGTTGGGCTGGAGCTGCGATTGAATGTCGACGTCCTCCACGAGCGCCGGAGTGCCCGCGAGCGCCGCGCGAAGCTCTTCACGGGAGAGCACGGTCATGTCCAGCGGATGCTAGCCGGGGTAGAAGGACAGGGCGCCTCGTCCGATGACAGAATCGCGCGGGTGCCAGTAGCCGCGAAGACCGTTGCCGGCTCGAAGACCGTGATGTCGCGCACGATGCTTCCGTCCGACGCGAACCCGTACGGAAATGTGCATGGCGGCGAGGTCATGAAGCTCATCGACGCCGTCGCCGGCGCGGCCGCGACGCGCCATGCCCGTGCGCGGGTCGTGACCGCGCGCATCGACGAGCTTTCCTTCCTCGCGCCGGTCTACGTCGGGCATCTGGTCACGGCGAAGGCCTCGGTGAACCACGTCGGCCGGACCAGCATGGAGATCGGCGTGCGCGTCGAGGCCGAGGACATGCTGACCGGGAACGTCGTGCACGTCGCGTCGGCGTATCTGGTGTTCGTCGCGACCGACGAACGCGGGCAGCCGGTCCCGCTCCCGCCGCTGGTCGCGGAGACGGAGGACGAGCGCCGGCGGATGACCGCTGCCGAGGCCCGGCGCGCCCTGCGCCTGAAGCGGCCGCGACCGGCCTAGGCGACTAGACTCGCGGCGTCTTCGGGGAGGTGTGTATGAGAAAGGCCACTCGCTTCCTTGCTCCGTTCCTGGCGGCGCTGCTCGCCGCCGCCTGCAACGCGCCGCGCGCGACCTCGAGCGCCACACCGGCCGCGACGGGGACGCCGAGCTTCACCGGAAAGACGCTGAACATCGTGACCGGCGGTACCGGCGCCGTGTACATCGTCTACGGCGCGGGTCTGGCCGAGCTCCTCAACAAGAAGCTCGGGACGGCCGCGAGCGCGCAGTCGACGACCGCGTCGGTCGACAACATGAAGCTGATCCGCGACGGAAAGGCCGACCTGGCCTTCACGCTGTCGGACACGCTTTACGACGCGGTGAACGGCACCAACACGTTCGCGGCGCCCGAGAAGAAGGTCGATGCGAAGGCCCTCGCCGTCCTGTACTCCAATGCCACGCACCTCGTCGTGAAGGATGCCGGCGGCATAAATGGAGTCCTCGACCTCAAGGGCAAGCGCGTGTCGATGGGGACCGCCGGGAGCGGCACGGAGGTCATCGCGAACCGCACGCTCGAGGCCTACGGTCTGGATCCGGCAAAGGACATCTCGCGCGAGCGTCTCGGCGCGCAGGACTCGGCGAACGCACTGCGCGACGGCAAGATCGACGCGTTCTTCTTCAGCGGAGGCCTGCCCGTGCCAGCCGTGCTGGATATCTCCACCTCGACGAAGATCAAGCTTCTGGACCTCAGCGACAGCATCAAGAAGATGGCCGACAAGTACGGCCCCTTCTACTTCCCGCTCACGGTGCCGAAGACGGTCTACAACACCGGCGCGGACGTGACGGTCTCGGGCGTCGCGAACCTGCTCGTCGTGCCTTCGAGCTTCGATCCCGCGCTCGCTCAAGCGATCCTGGCGACGATGTTCGATGGCAAGGACGATCTGGTGAAGGTCCACGTCGCCGCGAAGGATCTCGCACTCAACACCGCGACCGTGGGCTCCCCGATCGACTTCCATCAGGGAGCGATCGACTATTACAAATCCAAGAACGCATGGAAGAAATAGCGCTCTCGTCGCGCTGATCGCGGCGATCGTGACGACGACGGGGGTGGCGCTCGCCGCTCCCGTCGCCGTCCTCAGCGTGAACGACGGCACCAGCGAGTTCCTGGCCACGCTCGACCGGGAGGACGCGCTCACCTACTCCTATCGCCAGTCGATCTATCAGGTGCCGGTGTATGAAGAGCTGGCTCGCGACGGCGCCGGCCTTCGAATCGAACGCGTCCGGTCGCCCGACGTCCGCTCGGTCGAGTACTTCGGATGGAGGGGCGAGCCAGCGCGGGAGGCGAACGGTCTCTGGGTGGAGGAGTCGCCCGCGACCGTGGCGATGGACCCCGAGCTCGTGATCCGCATCACGCCTGCGGGAGAGCAGGCCCTCTCGACTTCGCGGTGGCGGCTCGATCTCCGTCCCCGCTTCGGTGAGACGGTCGTTCGCGTGCGCGCGCAGGACCGCCCGTGGCTCATCGCCGTGCTCGGGGGGCTGCGGTGAGCGAACGGATCGAGCCCGAGGTCATCGCGCGTCCCGATCTCGACGCGATCCTCGCCGAGGACAAGACCAAGGAGCTCATCGAAGAGTTCGAGTCCGAAGCGCGGACGCGCACGTTCACGGGTCTCTGGGATGTGGTCATCACGGCGCTCTCGGTCGCCACCACGCTCTTCGCCCTGTATTACGCCGCGGCGGGCGCGGAGATCCCGCTCACCAACATCGTGCTCGTGCCCTCGTTCCGGATCCTTGGGCAGACCATCACCACGCCGCAGATCTACGTGATGCTCTTCCTCACTTCGATCCTCACTCTGACATTCCTGCTCTATCCGATGCATCCGCGCTTCATCAAGAGCGTGAACGTCGTCGACCTGGCGCTCATCGCCGCTTCGATCGCCATAACCGCATACGTCTTCCTGAACTTCGAGACCGTCATCTACCGCGTGAACAGCCCCAACCAGACCGACTTCGTGTTCGGCGTCATCGCGATCCTGACGGTCCTCGAGGCGGGGCGGCGAACGATCGGCTGGCACCTGCCGGCGATCGGTGTCGCGGCGATCGCGTATGCCTACTTCGCCGACTTCATGCCCGGCCCCTTCCGCGGCCCGCCGAAGGACCTCGACGACATCGTCTCCAACCAGTACCTCGGCCTCGACGGCATGCTCGGGACGCCGCTCCAGGTCGCGGCGACGTTCATCATCCTGTTCACGATCTACGGCGCCATCCTCGAATACACCGGCGCCGGCAAGTTCTACGTCGACCTCGCGTTCGCGCTGACCGGCCGGCGTCCAACGGGCGCGGCGCGGACCGTCACCGTCGCGTCCTTCCTTCTCGGCACCGTCTCGGGATCCGGCGTCGCGACCACGGTCACGCTCGGCTCGATCACGTACCCAATGTTGAAACGCGCCGGGCACGACCGGGAGTCGAGCGGCGCGATCCTTTCGGCGGGCGGCATCGGTGCCGTGATCTCACCGCCGGTGCTGGGGCCCGCCGCGTTCCTGATGGCGGAGATCCTTGGGATCAGCTATCTGCAGGTCGTGATCATGGCCATGATGCCGACGATCCTTTATTACCTCGGCATCCTGCTGATGATCGAGGTCGACGCGCGCCGCCTCGGCGCGCGCGATATCGCCCTCGACGCGCCCGGGTTCTGGGAGCTTACGAAGCGCTACTGGTACCAGTACACCTCGCTCTTCGCGATCATCGTCTTTCTCGTCGCGGGGTTCTCGACGATCACCGCGATCTTCTGGTCGATCATCGTCGCGATCCTCGTGTCGTACCTGCGCCGGGAGACGTCGCTGACGCCACCCAGGCTCATCCGCGCGCTCGCCGGCGGGACCAAGCAGGTACTTTCGGTGGCCGCGACCACCGCCGTCGCCGGCATCGCCGTTGGGATCCTTCTCCAGACGGGCCTCGGCCTCAAGATCTCAAGCCTCATCCTGACGCTCGGGTTCGGGAACCTCATCGCGACGCTCGTGGTGTCGGGGATCGTCCTCTGGGTCCTCGGCCTCTCCCTTCCGATCACCGCGACCTATCTGGTCGCGGTGCCCACGGTGGTGCCGGCGCTGATCACGCTCGGTGTTCCGGGTCCCGCGGCACACATGTTCGTCTTCTACTACGCGGTGCTGTCGGAGGTCTCCCCGCCGGTCGCGCTTTCACCCTTCGCGGCCGCTGCCATCACCGGCGGCAACCCGTACAAGACGATGATGCTCACCTGGAAATATGCGCTTCCCTGCTTTCTCGTGCCGTTCATGTTCACTCAGCCGGAGGGCCTCGCGATCCTCTGGACCGGCGTGACCATACCCGAGGCGGTCATCGCGTCGGTCTCCGCCGCGGTCGGGATCACGGCCCTCGTCGCCGGCGTGGGCGGGTACCTCCTCCGGCCGACCAATCTCATCGAACGCACGCTGCTGATCGTCGGCGGCGTGCTGCTCGTCGCGCCAGGCCTCTTCGCCGACATCACGGGGCTCACCCTCTTCGCGATCGCGGTCGCCCTTCAAGGCATGCCTCGCTTGCTCGCCCATCTTGCGACACGCCGACCGGCGTGACGTCACCCTAACGACCGAGGCCCCGCACGCGTTATCTCCGTGTCACAGCAGCGCACGGGGAGGTCCTTCTTAATTGCCTGACGTGATCCGCTACGAGTGCGTCGCCAAGACCCACCAACATGGCGAGACCATTCGTGAGAACGGCTTGACCGTCCACCGGGGTGGCTGGGCCTACTGCGACACCGAAGGGTCGGACGTACCCCATCAGTGGATAGCGACCGGCGGCATCGCGCTCGAGCAACTCGTACGTCGCCCGCGACGACCTCGCATTACCGAGACGACGACCTAGCTCCGGCGGATCCGGCGCTCGTCGCCGGCGTGGGCGGGTGTCTCCTCCGGCCGACGAATCTAGTCGAGCGCATCGTGCTCATCGTGGGGGCGTGTTCGCTCTCGCCGCGGCCTCGCAGCTCGTGCGCCGCGCTCGCGCGGCCGCGACAGCCGCGGCGTGATCTGAAGAAGGCCCGGAGCTAAGACCCGGTCGGCTGCTCCGCCGGCGCGCCGTGCATGAGCTGCTCTTTGAGCTCCTGCATGCGCGTGCCCATGTCCTCGAGCTCCTCGCGGCTGAAGACCTTGCGGACCTTGGGGAACATCTTGCCCTCTTCCTCTTCGTCGGCGTGGTGCTCGATGTTCTCCTTCATGACCTTGAACTTCGCGGCCCACTCCTCGGCCTCGAAGGGTGTGTCCTCGATCTCCTCTTTGACCATGTCCACGAAGTGATGCTCCTGGTATGACTCGGCGACGAGGTCCACGAGCTGCTTTGACTGCGCGCGCGCCCTGACTTCGGGATAGAAGATTTGCTCTTCGATCTGCTCGTGGACTGTGAGCTCCTCCACCAGTTTCCCGAAAAGCTCCTCGCGCGTCTTGATGCCCCGCTCCGTCGTCTTCTCGAGGTCGGCCATGATCCTCTTGACCTTGCGGTGATCATCTTCGAGCAGCGTCAATGCGTCCATGCGGCCTCCTTGGGGATCCATTTGGAGGCCGCTTGAGCAAAGCGGCTGCCAGTTACATAAGGCTTGCGTCAGCAAGCCTTTAGGTACAGTAAGGGCGGTAGCCCGAGTCGTACAAATGCTCGCCTGCTGTTACCGGAAGATGCGCCCCCGCGTAATTCAGGCGACGCGGGTCCCTAGATGGCGCACGCGACCCGCGGCGGCTGGACGCAGGCTCCGAAGAATTCGGCGCGTCGCGCCGCCGATCGTTGCGTCACGGACCGCGCAATCGGGTTCGCCGCCTCCTTCGAGAGCGAATCGCGCGATCTGGAAGCGGAGGCACTTTCCCCGATCCGGGCGAACAGGACCTCCGCCAGGACGCGGACCTGCCTTACGAGCTCTTGCGGCTGCGGGAGCCCTTCGTCTCACCCTTGCGGCGGCGAGTCTTGTTGGTCGTCGCGGCGGCGATGCGCTCCGCGACCTTGTTGGACCGTCCTCGTGCGCTCTCGCTCCGCTTGATGTGCTCGTACTGCCGCTTGCGCTTCTCGCTCTTTACACCACGCGGTGGCATCGTTTCACCTCCGGGTCGTATCTCTTTTCGGTCAGCGATCGCAAAATCCGGACCACGCGGGCGGCCCATCGGTAGGCTTCCTCGCATGAGGACGCGCATCCTCGCGCTCACGTTCGCCGTTCTAACGGCGTGCGCGCCGCAGCCAGCCACCGGTGAGGCACGGTCATCCCGAACGCCGGTCCCCTCGGTCACGCTGGCGAGTCCGGCGCCCACCGCGGTCGCCACGAC
>Ga0137376_10002120_pt1 | contig 11661 bp, 10 predicted proteins | sample SagtaG_23_FD_104814 | JGI IMG/M metagenome (GOLD analysis project Ga0137376, IMG submission 104814) | Vadose zone soil microbial communities from Sagehorn Ranch, Mendocino, California, USA - Sage2_L_20_16 metaG | ecosystem: Environmental > Terrestrial > Soil > Vadose zone | place: USA...
GATTGCGCCTGTTTGAACGTCCAGATATCGCTGAGTGAAGTCAACATCAGTGATCGAACAGTTTAAAACATTTCAAAACATTTACAGTCAGCTCTGCCCAATTATCTTCCGGTCCTTCAGCTGCTCCCGAGTCGTCGCTCAGTGCTCCTCCTGAGTTCTGTTGATCAAAGATGGGCGGTGGCGAGCTCGTCTGCTCAGAGCTTGAATTATCTGATTGGGGACGGCGTTTGAGGTCCGTACGGCCATATGGAGGAGATGCGGTTGCTTCATGATGTCGTCCTTTGTTTGATGAGACGGACAAACCGCTCGTCTTTCGCTGATGTGCAGGTTTTGCTTCGTCAATTGAACGTAAAGTAGACACGAATCCACCAAACGGAGTCGAATTACTAGGTGAGTACTGCGTCATGGAAAACCTTTCCTGCTCGGCCTTGGTTGCTTTCCTGATTTGCACAGTTTTGCCCATCTCGGTTATTGTGACCGAAACATGGCTCGCTGCAGCGTCGAGCAAGCTCACAGGCGACATTCCAGCACTGGTCGCATGCGTTTTTGATGCAACGGCAAGGTTGCTCAGTGTTGCTTCCGCTCTCTCGCGCAGAGCTTGAAGTGACTCGATGTCAACGTCTGCATAATCACGTTGTGCTTTCCGTTCATATGCTCGCACATCGTCGGTGATCGCTGTGACGGCATTGACGACAGACTTCATAGGCTGTAAAACACGTGTCGGAGCGTTTGAGCGTCCCAGTGTCAAAAGGCTGTCAATAGCAGACTGGAAAGCCGTGATATGGATGTCGAGAATTCCACCTTCGGATGAAAATGGTAGCTGATCATCGAAGTTGGGTGGCTGTAAGAAGAGCTGCGATGTCGCTGTACGATTATTAGCGACAGTTGAGCTCATGGACGAGGACGTATTACCTTTCACTGTCCTCAATTCTGTCTTGGCCTGTTCATACTTTCTCTTATATTCCCTGAGTTGGTTATCAAGTTCTCGTATAACCTTTGAGTCCGACTCTTTAGCCGCCATCAATTCATCGTTACGGCGCGAGAGATCGGTGAGTTCCGACATAAGTCCCTCCAACTCAGACTTGAGGTTATCGACCAGTCCTGCATCCGTCTAGCATACCTAAATCAACCAATGATAGCCCAGACAACCGTATGTTCTTACCCTCATCTGCCAATTCTGTTTGTCTTCTTCAAGTTTCTCCAATCTGTTACGCAGTATTTGAAGTTCGTCTTCGTCTTCGGCAGCCCGTCGGGATTCGCGTTCCTTTTCGCGCTGACGAACGTCTCGTAATTCATCTAAATCCTTTTGTAGGGCCCTAACAATGGTAGCTTGTTCTTCGGCCCGCTGGAAAGTATTGATTAACAAACACAGATGTACACAGAAAGAGCTAAAACGCACACGACGAAACCCGGCCAGTTCGTCCTCTAATTGTTTCACCCGAGCTTCACTGTCCCTCAGTTTTCTATCTCTATCAGCGATGTCCCCAGCATCTCGTTGAAGGTTTGATATCTGTCCTTGCAATGTTGCTATCTTAAATTCGTATTCGCGGCGCAGCTTTTCTTGCTCCTCTGCAAGACTTGTGCGGCCCTGTACAGCACGAGTGCCAGCAGGACCACTCGCTGACCTGTCAGAATTCACGGATGATCTTCCAAATTTGTCGTAATAATCTTCACCATTGCGAGAGATGCCGACGTCATCGTCCTCATCTTCCATTACTTTGAGTCTAGCACTCAGCCCACTTAACCCGGCCGGCGGGCTTCGAGGACTCAATGGGCTTGGGTAATCGCTGGCACTATCTGGATCGCCATCAGTCAGTGCACTTGTCGCCCCGTGATCCCTGCCCGTGTCTCTACTTTGATCGCGTTCATCAACACTGTCGCGCAGTTCGCGTCCATAAGGCACTTCAATGTACTCTTCCTCAATCGTGCTCTTGGTTGGAATAATCATTCCGCTAGTTGCTGTCGCACTCTGCCCCGCGGCAGTACTGCCAGTCGCTGTCATGTCACTCATTCCGCCAACACTCGTGGAGCCGCTCGGTCGTCTTCCGTGGTCGATGCTAGCATTCATAGACCGATCCCTATCCTCTGGTCGACGAGGAATATCCTGTGACGGTCTACGGCGGGAACCAGCACCATATCCATCTTCACTCACTCGAGCCTGTGGTAGATATGAATCGTCAACTCGTCTATAGGCGTCATCGCTCCGCCGGGTCGGATAGTAGTCGCTGTCGTTCGTCCGTCGTCTATCCACCGATGGTTTACGGCTAGGACCGCTCCCTCCATACCCACTATCTGAGGGTCTATCGGCGGAGGTTCGACCAGAAGTTCGAGAGCTATTAGTTGCACGGGGAGGAGATCCAGCATAAAATTCAGGTGCAGGGGAGTCGTCGTAAGCAGAGGCAGCACTACCCCGTCCAGACGGCTGCAAGAATATAACAATTGACGACGCAATAAAAAGCCGATGGACATACATTTTCCTTGAATTCTGGGTATCTCCTTGAGAGTTCGAAATAGACGTCGCTTGAGAGATCTTCGAAACGTGAGGTGGGAAGTGTTGCGAGTTTCTGCCGCGCTTGGTTACGCTTTGGATGGAAGTCTTCTCTGACCGGCAGGAACGGAACTGTTTGAAGATGAATGATATTGTGCAAAGTAACGATGATTAACAGACCTTCATTTTCATTCTTTCTACGCATAAGCTCGTCATAAACGTCTGTGGAAAGTTCATGGAACTGCTGAATCGTTAATCTTGTGAGCTTCTGTCTGGCAGTTGTGCGAGAATTTGGAGGTGCTGCAGCGGATGGGATTAGCGGAGATCAGAGGGGGCAGGCACGAATCAAACATTTTGCTAAGTACACAGCAAGATAGCGAGAAAGTTCATCGAAGTGTATCTTAGAGACGGAACGGTATTCCAAAGCTGGGACGGCGGGGACATTCTTGTTCCCAGATCTATAGGAATCGGTATTACGATAATTAGAGATTCCGGAGAACGTAGTTGGTGCGGGCGAGGGTGCTCGCGAAGGGCCCCGCTTCATTGTGAGAGGAGAAGACAGTCGACACTATCCTGACCTACACGCTGCAGACGCATGTCATCTCGCACAAACATTGAAACAAACAAATCATTCCACGCTAGTCTATCTATGTATCCTATCTTATCTTACTCGCTCTTGGTCTCTCGCGCAACTTTCCGCAGTGCCCGTTTCCGGATGCTCTTATGTAGCCCATGCGTATATCTGATAAACAACCCCGGCATCCCAATCACACCTATCCCGTATTCCAGCAGCGCATGCGACCAGTACGGCGTCGACGTGTTCGGCCGTCCGCTGCACGCCGCTCCACACCCAAGCCCAATTTTAGACAGGACGGACCGCACGTACGGCCCGGGCGTAGGAACCGTCACAGATGCCCTACGGATTTTGGACAACTTCGACACCTAAATACACATAAGTTAATGGCAACTGAATAATACGTGATCATACGATGAAATATGTGTTGATATGTTCGACAACGATATTGTGCTGCCTCACTTCCTCGCCCAAGGCACTTGAAAACGTAGAAAGGAATGCCTTTGTGCCAGAATACGTAGCCAGCATCGGAGAAGGAATAGCTCCAGCGAACGAGCCAACGTTCAGGATCAAACCCCGCTTGCTTCATAACATCTAAGATGCAAGAAAACAAAGGTAAGTAGTGCTTACCGTTGAACCATGCCGGGCAAAGCCGCATAGGTAACACGTAACGTAGCATGCACGTTGACATTCACAATGTCGGTCATCTCGGGTCGAGGTGTATCAACAAGATAAGCCGGTATTGCATGTGATTTTCCAACATTGTTGACTGAAGGTGTTGAATTGCTTCACCGTAGATTCATTATTAAAACCTAGCTTACCAAGAACCCCAATATTCAAACTACGAAGGACCTCTGATAATTCTGCATATGCGTTCTCATCAAGGATAGCGAAGTCTATGGAGTGTGTGCACGTGGAAATTTGAGGATACTTGTTTCCTATGAGAATATCAGTTTTTCAAATTACAGAGAAAACATATAGTCCTTACGAATCTCTGCTGCGGTCTCATCCAAGACCGTTTTGTTCCTAGCAATCAAGAGAATGTTGAATCCCGCTTTGGCAAGCTGAAATGAGAATTCTTTGCCAATGCCGTCCGATGCACCCGTGATCACAGCCCATGCCCCATCACGCGCGCCGAACTTTTTGAGCTAGAGGGACAATCAGAATCCTTGATCAAGTTGTCATGGATGCACACACGCTAGCACCAGGGAGAATGAATGTCTGCAATATGACTGACACGGTACGGTAAACCAGACGAACGACAGTCAATGCGCCTAGTGCAAAAAACAGTGCGCTCGTAATTGGCCATTCCGACACTGGGTGGATAAACTTTCGACATGTGTAGTTGTTCGGTGCAATAGACTCACCAGTAGCATTTAATGACACCAACATGATAGCGCGTCAACGCGTTGATTGTGTTGGACTGTTTGGGTTTACTCAATTTCCACGCGGTGACACCAAGCAATGTTCAAAGCGTTTCACGAGCATCTTACATATGATTCTAGGCCTCGGTTTACAATATTGCTTGTCCGAGGCGGAAATATTTTCTTAATCAGGGCTTTGCCACCCACCATGCGGTGCCATAATTATGTCCATTGTCGGCCGGAGCCGCCGGCAGAGTGTTTAGCGCTTGCGACATATGACATTGATATGATCGGGTTACAATCGTCGGGTGTGTTTCCTTTGGGACACGATTGGCTGTGTCATCATCTCTCTCACAATGATGGACATTGAGCAGTGCGTGTTTCCTTTGTCGATCTTCTGTCTCAGTCTACTACTAGTACTACGGCCCAAAGGTTTCGAAAGGCAGGCTATCAAGTCATAGATCAAATTTGCGAATACTATTACTCACTAGAAGAGCGACCCGTTGCTTCTCGAGTGGAACCCGGATACCTCGGACACTCCCTGCCCCGTAAGACTAGGCTCTTCATGCCATAACAAATGAGTATCTAAGAAGTAAACGTTAAGCCTGCGCACCAGAAAAAGGCGAAGACTTCCAGGCTATCGCCGATGACTACCAACGGCTTATCCTTCCTGGTAGCGTGCATCCTGAAAAGATATTCGGGAGCTCACCTTATCACAGGCATGACACATTGGCAACATCCATCATTCTTTGCTTATTTCCCCACCGCATGCACTTTCGAAGGGATGCTCGCGGACTTGTATTCCTCGAGTACCTGCAATCCTGGTTTTAATGCAAGTCCCACTATGCTAAGGAAATTCATTTGCTAAGGTCCTCTTAAACAGTGGTCTGCGAGTCCCGTTTGTACTGAGCTGGAGGTCATTGTTATGGACTGGGCCGCTCGCCTCTTTGGACTTTCGCCAACCTTCTTGAATTCGTCCGGCGTTGGAGGAGGTGTCATACAGGTTAGCATGGTAGTGTCAATAGCATGACGTTAGCTGATCGGAGGCAGAGTACTGCATCCGACTCTGCTCTTGTCGCAGTAGTTGCAGCACGCTCTCGTTATCAAGTCAAACATCCTAATTGTAAGGCAGAAGAATTGGTGATATACACCACAACGCAGACCCAGTCGCTTGGAACGAAGGCAGGGCTTGTTCGAGGACTTCAAGTCCATGCTCTTGAGGTACGAGCAGAGGACCGGTACTCACTAAGGGGTGAAACACTACGATCCGCCCTTGTGGAAGACGAAAAATTGGGCCGCAAGCCTTTCATCCTAAGTACATTCTGCCGTTCTATTTCCCCCGCCTATTTCTTACCCATCCAGTCGCAACCGTCGGGACCACGTCATCCGGCGCAATTGACAACCTACCGGAAATCAAGGATGTTTGTGGGTGTCATCTTTGTTACCGGAAGGACAGTAACCGAGGCCGGCATAGTAAAGGATTTTCCATCGCTGTGGCTCCACGTCGACGCTGCTTGGGCAGGTTCTGCTCTTTCATGCCCTGAATATCGTGATATGTGTCATCTGGAAGAGATCAACGCCGTCGCCACCTCTTTCTGCACGAATTTCCACAAGGTCCCCCCCATATTCGAGCCTGACAGACCTATAACTCACGAAGAAGTTTTCAGTGGGGCCTAACTAACTTTGATTTGTCTACGTTGTGGGTTAAAGACCGTAAACTCCTCACGGATGCTTTGGACGTCACGCCTCCGTTTCTACGAAACAAGCATAGTGAAGCAGGTGGCTGTGGACCATTCTAGCATCTATGAATATCACTCAATGCACCTTGTTTCCCAGGCACTGTCATTGATTATCGGAACTGGCACTTGGGACTTGGTCGACGTTTTCGGTCTTTGAAACTATGGTTTGTCTTGCGTAGTTTTGGAGTTGAAGGTTTTAGACAATACATCCGTCGTGTAAGTTAAATGAACTCCGATTTCTGATGTCGATGATTTTCATATTTTTAGTCAGTCAATTTGAATGAACGTTTCGCAGATCTTGTGAAGAAATCCAGCGCCATGGAACTCGTCACGGAACCCTCCTTGGCTTTGTCTGTCTTTCGACTTAACCCTGGAGTTGGAGCGACGGCGAACTCATTGACCGACCTCAACGATTTGAATCGCGTGTTTTATGACAGAATATCCGCAAGACATGATATTCTGCTGACGCAAACAATTCTAAATGGAATCACTTGTTTACGCTTTGCCGTCGGCGCCTACCGCACGGAGGAGAGACATATAGACCAAGCGTTCAACCTCTTGCAGGAAGAGGGTCATATCGCAATCGAAGAATGGGAGAATAGAAGGAACAGGATTGAGCACTCTTTCTAAGTTGACGGACAGCTTCGAAAGAGCGTACACGAGCTTTGCATACCTTAGACTTCAGATTCAACGTCTGGCACTTTTTTTTCCGTGTTGTAGAGGACAAGAGTTCAATTACTCGCAGTTTTCATGTTGAGTGCTGGGCGTCGAATATGCCACGAATCCGAAAACAGCGGTACAGGTATGCTCCGCCACGATGTCCAGTATCCACCTATCTCGAGAAGGTGCATTTCGCCTCTCCTGATACTCGCTTGCAGCACTTTACGATGACGGCGCTAGTCAGAGGTGCGTTCTGATTTTCCCCTGCCTCAAAGAATGTTCACCCCTCTGAATGAAGATTTCCCGATTATCGGCACCGCTCATATCACATCTGGTGAGGTGTGCCCGGTGCTCTGTATTCACCGACCCTCCGATGATATGCTATTACCGTGCTATCAGGATTTTTTGTATTGTTCCGATCAATTGACCGCCACGCGCGTGCTGTTGTTAGCCTAAGAAATGACTGCGCAGTTGTTTTACGGGTGAAAAAAAATTAAAAAATGCTTGAGTATTTACTTAAGAAAAGTGGCCGAAATGACAATATCCTGGTTAGAGTATTAAACTGATCGGCCCTTTATGGTATGCCATATATGGTGTACGTACATGTGGCGTTAGCTGGCGCCGCTCCTCGCCGCGGAACGGTACCGCTCGGTCCGCTCCACTCGAAATCAGCTCCAGCTGTCTGGCTTCAGCTTCAGAAAGCTTCAGAACCACTTTCGTTGGCCCTACCAATCAGCATGATGCCTAGATACAAGTGCTGAATGGTTTACTCTGAGTCGCGCCAGGCTTTCGGTTATCCATAGAAGGCAAATAACTTTCATGATCTCTTCCTTTTGGAGTCGCTAAATGCATGAAACACTTCCCGTGCCACCATTTTTATTGTTTTTCAGATTGGGTAGAACACCATACGCGTGTCGTCTGCTGTTGGCTCATAAAGTAACTGCGAAGACGCTTGACGATGCTGGGAGCCTTCGTTACTACCCTCCACCAGGTAGTGGCTGCTGAGACTCCTGAAAGAGCTTCAGACGGAGTCGTAAGTATTCATAACCTCAAAAATTCCCACTCGTGAGAGCGCAAGTCCACGAAGAGAAGCGGAACTTCAAGATTTTGAAACCTATAGACCCTTATCGAAAGGATTAAAAAAAGTTTGGAACATGGCCGACAGCTTCGCGTCATGCCGGGTGGGGGGTGGCGAGTGAATCACGATCAAGTCGGGCACATACATTTGGTCCGCATCTGCGGTGCTGGTGTGGCTTTGTGGATGACCTTGCACCTGTAGCAACATACGTCATTTTCCACCGAAAAAAAGAGGTACGAATTGTCAGCCTGCACCATTATCGGATGCGTTATGAGTTATAAGGCGCATCTTCAAAGCAATTGATCATTACCCTACAACGACAATGAACGTGGAACAGTGCGTTTTCTCTTTGTCAGTTTCCTGTCTGCCTAATATTGCCCAAAGGTTTCGAACGGCTGGCCACCAAGCGATCGACCGAATCTGCGAATATTACTATTCCATGGAAGAGCGGCATGCCGTCGTTCCTCAGGTAGAACCCGGATATCTTGCGCGCTCCGTGCCTCGTAAGACTTGTTCTTCATTCTGGGAATGGGAAACTGAAGAATAAATGTCAAGTATGCGCGCCAGAGCAAGGCGAAGATTTCCAGACTATCGCCGATGACTATCAACGACTTATAATGCCCGGTAAAGTGGAGTCTGATGAGATGTTCGGGTGCTTATTCTATCACAGGGATGACTCATTGGCAACATCCATCATTCTTCGGTTATTTCTCTGCCGCGTGTACTTTTGAAGGAATGCTCGCTGACCTATACTCCTCGAGTACCTGCAATCCTGGTTTCAATGCACGTCCCACTATGCTAGTAAATTCAATTTCTGACATCATTTTCAATAGTGGGCCGTAAGCCCCGCTTGTACTGAGCTGGAGGTCATTGTTATGGACTGGGCAGCTCACCTCTTAGGGCTTTCGCCCGCATTCTTGAATTCGTCCGGCGTTGGAGGTGGCGTGATCCAGGTCAGCATAGCGACGTCGATAGCATACCATTAGCTGATTCAACGCAGAGCACTGCTTCTGACTCTGTCCTCGTCGCAATAGTCGCAGCACGCTCTCGTTATCAGGCCGAACATCCCGAGTGCAAGGTAGAAGAACTGATGATATATACCACAACGCAGACCCATTCGCTCGGAGCGAAGGCAGGACTTGTTCTAGGACTTCAAGTTCGTGCTCTTGAGGTACGAGCAATGGACCGATATTCACTAAGGGGTAAAACACTTCGATCTGCCCTTGTGGAAGACGAAAAAATGGGCCGCAAGCCTTTCATCCTAAGTAGGTTTTACAGTGCTCTTGCCCCAGCACAGTTCCTCACATGCCCAAGTTGCAACCGTTGGGACCACGTCATCTGGTGCAATTGACAACCTACCGGAAATCAAGGATGTTTGTGGGTGTCATCTTTCGTTGCTAAAATGATGACAATTGAGACTGGCGTAGTAATGGATTACCCATCAATGTGGCTTCACATCGACGCTGCTTGGGCCGGTTCTGCACTTTCATGCCCCGAATATCGTGAGATGTGCCACTTGGAAGAAATCAATACTGTCGCTACCTCTTTCTGCACAAATTTCCACAAGGTCCGTGACATTGAGTCATGCGCTCCTTTAACTCACAAAAGAGCTTCCAGTGGGGCCTAACCAACTTTGATTTTTCTGCGTTGTGGGTCAGGTACCGCAAACTCCTCACGGATGCATTGGATGTCACCCCCCCGTTTCTACGAAGCAAACAGAGTGATGCAGGTGAGCGCGGGGTCCTTTACCTCTTTAGTATCTTGATTTTGTTTCCTAGGTACCGTCATAGACTATCGCAACTGGCACTTGGCACTTGGCCGACGTTTCCGTTCTTTGAAACTATGGTTTGTCTTGCGCAGTTACGGAGCTGAAGGCTTCCGACAATACATCCGTCGTGTAAGTCAATTGCTTTTGAGTTCGTAACGTCGATGGTCCTAATAAACTTCAAGTCAGTCAAATTGAGTGATCGTTTTGTACAGCTCGTGAAGAACTCCGATATACTGGAACTTGTTACTGAGCCTTCCCTGGCTTTGTCTGTCTTCAGGCTCAATCCTGGCATTGGAGCAAGGACGTATTCACTAGCGGACCTCAATAACTTAAATCGCGTATTCTATGACAGGATTTCCGCAAGACATGACATTCTGCTGACGCAAACAGTTCTAAATGGGGTCGCTTGCATACGCTTTGCCGTCGGCGTTCTCCGTACCGAGGAGAGACATATAGACCGAGCGTTCAGACTTTTACAAGAGGAGGGTCACATCGCGATTGAGGAATGGAAGACAATGGGGGGTTCGGAGGTAATTGCACCAAACTGACAACGATCCATGGCCGGAAAGATCAAGCGAAAAAAAAGTTGTGTTCCCGAACATTATGTATTTATTTCCTTAGTAATGACAAACTAATTTTATGGAAAACACGCTACTCATTCAGAAGCAATATTTACCTTCTGCCGCCAAATTGGATCTAAGAACTGTGAGCTATTTCGGCTGAGGACGCCGTTAGATTACCGTAACCCTCCGACGCGCCTTTCATATCTTCTTGGAATTACGGTAGCGCTCTTTAGTCTTCATCAGCTTTTTTGGCTGGAAGTCGGGCAGGACAGCCTTTCCAAGGAATAAACGCTAGCGATAGGGGGTCGCTTCCCAATTAAACCTTTTTTAAGCTATAAGCTAAACAAGCACTGGACGCTCGCACGAACTGCCCTGTGGTTTTACTTTTCACTTCTTGTCGGTCACGTGATGTGAAAGAGGACTATGGAACGCTTGTGGCGTCTGTGTCAGGGCGCGCTAAATCGAACATGTCGCATACCGTAAAGACACATAGTGGTTGAGTAGTCTACTATATGTGGAAAATATATGAAGAATTACAACAGGTACGATATAATCTAGCATGCACGGTTTCGGTTACTCATTGTTGAGACGAATCTTACTGGAGCGTCCAAACATGCCGCGAATATTGTTTATACCATTGAGGAAGTATCGTTACTGAACTCGTCCCAGGCTTTAATTGTTACAGTATTATTCTGATCTACACACTCGAGCATATACGCAACTCTGCATAGGACTTAGAATGATATTTTATTCGTCCCTTTGCCGCGGATGGGGCTTGCAAATCAGAGTAGGCAAAGAAGTGAACCTAAATTTGACGTGTGGCGTCAAGAACTCTGAGCCACGCGGCGACAGTGTTATGTTGTCGCCACGTGTAACATCACGTGGTTTCCCACGTGGTGATCAGATTTTGGATAAGCATGGCTTTGTTCTCCAGTGGTAACAAGGAGTTGCCTACCCTTGTTTTTGCTGTATTCGCTAGCTGCTGCCCAGGTCGAAAGGCAGCTCTTGGGATACCTTTCCGCCTCGACATCTAAAGTCTCATCCGTGATCCTGTCCTCAATCAACGGTATGCATAATTGTTCACAAGCATGGGATGATTATCGAGTCAGATATTGCAGTATAACTCCTTTGTGGGAAATCAGGCATGAACATTTACAATAAAGATTTTGGTGGAAGGTGCGCAAATCGCAGGTCGCTATCCTGCAGAAGAACCGGGCTGAGTCATCCAACAGATCATCAACCTCTCAAGATTCCAATACACACGTAGATCGTTCGTCCCCGGATCGTCAGACGCCATCAGGGTCCCCGTCAGGCAGCACGACGGATTGGAGCAGCTACCAAAGCTCAGATTACCTACGGCAGCTTCGTGACTACTCGTTCGGTACCGCCCCACGACTCAGCAATTCACCATCGACATACCCGATTAC
>Ga0137376_10002125_pt1 | contig 11656 bp, 12 predicted proteins | sample SagtaG_23_FD_104814 | JGI IMG/M metagenome (GOLD analysis project Ga0137376, IMG submission 104814) | Vadose zone soil microbial communities from Sagehorn Ranch, Mendocino, California, USA - Sage2_L_20_16 metaG | ecosystem: Environmental > Terrestrial > Soil > Vadose zone | place: USA...
AGCACCCCGTTCGAGCCGACGATCGCGGTGTTGACGGCCCCGGCGAGGATGAGGAAGCCGACGATGACCACGAACGCGCGCAGCGCGAGGCGTACGGACAGCGGGCCGACCATGTACATCGCGAGTCCGCCCACCAGATTGTCGCTGTACGTGCTCATGCGGACGTCGTCGGGGATGATCATGACTGCGAAGAACGAGATCAGTCCCGTCGTCAACATCGTGAACACGAAGATGATGAGGCCGGCCTTGATGAGGTTCGGCACCTTCGGGTGGGCGATCTCGCGGTTCAACTGCGCGAGCGACTCCTCGCCGCTCATGGCGAGGATCGAGTGACCGAAGGCAATGAGGATGCCGAGCGCCCCGATCTTCTTCTCCCATCCGGTGCCGCCGAGCCACCCGAGTGCCTCGTCGCTGAAGTGGAGCTCGAAGGGCGGCAGGCTCGCCCCGCGCACCCAGAGCGTCACGCCGCACCAGGCGACCATCACGACGACCATCACCGTGGTCACGCCCATGATCTTCATCGCCTTGTCGCTCGACTCCTCGATGCCGAGGATGTTCTGGTGCCAGAAGTACAGCGTGATGGCGACGGCGATCGCGGCCGAGCCGGCCGCCGTGGGGATGGCGACAGGAACGTGTACGAGCTTCAGGAGCTCGTTGGTGAGGCCGACGATGTACTGCCCGGCCGACACGCCGCTGATGGGGCCGGTCAGCACGTAGTCGAACATCAGGGCCGACACCGAGAGCTTGGCGAGCGTCCCGCCCATCGCCTCCTTCACGACGCGATAGACGCCACCGCGCACGAACATGGCGCAGGACTCGATGTAGACGCCGCGCACCGCGTAGGCGAACAGCATGACCGCGCCGATGTACCAGGGCGCCGCCTTGCCGATCGCCTGCTCGACGATGCCGCCGATGTAGTAGACCGTCGACGCCATGTCGCACAGCACGATCGCGGCGGCGCGCCAGTACGAGATGAAGACCAGCATCGCGGTCGTGACGACGATGATCTGGGGCCGTGCCCCGGACAGCGCCGGGGTTCTCGATTCGAGCGTGGCCACGATGGGGGCGGGTTACGCGGCGCGGACGGCGCGGTGGCTGCGAGCCTCCTCGTCGCGCAGGACGAGGAGCAGCTCGGCCTCGTTCTCGGCTTCCATGAGCCGGGCACGGCAGCGCTCGTCGCTCAGCAGCCGGGACACGCCGGCGAGCACCTTCAGATACGCTCCGGGCTGGTCCGCCGGCCCAGCCAGAAGGAAGACCAGGTGTGTCGGCTTGCCGTCGACGGATTCCCACGGAATGCCGGCCTTGCTGCGGGCGAACGCCGCGACGGTACGATCCAGGCCCGCCAGCCTCGCGTGGGGAATCGCCACGCCGTCGCCAAGCGCGGTCGTGATCTGTCGCTCTCGCTCGCGGAGCGCCCGCACCAGGCGATCGCGTTCGATGTCGCGATGCTGCGCGGCGACGCGCAGCCCGAGCGTTTCGATCACCTCGTCGCTTCCGCGCGCGTCGAGCGCGGCAACCACGAGCTCTTCGGTCAACAGGTCCGTGATCCCCATTTGCACCCTCCCCGGTTGCGGCTGACGAACGGCTGGCGGTTTCGGCCCGCGAGGCGATGCCATCGCGACCAGCCGCAGCCCGCGCCGGATGGCGACGTCGCTGGCCGCTGGCGTGCGGCGCACGCGCGCGAGAGACCTGACGGTCCACGCGTACGCGCCGATCAGGCCGAGCCAGGCCAGCAGGCCAGCGCTCTCTTCGCCCTGCATCGTGCGGGGGTTCTTGCAGGGCTCGTGCCGCGTCCCGCGCAGAGCGAGGAAGTGAATTTTCAGGTGAGCCGAGGGCGCCTGTCCTGCAGTTCGCAATGCTGCCTTGCAGATTGCGGCAGGCGCGATCTCCCCCGGCGCAGTGGCACCCGGTTCCTGCTGCGGGTATGTTCGCCCGGCGAAGGAGGGCGACATGCTCACGTGGTGGCAGGCGGTCGTGCTGGGGCTGGTGGAGGGCATCACGGAGTACCTCCCGGTGAGCTCGACGGGGCATCTGATCCTCACCTCGTCGCTCCTGCACCTGAACCGGCCGGAGACGAAGGATGCGCTCGACGCCTACCTCGTCGTCGTGCAGGGCGGCGCCATCCTGGCGGTGCTCGGCCTCTATCGGTCGCGGGTCGCGCAGATGGTGCGGGGACTCCTCGGACGTGACGGCGACGGCTTGCGGCTTGCCTGCAACGTCGCGCTCGCCTTCGTCCCCGCAGCGGCCGCCGGCGTAGTGCTCAGCAAGGCGATCAAATCGACGCTGTTCAGCGACTGGCCCGTGCTCGCGGCACTGGCGGCGGGCGGGCTGTGGATGATCTGGCTCGGCCGGCGAGGCCTCCGCGGACGCGACGACGTGACGGCGCTGTCGTGGCGCACGGCGCTCGGCATCGGGCTCTTTCAGACGCTCGCGCTGTGGCCGGGCACCTCGCGCTCGATGGTGACGATTGGAGGAGGCATGCTGCTCGGCCTGAGCGCGGTGGGCGCCGCCGAGTTTTCGTTCCTGCTCGGCCTGCCGACGCTCGGTGCGGCCTGCCTGCACGACCTCGCCGGCAACCTGCGGCACGCGGCCCAGGGTGGTGGGCCGTCGATGTTCCAGCAGCTCGGCATCGCGCCGATCGTGCTCGGATTCGCCGTGGCGACGGTCGCCGCGGCGCTCGCCGTACGTTGGCTGGTGTCGTTCCTCACCCGCCATGGGTTGGCGCCCTTCGGCTGGTACCGGCTGGCGCTCGCCGCGATCTTCGCCGCGCTGATAGTCTCGGGTGCCGTCAGCGTCGGCTGACCCGTCGCCGAAGCTACCGCGCGCCGAGGTGGATCACCAAGCCGCCGCACACGATGAGCGCGCCTCCGAGCGTGAGGCTTGCGGCCGGTCGCTCGTCGAAGACCGCGAAACTGATGAGCTGGCTCACGACGAAGAATACCGCGATGTAGAGCCCCATGAGCTGGCCGAAGTGCAGGGCTCGGGTCGCGTTCACCGCCAACCCGTAGGCCACCAGGGCGGCGCCGCCGAACGCCAGCCAGGACCAGGCGGATCGCACCAACCCGTGGCGGATCGCCGCGTCACCTCCGATCTCGAGGAGGGCGGCGACGATCAACGAGGCGAGCGTCATCATCGTTCGAGCTTACCGTACGGAGCGCCCGGGACGCGACGCTCGCTGTCCGGCTCGCGCCAGTGGTCTTCGGTGGCACGACGCGGCCTCGATCGCGAGAGCCAAGCGGGCCCAACCCCCAATTCGCCCCCCATCCAGAAGCCGTAGGCGACGATCAGCGCGCGCGGAGCCCCGATGAGCAGAGCGAGAGTCATGTGAGGAAGAGCAACATGTGTACCACCTGAGACCGAAGAGGATCTCGCCGAGCCGGTCGGCGGGGTCCAGATACCGGCGTATGAAGGAGGGCATGGTGTTCCCGCGCCGACCCTTCCACTCGGGGCGCTGAAAATCTAACGATGGCTAGATTGAGTTCGCGATCTTGTCCTCGCCGGGGATCGTGCGCGAATGGGGTTCCTGGTCTCGCGACCGCTCGGCCCACGGCACCGTCGCCGAGCCCGACTACAGGCGGTGGCGTTTCTTGACGCGCAACTGGGCGAGCGAGCGGGCGAGCGAGGCGTTGACCGTCGCGACCTCCTCGTCGGAAATCTTGTCGCGCAGGCGGGCCGCCGCGCGCTGCCGTGCTTCCTCCGCGCGTGCCTCATCGATGTCCTTGACCGCTACCGCCATGTCCGTGACGATCGCGACGCGGTCGCCCGTTACTTCCACGACACCTTCGCCCACGGCGAGGAACTGCTCGTCACCGTTCTTGCGTACGATGATCTCGCCCGGGACGATGCGGGTCAGAAGCGGAACATGACGCGGGTAGATTCCGACCTGGCCCTCGACGGCCGGGAGCGTGACCATGTGTACGTCCCCGGAATAGACCGTGGCATCCGGCGTGACGATCTCCAGCTTCAGTGTGTTGGCCATGTTTTACGCTTTCTGCTCCCTGACTTCCTCGATCCCGCCCTTCATGTAGAAGTTGTCTTCGGGCACATCGTCGTGTTTGCCGTCGAGGATTTCCTTGAATCCCCGAACAGTATCCGCGACGGGGACCTGTCGGCCCTCGCGGCCCGTGAATGCCTGCGCGGAGCTGAACGGCTGGCTCAAGAATCGCTGGATCTTGCGCGCGCGGAAGACGGTGAGCTTGTCTTCGGGGGACAGCTCGTCCATGCCGAGAATCGCAATGATGTCGTGCAGGTCCTTGTAGCGTTGCAGTACCTTTTGCACGCCGCGCGCCACACCGTAGTGGTCCTCGCCGACGATTTCCGGCGTCAGCGCGCGGGAGGTCGACGCGAGCGGGTCCACGGCCGGGTAGATCCCCAGCTCGGCGATCGCCCGCTCGAGAACGATGGTCGCGTCGAGGTGGGCGAACGTCGTGGCCGGCGCTGGATCGGTCAGGTCGTCGGCCGGTACGTACACCGCCTGAAAGGACGTGATCGAGCCTTTCTTCGTCGAGGTGATGCGTTCCTGCAGCATGCCCATCTCGGCGGCGAGCGTCGGCTGATACCCGACGGCGCTGGCCGTTCGGCCGAGCAGCGCCGAGACCTCGGAGCCGGCCTGCGAGAACCGGAAGATGTTGTCGATGAAGAGCAGCACGTCCTGGCTCTTCTCGTCGCGGAAGTACTCCGTGATGGCGAGACCCGATAGCGCGACGCGCAGGCGGGCGCCGGGCGGCTCGTTCATCTGGCCGTAGACCAGCGCGATCTTCGACGCGCTCAGGTTTTTCTCGTTGATGACGCCGGCCTGCGCCATCTCGTGGTACAGGTCGTTGCCCTCGCGCGTGCGCTCGCCGACGCCCGCGAACACCGACACGCCGCCGTGCAGCTTGGCGATGTTGTTGATCAGCTCCATGATCACGACGGTCTTGCCGACGCCGGCGCCGCCGAACGCGCCGATCTTGCCGCCCTTGAGGAAGGGACAGATCAGGTCGATGACTTTTATGCCGGTGGACAGCACCTCCGGGGACGTGGACTGGTCCGCCAGCGGGGGCGGAAGGCGGTGGATCGGGTAACGCTTCTCGGCGTCAACCGGCCCCCGCTCGTCGACCGGGGTCCCGGTCACGTCGAACACTCGACCCATGACGCAATCGCCGACCGGCATGGAGATGGGAGCCCCGCTGTCTCTGACCTCGTACCCGCGCTTGAGGCCCTCGGTGCCGGACATGGAGATGGTTCGCACGCGCATGTCGCCGAGGTGCTGTTGCACCTCGAGCGTCAGCCTCATCGGCTTGCTCTGGACCGTGCACTCGACCGCCAGGGCGTTGTAGATCGCGGGGAGCGCCTCCGGAAACTCCACGTCCACGACTGGACCGACGACCTGAACGATTCTGCCTGTGTTCATCTCGCCCACCCTTCCGGCTCACTGCGCCTGGCCGCCGGCGATCTCCAGCAACTCCTGCGTGATGCGCCCCTGACGCAGCTTGTTGTATTCGAGGGTCAGGTCCTTGATCATCTGGACGGCGCTGTCGGTGGCGGCCTTCATCGACACCATTCGCGCGCTCTGCTCGCTCGCCTTCGCGTTCAGCAGCACGACGTGGATCAAGATGTTGAGGTAGTGACCGAGCAGATAACCGATGATGTCGTCGGCCGTCGGCTCGAACAGGAATTCCGTCTTGTCGGCCGCGAAGGATTCCGGCGGCGGCGCTCCCGGGACCTGCACTCCTCTGATATCGGTGACCGGAAGAAACTCGAGGGCAACCGCTTGCTGCACCAGCGTGTTGATGAACCGGGTGGCAACCACCCGGACTTCGTCGACTTCGCGCTTCAGGAAGAGATCGCGGGCCAGGGCTGCAATCGCCCGGGATTCGGGGAAGCGCGGCGTGTCACCGTACGGGAAGTCGGCGACCAGCTGCCGGCGCGTGCGGGCGACAAACTGCGCGGCCTTGCGGCCGGCCGTGATGAAGACGGTCGAACGCGGGTCGTATTCCGCCACGAGACGGAACACGTTGTTGTTGAGTGCGCCGCACAAGCCCTTGTCGGACGCGACCAGGATGATCGCCCGCTTTCGAACCTCGCGCACTTCGAGTAACGGATGCTTGAAATCGATCGCGCGTGTCGTCGCTGTCCGCTGGATGCGATAGAGCAACTGCACGAAGGGTCGCACTTCAATGGCCGCCTCCTGCGCCTTGCGCATCTTCGAGGCCGCGACCATCTCCATGGCCCTGGTGATCTGGGCCGTGTTGCCGATCGACCTGATGTGCCCCCGGATGTCCCGCGCACTGGCCATGGATCAGGTCCACATCTGCTTGAACTGGTCGGCGGCAGCCTTCAACGCCGTCGTGAGCGCGTCGCTGAGCGCCTTCTCCTTCGCGATGCTCGCGAGCAGGTCGGCCTTGGACGACGTCAGGTACTCGGTCAACCTGGCCTGGTAGTCCTTGATGCGGTCCACGGCCACCTCGTCCATGTACCCGTTCTGTACGACCCAGAGCAGGGTCACCTGGACCTCGACCGGAATCGGGTGATGCTGAGGCTGATTGAACAGCTCGATGATGCGCTTGCCGCGATCGATCTTCGCCTGCGTGGTCGCGTCCAGCTCCGAGCCGAACTGCGCGAACGCGGCGAGCTCTCGAAACTGCGCGAGATCACCCTTGAGACGACCGGCGACCTGCTTCATCGCCTTGAGCTGCGCGGCCGAGCCGACGCGGGACACCGACAGGCCGACCGAGATCGCGGGGCGCGTCCCCTGATAAAAGAGGTCCGTTTCCAGGTAGATCTGACCGTCCGTGATCGAGATGACGTTGGTGGGGATGTACGCCGAGACGTCGCCCGCTTGCGTTTCGATGATCGGAAGGGCCGTCAGCGAACCGTTGCCGTACTCTTCCCCCACCCGGGCGGCACGTTCGAGCAATCGGCTGTGGAGATAGAACACGTCGCCCGGATACGCTTCGCGACCCGACGGCCGCTTCAGCACCAGCGACACCTGGCGGTACGCCACGGCGTGCTTGGACAGGTCGTCGTACACGATGAGCGCGTCCATCCCGTTGTCCATGAACCATTCGCCCATGGCGGCGCCGGCAAACGGCGCCAGATACTGACTCGTTGCCGAATCAGCCGCCGGCGCCGCGATGATGATGGTGTAGGGCATCGCCCCGGTTTCCTCGAGGACCGAGATGAGCCGCGCGATCGTCGATTGCTTCTGGCCGATCGCGACGTAGATGCAGTAGAGCGGACGATAGTCCGTGTCGCCAGCGGCTTCCGCGGCGCTGTTCAGGCGAGCCTGGCTGATGATCGCGTCGATGCAGATGGTCGTCTTGCCGGTCGAGCGGTCGCCGATGATCAGCTCGCGCTGGCCGCGGCCGATCGGGATCATCGCGTCGATGGCCATGATGCCGGTCTGCACCGGCTGGCTGATCGGCCGGCGCCGCATGATCCCCGGAGCGATCTTCTCGACCGGATAGGCGACGTCGCTCGCGACCGGCCCCTTCCGGTCCAGCGGCTCTCCGAGCGTGTTCACGACGCGGCCGAGCAAGCCCTTGCCGACCGGCACCTGAAGCAGCTTGCCGGTCGCACGGACCTCGCCGCCTTCCTCGAGCTGCGTGTCGTCGCCGAGGATGATCACACCGACGTCGGTCTCCTCGAGACTCAACGCGAGGCCGGTGATGCCGTGGCCGAGGTCGAGCATCTCGTTGAGCATGACGTCGCTGAGGCCTTCGACACGAGCGACGCCGTCGCCGATCTCGCGAATCACGCCCACGTTCTGCTTGAGCGTGACCGCTTTCGCACCGGCAATTCGCGCTTCGATTTCCTGTACCAGAGTGCTCATTGCTTCACCTCGACCCGCTCGCCGCCCGCTCGACTCAGAAGCCCGCCCCGAGCGCTGCCAATCCACCCCTGACGGTGCCGTCATAGACGTCGCTGCCGATCTTCACGCGCAGACCCCCGATCAGCGACGGCTCGACGACGAAGGTGGTCGTGATCGAGTCACCGTACTTGCGGGCCAGCCCTTCCTCGACCGCGGCTCGCACCGCGGCATCGAGCGGCACCGCGCTCTCGACCCGCGCTGACTGTCGGGCGCGATCGAGCTTCAAAAGCCGGAGAAAGTAGGTCAGGACGGCTGGCGTGCCGCTGTGCCTCGACTCGATCACCTGCTCGACCACCTGCCGGGCGCGCCCTTCATCCAGCGATCCGTTCACCAGGCAGAGTCGCCACAGCTGCTCGGCATCACGTTTCGTCTGTCGAGGGGTCCTCACGTCAATTGCCTGGCGGCTTCCTCGGCCAGGCGCCGTTGATCGTCCGCCGTCAGAATCTTGCCGGTGACGGCGGCGGCGGTCGTCACGACAAGACGGCCCACCTCGCCTCTGAGCTCGGTCAGCATGCGCGTGTGTTCCCGCGCCGCGGCTTCGCGCGCCTTGAGCACCAGCTGCTCCGCGGCTGCGACCGCTCGTTGTGTTTCCTGCTCCTTCACACGTCTGGCGACGCCCCGGGCCTCCTCGATGAGCCTGGCCGCTTCGGTGCGGGCCGCGGTCATGATCTCCCGCCGCTGCGTCTCGATCGCGGCAAGGGCCGCGTTGATCTTCTCCGTGTTGGCCAGGCCTTGCGCGATCTGCCGGCGGCGCTCTTCGAGCATCCGCAGCACCGGCTTGTACGCGAACCAGTAGAGCAGCGCGCAGACGATGGAGAAGCTGACGACCTGGGCTGCCAGGTGAGGCCAGTCCACACCGAAGGTTCGGGCGATCTCTTCCACCCGGCCGCCACCGCTCGATTCCACCGTCACCGCAAGAACATTCATGGCCGCATACGCGTCGGGCGCGGGCGTCGCACTAGCGGCGCTCCGCCTCCGACCGCTCCTCCTACTTCACGAGGAACAAGGCGTAGAATACGATCGCTTCCGCGAACGCGATGGCCAGGATCGACTGGACCATAACCGAGGTTGCGGATCCGGGATTTCGTCCCACCGCCTCCGAAGCCTTCGCGCCAATCCAACCCACGGCCAGGGCCGCGCCCAGCGCCGCGAGACCGACGTGCACATTACCGCCCATGTTGTCTCCTCGCCCTTTCTTGTGCCTCACTGCTGCCGCGATAGCAGCGGTCGGAGCATCGTTGACTCAATCGTGTGCCGTCGCGGGACCTTCCTCGTGATGCTGACAGATCAGCAGCGTGAAGACGGCGGTCAGGAGCATGAACACCAGCGCCTGCACCAGACCGACCAGCAATTCCAGGAAGTAGAACGGTATCTGAACGAGCCAGCCGACATGTGGAACGCGCGCCATCGTCTCCAGCATCGTTTCACCGGCAAAGATGTTGCCGTAGAGACGAAAGCTCAGCGACACAGGCCGGAACAGAATCGAGATGACCTCCAGGCAGCCGGCAGCGAAGAACACGACGATCATGAGGACCCGCATCGGGCCTGCGCTCTCGCCTTTCGGCGCGAACAGCTCCTTGAAGAACCCCTTCAGGCCGATCTCCTGCAAGGCCCAGACGATCCAGCAGGCGAAGAAGACGAGCGCCATGGCGAGCGTCATGTTCACGTCGGCATTGGCGCCGCGGAAGAGCGGCACGTCGAGCTGGAAGCCCGCAGCGGTCACGTGGCCCCAGCCGATCGAGCCGACGCCGGGAATCAGGCCGAACCAGTTCGCGGCGAGGATGAAGATGAAGACGGATCCGAAGAACCAGAAGGTTCGCTCGACAAGATGGTGGCCGATGACCCCTTCGAGGAAACGGTAGAGGCCCTCGATGAGCCATTCCAGAAGGTTCTGCGGGCCGTCGGGAACTTGCTTCATCGTCCGCGTCGCGTTCTGAGCAAAGAGAATCAGCGCGATTGCGACGATCCACATCACGACCATCGAGTTGGTGACCGGAAAGCCGAACGGCCGGGCGATCTCGACGGCCTTCTGCGACAGGCCATGTTCCATCAGTGCGTCCTTGACTTCTCAGTCGATACCAGAGCGTTGAGCGGAGTGTCTTGCCACTTTGCGCCAATGGGGCGACTCACCAAAGGAAGCGCCGCGCGCGCGCCTCGCGGGACCGCAGCGCCTCGGCGAGCGCGGAATACTGCGCGGCGACGTCCCGTCGTACGGCGTCGGAGAGGGGCGTCTGCATCCCGCAGATCGTTCGACGGATCGTTCAGATCGGCGGCGAGCCGCATGAGGATCTCGTCGGGCAGCGGAAGGCTCCCGGGAGAGTGCGTACGCCGCTCAGACTCGTGTCGCGGGCCCGGGCTGATCGAGACCCTCGATCAGGCGATCGTTCACGCGCGGATCCGCCGGCGACAGGTGCCTTCGGCGTCCCGGAACAGCAGCGGCGGCAGATCGTCCGCCCCGAAGGATCTCGTCGCGCGCCGCGTCGGATCCCGGGATCGAGAAGCGTGCGCTCACCCGCGGGAGCGACGGAGGAGAATCCGTAGAGGGGAGGGACCCCCATGGAGACGCGCCGGAGCGACTCGCGGAAGCTCGCTTCTCCAGGGTTGCTTCATCGCGCGGATCTAGCGCGTGGGTTGCCAGGATGCGTCGGGGTCGTAAGCGGTGATGGCCTTGGCCGCGTCGGCCGTGCCCTCGCCGAGATCCTTCTGGAAGACCACCCCCTGCGGACCAACCATGAAGGTCATGATCCCGCTCGACCCGTGATCAGCGGGCCATGCAACGAGCGCGAACCCGCCCGTCATCTTCCCATCCTTCACGTAGTCCCTGGCGCCGTCCGGCGCGTGCTCTCCCTGAGCCGTCAGGATGCGGAAGAAGTAGCCGTGGTACGGCGCCCGCGGCGCGTCGGCCTCGCGCAAGTGATAGCCCTCGCCCGTGGCGTCGGCGACCAGCGGCCCGAACGGGCTCACGTCGTGATCGGTCGTCTCCCAGTAGAGCCCATCGCGCTTGCCCGGCGTGCTGCGAAAGGACTGGGCAAAAGTGTGGAAGCGCCTGGCGAACACCTTCTGTGCGTCCACGTAGGCGCGGCACACCTCGATCGTGACGAGCTCGTTACGGCCGACGCGGCGATTGAGCAGCTCCTCCTTGCCCGCCGCGGCGTCGAACCGCCATCCGTCGGCGTCGTGCACGATCGGGATCGGGAAGGGCCAGTCATCGCGGCCGACGCGCAGGACGGCGATCGCGCCGTCGGTCGGGTGCTCGATCCGTGTCCGCGCGGCAGCAGCGCTGGCGAAGCGCCGGCGAGCCGCCGCGTCATCCACCGGGTCGCCCGAGGAGACGATCTTGTCCCCCTCGGGGCCCAGGATGGACAGCAGGCGCCCGGGATCGCTGCCGCGAGTCGCGGCCTCGAGCGCGCGGGCAGCCGCCTCGGGTGAGGGGAAGTGCTGCTGCGCACCTGCGGTCGTGGGCGATACTGCGCAGTAGAACGCGAGCAGAGTCGCGAGCCTCATGGTAGCCCTCATCGGCGCCCTCCGCCGCGGCCTCCACCGCCACCGCCGCCACGGCCTCCACCACCACCGCCGCCACGGCCTCCACCACCGCCGCCGCGTCCCCCGCCCCCACCACCACCGCCGCCTCTGCCGCGGCCTCCTCCTCCCCCGCCTCCAAAGCCCCCGCCGCCGCGTTGTCCACTGCCACCACCGGCATAGCTGGGGCTACCGCGGCTGGCGGCGCCGCGGGTGCTCGCGTTCTGCGCGGAGCGCCCGCTCTCGTAGCCCCCGAAAGCACCACCGCCGCGCGTGTCCGGACGC
>Ga0137376_10002131_pt1 | contig 11650 bp, 7 predicted proteins | sample SagtaG_23_FD_104814 | JGI IMG/M metagenome (GOLD analysis project Ga0137376, IMG submission 104814) | Vadose zone soil microbial communities from Sagehorn Ranch, Mendocino, California, USA - Sage2_L_20_16 metaG | ecosystem: Environmental > Terrestrial > Soil > Vadose zone | place: USA...
GCAACCCTTCCGGCGAAGTGGTGCCCGGTCCTTCGATGGATGCGCGATGTTCAATCAAGCTTTCCACTCCGCCCAGACTGGTCGCGCGCGTGAAAATTTTCGTTTTCGCGGCCACCGCCATCGCCGCTTCCCGTCCTCCTTTTGCTTCAAACGAAAGCATTCCGCCAAACATCGACATCTGTCGTTTGGCAATGTCGTAACCAGGATGCGATTTAAGCCCCGGATAGTGCACACGCTCGACATTTCGATTTTGTGCGAGAAACTCCGCCACTTTGGCCGCGTTTTCGCAGTGCGCTCGCATTCGCCAGGGTAATGTTTTCATCCCACGCAGAATCAGCCAGCAATCGAAGGGCGAGGGGACCGCGCCGCCGGAATATTGAATCGAGCGAACATCGTGAAAAAATTCATCGTCGCGTTTCGCGATAATGATTCCACCGAGCACATCACAGTGGCCGCCAAAATATTTGGTGGTGGAATGGAGAATGAAATCGGCCCCAGCTTCGAATGGCCGCTGAATGATGGGGGCCCAGGTGTTATCACAAACGCAAACCGCCCCGGCTTCGTGCGTTATCTTTGCCACCGCCGCCAAATCGACAATTTTAAGGAGCGGGTTCGACGGCGTTTCCATCCACACGAGTTTTGTATTTGGCCGCAGCGCTTTTTTCACCGCCGGCAAATCGCTCATGTCGGTGAAGTCCGCCTCCAGTTTCCAGCGCAGAAAGAGATCACGCAGCAATCGACTGGTGCCGTAATAGGCATCGACGTGGGCGAGAACATGATCGTGGGGTGCGAGTGCGCCAAGCAAACCCATTGCCGCCGCCATGCCGCTGCCAAAGGCTGCTGCCGCGGCGCCGCCTTCAAGCGCGCTCACCCCTTCCTCCAGCGCTTTGCGATTCGGGTTATCATTGCGCGAGTACATGAACCCGCGCGAGTACGTTCCTTCAACGTCGCGTTCAAACGTGGTCGAGAGATGGATCGGCGCCGCCACCGCGCCGGTCGCCGGATCGATCTCATGCCCGGCATGAACCGCGAGCGTCTCCACGCGAACTTTACGCCAATCTTTCATAACGAGCGCCAATCTAGGCGGCGCGCTCCCCGGTTGCCAACTTTTCAAGCGGAGCCGCATCGTAAGACATTTCACGCTGTCGCCACAGACGCTGTGCCGCCGTGCCGCGGGCGGTGGAAGATAGGCATCTCTGCCTGTCTCGGACGACGGGCATCCTGCCCGTCGATGATCACTGAGCGCGACATGCTAGAAGCATGTCGGCCGAGTCAGGCTGGAAGCCTAACCTCCGCGGCCGCCGATTCAATTTGACGACACGAGGCAGCAAGCGCAAATACCAGACTTCGGTGCGCCTTCTTCGGCGCCTCCAAACCTATGAGTTCAGCGCTGGGCATCTATCAAGACGACGTTTTTAAAATGGCGTGCGAGCAATTTCGCGTCATCGCCGATTACCTCGAAATCGACAAAAACCATCGTGAACGGTTGATGCTGCCGAAGCGCGCCATCGCCGTGACGCTGCCCGTGCATATGGACGACGGGGACACGAAAACTTTTCAGGGTTATCGCGTCCAGCATCACCTCACGCTAGGTCCAACCAAAGGCGGCACCCGTTTTGCGCCCGACCTCTCGATGGGAGAGACGGCCGCTTTGGCGATGTGGATGAGCTGGAAATGCGCGCTCAACGGTTTGCCCTATGGCGGAGCAAAAGGCGGCATCGCATGCGATCCAACCAAACTTTCGCGCAGTGAATTGGAAGCGGTCTCGCGCCGTTACATGCAGGAAATGATTCCCTTTGTCGGGCCTCATACCGACATCATGGGGCCGGACATGGGCACGAACGAACAGGTGATGGCGTGGTTCATGGACACTTATTCGGTGTATCAGGGTTACGCTGTCAGCGAGATTGTCACCGGCAAACCGGTCTCGATTGGTGGCACCGAAGGACGCCGCGAATCCACCGGCCGCGGGGTTGTTTATCTGATCGAGCGCGCGATGGATTTGTTGAAGATGGATCCGACTGAATGCACCGCGATCATTCAGGGATTCGGCAACGTCGGGTCGGTCGCTGCCTTATCGCTCGCGCTGAAGACAGGAATCAAAGTCGTGGGTATCAGCGACGCGACCACTGCCGTTTACAATCCCAAGGGGATCGACGTGAAAGCTGCGGAGCAGCACGTTTTGAAAAAAGGAAATTTGCGCGCATTCGATCAAGGCGATCGCATCAATCCTAACGAAATGCTGGTGCAGAAATGTGATGTCCTGGCACCTTGCGCGGTTGATCGCGTGATCACAGAAAAAAATGCCGGCAAATTACAGTGTCGCATTCTGGCTGAAGGCGCGAACGGGCCGACCACGCCCGAAGCAGATAAAATTCTCGATCAACGTTGGACGGAAGTTTTCGTTATTCCCGACATCTTGTGCAACGCCGGTGGCGTGATCGTTTCCTATTTCGAATGGGTGCAGGGTTTGCAGGCTTTCAGTTGGAGCGAAACGGAGGTGACGGATAAACTTTTCCGCATCCTGGAACATTCCTTTTCTCAGGTGATCCGGCGCGCAAAGGCGCATAAGATTTCACATCGCATGTCGGCCATGGCCACCGGAGTCGAGCGCGTGATGAAAGCAAAACGGACGCGCGGTTTGTTTCCATAACCCAGCACGATGGCGAAGATCGCCGCTTCGCTGCGCGCATTGCTCGCGCGCTCGATTGATTACGCGGGAATGTTTCCGCCGTGCCAGCTTGAGCTCGAGCCGGCGCTGAAAAATCAGGCGCAATATTTGCGTACGGCTGATGCGTGGATGCTCAGCGCGTTCGTTCTCCCGCTCGACCGGTTTGGCGCCGCCAAACAATTGCTGGCGGAGTTCGATCCACTTCATCCGCTCCAAGTCTCCGCGCTTGGGCCAAAAACCGAAAACGCACCTGCTTTTCGTGCAGCGCTGGCGAAGACCGACGCAGCGATTCGGTCGCTGTCGACGCACAATGTCGATCTCGTATCGGTGAGTCAGCTCGAAATGTTTTTGCCTCCCGATGTCGATTCGCAGTTGCTAAGCGAAGCCCGGTCAATCCTCGGAACGTTGCCCACATTCTGGGAAGCGCCGCCAGCCAGAGCAGAACAAACGATCTCGTTGGTTGCCGAACTCAATTCTAATGTTGATTCGCCAACATTCGGTTACAAATTACGCACCGGTGGCGTGACCGCTGATGCGTTTCCAAGTTCGGAGCAAATCGCGCAGGCGCTGGTCACGCCGGTTACGCACCAGGTTCCGATCAAGTTCACCGCTGGGTTACATCATCCGCTCCGCATGTTTCGCGATGAAGTGCAGACGAAAATGCATGGCTTTTTAAATGTGCTCGGCGCGGCTGTGCTGGCAGCAGAACACAAATGGGACTTGCGGCAAACCACGCTCATGCTGGAGGATGAAAATGCGGATTCGTTTTCCTTTACCGACGAATTTTTCGCGTGGCGCGAATGGAAGATCGGTGTCAAACGGCTGCAAGACCGGCGGAAATTCATCACTTCCTTCGGCAGCTGTAGCTTCGACGAGCCGCGCGAGGATTTGCGCGCGTTAGGATTTCTGTAGTTGCCGGCCGCGGCCAGCGACCGCGGCCACAGCGTCGTGTTCGCGTCTCACAGAGACGCGGCTACAATTGGCGTCTCGCAGTGCCACAATAAAAACCAAATGCCACTTAAATCGTTTATCAACGTCCCGGCCGATTCCGATTTCCCGATTCAGAATTTGCCTTTTGGCGTTTTCAAGCCGCGCGAGGGAAACGCGCGCGTTGGCGTCGCCATCGGCGATTTGATTCTCGATCTCGAAGTTCTGGAAGCGCATGGATTCTTTCCCGACGTTGTAGATGCCGCTGTCCCCAGCGGCAGAAACAGAAGGAATCTGCCGCCAGAGACGGCGGCAGCTACAACGAGAGCGGCAGCTACAACGCTGTTTGCGAGCGAGGCACTCAATGCTTTCATGGCGCTGGGTCGCCCGGCATGGAAAAAAACGCGAGACATTTTGCAGAACCTGCTCTCGGCCGAAACCAGTACCTTGCGGGACAACGCAGAGCTACGAACGCGCGCCTTTTACAAACAAAGTGAGGTGACGATGCAACTGCCCGCGCGTATCGGCGATTACACCGATTTTTATTCTTCCTATCATCACGCTCACAATGTCGGCACGATGTTGCGCGGCTCGGAGAACGCGCTCATGCCAAATTGGAAATGGTTGCCGGTGGCCTACCACGGGCGCGCCAGTTCAATTGTCGTTAGCGGCACGGAGGTAAAGCGACCACACGGACAAACGAAGCCGCCGGATGCGAGCGCTCCGGTTTTCGGACCGAGTAAAAGCCTCGACTTCGAATTGGAAACAGCATTTTTTATTGGTCCGGGAAATCCGCTCGGCCAGTCCGTTTCAATCGAGCGCGCGGAAGACCAGATTTTTGGGATCGTGCTGATGAACGACTGGAGCGCGCGCGACATTCAAACCTGGGAATACCAGCCGCTCGGTCCGTTCCTGGCAAAAAACTTCTGCACCAGTATTTCGCCCTGGGTGGTAACGCTGGAAGCGCTTGAGCCGTTTCGAAAAAATCTGGCGGTACAAGATCCGGCACCGCTGTCGTATTTGAAACGCACAAACGATTTCACTTTTGATATCCAATTGGAAGCGCGCTTGCAGACTGCCAGGATGCGCGAACCGCAAACAATCACGCGCAGCAATTTCCAAAACCTTTACTGGAGCATCGCACAACAGCTGGCACACCACACCGTCAATGGCTGCAACCTTCAACCGGGCGACCTGCTTGCCAGCGGCACGATCAGTGGACCAACCGAGGAGTCTCGTGGTTGCATGCTGGAATTGACCTGGCGCGGGCAAAATCCGCTGAAGTTACCGGACGCTGAAACCCGCAAATGGCTCGAAGATGGCGACAGCCTTTCGATTGCGGGCTGGTCTCAGGGAGAAGGCTATCGTGTTGGCTTTGGCGAAGTGAGCGGGCGCATCGTTGCCGCGTGACGACATTCGCGCGCCTGATTTCGTGGATTGGGCATCCGCTGGTTTTTGTCTCGGCTTCGGTCGCCGTCGTCGTGGGCACGCAACTCGGCCCGCGCACCGGTTTACCCATTCTCCTCGCCTTACTCCTCAGCACCTTGGTTCCAACCGCAATCCTGCTCCTTTCCGGAGTTCGCTCCGGCCGATGGAGTGATGCGGATGTATCCATCCGGAAAGAACGGCAACGATTTTTTCCATGGGCAGTTCCGTTCTCGTTAGCAGGTGTGATCGCAATGTGGTGGTTGCGTGCCCCGAGTTACATCATCCGCGGTGGAATGGTCACGCTCGGCCTGTTCCTCATCTCCTGGTTGGTAAATTTTAGCTTGAAATTGTCGCTCCACGCTCTCTTTGCCTTTTACTGTGCGATCATTCTTTTTCGAATCGGTCCGATCTATGGCGCTATCGCGTTGCTGCTCGCCGTCCTGGTCGCATGGTCGCGATTATTTCTGCGGCGCCACACTCGCATCGAACTGATCGCCGGAATCGTGCTCGGCCTAATTGGAGGATTTGTCGCCGGTTGGTGGAACTAGGACTCCATGCCATGGCTAAACGTCGAGTTAACATTTAATTGTTGCAGGTGCGACATCCAAATGTTAACTCGCCCTTGGACAGCGCTTGAGCCTTCCAACGGAGCTGGGCAAGGTTGGAATCGCATTCAACTGCTTCGTCCCCATTCGCGCGTTGCAGTTTTTCTTGGAATCCTTTCTCAATTGCTTTGAGCGTGTGCTCGCTCACTCGGAGCAAGCGGCAAATATGATCATACGGCACGTGTTCCCGTGGTTCCGCTAATAGCTCCACGGCCCGACGATGAACCTCCGGTCGGAGCGCCTTGAACCGTTCCTCAGTAAAACGGCCCTTTCGTCCAAGGCAGTCCGGATGCGATACCGACTGCCCGTTTTGTGATTGACTCACGTTCACATGAACATTTACGCTATTTGTGGAACAACTCTAACAATTCCGTGACAATCTGGCGGCATTTTTCCCTTGCCTAAAGAAGTGCAATCTGTATATCCTCTGCGCCAACCTCATTCGTTTCGCCCGCCGCGCGTAGGCATCCACGTGACTCGTTATCTCGAACGAGGTTTCACCAAGCTCAATCGCTGCGCCACGAATGGTCGATAGGAGGTCTTAAAATGAATAGGAATATGAATGCGAAATGGACAAAGATTAAGATAATTGCGAGCTCTGCGTTGTTCGTATCTGCTTTCCTGGCTCTAATAGCCGGGGTTAACGCAGCCAACCCCAAGTGGAGGCCATTATACACGGCCGCTCTTTTCGCACCGACAGACGGATCCTCAACCAACACGGGCGCTCTTTTCCCAGCGATAGACGCATCCTCAACCAACTTGGATCCTCGTCTGTTTCGAGAGGGATCAACTACAGTCTACGACTCGAGCTCGAATAGGATCATCCTGTTCGGAGGGTTTTCAGCTGGCGTAGTCAAGATGGGTATTTTGCAGAAACCTGCTCTAAATGACGTCTGGATATTGACCAATGCGAACGGCACGGAAATGAATGGCACGGGAACGGTACCGTCGACGTGGAGCAAGCTGAATCCAAATGCCCCGTCAGGTTTTCCTGAGATCCGCTACCACCATTCGGCGGTGTACGATGGGGCGCACCATCGCATGATTATTTATGGCGGGTGCACGGCAGGGTGCGCTCCAATTGCCAACGACGTGTGGATCTTAAGCAATGCCGATAACGTTCAGGGACCCGCGACCTGGCAGCAACTCCCTACCATGGGTGTGCCGCCAGGAAAGCGAGAGGGCCACCAGGCCGTTTACGACCCCGGTACTAACTCAATGATCGTTTGGGCTGGCACTGACGGCGAGGGTCTCGGTTTTTGTGGTAGCCATGCCTATTCTAATGTATTTGTGCTAAGTAACGCCAATGGCCTCGACGGCCCTGTTGGAAACTGGACCAAACTCTTGCCCACCGGGACCCCACCAGCAGGAGAGTCTTTTTCGACCGCGGTTTACGATGTCACGAACAATATCATGATCGTCTTCGGCGGGTCGGGGAATGTCGTCATCTCAGGCATCAAAAATTGCCAATCTACAAATGCGGTTTCGACGCTATCGAATGCGAATGGCATGGATCCGGGGCCGTCGAAGTGGACCAAGCTTGCCCCTCAGGGTCAAGTGCCGCCCACTCGAGAACAGCACGTTGCGGTCTACGAACCACCACCAAGTAACACGATGACAATCTTCGGCGGCTACTTGACCGACCATAAGGCGGGGCATCCTCGTACTCTGCGGGGCGACACTTGGAAGCTTTCCAACGCCAATGGCATGGGAGGCACGCCTGTGTGGACGCAGCTTATCGCCAGCGGTACTGACCCCAGCGGTCCGGCGCCGAGCTTCCGCTGGAACGGCGGGACAATTGATACCGCGAACCGCGTTATGATGTTTGGTGGCAGCAGTAACGACGGGCCTCTGTGGAGTACTTGGTTGCTCGACGGGCCGTGAACATCGGGCGCCACGATTTGGGTCAGGAACTAGCTAGATAGGCTTGCGGCGCGGGACCTGTTGGAAGTCTCAGATGGAGCGTTTGTTTGCAAATGGCGCTTTACAAGAGGGCAATTGATCCCTTGCCTGGAGCACCGCTCTAGTCAGCAAGAAGCCGAAACGGCTAAGCCTTTTACTCGATGGCGATATGAAAAGTATCACGAGAAGATTTTCATTAAGTGTAGGGATGGGCTTGCCCGGAAGAGAGTTCGGGCAGTGTACCTGAATTCAGTAGTCAATTTTCCGGCGCGAGCGAGGCAGTGAGTTTTTGGAAGCGCGGATCATTCCGGAGCGGATCGAACATTGGATCGAGCCGGAGGAGCGCAGGAGTGAGCGGCATACTTGAAGCCAGTGGGCCACTGGATGGTATCGAGAGTAGCTTTTGTAAAGCGGCAATGGCGCGGTCGGGCTCTCCTATCTGCGCCGCCACTCGAGCAAGGGTTTCGATCGCAATGCAACCATCTATCGCGTCTTTCTCGATCGGGGTCACCGCCATGGCGCGTTCGGCCAGACTCAATGCGGCAGCTTTTTCACCGAGACCGCTATTGGTCAGCGCGAGATCGCCAATCAGGCCATAATTTTCCGGCTGTTCTTTGATGAAAGGCTCCAGTTCGCTCCGCGCCTGTCGCCAGCTTTCTTGGGCGGCGGCATGGTCGCCGGCGACTTCTTGTGCCCAGCCTAACCAAAAGCGCAGTTCGCCATTATAATAACCCAACGCTGGGTCAGGCTTGGCCAATATTTCCTTTAGTCGAGGAATGATTTGTGCAGAGTGACGCTCCAGAATCGATTGGTAAACCTGTGTCTCCAACGCGATAGAGTCATCGGCGTTCGGATGGAGTGGAGCAAGGAGCGCCGAGGCACGCGGCAGGTCTCCTTCGGCTTGTGCGATACCTGCTTTGTACACAAGGGTATCAACGTCGTCAGGTGTGATATTGAGAACCTGATCAAGCTTTCGCAACGCTTCGGGAAAGCGCCGGAGCGGAATGTAGGATTGCGCATGCTGTCCGAGCAGGGAAACATTGTGCGGGTCGAGCCGCTCAGCTTCGTTGAAGTAAGATTCGCTTCGATCCCACTGGCCTCGTCTCCGCTGGACGAGGGCCAGCGAGAACGGAATCTGACTGCTATTCGGAAGGAGGCGGTGTGCTTGCTCAAAGTAACGCTCCGCCGTGTTGTAATCTTTGAGGCAGTCGTAGTTGTAATATCCCTTGGCCAAGACGGCCTCGCCGAGATTGGGCTGAAGAGTGAGCGCGGTTTCGGCTGCCTGACGTGCTTCTTCACGGAGCGCGACCGTTGGCTGAAGAGTCAGTGTGCCGTAGCCGCGCGCATCAACGATTGACAGCCGCGCCCAACCAAGGGCGAACTTGGAATCCAGTCGCACCGCTTTTCTAAGATATTTCTGCGCGCCAAGGGAGTTGGCGGATGAGCTTGCCGTTTTCACACTATAAGCCAGACCACGCAGGTAGGCATCGTAGGCCTCAGGATTGTCTGTGGGTTTGGCGGCGATGACCTGCTCTTCTCGACCAGTGAGATGCACTCGCAACTGATCAGCAATGGCTTTTGCTATTTCACTCTCGACCGAAAAAATGTCGGTCAATTTACGATCAAAGGTATCAGCCCACAGATGCGAATCATTGGCCGCTTTAATTAGTTGCACGTTCACGCGCACGGCGTCGCCGCTCTTTTGCACGCTTCCTTCCAGGATGTGGGCGACGCCCAGCTGCCTGGCAATTCCGCGCAGGTTTTCGGGTGCGCTTTTGTAATGTTGCGTGGATGTCCGCGAGATTACCTTCAGATCGGCGATCTTCGATAAGCGCGTTAGAATCTCGTCCTGGATGCCGTCGGCAAAGTAGGCGTTGTCTGGATCACGGCTTAGATTTTCAAAAGGAAGCACCGCAATACTTTTTTCCGAGGCAGCCAGCCGCGAGGCTTTGGGCTCGGTCACTGATGGTTGAGTTGTCACAACATTCCATGTCTTGCCGAAGTTTTGGAAGAATCCGAAATACCAGCCGCAGATTGCTGCGATGCCGATCAACAACGCGATTCCAGCAAGGATACCGGTTCGTTTCGAGCTTTTGGCTGCCGCGCGCCGCTCGCGTCGTGTTTTCGGCGATGGCACGTCTAACCGCTTCGCGATTTCCGCGACCGTTTGCGGGCGACGCGCCGGATTCTTCGCTAAACAAGCCGCGACGACTTCCTCCCACGTCGCATCAATCGGATCGCCGTCGACCCCGAGTTCTTTGCGCCGCTGCATCATCGGGGGCGGAATTTTTTCACGAATCTGGCGATCGACATTCCCGGAATAAAATGGCGGTTTACTGGTGAGCAGTTCGTAAATGCTTGCCCCGACCGAATAGACATCGTCGAGATGATTGCCGCGCTCGCCGTCGAGTTGCTGCGGGCTCATGTAAACCAGCGTGCCGCTCTTACCCGGTTGCATCGTCAGCTTGCTCACTGAATCGCCCAAACTGCGGGCGATGCCGAAGTCGGAAACTTTAAGGTCGCCGCGCTGATTCACCATCAAGTTGGTCGGCTTGAGATCGCGATGGACGATGCGCGCGTGATTGTGCGCGTAATCGAGCGCGTCGCAAAGCTGACTGATCCAGTCGGTCAGTTCGGCAGGCTCAAAAATCTTGCGCGGCTTGTCGGCGCGCAAATTGGAAAGGGTGTCGCCATCGATGTATTCCATGGAGATGCAACCCGACGTTTCATCATGAATGAAATCGTAAATGCGGACGATATTCTTGTGCGTGAGCTCGAGGCTGCGCCGCGTTTCGCGTTTCAGGTCGCTCAGCATGGCGTGGTCACGGATAATCAGGTCGGGCAGAAATTTGAGCGCAACGTCGAGCTCTAATTCTTCATCGCGGGCGAGCCAGACGATTCCCATTCCGCCACGACCGAGGGTGCGTTTGAGCGTGTAACGGCGGAATAATTTTTGCCCGCTGGCAAACTCGCGCAGCGTTGCGTCCGACCCATTGTCGGGAGGATCGTTAGTCACAGAGGTATCAGGCTAACAAATTTGACTGCCGAGATTAAAGTAAAAACTCTGGGATCTCGGCGGAGTTTTCCTTGTCGATCTTTGAGGCATCGCTCTATAAGTTGGCGCGATGGCGGCGGAGAAGCGCGACAGCAACGAAGATCAGCCGGCTAACTCTGAATCGTGTGGCGAACAACGCGCGTGGCTGGAAGCAACTGACGGGAAACGGCTTCTGATTGAAGGCAATCTTTCCATCGGCCGATCACCGAAGAATTCATGTATTCTCGATTCGCCAAAAATTTCGCGACGGCACGCCATTGTTAACGTGCAGAATGTGGGCGAATTCTGGTTGATCGATTTGGGCAGCAGCAATGGAACATTCTTGAACAAACACCGGGTGCATCAGCCGGTTAGACTTTGCGATCTCGATCAAATCATCATTGGCGACTACGTCTTTACATTTCGCCAGCCAATAGAAGTCACAGGCGAATACCAAAGCACGGTGATCGAGCGGACCATTCACGAGATCGAGAACGTTCCGTGCTGGCTGCTCGTTGCCGACATCGAGAATTTCACGCCTCTCAGCCGCAGCTTGACGAGCGACAAACTGGCTACGCTGATCGGCGGTTGGGTCGCGACATGCAAAGAGATAATCGAGGCGCACGAAGGCATGATTGACAAATACCTGGGCGACGGATTTCTTGCCTACTGGCGCGATCACAAAGACGCGACAAACAATGTCGCCGACGCGCTCGCTCCGCTCAAACTAGCTCAAGTCCGCAACGAACCGCGGTTTCGCCTCGCCTTGCATTTTGGTCTGGTCGCGATCGGCGGCGTTCCCACGATGGGCGAGGAAAGTCTTATGGGCAGAGACGTGAATTTCGTTTTTCGAATGGAAAAATTGGCGGGTTCATTAGGCATCTCGCTGCTCACGAGCGCGGCCGGAAAATCAAAACTCGGCTCGTTGATGAAATACGAACCAGCCGGGGCCCATGAACTCAAAGGTTTCGAAGGAGTGCACGAGTTCTTTAGATGCTAGATCACCGCGGCGGCGGGCTGCTTTGCATCCAGCGGCTGCTGAGAGTTTAGCTTTCTCCGAAATTGCGGAAACGAAGTGGATCA
>Ga0137376_10002134_pt1 | contig 11629 bp, 11 predicted proteins | sample SagtaG_23_FD_104814 | JGI IMG/M metagenome (GOLD analysis project Ga0137376, IMG submission 104814) | Vadose zone soil microbial communities from Sagehorn Ranch, Mendocino, California, USA - Sage2_L_20_16 metaG | ecosystem: Environmental > Terrestrial > Soil > Vadose zone | place: USA...
AAAACTGCCCGGCGAATTCCACGCGAATACAGCAAGCGTAATTGGTGGGTGATAAATGGCTCGCCTGCGACCATGATCAGCGCTTTCGGAATTGACTTAGTGAGCGGGCGTAATCGACTGCCGAACCCGCCGGCGACAATTGCAACCGGCCACTCCGCGATGTCGATTCTCGCTGCCTGTCCGTTCATGAGTTAAGAATCTTAGTCCCCTCGAAATCGAAACGAAATCTGACTTCAGTGAGTCCCTTCTCCCGCATCGCATGGCGCAAACGAGCTCTGTCATTGGCGTAGAACATCAAAAAACCGCCGCCGCCAGCGCCAATCAATTTTCCGCCAAGCGCACCATTGATCATCGCGCAGTCATACCACTCATTAATCGCCTGGTTACTCATGTTCTTTGACCGCTCCTTCTTGCGCTGCCAATGCACATCCATTAGGCGCGCGAACTCCGTCAAGTCGCCCTGCTCGAGTGCGCGCTGGCTCTGCTTCGCCAGGTCTTTGATGAAATGGAGGTTCTCGATCATCGGTTTGTCGGATTTCTTGGTCTTTTCGTCCTGTTCCTTGAGGATCGTAGAAGCGGAGCGTGAGTAACCTGTGAAAAACAGCAACAGTTTATCTTCGAGATTGAATAGTGTCTCTTCGGAAATGTTCAACGGCCACGCCTGAACGCGGCCATCCGGCATAAACTTGAAGCAGGTGATTCCGCCAAAAGCTGCGATGTATTGGTCCTGTTTACCGATTGGCTCGCCCAGTCTCTCGATTTCGATTTGGCACGCCTGCTCAGCAAGTTCAGCGGGATGAACGAGATTTTTTTTTAGGGCGTGAAATGCCTTGAGCAGCGCCGTTGTGAAGCTGCCCGACGACCCCAACCCGCTGCCCGCCGGAATATCAGCCATGCTCGTAATCTCCAACGATGGCGCTTCTATCCCGACCATCTTGAGAGATTCGCGAATGATGGGATGCTCTACCTCGTCGACGGTCAAAACGCGCTCGAGTTTGGAGTACTTGATGATTAACTCCGGCACGAATGTTTGATGCAGCGTGATATAAACGTACTTGTCGATCGCCGCCGCGATCAGGAAGCCGCAGTGCTCACGATAATATGAAGGAAGGTCAGTTCCGCCCCCGCCAAGGGAAATGCGCAGAGGTGAACGCGTGATAATCATGGGGTGAGATAACCGCTACTTTTGTAAATTTGCTCGATCACGTCCATAGCAGCCCGCGCCTCCTTTAGTCCGGGCACCGGCGTCCGCTTTTGCCGGATGTCCTCCCAAAATTCTTTCATCTCAAGACTCCAGGAATTGTCTTCGCCGGGATATTCCGAGACCGTCGTTTCGGGCGGTCCCATTTGCGGTCGCATCTTATAATAAGTGAGACGCTCGACGCCGTAGCTTCCGCCAAGTCCTTCGATGTGCAGTTTGCCCGTGCGGCCATAGATTTCGAATGAGAACATGTTTTTCCATTCGGTGCAGCTCGCGTGCAGCCACGCGGTCTGGCCAGCCGCCGTCCGCAAGCTAAGAAAAGCATTGTCGTCGACGGGCATGTTCCAAAAACAAGTCGCAGCATGGCCTTCGACACGTGTGAATTCGCCCAGAAACCAACCGGCAAGATCAATGAGATGCACGCCTTGATCGATCAATTCACCGCCGCCAGAAAGTTTCGGGTCAGCACGCCATTCGCGATCGTAGCCCAAGCGCCCGCCATGACCATAACGCGCTCGGAGGAACATCAACGGGCCAATCGCGCCACTGTCCACGAGTTCGCGAGCTTTCCGCAATGCGGGGTGAAATCGATGATTGAAACCAACGCGCACGCGCACATTGCGCGCGGACGCGGCATCGGCGACCTCGCCTACTTGTTGGGGCGACACTCCGGCGGGCTTTTCGACGAGTACGTGTTTGCCGGCATCAATCGCAGCGCGAGACACCTCCGTGAGCGCGCAGTTGATCGTCGCGACGATCACAAGATCGACATCATTGTTGGTAATCGCTTCGCGAAAATCAGCCGTCGCACGGGCGCCAACATTTTGCGCGAGCTCCTCCGCTCGCGATAGATTCACGTCGCTACAAACAACGATCTGTTTCGGGTCCAAACACGCTGCGCGCTTTTTTCCAATCAACCCACAACCTACGAGCGCGACGCGAAAATCTGTTTTCATGCGCTTCAGCTCCAACTTTTGTGGCGGTCTTTCGGCACGATACGCCTCAACGTGTAGATGTCTGAGTTCATGATGTCGTCGAAGTGTGCTTGCAAATTTTCCCACGGGTCCCACTGCGCGCTGATGAGCTTTCCAGTGATTCCGTCGCTCGCGTCAGAAGCAAGGTACACACAAAGCCGCGCCCCTTTTTCGAGCGACGCACCGCCTCTCTCGGCTTGCTCGATAGCTTTCTTGTAAAAACCTTCACCGACTTTCTCCGGACCAGCTTCGAGCACTTCATCAAGCAGTCGTGTGTTAAGCGGGCCGGGTGCGATGGCGTTCACGTCGATACGAAACTCGCGCAGTTCTTCCGCGAGCGTTTCGGTCAGTCGTACTACAGCGGCTTTGGAAGCCGCATAGGCGCTTAAACGCGGAAGCGGGTTGGTCGCGCCCCCGCCGGAAAGATTCACGATTTTTCCGCCTCCGTTTTTCTTCATTAGCGGAATCGCTGCGCGGCAAGGGACAAATGTGCCATAAAGATTTATCTCAATAGCCCGCTTCCACTCGCTCCAAGCGACGGTCTGGCTCGGCCCTTTCGGGCCGTAGATGCCGGCGTTGTTTACCAGGGCATGCAGTGCTCCGAACTCTTCGATAAATTGCCCGAACATGGCATTCACTTGTCCCGGTGATGAGACATCGCATGTCACGCCGAGGATTTTTTGTCCGGCACGCAATGACGATGCGAATTCACGCTGGAGCGCAGTGATCGCATTTTTGTCTCGCGCGCAAAAGAGAACGCTTGCGCCTTCGTTCAAGAACTCGCGCACTATCGCGTGTCCGAGCCCAAGCGTACCGCCGGTGACAATCGCATTTTTGTTTTCGAGCTTCATTTGGCGAGGCCGACGGCAAAGTACTGCGCTTGCAAATTATCCGCGAGCTCTGCAGCGAGAAAAGCGTTCGCATCGAGAATCATTGGCTGCTTCATCGAGCGAATAAGTGTCGGCCAGTCGAGCGTTTTGAACTCCGGCCATTCAGTGCAAACGATCGCTGCATCCGCGTTTGCGAGCGCGCTAGCGGTGTCGCGGTGCATCGTGATCGCGAGGTCGGCTGGCAAATTTTTCACAAGCGGATCGAATGCGTGAGTCAAAGCGCGTTCGACGATCAATGCACGACACAGTTCGATCGCGAGGCTACGCCGCAATGTATCAGTGCCGGGTTTGTAAGTGAGGCCAAGGATGGCAATGCGTTTACCGCTCAAACTGCCAAGTTCATTGCGCAGCTTGCGCACTGCCCACATACGGTGTGCATCGTTGCTCTGCTTGATCGCAGGAATCAACACGAGACGTTCGCCTTTTTCTTTTGCGACATTTGTTAGCGATATAACATCGCGCGCAAGCGTGCCACCTGAGAACGCGCCGCCGGCGTGCAGATATGCGCGCGGACCTATACGGGTCTCCGTCTTTAATCCTCGTTCGACTTCACGCGCGTCCGCGCCGGTCATCTCACAGAGACGTCCGATTTCATTCATGAAGGCGATCGACTGGCCCAGGAATGCGTTGATCGCGTGCTTCGTCATCTCGGCGGACTCGGGGCGCATCCAAACGACGTTGCGACTGAACGGCGCGAATAACTTTTCCAATACGGCCTGCGTGTTCTTGTCGCGAACGCCAGCCACGATACGGTCTGGGTCGCGGAAAATGTCGAGCGCGCGTCCTAGCCGCAGGTTTTCCGGTGAGCATGCGAATGGTCTGCCCGGAAATTCCGCTTCGAGCCGCATGCACGTGCCGACTGGCAACTGCGATGAAATCAGAACAACACAGCTTTGCCGCAGCGTTGGCGCGCAGCGACGGATAAGATTAAGGACAAAATCGATATCGGCGTTGTCGTCCTCATCGATCGGTGTATCTGCACACACCCACATTACATCGGCATCGTGGCATGCATCCGGGGCATCGGCGCTAAAGCGCAATCTCCCGGCATTCAGTCTGTCTTGGATCAGCGCATTAAGACCGGGTTCATTGAGCGGCGCTTTTCCTTTGCCCAAGCTCGTGATAAGCACACGGTCAAAGTCCAGCCCAACAACGCGGAAATGTTCTGCGCAGCACGCTGCAGTTACGCACCCGAGGTGCCATAAGCCAAGAACGACAATGTTCATCGCCCCGCCAGCGCCCACTGATGTTTCTGGAGCCACTCTAACGTTCGAATGATGCCTTCACGGATACTCAGGTGGGCATGCCAGCCGGTTTTTTGGATCTTCTGTGTCTCCAGGAAAATGAATGGGTTATCGCCAACCCAGCCGCGGTTACCACCACTGAATTCCAGCTTCGGATTCAGACCCAGATGCTCGCATATCCAGCCAATCGAGTCGGTGACGCGACAGTATTCCGGCGTTCCTAAGTTATACACTTCCACCCGATGCTTCGCATTGCGAGCTGCGCCTATTTTGATCGCATGTCGCATTGCGTCGAGGCAGTCGGCGATATAAAGATATGATTTCCGCTGGGTGCCGTCGCCCAGCACCTGAAGAGCTCCGGGGTGCTCAACGAGTTGCTTGTAGAAATCGAACACATGCCCATGCGTATAGCGTTCGCCGAGGACGGAAACGAACCGGAAAATGTACCCTTCAAAACCGTAACCTTCGCAATATGCCTCGATCAAACCTTCTCCTGCAACCTTCGATGCGCCGTAGAGCGACGTCTGAATCGGAAAGGGTGCGTCCTCCGGAGTTGGAATCACGCCGGCTTCTCCATAAACCGAACCCGTTGAGGAGAACGCGATGGTTTTGATCCCGTTTGCGCGCATCGCTTCAAGGACATTAAACGTCGCAATCGTGTTTTGTTGCAAATCTCTCGATGGCTCCTCGAGTCCGAATCGCACATCGGCATTGGCGGCAAGGTGAAAGATTGTATCACAATTCCTCATGGCGTCAGTCAGCCCCTTAAGATCAAGGTTGTCGCCGCGCAAACTGCGGAAATTGGGATGTCTAAGGGCGTTCTCCAGAAATAATTCCTGGCCGGTGGAGAAATTGTCCCAGCCCGTGACGGCGATGCCGTTCGCCAGAAGTCGATCGACAAGATTCGATCCAATAAAACCGGCGGCACCGGTGACGAAAACTTTGTTCATTATTTCCGCTTTTTCCGCCCAACGACAACACAGCGGATGCCCCACGGATAGGAAATTGTCCCTCCAAGAAACCGCTCCAGAGTGAGACAGCCAGCGAGCACCTTACTTTGTTGGGAACCGCGAATTTGCGCCGCGACTCTCTCTCTCTTTCTCCCCTGGGAGAGAGATAGAAGCCGGCGATTGCGCTTTTTGGCCAGCCAAAAGGCTGGGAAAACCAGGAAACCCGAGTGCGTTTTTCTTAGAACCTCGAACCCAACACGACGAGCCATCGCTGCCAAATCGCGCAACCGATAGCGACGATGGTGCAGCAGCTCCTCATCGTAAATGTCAAAAAGGCCAGGGCCTGCCGGTACCTCAATGTGGGTCAGTCCCCCAGGCCGGAGAACCCGATGAATTTGTGCTAGAGCCTCTTCATCTCTATCAATATGCTCAAGCACGTTGAGCGCTGTCACGGCGTCAACGCAATCGTCAGGAAGGGGACAACGAAGAAGGTCGAATTGCAGAATGGCGAGTTCGGGCATCCTTTTCGCCAACGTAAGTAGTGGCGGCAAAAGATAGTCGGAGCCGATTAGCGCTGCGTTGGGGAGGGAACGCTGAATTTCCCTTAAGACGTAACCCGAAGAAGACCCAACGTCGAGAATGACTGGTGCTTCCGCACGGAGGAAACGTTTCAAAAATGTCACCGCTAACTGGCGCGACGCATGATCGATGGGATGATTGGCACCCGCCTCTTCTTCATGAAACGCCGTGAGCTCCGGGCTCCAGTGACTGTCGGCCTGATCGAACTCGAGTATGCGGCGCCTCTCATCGCCAAGCACAAAGGCTTCGCCACACCACACTGGCGTTTCATCGGTATCCGCCGGCTTTGGCCACGGGAAATTGTCCAAACCCGAGCTCGCAATCATAATCCTATCTTCGGCGAGCTATTAACACCTAAGTTGGGATTTTTTCGGGCTGAGTGTCAAGCCAATACAGAGGTTGCGGCAGTACTCAGCACGGGTTGGCAAGCGAACGGCGCTTACTTCTCACGACTTCTTCTTCCGCATCTCGACACGCGAAGGCGCCCGTATTACCAGCTCGCGCGTATCCTCATTTATACCGATAGCCTTTGGAATAAAGAAGACATCGAAACTGACATGGAAGCGGACGTGTTCATCTCGCGGATTTCCGAGCGAAGAGGTATCGAAGGAAATGGTGTAGTTGCGTCCGTCTCGCATCAGTGTTGCCGGCAGTGTCATGGATTTGTTGTTAGCCTGGACTGTCACGGAGACGCTTGGAACTTTGGGCAGGTGTGAGAATTTCGTCGTTCCCGCAAGCCTGATCACCGGAAATCTTTCGAGAGTATCTCTTTCCACTTCAAGGTCGAGACCACGGCTTGTTATCCAGCCGCCGGAGACGCCCAAGATTTTCGGCGTCGGACGGACGTAGACAGTTACCATGGAATCTTTAAACCGCATGGTCCGGGCTAACACCATATTTTCATCTGACCACGATTTAAGATCGTCCGCGTACTTCTGGATCTTTTCATAGAAAGGGTAGACCCCGACCTTGGGCATTGTCGTCAGCACGACGTAATCACTCTGTTCAAGTTCGGACAGGGCTTCGGCTCGTTCAACGCCAAAGATAGTGCCGCCCAAGAGCTGCCGGAATGGCACCAGCTTACCCGTCTGCTCGAATGCACTGGCCGTGATCGCCTGCGCGGCGAACCATTCTGACACAATGTCGGCCGAGATCGTGGGATTGGATAGCCCGCTTTCGCGAGCATTCTCGGCAAACCAGCGATCTAGCTCCGTAAGCCGCTCATAACTTTCTGGGTCATTATGCTCTGGCAAGTGTTTGCTTGCGTGCGCCAGCTGATTGAAGACGCCAAGACCGACAACCACGCCTGCGCATATCCCGAGGACTCTACGGTGGAGAAGACGATATGCCTGTCCTGCGCCGCAAGGAAGAGCCGCTATCAACCACACTGTAAGCAAAGCGCAAGGAACCCCGACGATTCCGCCTACGACAGGCGACTTAGAGACGTCGCAGGTAAGCACCACAAGCGGCCCTGCAATTGCGCCGAACAGATAGATTCCCTGCAATATTTGCGTACGTCGCGAGCCGCCGCACGTCGATGCCAGGTTTCGCAGCCTTGCTATGAAAAATAAAAATATCCCGGCGAAAATCGCAATCAACGCCCCAGCTATGAACATGGGGCCCAAATGATCAGAAAGAACCGATTTAGGATAGTATAGCAGATGGCCGACAAGACTCGTCACGCCGAATTCCTGCGCTCGAATGTACTTCTCGTCACCCGTCAGAGTCCCAACCACATAATGTTTATAAAATGCCTTCGCGTTCAAAACCATGAAAGGAACCGTTCCACAAAACAAAACGATCAGCGAAGCAGCTAGATTCCAAAGCCGCTTGCTAAGATTTAGTTGTGGTTCGTCGCCTTTGCCGAAGAATATCCAAATGATCGCAAGGGCGGTGCCGAATCCGAGCATTACACCTAACAAATAAACAATGGTCAAAAAGCGATTAAGCACTAGCACGACGCCGACCAACGCGCTGGCGACAGCCCACTTTCGATCATTAAAGAGTCCCGATCGAAGCACCGAACACGCCCATATGCCGTAGAGACAATAGGCCAGGAAGTCCATGCGATAATCGAACAGGCCTCCAGCCCAAAACCATAGTGTGGACTGGCACAGAATAAGACCCAGCGCCGCGAAACCATATGCACGTCCGTTCCAGAGTTTGCGCGCGGTGGAGTAAGCACAAATCTGTAATACCGCGAACCCAACGAAGCCGACGGACAGCCTGGACAATCGCGGTATGCCGAGAAACAGGCCGAATAAGGCCCCCTCTAAAGGGGCGACTATACTGGCCCCATCACCACCTTCAATGAAAGGGCGCAGTAATTCCTGCAATCCGTTCCTCGTTGCGCTTTCTTGAAGTGCATACGACCTCGCGAGATAAACCGCTTGGTCTAAATATGCAGGTGGATACCATGCAATCTCACGATAGTAGAATGTCACAAACAGTAACGTCTCAATCAGAAGTACGAGCCATATTATTCTGCCAACTTGCTTCATTTAAGTAGCCCCGCAGCGAATGCCCGGATCCCGCACCCGAATGGGTATTTCCCGGCTTTAGCGAAGCGAAATTGTCCAAGCCGGCACCCGAGATCGTAATCTGATTCGGCTGAACTATTCGACGCTAAGTCTGAATATCTCATGGCGCAAACGGACGAGCCTCGAATCCTTAACAAGATGCCGATAACAAAGATTCTGCTTTTTCCAAACGACGGTGGTTGTTACGCAGCTTAAAATTGTTTGACAAAGATAAACTTACCAACCTGAATCGGCGTCATCCAGGGTTTGACGCGAAAACCCATAGTAAGAACATCACTTGTCTTCGGAATCCAGCAGAATTCCTGGAGATCAAAGCCCGCCATTTTGGCCGCTGCCAGAATGTCACGGAAATGGAATTGAAAAGTAGGTGGATGGTGCAGCGGCCAGATTCTTATCAGCAACTGGAAAATCAATTTATAGGGCGCCAAAAACCACATGGGCACGGTGCTCTCCAATAAAATGAACTTTCCGTTCGGCTCGAGCACCTTGCCTATTTGGATCATGACCTTGTCTAGATTTGCGTAGGTCGCTGAGACCGTGTCCCCGATTATGTGATGAAGCGCGTTGATTGCTATCACCGTATCAAAGGAACGGTCGAAGTGCATGTCGAGCGCGCTCATCTGCTTCCATTTGACTCGCGGGTAGCGGATCTTGAAGTCTTTCTCAACAAAGATGTCAATTGCCTCGACTTCCGAGATATGGTCAATCGGGAAAAGGAAAATGCCGCCGTTGCCGATATCGAGTAAGCGGCGTGCGCCCGAGGTCTCATGCGTAGCACTCATTTTCATAAACCGGTAAAGCTCAAGCTCGTTTTGCTGCCTCTTGTACGATTCATTATTAGCAAAGAATTTCTGATTCTTGGTGAAGGATTTTTCGTTTTGTGCTAGAGCGGTATTTTTCATGGGCGGAGCAACAACAGATTTCTTCACATCGGGTCTGCTGTCATTTGCTTCACAGGCCCTCTTTGCGATCGACGATAAACTTGGGTCTTTGCCTAATCTCTTCATAGATACGTCCGATGTATTCACCGAGAATGCCAACGGTGATCAATTGCACGCCGCCCAAAAAAAGAAGCAGAATGACGATCGTAGGATTGCCCAATGGGAATGGGGTGCCGATCAGCTTTAGAATCAAATAAACCAGTGCCAACAAGAACGCGCTTCCGGCAATTAGAAAACCGAGTTTCGAGCTAATAGAGAGCGCGTAGTTGGAAAAACAAAAGATACCGTTGAGACCGATACGCAATGAACCCAGGAATCGATTGTACTTGCCCGTCCCTTCAAAGCGTGCGGGACGGTCGAACAGAACAGATGTCTGTCGGAAGCCGATGACCGCAACCATCCCCCGCAAGAAGCCATGCGACTCCTTCATGGAATTGATTTCATCAACTACACGCCGGCTGATGAGGCGGAAGTCTCCGGTATTTGGTGGAATGTCTACATCCGCGATTTTGTTGATCAGCTTGTAGCCCGCGCTCGACACTACGCGCTTTAACCACGTTTCGCCCTTCCGATTGCGACGCTGAGCATATACAACGTCGAAACCTTCCCGCCATCGCGCGATCAATTGCGGAATAAGTTCGGGCGGATCCTGCAGATCAACATCCATGACAATGACCGCTTGGCCGGTAGAATGGTATAACCCGCCTAAGGTCGCCATTGGCTGCCCGATTCGGCGTGAGAAGCGCAGTAACTTTATTCGGCCGTCACGGGCATGAGCTTCTAAGATAACATCTTCGGTTCGGTCCGGTGAAGGATCCAATGCAAAGATAATTTCGAAATCCGACGTTATCGCCTCAAGTATCGGAATCAGTCGCCTGATAAATTCAGGGACATTGGATTCCTCGCGGTAGACGGGAACGACAATAGATATTTGCATTGTGAAAAGGAGAGTATATGCAGCTGCGCCGCCAGTTCATCCAGACCGAGATCGCACAATTTTTCCTTAATTACCATGAGCGAAGAAAGAAGGAATAGCTCACCGACAGAAAGTTCGCTACCTCGGACGAACACCCGACTGTCGACCGCCGTTCCGCAGGCTCTCTGCTCGCCGTGCTTGTAAACGGGTCAACGTCCATCAACTATGCGCGGAAGCGCTGCAATTCTGTCAAGCCATGGCTCGAGTTTGGTCAAGATCACATCCCACACATATTGTTCTTCGATCAGAATTCGTGCGCGCCGCGACATGGATGCAGCCCGATCTCGATTGCGAAGCACCCAGCTGATTCCGTCAGCGAGTTCCACGTCGCTTTCCCCAATCAGGATATGCTCATCGACCAGATTCAATCCCTCCGTGGCCAGCGGCGTACACACGACCGGCGCACCGGCCGCAAGCGCTTCAAGTACCTTGTACTTTGTACCGCCATCGATCAAGATACGGTCGTACGCTGTCGACCTTACCGGTAGCGAAAATGCGCTGCCCGTCCGAACGCGCAAGTAGTTCGCGCTCCGGCTGCTGCCCGACAATCCAAACCTGCGCCTCCGGCGCAACCCTCCAAACCTGCGGCATGATACGGTCTACCAGCCGCATGGCCGCGACATGTCTCGCTGTCAATTATGTTGCCACTAAGAACTATCAAGCCGCGGACAGGACAGTTGACCGTGGACTCGAAGTGGCGCCGGAGTCATTAGCCCTGCGCGCGGTGAAGGCGCAGCTTGCAGTGGACTGGAAAGGCGACGTTCGCGGAATGGAAGAAGAATTGGCGCAAGTGCCACCGGGCGTCGATCCCAAGGGCCTGGTTACGCTTGGTCGCGTACAGATTCTTTTCCTTGAGCGACAGTTTTCTGATGCGCTCCGCGTTTTACAGGAATCGAAGCAGGACGCTTTCCCGCGGAATTTGGCAGGCCCGAAACCATTTCTGGAAGGTCTCGCCTATCACTTTATGAATGATCAAGCGAAGGCGCGGGAGGCATTCGACCGCGCGCGTGTTATGGCGCAGGCCGCGGTCCGCGACGCACCAAACGATGCTTCCGGCCACGCAACGCTGGGGCTAATTCTTGCCTTTCTGGGCCAAAAAGAGCCAGCGATTACCGAAGGCAAACGTGCCGCCGAACTGCTGCCGGAATCGAAAGATACTTTTTCTGGTCCACAGATGACGATGATGCTTGCGCAAATCTATGCGTGGACGGGAGAGAGGGATCAAGCGCTGCAACTCCTTGAACGTTCACTGTCCACACCAAATTACGCTCCCGTCTCTCAAGCTCGATCCAATGTGGGATCCGCTCCGGCATGATCCGCGCTTCCAGAAACTC
>Ga0137376_10002135_pt1 | contig 11628 bp, 9 predicted proteins | sample SagtaG_23_FD_104814 | JGI IMG/M metagenome (GOLD analysis project Ga0137376, IMG submission 104814) | Vadose zone soil microbial communities from Sagehorn Ranch, Mendocino, California, USA - Sage2_L_20_16 metaG | ecosystem: Environmental > Terrestrial > Soil > Vadose zone | place: USA...
ACTTCACGCACGGCGGGCTCCCGATCGGATCGCTGATCAGCGGGCGATACGGGCACGAAGCGACGCTCTTCCGACTCGGTGGCCAACTGGAGGGGGCCCGGCCGTGGGCCGACCGAGTGCCGCCGACCTACGCCTCAACGGAGGTCGTACGTGGCTAAGCCCTTCCGCCTCTACATCTGCAGCGACATCCACGCCTCCGAGCGCGCCTGGCGAAAGTTCGTCAACGCCATGAAGGCCAACGTCTACAAGGTGGATGCCGCGCTGATCGCGGGCGATCTGACTGGCAAAGCGCTCATTGCGGTCGTTTCTTCGGGCGGCGGCGACGTGTGGACTGCCGATGTCCTCGGCCAGCGCCGGGTCGCGCGATCGGAGGGTGAGCTGGCGGATCTGGAGCGCTCGATCGCCGATCTCGGGTATTACGCGGTGCGGGTCTCCGAGCAGGATCGAGCAGCGATGGAGGCGGATCCCGCGGTGGTCCGGCGTGCCTTCGACGAGCACATCACGCGCCGGGTGCGCGAGTGGATGGATCTCGCCGCGGAGCGCCTCGATGGCTCCGGGGTTCCGGTCTACCTGATGCCTGGCAACGATGACGACTTCCAGATCGACCCGATCCTGGCGGACTCGGCCTACTGCCGCAACGTCAACGAGCAGGTGGTCGAGCTGACGCCCTGGCACCAGCTCGTGAGCATGGGCTGGTCGTCGCCGACACCGTGGTCGACCCCGCGCGAGCTGCCCGAGGAGGAGTTTCTCGACCGGCTGTCGGCGCTCATGCGTGGTGTCCGTGACGCGCGCAAGTCGGTGATCATGACCCACGTCCCGCCGTTCGATTCCGGTCTGGACACGGCACCACTCCTCTCGCCGTCGCTGCAGCCGACGGTCTCGGCCGGCGACCTTCTGCGCGGCCCCGTGGGCTCGACCGGTGTCCGGAAGGCGATCGAGACGTTCAAGCCGGTCCTCGGAGTTCACGGCCACATCCACGAGTCGGGCGGCGAGCGACGAATCGGCGAGACGCTGTGCGTGAACGCGGGCTCCGAGGCAAACCATGGGGTGCTGCGCGGCTATCTGATCGATCTGAGCGCGAACGGGGTCGAGCGAGCACTGCGCGTGGAGGGTTGAACCGCCGCCAAGGAGGAGGAACGCGGGACCGGGCTGCCGCGTTCCCAACCGGCAGGGGTAGGCTGATCTAGGAGGAGGGACCCGATGACAACCGAGACCGACACCGCGCCGCCGACGCAGAAGACCCCTGACGCCCTGGTAGGGAGGCTCTTCGAGGCCAGCCTGGGGATGTTCGACCTGATGACTATCTATCTCGGCGACCAGTTGGGGTTGTATCGGGCCCTGCGTGACGATGGTGCGGCCGCTCCTTCTCAGCTCGCGAGGCGCGCCGGAATTGACGAGCGCTACGCGCGCGAGTGGCTCGAGCAACAGGCGGCGACCGGGATCCTCGAGGTGGACGACCTCGGCGCCTCGCTGGGCGATCGCCGGTACACGCTCCCGGATGCGCATGCAGACCCGCTCCTCGACAGGGAGAGCCCGTACTCGATCTCGCCGCTTGCCCGGTCGATGGTCGCCTGCGCGAAGGTGGTGCCGGAGCTCATGGAGGCGTTCCGCTCCGGCGGCGGCGTGTCCTGGGCCCACTACGGCCCCGACATGATCGAGGCGCAAGGCGATTTCAACCGCCCATGGCTGGTGGGCTCGTTCGGGACCGAGATCCTGCCGGCCATTCCTTCGATCGACAGCCGGCTTCGCGCCGATCCGCCGGCGCGCGTCGCCGACGTTGCTTGCGGTGTCGGCTGGGCGTCCATCGCCATCGCGCGCGCCTATCCGAACGTGAAGGTGGACGGGTTCGATCTCGACGAATCGTCGATCGAGATGGCGCGGCAGAACGCGCGCGAGGCGGGCCTGAGCGATCGAGTCACGTACCGGGCGCGCGACGTCGCCGAGGCCGAGCCTGGCCAGTATGACGTCGGCGTCATCATCGAGGCTGTTCACGACATGGCGCAGCCGGTCGCGGTTCTGTCCTCGTTGCGCCGGATGCTGCGGCCCGATGGTGTCGTCCTGGTCGCGGACGAGAAGACGGCCGACGCGTTCACGGCGCCGGCCGACGAGCTGGACCGGCTGTATTACGGGTTCAGCGTATTCACATGTCTTCCCGCAGCCATGACGGAACGTCCGACCGAAGCGCTCGGCACCGTGATGCGGGCGGACACGATGCGGCGCGTCGCCTCAGAGGCGGGCTTCACGGGCTTCGAGCGCCTCGCGAAGCCCGAGCTCGACATGCTCCGCTTCTACCTGTTGACGCCTTAGCCTCGCGGGAGCGACCGCTCGGAGCGGTGCCCCCTGGGCGTGCCCGGTTTACCCTGAGGCATGCCCCGGCTACGGTGTTCCACCTCCGTCGCTGATCGGCCGTGATCGAACCGTCGCCCGAGCCCGGAAGGCTGGTTCCGGCCGACCCGAGCGGCCCCAGAGCGAGCGTGGTGGTCGCACTGCTCGTCGCGACGTTCGTGGGGATCGCTCTCGCGAAGCCTTGGGGCACCCAGGTCCTGCCACCCGCGTCCTCCGCGCAGCCGTCGGGCGGCATCGCGGGGACGACACTGCCGCCCGTCATGGGCCAGAGCGCGGCTCCGCGCGGGCCAGTCGCCGATGCCTTTACGATCGCGTCGCCGCCAGCCGCCTCAGCCGTGTGGTCCGCCGTCCGCTGGCGACGTCTCGAGCCTCGCGACCCGCTCAACTTGGTGAGGTCCGCGCTGCGCTGGCGGGGCGGTTTCATCGCGCTCGGTTGGGACCCAAGTGCAACCGAGACATCGACGCCGATCTGGACGTCGCGGGATGGGTCGCACTGGGAACCCTTGCCCTTCAACACGTCCACCACGTTCTGGCCGGGCGTGGCCGTCGTCGGCATTGCCGAGGTGCCCTCGGGCCTCGTGGCCCTGACGGAACGGGTTAGGACCGACTGCACCAGCACCTCCTGCATCAGCCCGTATGCGCCGCCGGTAGTGTCATGGACCTCGCCGGACGCGCGGTCGTGGACACCGCACGTCGCGGTTGCCCTCGAGCGCGCCCTCACAACGGGCGCGGTGCAGATGGTGCTCGCGACGGGTCCCGCCGGGCTCGTTGCGGCAACCAACAACCCCACAAGTCTTGCTGCGACCTCGCTCGACGGCGTCGACTGGCATGTGCTCCCCAACGGCACGTTTCCCAAGCAGTTCGTCATCAACGACCTCCGAGGTACGGCGACGGGCTATATGGCTGGTGGACTCTGGGTGACCGGCCACACCCATTGGGACGCAGCCGCCCTGTGGTCGGCTGACGGGCGCACGTGGACGCAGTCACCGCCGCTCCCCGCGGCATCGACGCCCGCGACCGTGCCCAACGGCTCCGGCCACACGTTGTCGGCTGTCACGTCGTTTGTCTCGGGAGAAGGTGGGCTGATCGCGGTCGGCCGGGAGATCGTGGCACCTGGCAGGACCCTCTGGTGGCACTCGTCGGACGGGAAAGCCTGGCTATCCCTGCCCGCCTACCCTCCGCTCGGACCGATACCCTGCCCCGGGCAAAGTTGCGGGCTCCAGCCCGATGGTGCGCTCGTCGCGGACGGCGAGCGTTTGATCGCCGTACGGGGCGGCCGGGATGCCGGGGTATGGATTTCTGCCGATGGCAAGGCCTGGCGACGTCTCACGGTGACCGGGGATCCGCCTCAGCAGACGACGCAGGCGGTTTTGTTGCCCGGCGGAGTCCTGCTGTCGGACGGCGCGACAACGTGGTACGGCGAGGCGGCCGGGGAGTGAGGCATCCCGGTTCGTAGCAGCCGCACCACCCCATCGTCTGTACCATGATCGATCATCGATGACACGCCAACCTGGTGTCCGCCGTTTCTGAGAAGACACCCTGGAGGACCCGCCCGTGGCTGTGACAGAGGAGATCCTCGGCCAGTTTCTGGGAGACGAGACGTTCCCGGTCAGCTGGGAGTCCGAGGTCGAGAAGGATTTCTTCTGGGTGTACGACGATCTCCACATACCGCACCCGGTCAGCCCGATGTTCTTCGATATCGGTGGGTGGTGGCTCAGCTGCGACCACATGTTCCGGCGCTTTGGGACGCCGTTCGCCGTCGATTGGCTGGCCAAGAACGTCAACGGCTACGTGTACACCACGGCCATCCCGGCCGATCCCGACCTCCGCATCGAGGGGACCGAATACAGCTCACGCTACGAGGCACGGGTGCCGCGCGACGCCACTTTTGCAGCGACCATGGGGCCGTATCTCGACACGGTCCTACCCGTATACGGCCGTGACTTTGCCGACTGGTGGCGGGACCGCCTGCGGCCGGAGATGGAGCGCAATTTCGCCTACCTCGAGGCGCGGCTCGACGCCGCCGACTCGATGAGCCTGGCCGATGTGGCCTGCCTCCTCGAGGACGCAATCGACATCCACGATCGCCACTGGAAGATCCACTGGATGCTCAACTTCGCCCAGCTGTCGGCCACGCTCAAACTGCGCGCGGTGATGGAGAAGACGCGCGGCAAGGTCGACGAGAAGCTTCTGGGGCGCCTCCAGAACTCTGCATCGGACCGCAACTGGGACTCGATCGAAGCGTTGTGGCGGATGAAGAACGAGGTGCGCGACGACAGCGAGCTGCGGGCCGCGTTCTCCTCCGAACGCGTCGCCGAGATCGCACGGGCCCTCAGGGCGAGCGAAGGCGGCCGGCGTTTCATCGCCGAGCGGGTCGAGCCGTATCAGCGCGAGTTCGGATGGCATGCCGTCTGGAGCCACGAGTTCATTTTCCCGACGGTCCGCGAGCAGATGGAACCGGTCCTCGAGCTCGTCCGCGGTTACCTGGCCACGGATTACGACTTTCCGAGCGCAATCGAGGCGATGCGCCTCGACATCGCGGCCGCCTCGGAGGAGATCCTTGAAGGGCTGACTGGCGATGGTCTCGAGGAGATGCGAGCGGCCAACGCCGTCAACCTTCGAATGGCGCCATTGACCCCCGATCACCACTTCTACATCGACCAGGGCGCAAACGCGCACCTTCGCCTCGTCCTCATGGAGGTCGGCCGGAAGCTCGTGGATGGCGGCCGCCTCGATCGGCAGGACGACGTGATGTATCTCCGCTACAACGAGCTCCGAGCCCTCATCGGCAGCGCAGACGCTATCGAAGCCCGCGCGCTCGTCGCGATGCGCCGTCGGGAGCGCGAGGAGGCCGCCAAGGTGCGTCCGCGCGACTGGGTCGGCACGGTCACGCCCTCGCAACTCGCGTTCCCCTACCTGGTGAACTGGGGCTACCCGGGCCGCTTCTACCAGAAGCAATCTGAGGATCGGGCGGTCATCACGGGCATCGGCGCGTCGCCGGGCGCTCTCGAGGGCACGGCCCGCGTCGTCCTCACCGTCGACGAGTTCGATCAGGTGCAGCAGGGCGACATCCTCGTCTGCCAGATGACGAACCCGGCCTGGGTCGTTCTCTTCACGAAGATCGCCGGGCTCGTGACGGACACGGGCGGCACGACCTCCCATCCCGCGGTCCTCTCGCGCGAGTTCGGGATTCCGGCGGTCGTCGGGACGTCGGTGGCCACGGAGAGGATCGCCACTGGAGACCGAATCAGGATCGACGGGACGGCTGGACGCGTCGAGGTCATCGCTCATGGCCACATCGATTCCGGGTCTGCCGCGACCGCGGTCATCGGGAGTTAGCGCACGTGGTGGTCGCTCGGGCCTTGTCGCGCAGCCTCCTGGCGGACCAGGTCAAGGACCGCATCCTGGAAGGGATCCTGAGCGGTCACTATCCACCCGATTCGCGGATCGTCGAGACACAGGTCGCCCGCGAGCTCGGAACCAGCCAGGCCCCGGTCCGCGAAGCCTTGCGTGGCCTCCAGGCGCTGGGCGTCGTCGAGATCGCACCGTTTCGGGGCGCGCGCGTACGGCGACCCGCGAAGCGCGAGATCCTCGAGGCATACACGGTTCGCTCGACGCTCGAAGCTCTCGCCGCGCGGCTCGCCGTCGCGAGGTTGGCCAGGGCCGACCTGCGGACGCTGGCGGAGGACCTCGATGCGATGCAGGCCGCCGCTCGAACCGGCGACGATCACGCACTCGCTGAGGCCGATGCGCGCTTCCATGGGCGGCTCGTCGAGTTAGCGGGCAACCCGACGCTCGAGAAGCTCTGGCGCTCGCTCGAGCCCCACTCACGCACCTTCCTCACTCTCGTGGTGCCCGGTGCCGACCCCCAATGGTCCGCCGATCTCCATGTCCCGATCCTGGCTGCGCTCGAGCGCCGCGACGTGGAGGCGGTTGTCGAGGCACTTGGCCGCCACTTCGACGAGGTGAGCCAGAACATGGCCCGTCGGCTGCCTGATGACGAGCCGCCCGATGTCACCAGCCTCCCACGACGAGGGTCGGGCAGATGAGCGTTGCGGCCCAGCTCTCCGAGGAGTTCGCCGCGGGACCCGCGAGGCTCCGGGTCGACGTGTATGGTGCACGCCCGATCGAGCATGTCCTCGACGACATGAGCTTCCTCAACTACCGGCTCGCCGAGGTCCGGATCGCCCCGGAGGTGACAGTTCCGGAGCCGGACATCGTGTTACAGAAGGACGCCCCGAAGGACGTCGCCTACGACGGCCATGCGATGTCGTTCCATGGCGACTGGCCTGCCGGCCCGATCCAGAAGGTGATCGTCACGATGCTGGCCCTCAGGATGGAAGATCTCGGGCTCCATCCCTTCCACGGATCGGCGGTCCGCTATAGAGACCGCACGATCCTCTTTCTCGGTGGCGAGTCGAACCATGGCAAGTCGATGGGCCAGATCGAAGCCTGTCGGCGTGGCGCGCTGCTCGTGTCCACGGAAACGACGGTGATCGACGAATCGGGCAAGACCGTGATGGGTTCGCTCCAGCCGTTTCTCAGGAAGCGGACCGAGGGCACGGAGCGGGCGGACAAGGCCGGCGCCGAAGCCGGGGCCCTCAAATTCTTCGGTTCGATGCCGACCTGGTCGACATACACGGAACCCAGCGACGTCGACCTCGTGATCGTGCCAGCGATCGACGGCAACTACGACCCGTCATGTTCGGAAATGATCCCGTTCGAGCGCCAATTCCAGACGTTCCACGCGCTGCAGAACTACTTCCTGCTGAACGAAGTCCTCGCGCCCGGCTTTCCGATGCCGCTCGTGGACACCGACGATCTGCGGCGGGCTCGCGCCGACTTCGTCCGGCGCTTCAGCGATCGGTCGTACTACTTCGTTCGCGCCGCGACGCCGCAGGTGCTCCTCGACCAGGTGGACCGGGTGCTCTAGGGCCGGGACCCATGCGAGCCTTCGCCTACGAGCGTCCAACCAGGCTCGATGACGCCATCGCGCTGATCGACGGGCACGGCCCCGATGCCCGGCCGCTCGCCGGCGGCACAGACCTGATCATCCGCCTGCGCGATGGGTCGCTTCGCCCCCGGATCGTCGTCGATGTCAAGGGCGTCGCCGAGCTGGACGCCGAGATTCGCGAGGAGGACGGGTTCCTCGCGTTCGGCGCGCTGACGACGATGACCGACATCGTGGTGGATGGGCGGGTCGGGCGCGACTATCCGGCACTCGCCGAAGCGGCGCTGTTCGTCGGTTCGGTCCAGATCCGGAACCGGGCCACTCTTGTGGGGAACATGTGCAACGCGTCACCGGCAGCCGACACGTCGCCGGCGCTGCTCGCATACGGAGCACGGATCGTGGCCACCGGGCCTTCGGGAACGAGGCGCGTTCCCCTCGACGAGTTCTTCATCCGATCGGGAGTGACAACCCTGGCGCGTGGCGAGCTCGTCCAGGCGATTGAACTCCCTCGGCCGACCAGCCGGCGTGGCAGCGTCCACCTCCGGCGCACCCGCCGGCGCGGGCACGACCTGGCGTCGGTCACCCTGGCGTGCGCCGTGACGCCCGACGGCGTGACCCGACTCGCCTATGGCAGCGTCGGTCCGCGGCCCGTCCTTGTCCTGGACGACACCGGGCTGCTGGCCGACCCGACTGCGCCCGCGGCCGACAAGGTACGCCGCCTCGAGATGCTGTTCGCGGGAGCGAGCCCGTCGCCGACGTCGATGCGGGCGAGCCCGCAATACCGCCTGGCGATGCTCCACGTCCTGGGGCTCCGCGCCGTGGCGACGGCGATCGAGCGGCTTGCGAGCGGAGCGTCGCAGTGAGCGGCATGAACGCTATGGGCGCTCGACATCCAATCGACCTCACGGTCAACGGTCAACGCCGGTCGATCGAGGTCTTTGCGCACCACACCCTCCTCGATGTCCTGCGCGAGGACCTGGGTCTGACGGGGACGAAGGAGTGCTGCCTCGTCGGGGAGTGTGGAGCGTGCACGGTCATCATCGACGGACGGAGCGTGGACTCCTGCCTCGTGCTCGGCGTCGAGGCCGATGGTGCGGAGGTCACGACCGTGGAGGGCCTGGCGGTTGACGGCAGGTTGAGTGCGGTCCAGCGCACGTTTCTGGAGACCGGCGCCGCGCAGTGCGGCTTCTGCATCCCCGGCCAGCTGGTTTCGGCCCACGCGCTGCTCGCGGACGTGCCGCATCCGACGAGACCGCAGGTAGAGGAAGGCCTCGCCGGGAACCTGTGCCGTTGCGCCGGATACGAGCAGATCATCGAGGCCGTGCTTTCCGGCGCCGACCTGGGCTCCTCGACGGCCGACGATGGGCGCGACCAGGGCCGGCTGTCGACCCCCGCCATGGGGGATCGTTCCGCCACGCCGGACGCCGAGCTGGCTCCCCAATGAGCAGCAACCACGGCGCGGAGGCAGGGGCCTTCGGCGTCGGGGCGACTGCGCCGAGGGTTGGCGGCCTCGAGCGCGTGACCGGCCGGCAGGAGTACGTCGCCGACCTCCCCCACGGAGACGCCCTTCACGTCAAGCTCGTCACCGTCGACGCCGCACGCGCTCGCGTCGACGTGATCGACGGCACTCGCGCGCGAGCGGTACCCGGCGTACATCTCGTGATGACGCCAGCGGACCTGCCCCAGCCGATGCCGCGCTTCGGGCCGCAACGGCGCGATCGCCCGGTTCTCGCCGTTGGCGAGACGAAGTATCACGGCGAACCCGTCGCGGCCGTCGCGGCCGAGACGCCCGATGCCGCCGAGGAGGCGGCCCGCCTCGTCGAGGTCGACTACGAGGAGCTGCCGGCCGTCTTCACCATCGAGGCGGCGCTGGCCACGGGCGCCCCCCTGGTCCAGGAGCCGAGTCTCAGGCCCGGCGATCCGCTCGCGACCACGAACATCCTGCGTGAACACCGGTATGGCTGGGGCGACGTCGAAGCCGCATCGAACCAGGCCGACGTCGTCATCGAGGGAACCTACGCGTTCCCGATGGTCACGCAGTTCGCGATCGAGCCGCACGCCTTCATGGCCGCTCCCGACGGCGACGGCATCGCGATCTGGAGCTCGATCCAGCACCCGTATTGGCTCCAGCGCGTCATGGCCGACCTCGTCGAGCTGCCGCTTTCCAAGGTGCGTGTCTTCGCGCCGGACCCGGGCGGAGCGTTCGGCGGCAAGCAGCATGCGAAGTACGAGCCGCTCGTTGCGTTCATCGCCCGGAGGACAGGGCGGCCCGCACGGCTCGTGCTCACGCTCGAGGAGACGTTCCAGGCTGTTCGGCGCGGGGCGGCCGAAGTCCGCGTGCGAGCCGGCTTCCGGAGCGACGGCACGCTGGTATTCCGGGACATCGAGGCGAACTACCTGATCGGCGCATACGCCGACATCGCGGATCGCACTGTGGCGAAGGGCAGCTACACGTCGAACGGCCCGTACCGGGTCCCGTCGGTGCGCATCGTCGCCCGGAGCGTGCTCTCGCACACCGTCCCGTCCACGGCGTTTCGCGGGTTTGGCAATCCCCAGCAGATCTGGGCGGTCGAGTCGAACATGGATGAGGCGGCGCGGGTCCTCGAGATCGATCCACTCGAGCTTCGGCTGCGCAACCTCGCCCGCCGCGGCGAAGCGTTCATCCCGCACGAAACGCCTGCCGACGGCGATTGGGCGGCATCTGTGAGCCGTGCGGCGGAGTTGATTAGCTGGGGCGGCCCGAGGCAGCCGGGTCGGGGACGGGGGATCGCGGTCGGGCTCAAGTCGGGCCCGACGACGGGGCTCTCGTATTCGACCGTGCGCCTGCTCGGGGATGGCAGCGTCGTCGTCTACGCCGGCACGTCCGACATGGGTCAGGGCGCGCGCACGATCTTCGCCCAGATCGCCGCCGGCGAGCTCGGAGCGCCGCTCGAGTGGGTGACGGTCGTCATGGGCGACACGGCGGTCGTTCCGTACGACCAGCAGACGTCCGCCAGTCGGTCCTCCGTCCTCATGGGAAACGCGGTGCTGGCGGCGTGCCGCGACGTCCAGTCGAAGATCCGCACGATGGCAGCTCGGCTCGAAGGTCTCCCGGACGATGGGATCATGGTGGACCGAGGCGAGGTTCGAATCGGCGAGCGAGTCCTGCCCATTCGGGAGGTGCTCGTCCGCGGGCTGGGTCGGCTCGGCGGCGAGGTCATCGGCGTGGGCGAAGCGCGCAAGGAGGCCGATCCGGATCATCCGCTTGGCGGAACGTCCGCCTTCTACGAGTTCAACTGCACCGCCGTCGAGGTCGAGGTCGATCGGGACACCGGCGACGTGACGGTGACCCGGCACGTGACGGTGTCGGACGTGGGCAAGGCCCTCAATCCGCTCCAGGTGCGAGGACAGGACGAGGGCGCCGCGATCATGGGGCTCGGCCACACACTCTTGGAGCATTACATCTTCGACGAGTCGGGCCGTATCCGAAACCTCGGTGCCATTGACTACCGGATCCCGACGACCATGGATCTGCCGCTCCGGATGGAGAGCGATACAGTCGAGAACGAGGACGGGCCGGGTCCCTACGGCGCAAAAGGCATGAGCGAAGGAGCGCTGCTGCCCGTGGCGCCGGCCGTGGCTGCGGCGGTCCGAGACGCCACCGGCGTGGTCATCCGCGACCTCCCGCTGACGCCCGAGCGCGTCTGGCGCGCGCTCCATCCCGAGCTCACCGGGGCGCCGGAAGTCCGCCAAGCCATCGAAGGCGCTCGATGAGGCGGACCTACGCCCTCGAGGAGCATCACTCCGAGACCCTCGAGGACGCGAAGGCGCTCGTCGGCGGGAAGGCGGCGAGTCTCGGTGTCATGGTGCGCGAGCTCGGCCTCCCGGTCCCACCTGGATTCGCGATCACCACGGCGACGTGCGGCGCCTTCCTGTCCGACGGCTGGCCCGCCGATCTCGACGAGGAGCTGCGCCAGCGAATGACGGAGATCGAAGCGAAGGCCGGGCGGCGCTTCGGCGACTCGGCCGACCCGCTCCTCGTCAGCGTCCGGTCCGGCGCCCCGACCTCGATGCCCGGCATGATGGACACGATCCTGAATCTGGGACTCAACGAGGCAACGACCTCCGGTCTTGCCCGCGTTGCCGGCAGCGACGCGTTCGCCCGCGCCTGCCACGCACGGTTGGGCGCGAGCTTTCGATCGATCGTCGGTGCGGAGGTTCCCGAGGATCCGTGGTGGCAGCTGCGCCTTGCGATCGAGGCCGTGTTCCGATCCTGGAATAGCGATCGGGCGGTGACCTACCGCCGCAGGGAGGGCATCCCGGACGACCTCGGAACCGGCGTGACCGTCCAG
>Ga0137376_10002136_pt1 | contig 11627 bp, 16 predicted proteins | sample SagtaG_23_FD_104814 | JGI IMG/M metagenome (GOLD analysis project Ga0137376, IMG submission 104814) | Vadose zone soil microbial communities from Sagehorn Ranch, Mendocino, California, USA - Sage2_L_20_16 metaG | ecosystem: Environmental > Terrestrial > Soil > Vadose zone | place: USA...
ACCAGCAGGCGGACGTCGCCGGTGCCGACGTTGATGGTGAAGTTCCCATCGGCGCCCGACTGCGCGACGCCCTTGCCGCCCATCTCGACGATGGTGGCGCCGAGGACGGGCGTCTCGCCTAACGCGCGCGTGACTTTGCCCGTCACCTGACGGGCCGTCGCTTGCGCGTGGACCGCCCTTGGGATCAGGCACAAAGCCAAAAGCGCTGGTACGAACGCTAACGTTCTGCGCATGCCTGGCCTGCCTTTCTTGGTTGGATGCTGCTGGTAAAACTGCCGCGCAAATATGGCGGCGGTTCAGAGACCCCACAACCGCTAGGGTTCTTCATTGCGACGCCCTCCGTCTCGGAGTACCACGCTTCGTCCAGATCAGAATCACGCCGCAACCGCTGCCCCGTCGCTGAAACTGCGGCGGGGCGCTAAACAGATTCGAGTAAACCTCGATGCCGAGGATCTCACTGGGGACGACGGGCACCGACTGGGTTTGGAGGGGCGGTAACGGGTAATAGACCGCGTCGATGAAATACATCGGCGGACAGTAGTTGCCGAGCTCGCGGTTGTTGATCTCGCCCTGGCCGCGTTGCAGCTCGACGAGCATCCCTGTGCCGTTGGGGCGGAGCTGGACGCCTGGGACCATGCGAAACAGCTCCTCGAATCGGAGCGCGCCGCTCTTCGCGATAGCCGTGGTGTCCAGGAAATGCCCCTGCGCCGTGTGGCTCCGGCGCATGAACCCGACGTGCGCGAGGTAGGGCTCGTACTGTCCCTCCACCGTTACCGGCTCGAGCACCGCCACCGAGTCCCCCACGAGGATGTCGACCTGCTTTCCGGCGCCCTGGCGGACCGTGGTCTGCGCGCGGCCCATCTGGTACCCGAGCGCACGGGCCTCGAGAATCCGCGAACCCACGGTTACACTGTCGAGCGAGAAGCGCCCGTACTGATCGGTCTGAGCCGTCGCGTCGGTGCCGACGACGGCGACCGTCGCTCCTGGCACGAGCGAGCCGTTGCTGTTCCGCACCACGCCTCGCACCGATCCGGTAATCGGACCGACCGCCAGCTCGATGTTCGCGCGCCCGAACGCACGCCCAGCCAGATCAACGACCAACATTCCTACGGATCCACCGTCGGCCTGACCACGAAGCACGAGTGCCACGTCGGTAGGCAGACCGCACAACAGCACATGGCCGGTCGCGTCGGACTTGGCTTCGACGGCGCGTTGGGCGCTACGAACCCCACTCGCACCGACGCCGATGTCGTACGTCGTCCAATGCGCGCTGATCGTCGCCGCGGCCATCGGTCTTCCGTCCGCGGCATTGTGGACCACCCCCACGACTGTTCCAGTCCGCCGCAACGGATCCTGCGGGCACAGCAGATGATGTGCTTGCGTGGGGCTCGGCGTCGCGAGCGCGACCATGTTGCTGTCGCCCGCGACGACGTCCACGACGACCGGCGGCATCGACAAGCCGGCCGAATCGAGCATGGGATGGTAGAAGGTCAGCACGTAGCGTCCGGGAGCCAGCGCGGTCAGCGCGAAGTGTCCCGCGGCATCGCTGCGCGCCATAAGATTGGTGCTTTCGATCCAGATCTCGGCGCCCTCGAGTGGCGCCGACGTGATCAGGCTGTCGAACACCACGCCGCGGAGGATCCCGGAGCCAGGTCCCTGCGCAACAGCAGGAGCGGCTATGCCGAGGCTAAGCCCGGCGTAGAGAAATAGGCGTGGGGGAGCGAGACGGCCCATCGTTCCGACAATCCTACCGCAGTGCACCAGGACCGGGAAGACGGAAATCCCACAGAATCGGGGGGTTGACCTAACTCAAACAATGCGTTTAGTTTCGCGGGCTTTGGAGCAGCCTTTTTGGATTCATTTGTGAGAGGGGTATTTGCCGACCATCAATCAGCTCGTCCGGCACGGCCGCCGCGACGTCGAGAAGAAAGAAAAGGCGCCGCATCTGCGTGGTAACCCGCAAAAGCGGGGGGTGTGCACGCGCGTCTACACGACCACGCCGAAAAAGCCGAACTCGGCACTGCGCAAAGTGGCGCGCGTACGGCTGACGAATGGGTTCGAAGTGACGGCATACATCCCCGGTGAAGGGCATAACCTGCAGGAGCACTCGATCGTGATGATCCGCGGCGGGCGCGTGAAGGACCTGCCCGGCGTGCGGTATCACATCATCCGCGGCACGCTGGACGCCGCGGGCGTGAACGAGCGCAAGCAGTCGCGGTCTAAGTATGGCGCGAAGCGTCCCAAGGAGGCCGGGAAGTGAGCCGCAGAAAATCCGCCGTTCGCCGCCCGGTACCCGCGGATCCGCGGTATGACAGTCAAACGGTCTCGAAGTTTCTGAACAACCTGATGGAGCGCGGCAAGAAGTCGTTGTCGGAGCGGATCTTCTATCAGGCGATGGACATGATCGAGCAGCGCACGGGGCAACCCGGCGTGAACGTGTTCAAGCAGGCGCTCTCGAACGTGAAGCCGGCGCTGGAGGTGAAGTCGCGGCGCGTCGGCGGCGCCACGTATCAGGTGCCGGTGGAAGTGCGGCCCGAGCGCCGCACCGCGCTGGCGATGCGCTGGCTGATTCTGTACAGCCGGATGCGCAAAGAGAAGACGATGGCCGAGCGCCTCGCCGCCGAGCTGATCCTGGCATCGAAGGGCGAGGGCGAGACGATAAAGAAGAAGGAAGACACGCACCGGATGGCGGAAGCCAACAGGGCGTTCGCGCATTACCGGTGGTAGGCTGAATGTACGGGCGCAGCATGCTGCGCCCCTACTGAACCTTAAACAGACAATCTCGGGACCCTGATCTAAGGGATCCTGCATCGAGGCCCCGAACGGGGGCCCGATGACAGCGGAGCGAGACCGGCCCACTCGTGGGCGTCCTGGTCGCCCCGCGTTTTTGCTGAATAAAGGAAAGCAATGCCTCGACAGACGCCGCTCGATAAGATTCGGAATATCGGCATCATGGCCCACATTGATGCCGGGAAAACGACTACGACCGAGCGAATCCTTTATTACACCGGCCGCACCTACAAACTGGGTGAGGTGCATGAAGGTACGGCCACGATGGACTGGATGGAGCAGGAGCAGGAGCGAGGGATCACGATCACGTCGGCCGCAACCACCGCTTTCTGGACCCGCCTGAATCAGCAGTATCGCATCAACATCATCGACACCCCGGGACACGTGGACTTCACCGTCGAAGTGGAGCGCTCGCTGCGGGTGCTGGACGGCGCCGTCACGGTGCTGGACGCCGTCGGTGGCGTGGAGCCGCAGACCGAGACGGTGTGGCGCCAGGCGGATCGCTATGGTGTGCCGCGGATCATCTTCGTCAACAAGATGGACCGCGTCGGCGCCGACTTCGACATGTGCCTCAAGATGGTCCGCGACCGCCTCGGCACGAAGGCGGTGCCGATCCAGCTGCCGCTCGGCTCCGGTGAGCTGTTCACCGGTCTCATCGATCTGGTGCGCGAAATCGAGATCGTCTACGACGATGAGACGATGGGGAAGAAGTACGTCGAGGGCCCGATCCCGGCGGCGTTGAAGGACAAGGTCGCCCAGATGCGACACGAAATGATCGAAGCGTGCGTCGAATCAGACGACGCGATTCTGCACAAGTATCTCGAAGACCACAAGCTGACCGAAGAAGAAATCCGTACCGTCATTCGCAAAGCCACGATCACCGGCCACGTCGTCCCCGTCATCTGCGGCGCCGCATTCAAAAACAAGGGCGTGCAGGCATTGCTGGACGCCGTCGTCGATTATCTGCCGTCCCCGGTGGACATTCCGCCGATCAAAGGGCATCTGCCGCACCACGATGCGACGCACGCCGAGCGCCCCGCGGCGGATGACGCGCCGTTCGCCGCGCTCGCGTTCAAGATCATGACCGATCCGTACGTGGGGAAACTGACGTTCTTCCGCGTGTACTCGGGTGTGCTCAGCGCCGGCTCCTACGTCTACAACAGCACCAAGGACCGCAGGGAGCGCATCGGGCGCCTGCTGCAGATGCACGCGAATAAGCGCGAAGAGATCGAGGACGTGCGCGCCGGCGATATCGCTGCAGCCATCGGCCTCAAGGACACGCGCACCGGCGACACGCTGTGCGATGAGGCGCACCCGATCATTCTCGAGGCGATGCGCTTCCCGAACCCCGTCATCTCGGTTGCGATCGAGCCGAAGACCAAAGCCGACCAGGACAAGCTCGGCATCGCGCTCGCGAAGCTCTCCGAGGAAGATCCGACGTTCCGCGTGCACTCCGATCCCGAAACCGCGCAGACGATCATCAGCGGCATGGGCGAGCTGCACCTCGAGATCATCGTCGAGCGCATGCGCCGCGAGTTCAAGGTCGACGCCAACGTCGGCCGGCCGCAGGTGGCCTACCGGGAAACGGTGCGTAAGCGCGTCGAGGACATCGAAGGCAAGTTCATCCGCCAGACAGGCGGGCGCGGGCAATACGGCCACGTGGTCATCAACCTCGAGCCCGGGCAGCCTGGGACGGGCTTCGTGTTCGAGGACAACATCGTCGGCGGCGCGATCCCGAAGGAGTACATCAGTCCGGTCGAGCAGGGTGTGAAAGAGGCGCTGGAGAACGGCGTGCTCGCGGGCTATCCGATGGTGGACGTGAAGGTGGAGCTGGTGGACGGCTCGTTCCACGACGTCGACTCGAGCGAAATGGCCTTCAAGATCGCCGGCTCGATGGCGGTGAAAGAAGCCGCACGCCAGGCGCATCCCATTCTGTTGGAGCCGATCATGGACGTCGAAGTCGTCACCCCCTCCGATTACATGGGCGACGTCATCGGCGATCTCTCGGCGCGGCGCGGCAAGATCGGCGGCATGACGCAGCGCGCCGACGCGCATATCGTCGCGGCGAGTGTCCCGCTTTCGGAAATGTTCGGCTATTCAACGACGCTGCGGTCAATGAGCCAAGGGCGTGCGATTTACAGCATGGAGTTCTCGCACTATCAGGAAGTCCCGAAGGCAAAGGCAGAAGAAATCGTTTCGAAAGTGAAAGGCTAGGAAATGGCAAAGGCCAAATTCGAGCGCACGAAGCCTCACGTAAACGTGGGGACCATTGGACACGTGGACCATGGCAAGACGACCTTGACGGCGGCGCTGACGAAGGTCTCGGCCGACAAGGGGTTGGGGACCTACGTGAGCTACGATCAGGTGGCGAAGGCGAGCGAGAGCCAGGGCCGGCGCGACGCGACGAAGATCTTGACGATCGCGACGAGCCACGTGGAGTACTCGACCCCCGAGCGCCACTATGCCCACGTCGACTGCCCAGGGCACGCGGACTATGTGAAGAACATGATCACGGGCGCGGCGCAGATGGACGGGGCGATTCTGGTGGTCAGTGCTGTGGATGGGCCGATGCCGCAGACGCGCGAGCACATTCTGCTCGCCCGGCAAGTCAACGTCCCCTACATCGTGGTGTTCTTGAACAAGTGTGACTTGGTGGATGACGCCGAGCTGCTCGATCTGGTCGAGCTCGAGGTGCGCGAGCTGCTCTCGAAGTATCAGTTCCCCGGCGATGACGTGCCGGTGATCCGGGGGGCCGCGCTCAAGGCCATTGAAGGGGACAAGCAGTGGACCGCCAAGATCGAGGAATTGCTCAGCGCGCTCGATAAGGCGATTCCGATTCCCAAGCGCGAGATCGATAAGCCGTTCCTGATGCCGGTCGAGGACGTGTTCTCGATCACGGGCCGTGGGACGGTCGCGACGGGCCGGGTGGATCGCGGCAAGGTGAAGTCGGGGGAGGAGCTCGAGATGGTGGGCTTCGGCACCGACAAGAAGACGGTCGTGACGGGCGTCGAGATGTTTCGCAAGCTGCTCGACGAAGCGCAGGCGGGCGACAATGTCGGGCTGCTGCTGCGCGGCGTGGAGAAAGACCAGATCGAGCGGGGGATGGTGTTGGCGAAGCCCGGCTCGATCAAGCCGCATACGCATTTTGAGGCTGAGGTTTACGTCCTCACGAAAGAGGAAGGTGGCCGCCACACCCCGTTCTTCAAGGGGTATCGGCCGCAGTTCTACTTCCGGACGACGGACGTGACGGGGAGTGTGGAGTTGCCGGCCGGGGTGGAGATGGTGATGCCGGGGGATAACACGAAGATGACGATCGAGCTGATCACGCCGATCGCGCTGGAAGAGCAGCTCCGTTTTGCCATCCGCGAGGGTGGGCGTACGGTGGGTGCCGGCGTGGTTACCAAAATCCTGAAGTAACGAGGAATCCATGGCGAGCAAGATCCGCATTCGGCTCAAGGCTTTCGATCATGCCCTGATCGATCAAGCTGCCGCGGACATCGTGCGGACAGCCGAAAAGACCGGTGCGAAGGTTTCCGGCCCGATTCCACTGCCAACCAAGCGGCAGCTCTGGACGGTGCTCCGCAGCCCGCACATCGACAAGAAGAGCCGCGAGCAGTTCGAGCTCAAGACACACAAGCGCCTGATCGACATTCTCGATTCGCGCTCGCAAACGGTCGATGCGCTGACGAAGCTGGACTTGCCGGCGGGCGTCGACGTGGAAATCAAAGTCGAGTAGAGCCATGAACGGACTGATTGGTCGCAAACTGGGAATGACACGCGTGTTCAACGCCGAGGGTGCGCACGTGCCGGTCACGGTGATCGAGGCGGGGCCGTGTCCCGTCATTGCGGTCGCCGCGGGCACGGCCGAGCTCGGCTTCGGCACCAAGAAAGCCAAGCGGACGCCCAAGGCGCTGGCCGGCCACGTGAAGAAGGCCGGTCTCGAAGTCGCACCGCGCGTGATCCGTCGCTTTGCGGTGACTGGCGAGGCACCGGCAGCCGGCACCGCGGTCACGGTCGCGATCTTCGCCGAGGGCGATCGCGTGAAGGTACGCGGCGTGTCGAAGGGTCGTGGCTTCCAGGGTGTCGTGCACCGTCATCACTTCAGCGGCGGTCCGGAGACGCACGGCAACACGCGCCACCGCAAGCCGGGGTCGATCGCGCCGGGCACCGATCCGTCGCGGATTATCAAAGGAAAGCGGATGCCCGGGCATATGGGCGCCCGCAACTTCACCGAGCTCGGCCTGCGCGTGGTCAAGGTGGATGCCGAGCGCAATCTCTTGTTCGTGCGCGGCTCGGTGCCGGGTCCGATGAACGGCCTGGTCACGGTCCGCAAGCAGGGAGGCCCGAGCCGTCATGATTGAGGCTCGTCACTATTCCGCGGCGGGCGCGAGCAAGAAGGCGGTCGCGCTGCCCGAAGCGCTGTTCGACGGGACGGTGAACCAGGACGTCCTGCATCGCGCCGTGATCACGTTCCTGTCCAACCAGCGGCAGGGCACGAGCAACACGTTGACCCGCAGCGAAGTCTCGGGCGGTAACCAGAAGCCGTGGCGGCAGAAGGGCACCGGCCGCGCCCGGCAGGGCTCGACGCGCGCGCCGCATTGGCGGCACGGCGGCATCGCGCACGGGCCGCACCCGCGCAGCTACCGGCTCGCGATTCCGAAGAAGATGCGGCAGCTCGCCAAGAAGTCGGCGCTCAACGCGCGCGCGCGTGAAGGCGCGCTCCTCATCGTGGACGCCCTCGAGTACGAGAAGCCGAAAACGAAGGACCTGGCGGCGCTGATCAAGAAGCTGGACGCGGCAGGCAAAAAGGTGCTGATGCTCACCGCTGGCGACTCGCACAACCTGTACCTGTCGGGCCGCAACATCCCCGGCGTGCACGTGATGCGCTTCGCTGACGCGACGGCGTACGAGATCCTCTGGGCGCAGACCGTGGTGGTGGAGATCGGCGCGCTGGATGAGGGCGCAGCCAAGAAGGAAGCGAAGGAGGCGAGCGATGCCTGAGCTGCACGACACGATCGTCCGCCCGGTGATCACGGAGAAGTCGTCAGCCGCGTACGGGGCGCGCAAGGAGTACGCGTTTCGCGTGCACTCGGACGCGACCAAGCCGCAGATCAAGGCGGCGATCGAAGCGCTGTTCAAAGTGTCGGTCACCGGTGTCCGCACCATGGTGATGCGGGCCAAGCGGCGCACGTACGGCCGCTACGCCGGCCGCCGGCCGTCCTGGAAAAAGGCGATCGTGACCCTCAAAGAGGGCGACGCGATCGAGGTGTTCGAGGGCTAAATGGGAATCCGACAGTTTCGGCCGATGACGCCGGCCACGCGCTTCCGCTCGGTCTCCGACTTCTCCGAAATCACCAAGACGGAGCCGGAGAAGACGCTGCTCGAGCCGCTGCGGCGGACGGGTGGGCGTAACAACAAGGGCCACATCACGAGCCGGTATATGAGCGGCGGGCACAAGCGGCAGTACCGGCGCATCGACTTCCGGCGCGACAAGTTCGGCATTCCGGCGAGGGTCGCGAGCATCGAGTACGACCCGAACCGGACGGCGCGCATCGCGCTGCTGCATTTCGCGGACGGGGAGAAGCGCTACATCCTCGCGCCCAAAGGGCTGAACGTCGGCGACACGGTGGTCTCGGGGCCCGGTTCGGACATTCGCACCGGCAACGCGATGCCGCTGTTCGAGATTCCGCTGGGCACGGCGGTACACAACATCGAGCTGAAGATCGCGCGCGGCGGCCAGCTGTGCCGCGGCGCGGGAACGAGCGCCCAGGTCGTGGCCAAAGAGGGCAATTACGTCACGCTGCGCCTCCGCTCGACGGAGATGCGGATGGTGCGGGGCGAGTGCCTCGCCACGATCGGCGAAGTCGGCAACGCCGAGCACGAGCTGCTGTCGATCGGCAAGGCCGGGAAGACGCGCTGGCTCGGCCGCAGCCCGCGTGTCCGCGGCGTGGCGATGAATCCGGTCGATCATCCGCTCGGCGGCGGCGAAGGCAAGAGCTCCGGCGGCCGGCCACCCACGAATCCGTGGGGCAAGGTCGAAGGCAAGAAGACACGTCATAAGAAGAAGCATTCGACGAAACTCATCGTGCGCGGCCGCAAGCGCGGAAGGGCGACGACGTAATGGGACGCAGCGTCAAGAAGGGTCCGTACGTCGAGGAGTCGCTGATGGTGAAGATTCGCGCCCTCAACGAGCGGAACGAGAAAAAGGTGTTCAAGACGTGGTCGCGGCGCAGCACGATCACGCCCGACTTCGTGGGCCACACGCTCGCGGTGCACAACGGGAACAAGTTCATCCCCGTCTACATCACCGAGAACATGGTGGGCCACAAACTCGGCGAGTTCGCGGCCACGCGGCTGTTCCGCGGCCACGGGGCCAAGGGCTCGGCGGCGGAGCGCGAGGCCGAGGCTGCCGCGGCTGAGGGTGGCGCGGCGCCTGATAAAGGAAAGGGCAAGGAGTAGGCGATGGAGGCTCGAGCGATCCAGCGTGGCGTGCGGCAGTCAGCGCGGAAAATGCGCCTCGTGGTCGATCTGATCCGCGGCCGCGCGGTGCCGGAGGCCGACGCGATCCTGCGCTTCTCCAAGAAGCGGGCCGCGCGCCAAATCCATAAGGTGCTCAAGTCGGCGGTCGCCAATGCGCAGCAGACGGCACAACGGCAGAACACGCCGTTCGACGCCGATACCCTGCGCGTCACCTACGCGGTCGTGAACGAAGGGCAGACTCTGAAGCGCTTCACGGCGGCGGCGATGGGTCGCGGCACGCCGATTTTGAAGCGCACGAGCCACGTGGAGATCCACGTGGCCGGCGCGGCAGCGGCTGCGCCGGCAGCCCCGGCTCCGGCCGCTCCCAAGGCGGACGCGAAAGAGAAGAAGCCCCGCGCGCGGAAGGCGCCGGCGACGAAGGCGAAGGCCAAGAAAAAGACGCCGGCCAAGAAAAAGAAAGCGAGCAGATAAGTGGGCCAGAAAACACATCCCTACGGGTTTCGGCTGGGGATCGTCAAACAGTGGCGCTCCCGCTATTTCGCGAAGCGCAACTTCCCCGAGCTGCTCAAGGAAGACGAGCTGATCCGGAAGTACCTGCGGACGCGTCTCAGCCACGCGGCGATCGCGGACGTGCATATCGAGCGCAAGCCGGGCAAGGTGACGGTCACCGTCCACACCGGCCGGCCGGGTGTCGTGATCGGCAAACGCGGCGCGGAAGTCGACAAACTCCGCGATGAGCTGGCGCAGCTCACCGGTAAGGAAGTCGGCATCAACGTCGAGGAGATCAAGCGGCCCGAGCTGGACGCGCAGCTGGTGGGTGACAGTGTGGCGCATCAGCTCACGCAGCGCATCTCGTTCCGCCGCGCCATGAAGCGCGCGGTGCAGAGCGCGATGCGGATGGGTGCGCAGGGGATCAAGATCAAGACGGCGGGCCGGCTGGGCGGCGCGGAAATCGCGCGCACCGAAGGCTACCACGAGGGCCGCGTGCCGCTGCACACGCTGCGCGCGGATATCGATTACGCGACTTCCACGGCTAAGACGACGTTCGGCACGATCGGCGTGAAGGTCTGGATCTTCAAGGGCGAGCGGACCGAGGATCTGCACGGCCGCACCTATTCGACGGGCGTCTAAGCCATGCTGGCACCGAAGCGGGTCAAGTTTCGCAAGCGGTTCAAGGGCCGCACCAACGGGATGGCGACGCGCGGCAATACCGTCGCGTTCGGCCATTACGGGCTGATGTCGCTCGAGCCCGGCTGGGTTTCCAACCGGCAGATCGAGGCCGCGCGCGTCGCGCTCACGCGTGAGATGAAGCGCGGCGGCAAGGTCTGGATCCGGCTGTTCCCCGACAAGCCGATTACCAAGAAGCCCGCCGAGACCCGGATGGGAAAGGGCAAGGGGAATCCGGAAGGGTGGGTGGCGGTTGTGAAGCCGGGCCGGATCATGTTCGAGCTCGAAGGGATCGAAGAGGCCGCGGCGCGCGCGGCGCTGGCGCTCGCGTCGGCGAAGCTGCCGGTCAAGTCGAAGTTCGTGAAGCGGGAGGAGCGGTAAGATGCCGGCGAAACGGGAAAACCGGGCGGAGGGGCTGCGGGAGCTCAAGACGGACGAGCTGACGCAGAAGCTGGCGGTGTTGACCGAGGAGAAGTTCCGCCTCGAATTCCGCCGGGCGACGGAGTCGCTCACGAATCCGCTACAGCTGCGCACGATCCGCCGGGATATCGCGCGCATCCAGACCATTTTGAAGGAAAGGGCGTCGGCATGACCGATCGCGGCCGCAGAAAGGTTCGGACGGGTACCGTCGTCAGCGACAAGATGCAGAAGACGGTCACGGTCTCGATGATCCGCCGCTTTGCCCACGGCTTTTACGGCAAGCAGATCACCCGCACCAAGACGGTGGCGGCGCACGACGAGCACGGCGCCAAGACGGGCGACACGGTGCGCATCGTGGAAACTCGGCCCTTGTCGAAACGGAAACGTTGGCGGGTGGTCGAGATAATCGAGAAGGCGAAATAGCCATGGTGCAGCAAGAATCGCAGGTCAAGATCGCGGATAACTCGGGCGCGCGCCGCGCGCTCGTCATCCGCGTGCTCGGCGGGTCCAAGCGCCGCTACGCCGGGCTCGGCGACGTCGTCGTCGTCACGATCAAGGACGCCATCCCCACCGGTCAGGTGAAAAAGGGCGAGGTGGCGAAGGCGGTGATCGTGCGCACGGCCAAGGAGACCAAGCGCAAGGACGGCTCCTACATCCGTTTCGATGAAAACGCGGCGGTGCTGATCAACGACGAAGGCGAGCCACGCGCCACGCGCATCTTCGGCCCGGTGGGCCGCGAGCTGCGCGAGAAAAAGTTCATGAAGATCGTG
>Ga0137376_10002140_pt1 | contig 11622 bp, 9 predicted proteins | sample SagtaG_23_FD_104814 | JGI IMG/M metagenome (GOLD analysis project Ga0137376, IMG submission 104814) | Vadose zone soil microbial communities from Sagehorn Ranch, Mendocino, California, USA - Sage2_L_20_16 metaG | ecosystem: Environmental > Terrestrial > Soil > Vadose zone | place: USA...
CTGGTCTTCTTGACCCCCTTGCTCTTGGCGGTCTTGGCAACTTTCTTCGGTTGCTTCACGAGCTTCTTGCCGCGCAGGGCACCCCTAATACTCCGCTCCACAATCTTGGGATCGGTGTCCTTTCGATAGTGGACGTTCACGCGGTCGTTGGAACCACTGGGTCTCGTGGCGCTCCGCACCCCCGGCAAACCCGCAGCATTGATGTGGTCACGAACGACTGCGGGATGTTCCCTTGTGTTGTCCGTCTCGACGATCAGCGTATTCGGCTCCCCGCTTCTCCGAAATTGCACTGCCCTGCCCCTCTCCTGGAAATATCGTCTTTGCCTGACGATAAGACAACCAACCACTCACATGTGGTTAGTTAAACAAAACTATACAACTTTTCTAAGAAGAGTGTATACTAAGAAACCAATCATCAAGGCTTATGACCCATCAAACTATCTCAGCCAAAGCGGTTAAACTAACTCTCAAACTATATGCGGGTCAACTTAAGCGTACGGCCCGTTTTTCTATCCCTGCTCTGTTGTTGCCTGGTATTGCCACCACACTTACGTTCTATGTGCCGCCGCTGGTGATTGCCAAAGTTATTAACAGTTATACTGCTCATAACGGTCATCTTCCATATCAGCAGCTTATGGGCTACGCTGCTTGGTTTGTGGGATTTTCGCTGTTGGGTGAATTGTGCTGGCGCGTTGCTATCCACTGTATCATTCGCACTCAAGTACGCTCCATTGAATCCTTATATAATTTTGCCCTGGAAAAATTACTACAAAAAGACATCGGCTTCTTTCAGAGCAACTTTGCCGGCGCGATTACTAAGCATGCTACCGCCTTCGCCAGAAACTTCGAGTATGTCACCAACAAACTTGCTCATGATATCATCCCGGTATTCATTAACTTGGCATTTATCTCGATCGTTTTATGGACATATTCGCCATGGCTGGTTCTGTGCCTGTGCAGCGTGATGATTACGGTGGCCTGTATTGCCGTAGTCGTTATTAAACGCCGGGCTCCATTAATAGTGGCTCTCAATGCAGTTGCCACCCGGCTTACGGGAGTGCTGGCAGATATTATTGGCAACGCCCATGCCGTCAAAGCTTTTGGGCGCGAAAAAGCAGAACGCCACAACTATAGCTTGCTGGCAGCCGATTATGCCAAAAAGGCCACCAAGGCTTGGAATTATTACAATTTGCGCTATGAGGCATCTTTGGGGCCGGTGCTTGTGTTAGTTAACGCCATTGGATTAGTGCTTGCGGTGCAACTGGCGGCAAGCGGCAATGCTGGCGCTGGCTTCGTGGTTATTGTTTTTAGCTATCTTAGCCGCTTTACTAGTGTGCTTTGGGATTTAAACCCGCTCTACCGCGAAATAGAGTCATTCGTTAGCGATGCCGCCGAATTCTCTGAGTATCTATTACAGCCGCCAACAATTGTCGACATAGACAATCCTAAACCCTTTAAAGTACAGCGCGGCGAGGTCGAATTCAAACATATTCATTTTGACTACCACGGCCAGGGCCAAACAACAAATGGCGATCCGCTTTTCCAGAATTTTAGTTTGCGTGTGGCTGCCGGCGAACGCATTGGCTTAGTTGGCCCCAGCGGCGGAGGCAAAACTACCATCTCTAAGCTGCTGTTACGCTTTATGGATATTAACGGCGGCAAGATTTTGATTGACGGCCAGAATATTGCGTTGGCGCGCCAAGCCGATGTAAGACAACATATTGCTTACGTACCACAAGAGCCGGTCATGTTTCATAGGTCACTTATGGACAACATTCGCTACGGGCGCCCAGATGCAAGCGGCCAAGAAGCGCACAAAGTGGCACAGTTAGCACACGCGGCTGAATTCATAGATAAGTTACCGCAGGGCTACCAAACACTGGTGGGTGAACGCGGCCTAAAGCTTTCCGGCGGCCAACGGCAGCGGATTGCCATTGCGCGCGCCATTATTAAAAACGCCCCAATATTAGTGCTCGACGAGGCAACCAGTGCGCTTGATTCCGAAAGCGAAAAGCTCATTCAGGCCGCTCTGGAAGAACTAATGCAGGGCAGAACGTGCATAGTCATTGCCCACCGCTTAAGCACCATTCATCATCTTGATAGGATTGTTGTGCTTGACGATGGCAGAATTATCGAAGAAGGCTCACATAAAGTCCTGCTGGCGAAAAACGGGCTCTATGCGCAACTATGGAAGCACCAATCGGGCGGGTTTATTGATGAATAATCTTGTGCCTCATCGCCCCCATGCTCGCCGCCATCGGGGCTGTTGCGGCGTTGGTTACGGAGTGTTCTATTGTGGTGGTGCGGGAGGAAGAGTAATCATCTCTAGATTTTTTATGCTTATTCTTAAGCTGAGAGTATTATGAGGATGGTGTTAATGGGTGGGCATTACGTTGGGCAGAATCAAATCTTTCGTCGTAAAACATAAAATTATTTCGGGTGTACTTGTGCTGTTGGCTCTCAGCGGCACGGCAAATGCGCTGCACCCATCTCAACAATCGGCTCAACCCCCAGCCTCGGATACAGGGGTTAAAGGCATCACCGCGCCAAAGACTGAAACCAAAGTCGTTACCGAAACACAGGTTATCCCCTATCAATCTACGACTGAAAATGACGTGGCGCTCGAATCCGGCAAAACCACCGTTGCGACCACCGGAGTAAACGGCGAAAAGACCCTCACCTATAACGTCACCTACACTGACGGCAAAGAAACAAGCCGCGACAAACCATCTGAAAAAGTCACGAAAGAGCCGATAAACCAAGTCACAAAAGTCGGCACTAAAGTCGCTGCGCCAAAACCCATTGCTAATTGTGACTCGAATTATTCTGGCGCTTGCGTGCCAATTGCGAGCGATGTAGACTGCGCAGGCGGTAGTGGCAATGGCCCAGCCTATGCACAAGGCCCGGTTACGGTAGTTGGCTCAGATATCTACGGCCTAGACCGCGATGGCAACGGAATAGGGTGTGAGTAGAGAGAAAGTGAATTACCTCGCTCCAATGCTAAAGTAATATCTCTTTTTCTATGATTCTCTTGCTAAAACCCATTTGCTCGAGTTTTTTTGCACAATTTCATAGTCACACCAGGAGAAATTTTATTGTGGCGTGGATATACAATTTGCACGCCTGTCTCGAGATGCGTCGCTATCGTATGCAAGCCCCCTTCTTGAATCTCAAAGCCATTCTTCTTTAGAAATCTCTTAAATTTAGCCTGACTTGAATTCTTGTAGTAAGGCATACTATTTAGGACGGTCTCTAGCCCTTAACTAAAGTCAGTGATTCCTTTGTATTTTTTGCATCACTAGGCATTAGAATGCGCCTAAAGTAAGGCCTATATATTTCCGGCACATGACGATAGGTCAAGACTAAGTCGTTAATCATCGTGATTAGCTCGTCCTGATTTTTTGCTTCCGTAATCAAAAAATCATCATCTAACTTTTTGCCGTCTATCATCTTGACGGTTGCAATCAGTTTATGATCTTTTGTCAGCTCAATATGCATATTCACAGTATTAGGAACCACTGTCCTGTAAGCTTCTAGCTCATCAGGATCGATTTTATAACCTAGTAATTTCGCTCTTAGTTTATGTACATTCCACATACTATTTCCTCTTGTGTAAACTTTATTTTACAATAATTTTATCTTTGCGTAAACATCTGTCATATCTCTAGCAACATTATATCATCCCAAGATGTCAATAAAGCACCCTAAACCTCTCTGGAGGAAATAAAATATCAGGAGCTTAGCTTCAGTTCCGGATAAATCCCCTTCGTAACCTCATCCACCTCCCGGCGGAGTTGCGGGAAGGGGACGCCTTCGCGGGCGCTCACATTTTCAAAGACCCAGAAGATGCGCTCGCTGTAGCCCCAGCCGCAGGCGGGGGGCATGCCGTATTCGAGCATTTCTACGTAGTCTATGTCCAGCATCATTGCCTCGGCGTCGCCGGCGTCGCGCATGTTCTGCTGCTGTACAAAGCGCTCTAGCTGGTCGAGGGGGTTGTTAAGCTCACTAAAGCCATTGCCAAGCTCGCTGCCGGCTATAACGGCCTGAAAACGCTGCACGGTTTGCGGCCGGTCGGGATTGGTTTTGGCCAGCGGGCTAATAAACAGCGGCGTGTTGACCAGCCAAACTGGACCGGCTATGTCTTTGCGAATATGTTTCCACAGCTTGTCTATGCCGCGGGCAATGTTTTCGGTCTTCTCTACCTCGAGTTTGTTGTCCTGAAGCGCCTTTTTAACTTCATTAATAGTCGTATTAAGGGGATCAATACCGTAACGATTCTTAATAACTTCTACATAGTCTAACTCCTCCCAGTCTTTGGCGAGGTCGACCTCGAATGTACCGAGCTTGAATTGCAGGGTGCCAAAGGTATTTTGCAACACCCAGCGGTACATGTCAGTCATAAATTTCACACCCACCCGCCAGTCGGCGTAGGCCCAGTACCATTCCATGGCGACGTGCTCGGGTAGATGTTCGTCGCTGTAGTTTTCGTTGCGAAAGCGCGGGCCTATGTCATAGACCTTTTCGTAGCCAGCACCCAGCAGGCGCTTCAATGGCAGCTCGTGGCTTATGCGCAGGTAAAAGTCTTGGTCCAGCGCGTCCATGTGTGTCACAAACGGCGTGGCATCAGCACCGCCGGTGGTGTGCTCCAACACTGGCACGTTAACCTCTAAAAAGCCGTGTTGGTTCAGATAATCGCGTGTGGCTTGCCAGAACTTGCTGCGGCGGATAAAACGCTGATACACGTCTGGATTAACGTTCATGTCTATGTAGCGGCGGCGCAGGCGTTCTTCTTTGTTGGTAAAGCCGTCGTGCGTGGTGGGCATGGGTCGGAGCGATTTAGCCAGCAGGCGCAGCTTGGTCACATCCAGCGATATTTCGCCAGTTTTGGTCTTTATAACCTGGCCGGTGGCTTGTATGAAGTCGCCGCTGTCAAGTAATGGCAGTTGGTCAAAGCCAAGCTGGCTCTCGCCCGCGCTTAAGCCCTCCACGTGGTCACCACCCAAAAACAGCTGCAACTGGCCACTGGCGTCTTTAACCACCACAAAAGCGATCTTGCCAAACTTGCGGATGTTTACAATCCGCCCCACCACCGTGACAGTCTGGTGCTCAAGCGTATCAAAATCGGTAGTGACTTGCGCGGCGGTGTGGGTGCGCTGTGATTTAGCTGGATACGGATTAACGCCCAGTTTTTTTAAATCATCTAGCTTGCGTAGTCGCTCGTCGCGAAGTTCTTTCAGGGTTGCCATATTGCCTATATCTTACCACAGCCTACCACCGCACCATCAGAGCCAGGCAAAGTAGGATAGCTTTGCGTACTGCCTGCCGCTTATCGCGGTATGCAGTACGCAATAAGCAGCAGGCAAAGCCCTTCTTCGCCGACGCTGCATCCGAGTGGGTAGCTGTGAACTTTGAAAACCCTCGCAAAAACAAAAGCGCCCGCTTGCGCAAGACGCCCCTGTTTTAGTGTAAGCAAACTTACTGAATAGCGACCACTTGGTAAGCTACTTCCCCACCAGGCGTTTTAATAACAGCTTGGTCGCCTTCTTTTTTGCCTAGCAATGCTTGGCCAATTGGCGATTCGTCGGAAATTTTGCCTTCCAATGGGTCGGCCTCGACTGATCCAACAATGGTGTAGGTCATCTGTTTGCCCTTGTCAGAATGCAATACAACGGTTACGCCGACCGCTACTTTGGACTTTTTGGCGTTAGCAATAACGCTAGCGTTTTGCAAAATGTCTTCAATTTCGGCAATGCGGCTTTCTACGCGGCTTTGTTCGCTGCGAGCCTCGTCATATTCGGCATTTTCAGCCAAATCGCCAAAATCGCGCGCATCAGCAATTTTTTGCGCAATGGTTACACGCTGCGATTTGAGTTGCTCAAGTTCTGTCTCGAGCTCCGTTTTACCCGCCATGGTGAGCTGATACACTTTTTTCATAGTGTTGCCCCTTCCTTATGCACTTAAGATTTTTACAATAACTGACGCGCCCGAACAAGGGATGGCAGTATAGGTCACTGGCCGATAAACTGCTCGAGTCCTTGACTGTTCGTAAGATACAGTATATCAATCTAGACTGATTTGGCAAGCAGAATTTCTTGCTTTAACTGTTCGCTGCTTTTGTTAGTACGACTGGCCAAATATCCAACGGCCGCGCACGGTCTTGCCAGTGTAAAAGTCAACTCCTTCTTCGTCGCCGATGCGACAGCGGCTAGTGGCCTTGGTTGCTTCTTTGATTTTGGCTTCAGCCTCGGGGTTGTCTTCCCAGAATACTTCTACAAAGCCTTTTTCGGAAGCCCGCATGGCAGATTTGAACTCGTCGTATTTACTAACCTTTTTGGTATGAGCCTGCACAAACTGCTTTGAGGCTTCAAGCATTTCCTTTTGAATGGTGTCGAGGCGATCAGCCACTTCTTGCACAAACTGGTCACGACCGAGCGTTTCCTTACGGCCGTCCCAACGGCGAACAACAGTCAGCTGGTTGTTTTCTACCTCGCGCTTGCCAATTTCCACGCGCAGTGGCACGCCCTTGACCTCCCACTTGTTGAGCTTGAAACCAAAGCGCTCATCGTCGCGGTCATCAACCGTCACACGCAGCCCATTGGCTTGCAGATCCTTGGCCAGCTGATGAGCATACTGGTTAAGGTCTTCGGCGATTAAAACAGGTACAATTACAATTTGCACCGGCGCCAAACGCGGAGGCAGTCGCAAACCGTTATCATCCCCGTGGGCCAAAATAAGTCCACCAATTGAACGCGTAGACAAACCCCAACTTGTTTGCCATACAAACGACTCGCCGCCATCTTTGTCTTGGAACGATACGTTGAATACTTTGGCAAAATTCTGGCCCAGGTCGTGCGAGGTAGAGCTCTGCAACGCCTTACCACTTGGCATAAGGTGCTCGATAGTTAGCGTGGTATCAGCCCCAGCAAACCGCTCGCTAAGAGACTTGTAGCCAACGTAGCCGTATAGCGCATAGTAGTCCTCATATACGGCTTTATACGTGTCCATGGCCCATTTTTGCAGTTCGATTGCCTCTTGGTGGGTAGCATGGGCCGTGTGGCCTTCTTGCCACAAAAACTCACTGGTGCGCAAAAATGGCATGGTTCGCTTTTCCCACCGTAGCACATTGCACCACTGGTTGAACAAAATCGGCAAATCACGCCAGGACTGCACCCAACGGCTAAACGAATCGTATATGATCGTTTCGCTGGTTGGGCGTATCACCAAAGATTCTTCCAGCTTTTCGCCGCCACCGTGAGTCACAACGGCTAGCTCGGGCGCAAAACCCTCCACGTGGCTCTTTTCTTTCTCTAAAAACGACATGGGAATGAGCAGGGGGAAATAACCGTTCTGCACACCATGTTGTTTAAAGCGGTCGTCGAGCGCTTTTTGTGCCAGCTCCCATATGGCGTAACCATATGGTTTGATAATCATCGAGCCCTTGCTTGGCCCATATTCTGCTAAGTCAGCAAGCTGAATTAACGTTGTATACCAATCGGATAAACTATCAGTTTTTTTAGGAAGCAGTTTTTTTTCGGTTGCCACGTGCTGTTTACTCCTGAAGATTAAGGTTTAGGGATTAAAAAGATATAAAACTACGGCCGCCAAGCCGGGATAGGCCAAAGAGTATAGGACCTCTCCACATAAGTGCAGCTTGGACGCAAAAACGAGCACCGTAAAGGAGCGGTAGTATACCTGCCGCGAGTGCGGAGCGCAGTTTTTGTGCCAAGATGTGCCATGTGGTGAGGTCCTATTTCGCCCCTATTATAAACAGAACCACAAAAGCCACCAAATTTTTAATAGCGTGCAGCCCAATGGCCGGCCACAAACTGTTGGTTTTTTCGCGCAAACCGCACAGGAATAGGCTCAGCACAAACACGTCGATTCCCACATTCAGCTGGCCGTGGGCAATGGCAAATAATAAGCTAACCCCGACTGCGCCGCCCCAAAAGCCAAACACCCGGCGAAAAGCCGTGAATAAAAAGCCTCGGAATAACATTTCCTCGACAAAAGGCGCCAAACAAACCAGTGCTACGAATATCAGCACTAACGCTGGGCCCTGGGGGTTGGCATAGCCAATATCTTGGGTTTGGTCTAAATTAACCGAAAATAAGCTGTCGGCCAGGCCAGAGATAATCGCCGAAACCACCAAATAGGCCGGAAAAGCCGCCACTGACCACAGCAACTGATTAGGTACCAGTTGCTTCAAACCAATACTCGCCCAACCAACCCGGTACACGTGGCGCATAATCAACCATATCAAGCCGATACTGCTGGCTTCGACCAGACCTTGCAGCAAAAATTGCTTGGTATTGATGTCGGTCGGCACCGTGGTAATAAACGGAATAAACGGGCCGGCCGCAAATTGCGGCGCTAAAAAGGCAAATGCCGCCCACAACGTGCCACCCACTACACCCCACTGCTTGGCGGGGTGGGGAGCGTGCTGCGGCGCGCTGTGTTCCATATTATTTGCCCGTTAGTCTTCCCACGTCTACGAACGTAATCACCAGCACCAGGACCATCAGGACCAAAAAGCCGGCTGTTTGTATTGCTTCCTCGCGCTCCTTGGTTAGGGGCTTACGCAACGCCCGGAACAGCAGCGTCACAAACAAGCGGCCGCCGTCCAGCGCTGGTATTGGCAGCACGTTCATAACCGCCAGTGTCAGTGAGATGATGCCAATTAGGAACAACACCGGCGCAAAGCCAATCTCACTACTACTTTTTAGAATGCTAAATATACCAACCGGGCCAGCCACATTTTGGCCGGCCTCTTTGTAACGTTGCTGCGCTAAGTCGCCAATGATCGTGCCCAGGCCTTTGAACGTCTCGTAGGTGAACTGAACGGTTAAACCAGCTCCAACTATTGGCGCCGACCAGGTAGAACGGCGGCTGTTTTGCTCACCAGGAGCAATGCCCGCATAGCCCTGGTCGCTGCGCTGATGGTTGAGCGCTATCTGCACATTACGCTGTTGCTTGTCGTGCTGGATTGTTACGGTGACGGTTTGGCCAGCATGAGCCTGCGTAAAGTCTGTCAGCTGCTTGGCACTGGTGACGGTTTGGCCGTTGAGGGCGGTTATTTTATCGCCCGATTGTATACCAGCGCGTTCAGCTGGCGAATTTTTGACTACCTGGCCAGCAAAAAGCTGTTGATTGGTGGTCTGGGTGTCGCCTGGCACGATAAACTGATCTTTCAGGACTTGCGGCATGCCAACCAAAGCTAAAATAGTAAAAATAACAACGGCTGTCAGCCAATTCACAACTACGCCAGCCAGCAGAATCTTAGTCTTAACCCACAAGCTGGCGCCGCCGTACGTACCCGGCCCGTCAGCCGCGTCGTGCTCACCTTTTAGCCGCACAAAACCGCCCAGCGGCAGCCAGTTTAGGGTGAATAGTGTGCCATTTCTTAACTTGCGAGCCCAGGCCCGAGGCGGAAACCCAATACCAAACTCCTCTACCTCTACCCGATTGCGGCGCGCCACAATGGCGTGGCCCAGCTCGTGCAGCACCACCAAGCCAATGAATAAAATAATACCAATAATGAAATAAAAAATGCTCAAGTTTAGTTGCCTCCAAAACGGCGCTGTCGCCGCGAATACTCTTTAATAATAGCTTCCACGTCCGTTTTTGTCATGATCGGCCAGTATTTGTCCAGAAACATGAACTCGCTGTAGGCCACGCGCCAAAGCATAAAATTACTGATACGCTTTTCGCCCGATGTGCGTACCACCATGTCTACGGGTGGTATGTCGGGCGCGTATAGGCGCTCGGCAATAGCTTGCTCGGTGATTTCGGCTGGGCTCAAACCGTCTTCAAGGCATTTGCGCGCGGCATCAGCAATTTCGCGGTGGCCACCGTAGTTAAAACACACCAGCGCTGTGCCACCGGTTAGGTGCTTGGTTTGCTGCTCGGCGTTCTCCATGGCCGCGATAACCTTGTCGCTTAAACCTTCTTTTATGCCTAAAAATCGTACCCGAATATTGTGTTCAATAAGCTCTTTAATGTCGGTTGTGGCAACGCGAATGGTCAGCTTCATAAGGTTAGATACTTCGCCCGCATCGCGCTTCCAATTTTCGGTCGAAAAAGCATACAAAGAGACATACTTGACCCCCCGTCCAAGCGTATAAATGACAATGTCCTTCAGGGCAGTATAACCAGCTAAATGACCTTCATAGGCGGGAAGGCCATGTTCCTTCGCCCAACGACGATTACCATCAATTATGAATCCCAGATGCTCGGGCAGCGTCTCGGCCAGCAGGTTTTGCTCATGCATGTGAGCTGATTATAGGCTACTTTGGGCTAAAACTAAACTGGGGGCGCGGCAAGCCTCGGGTATATTTTCGCTGAAGGCCGTTTTGTGCCTGAAGGAAAACATACCCAAGGCTTGCCCTCACTCCACTTCGTGATAATCACAGCCGATACGCGGATGACAGACCATGATGGCTTCCTCTGGCACGTTGTAGGTGCCCACTTTTTCCCAACTGCACATTACAAACGGCTGCCAGTCTTTGGCGCTGCGCCAACTAAGCGGCAAGCGCCAGCGACCATTCAAACGCATCTGTGTGGCACGAGCAACCTGCGCTAGCAGCCACAGTTTAAGCCGACCCCGCAGCGTGACAGCTCGGAAATTGCCAAAATCGCGCACGGCCAGGTTGTGCTCTTGAGCCATATCGGCCACAGCCTGGGCCACCGGCGCCAAAGCGTGCATATGCATGTGGGAGTCAATGCCACTCACATGCAACCCCAATTTTTTTAGCTCGGCAGCTTGAGCATCGAGCTCACGGCGCACATCTGCCACCCTAAGCCTACCGAGCAGCGCGCTTTTAACCAGATGCGGCATGGCATAAAAATTGCCTTCAGCATCAGCAATTGCCGTACGGTGACTGCGGCTACTCACCGCCTTGCCCTCAACCAAATTGGCATGCAAAAACAGTTTGGGGCGCTGACTGGCGGGAAGTGAGCGCAAAAAATCAGCCACCCGTTCGGTAGCCGGCATGCCCGCCATAACCGACACGCTCTCCACCCGCTGGGCCTGAATAAGCGAAATAAGCGCGCTGGCCGACACATCGTCGTGGCCGCCGTCGTCAACGTGCACTTTTACCCGCAGCTTTTTGTAGCGCAGCACGCGGCCCAGCTTGAACAACTCTTTCAGTACGCGGAACGCTCGGCGGATAATATTTACGCGCGCTGGCCGCTCCTCTTCCAGCACCACCGGCACTTCCTGAATGTTCAGGCCGGCTTTGCAGGCGCGCAGCACCAGTTCACTCTCGATAATCTCACTACTGCGGCACTGGTGCATCAGCGGTTGCACAGTCCGGACGCGGAAAGCCTGAATACCATTAATTGTTTGGCCCTGATAGCCGAACAATAGGTGCAGTGCCGCAATGAGCACTTGCGACAAAAGCCGGCGATACAATGGCCGTTCATCGCGCGATTGGCTTAAGCCCTTCGAGCCCAACACAATATCAACATTGGTGGTACTCAGCGTTTCCACACTCTGGCGCACAAAATGCCGGTCTAGCCAATCGGCGCTGAGCAGCAAAATATAATCACCTTTGGCCTGCAACACACCTGTCCGCACGGCCGTGCCAATCGACGCGGTCGGCACATGCAGCGCCCGGAAAACGC
>Ga0137376_10002142_pt1 | contig 11613 bp, 10 predicted proteins | sample SagtaG_23_FD_104814 | JGI IMG/M metagenome (GOLD analysis project Ga0137376, IMG submission 104814) | Vadose zone soil microbial communities from Sagehorn Ranch, Mendocino, California, USA - Sage2_L_20_16 metaG | ecosystem: Environmental > Terrestrial > Soil > Vadose zone | place: USA...
AAAATCCTTACCGGAGTAAGGGAGGATTTTTATGCGCAGGACGAGATTAAAGAGTGGTTGAAAGGGAATGCAATCCGAAAGTTTACCCGTTCTTGACTCTCCATTCCTTGAACAGGTAGACGAGGTCCTCAGAGAAGAGAGGGCATTCCTTTTAGAAATAGGCAGCTTGTAGCTTTCTCGAACCGACAGTCCACGCGACAAAGGCTATCACTAGACTAGGAAGTCTCGAGGCAGTCAGGTATAGTTAACCCGAGAACCAATAGGTCTTACCGAGACAGTTTCGAATCCAAAACGAAAGCCTGTGATCTTCAAACTAGAAAGTTGCTATTCCCGCGTCCCAAGGCCCCGCCTTCTGCCAGCCATGCCAGAAACCCATCCAAACACTAGATCCGATACCGATCAGACCCCGACTTCATCGGCAGAGTCTTAGAGTGCGAGAACTGTGGACAACGAGTACTCGAACCAGTGGGTCCAGGAACGTGCTGCCAAGACTGTTGACAAAAATCCAAGACATGTGGCTACTGGACATTCGCGAACGTCCCATCAGAGGCCGACAAGACGACAAACGAAACGACCGAGCCAGAAAATCTTCTCAGCGACCGAGTGTCACACATAGGCCCCCAGACCCTTAGATCATTCCATCAATCAGGATTTTGGCTTCGCGATTTGCTGAAGCTTTGCGACCGGTATTGTGTACTTGTTGTCACGTTTTGAGTACGAGGCCTTATCCTTGACAGGCTTGAAGGGTCCGTAGTACAGTTCCTTCCATTCTGCACTACTCTCAATCTTCAACACCAAAAGAAGATCAGCTTCGCCGCGAAAACCGATAGAGGATGATGAATGATTCGCTTTGATCTGGACCTTCGAGCCGTCATTCGTGACGGCGTCATAGCCGTCCGCGCCAGCGGGGCCTTTCCTGAGATTGTAATTTGAGAGAGCAACGAATTCTCCATAATCTCCGAGAAGATTTCCCATTCCTGCCCATCTCTGCCCCGGGGCAAGGTCTCGAAGAGCATTCTGCGCCGAAAATATGGTCGCGACAATATGTTTGACTGCTTCTTGCTCTCGTCGAGTGCTGGCTTGGATATCGCTCAAGGCTCTTAGAACCTCATGTAATTGGATCTGGCTATTAGCCAATCTGAGACTTTCGATTGGAGGAAAGTGGTATAACTTGATGGTGCAGCCTGCCTTTTCAGTCGCCTTGAAATCAGGGACCGTTATCTTGGGTTTAAGAGGTTTGGATGCTTCGGACAAGTGTCGCGTATGGTAGAAACCCAAACCGCCTTTGCCGAGTCTGATCGGCCTGAACCCCGTGAAAATAGGCTGAATGAGCTCTCGGGCAAAGAATGGATAAAATTCACGAAGTCCTGGTTTGTACACCGACCCGAGCCGCGGGGCGATCAGAAGATCCGTCACCCCGCGTCTTTTCCAGAGTCACTAATTCGAGAATTCGTTCTCTTTTTCACCAAGAAAGCGCAGATCGTTGTCGATCCATTCCTCGGCACGGGAAGCACCCTGGTTGCAGCACTAGAGGCTGACCGAGCGGGAGTAGGGTTTGAGATTGTCGACAAGTACGCCGACATTTCTAGAAAACGTGTTGAAGAAGTCCTGAACGTCAAGAGAGGACGCGTGCTTCTTACTGGGGAGAAGACCCCTTGGGCCGAAGTCGTTCACGGAAACTCGAAACATCTCGCAAATATTTGGAGGGATAGAGGATTTCCTCCAGCGGACTACTGCATAACATCTCCCCCATACTGGAACCAACTCAAGAGAAATCACATTCGCCAGAAGGATCGTGTCGAGAAGGGTCTTGACACGGTCTACAGTATCGATCCCGAAGACATAGGAAATATCGACGATTATCACGAATTCCTACATGACATGAAGACAATTTTTGACGAGGTCTACAAAGTAGTGAAACCCAACGGATACTTGACAGTCATCACCAACAACGTATTTTTCGCGGGAAGAATGTACCCGCTGGCCTTTGACACTGTCTCAACGCTTTCGCAAGAGCCCTTCGCATGGGTTCCAAAGGACGAGAAAGTATGGTTGCAAGATGACAAAGCGCTACTGCCTCTAGGTGTGAACAATGCGTGGGTAGGAAATCGGCACCACCAGTATTGCCTCATCTTCCGAAAAGAGGAAGAATAGTCTGGAAGAGGGGGATGTTGTCGATGCAACTGACCAATGGCTTAGGCAGCTTCCCAATGTCACCAATATTCAGCGCAATCAGATCATCATTACGGGCGGGTTGGAAGCCGATCTTGTTGGATATGATTCGTCAGGCGAAATTGTCTACGTTGTTGAGTGCAAAGGATCAGTAGGTCTAAACGGAATTACTCAAGGCATTGGCCAAGCCTACCAATATCTCCATCAAAGGCTCCTAAACCAACGAGGAAAGAGCGCGTCAGTTCTCTTAGTGTGTCCCAAAGATACGGAAAATACTTTCACGGAGCTACACGTTCCCGACGAAATCAAAGTCTTCTTCGCAACACCGGATGGCAATCTGTACGAACGGGTCCGAAGGAAGCAAGGGACCCCTACGATTGAGCTACAGCTTCCTAACACGTTTTACATCCGAGATTGTGAAATCGACCATTTCAAAGACCTCGTGACGATCATCGAGGAGTTAGGAAGAAAGACCAAGGGTCCAGTTACGCAGTCGGCGATCACAAGTCGGGTCCGAAAGAGACGACCAAAGATTGCAGCCGCAGGCTACAATCATCTCATAACCCTAAGATCGTTGGGAGCACTTGACGCGCGAAATCGGCTTACCCCAAAAGGGTATCATCTTTTTGGACTCATTGAGACGAGAAACGAATCATTCAGACGGGAATTCTGCGATTATTTGTACTGCTTCTTGATCAATGTCATGAACGCTCTTGTGCTCATAGCAAACGACAAGAACAATACTCTGAAGGCTATCGATTGCACCTACAAAGAAATCGCAGACAAAATCTGCGAAACTTGGGGCCAGACAGTTCGATTCATGTATGATGCGCGAACTATCAGTACAGCGATGCGAATACTTCACGAGTTAGGGGCAGTAGAGTACACTGACCACTCGATCACCCTCAAGAAGCTGGTTCACGCCACCTACCTGCCTTGGGGAGGGCCGTAGGCGTTTGACCGTGAACAAGCCGACGAGCGCATTATCTGGATAAGGATGGTAGAGTGTGAAAGATCTAGATTTCCAAGTCATCAAAGATGAGAACAAGTTCCTCGACAATTATGACCTATCTGACCGTGCAGCGGCGATTGGTGACGCCCTATTGCGCAAGAACGGTCTTGAGCCGATACCATATGGAGAAGATAGAAGACATGAGCACGTGTGGGAAGCTGGCAAAGACAAGCCGGACCGGAAGATACTGAAGGGCGGTCGCGAGATCGCGCTACTTGATTGGAAAGGCAAGAGCAAAGATTACTGGATGGTAAATGAGAGAGCCTACAATGGGTATTTGGAGTGGAGTGAAAAACTTAGGTTGCCGGTCTATGTTGCAATCTGGTCTTTTGAGACCAAGACTGGTAAATTCATCAAGCTTCCTGCTGGAAAGATTTCGAAAGGGACCGAATGGGACCGAAATGCCGTCGTTATCTTCGACGCGAAAGAGATGAAGCCCTGGAGTGAATTGCCAGGCGTACTCAACGCGCTTTGAAGTGATCTAGAATTTGCTGGTACAGCTCGTCTCTCTTCTTCTCGGAGTAGCTCTCGTAGTAAAGTTCTAGGATTCTGTAACCTCTCTTCCGTAAGAGTGATCGCAGCTCTTCGTCCTTCGCCATCTGAGTAGTTCCAAGATGGACGCGGCCGTCGACGAACACGATTATCGGTCTAGGCTCGAATGGGAAGTAGAAGTCGGCGGTGGTTACTGGAATTTCGACTTGTGTCTGGTAGTGTATTCCGTCGTCTTGGAGTCTGAACGCCAGTTCCTGTTCCATTCGTGAAGGGTTGGCCCTTAGTCGCTCGCGCCAGTCGCTCCGCTGACCCGACATCTTTGGCATTGAGCCATCGTTGAGTTATTGCTCAGACACGAGAACGAAACTGCCGGAGGTTTGCGGGGGGATTATCGGGTTAGAATCGGAGGGGTTTCTTGGTAGCCAGTGAATACAGTACATTTCCGTTTAAATCGTCGCCATTGAGTTTAAACGATATAGGTGGGGTGTATGTCCCCGACCGGTTCTATTATTGAAGCCTCTTGACTTTGGCACTCTCAGAAATCCATCAGCGTTTACTCACAGGCTTTTCCGCTTCCCAGGACGCTTCCATCCCCCACTTGTCACCTACCTTCTAGGTCTTCACCCAGACTCAAAGGTAATCGGGGATCCGATGGTCGGCTGCGGTACGGTTGCTGTCGAAACCCTGGCTGCCGGCAAATCGGGCCTCTTCTCAGATGTAGATCCTCTCGCGTGTCTCTTGACTCGAGCGAAGGCGAGCCCTGTTGATCCTGAGTCGTTGAAGTCTACGGTTGAGGAAATTATTCGAAAATGGAAACCGAATGCAAGACCTGGAGTTTCTCGCTCCCAAGCTAAACGCGAGGTTGAGGACTTGGAAGAGTCAACCAAGTTTCGGGCTCCCCCTAGGGTCTTCCACTGGTTTTCTCCTTACGTGGTCGTGAACCTATCTCGAATCTTGCGTGGAATCGACGACGCTCAGGAATCTCGGAGGAAGAGAGAAGCCCTACTGGCAATATTTGCTTCCGTTATCCGAAGGGTTTCGAGAGCGGACCCTAACACGGCGAGTGGGCTAGAAGTGACCAGGGTCAGGAAGGAAGAGCTCGCCGCAGGTCTCAAATTTGATGTTACATCTGAGCTAAGAAAAAGAATGGAAATAGTGGTAAAGGGGTATGGAGATCTCATTCGACTTTCAAAGAAAGCTAGACTCGTCGTGGCACAAGCTGATGCAAGGGAGTGGAGCAAGACCTGCAAGATGAATCGCTTGACTCCCGACCTCGTCATCACCTCTCCTTGTTATCTCTCAGCAATTGAATACTGGAGACGGCACCGACTAGAATACTGTTGGCTGGGACTGGTCGATCCGCAGGATCTCGCGAAGGTTCGTCGCAAATTCCTTGGCATGGGTGAAGAGGAGCCCGATACAACCAATCTATCGCCATATCTCGCTCGACTTTACAAGAGATTCGTTAGGTCGGGTTTCCAGAAGGAGGCAACGAACTTCGCCAGATACTTCAACGACTCTTCTTTATGGCTCGAGGAAGTTTCCGAGGTGATTGCCCGGACCGAGGGAACCGCCTACGTTATCGTCGGGGCTAACTGCACTAGGGGGAACGTGATTGACACTCCTCGCGGGCTCCATGAGATGGCAGCCAGAACAGGTCTCAAGAGCGGGGTTCTGCTTAGGTATCTAATAACAAACTATCATATGCAATATCCGACCAAAGGGAACACCCGTATCAGAGAAGAAACGGTTCTGAAGCTTGTCCCAAACTGAAAGTGGGCAGTAGTAAAGAAGCAAGGAGAAGCATTCTGCTCGAAAGAGCGCACCGAGAAAATCTCTATCTTCGACGTTTTCGTCGAGTCGCTTGTTCTTGGTCTTGCCGTTTTTGTTTTCTGCGCTCGGCCTCCACCACCCCCGGTGGAAGGGCTTCTTTCATCGCCTTTGCAATCTTTTCGGGCATCTCGATGATGGTAGAAGCGATGGCGGAAAAAATGTTGTCCGGGCTTGAATGGACCTCTGCCGACTTGGTAGCTTCATTATAGATTACAAGTTGTGGAACGAGGCTATGGAGACCGGAGCACCAGGAAGAAAGCTGATTCTTGTCATATTTCGAGAAGTCGTACCTCCGGGTCTTGCCCTTATACTGCTTTACGTCTCCCAGGTCCACGTTGTCGCGACCATCGGCTTGCAGCTCGTAGATCGCATACACTAGATCGACAACCGGGGCGGGTGTAGTTGGCGTGGAGATCACCTTGTCGATCCAAGCTTTGGACTCCTCTGGCGTCTTACATTTCTCGAAAAGTTCGCGTATCTTCTGAAGAGAAAGAAGCTTCGCAGCCTTAGCTTCTACCAGGTTTGCCAAGTCAAATGACCGCAGGAGCGTTATGGACTGAGTCTTAGCCATACGCGAGGCGAGATCCACTCCCTCCTCTGTGGTCTGAAACTCCTTTGCGACGACCACGCCGAAATCGGCGTGATAATCGTTTCTGTGTTGAGCCACCGTAGCCAGGCTTAGGTTTCCGGTCTTTGCCTTCGCTGCAGACGTACTTTTGGCATCGTATGTCAGAGAGTAAGCTCCCGATTGTCCAGTTTGAGCCAGAAAGCCCAGACCCGCTTTCGCGACGCCATCTGGCTTTCCTGAACCCCCGATAGGCGTCACCTCGAATCCTAATGCCTTGAAAGCATTCCCGGATGCGACTTCGAGGATCTTTTTATCGGAACCAGCATCACGGAGTCGTTTTGCGATTGCAACTGCACTTGAGGGTCGAACCGATACTATTTCCCGTAAGAGAGCGTCTCGAAGTTCAATAATCTCTTTGGCAACATCAGGAGAAACCCCCTTGTCTCTCAGGTACGCCTCGGTGAGAACCTCCGCGAGTGCGATGACATCCATCGGCTCAGAAGAGCCTAACGTCTCGCTATAGTTCAGGAAAAATGGGTGGTCTGTGTTCAGATAGACAAGGCCCTCGACCGCTTCGAAAATAGCAAGGGGAGATTCAGAACCGAGTGAACGAGGCTTAACGTCTCTCAGTAAAGACTTTTGAATTGTTCTTGTTTCTTCGATTTCCTTTGTCAACAGTTCCCTGGCGAGAACGGCAGTAATAGGAGGGACTCGAATGAGTGCCGAAGGTTTCTCACTTGTGAGAGTTTGCTCAACTAGGTTTCTGAGAGGACGTCCAATAAGACTTGAAGGCAACGATCCTATCTTCGTTGAGAGACGAGCCTCGAACTCGGTTTTCTTCAAATGCGCCGTGAAGTAGTTGCGAACCTCGTTGAACTTCGCCCTAATGTACTCCCGGAGTTTGTCGGTCGCGGAGTTCGATACTACGCCTTCGCGACTCGCTACGATGAAGTTGTCTAATCCATCGGCATTTACTACCATGCGAAAACGGTTGAACGTAGAATGCGACAGCGGCGGGATTCCGAAGTTCGGGTCATCTTGATTGATTAATCGGCCCCGGATCATCACAAATACTCCATGACTCCGTCCGAACTTAACAGACACTCCTTCAGTGAGGAAGTCCTCGTAAAGCTCGGAGAACCCCCATATTGGACCCAGATCTGGAATCTCCACCTCACGCTGGTGATCTTGCCTGTTCACTTTCTCGGCGGCCAATCCGAGGTCTTTGGCGACTTCGTCGTTTTCGCCGAGGATCCAGCGCTTCATGATGGGCACTTCCTCTTTCGTAGGGACGACTCGTTTTCCGTTCAGGAAGACCTTGAAGTTGGGAATGTTCGGTAGAGCGGAGGAAATTACCCAGCGCAGGCGACCTAACCTAAGATCCTCAGCCTTGTCCTTGAGTTCAGAGAGTACAACCACAGTCCATGATTTCGATGACCTAGGTCCGAACAGGGAAAGCTTGACTCCTGTCTGCGTAAACTCAGGAAGCTCAAGAGCATCCTCAGCCTCCTGTCTAGTGAGTTCTCTGACTTTCAATAGGACCTGTTCTTCCTTTACGGACGTGGGATCAAGACGTTTGTAATCCATCGTCACAGCTCGGATCTTTCCGTCTTTCTTGCAAAGGTAGGTGAGCTTGTTTGCGAGAACGTAGGTTGCGAGCTTACCTATGCCAAAACGACCAATGGGCAATCGCTTCTTGGACTCTTTTTCCCTTTTGTCGCTACTGGCAATGGTCCATAGCTTCTCGAACCCGTCGACATCCATGGACGATCCATCGTCGAAAATTACGATCCTGTCTGATTTGCTCAACTTATCGGGGATGATGATATGGCACTCGTTGGCAAAAGCGTCATACGAGTTTGCGACGAGCTCCTCGATCGCCTTGGCAGGCGACTGGTAGAGTTGACCGGAAAACAGATTGATGATTCTAAAGCTGATCCTGACGTCTATCTGCTTGAGCTCTCTCCCCGCGGTGGTCACATCGGCTATGTCAAATCAACTCCTCAAGGATCCTCGCGCTATCCAGGCAAGGTTGACCGCCTTCTCTTAATCTTGTGTCGTTCAGTTCACACTAATCTTTCTCATGAATTCCATTCATCCGTTTTCTAAACTCGCCACCGAAGCAGAGCCAAACGTTCCCTTCTTAGTTTCGGCTAGGTCATCCTGGGGATCTAGTCAGATCATTCACAATCCACCGACCACCTTTACTGTTCGTCGAGGAAGGGTCTGGGAGTATCATTCGCATAGGATCAGGTCTTAGTTCAAGTCATGGTCAAATGGCGACCTGTTCAGATTCACCCCAAACTATGGTGAACTTTTTTGGCCTACCGGACCTTGAAGAGGGCTTCTAAAGCCCACTCGATTGATGGCTGTTGCAGACAGTCTTCAGCAACCAAGCGATTTTTGGGTCATCAAGGTCAAGTTTCTGAGCTTGTTTAATATCAGAGCAGGATCCGGCATAATCTCCCATCTTCATTTTGGCAAATGCTCGATTGTACAGAATCTTTGCCCTCGGCCTGGCCGCCGAAGCGGGAGTTAGCTCAAGTGCTTTATCAAAATCTAGAATTGCTTCTTTGAGCCTGCCCTGCCTCGAGCGGGAGAATCCTCGCGTGTGATATGCCGGGGCGGATCTAGGGTCGAGCTTTAGGGCCTCAGTCGCTCTTTCTTCGGCTTCAAAATACGAACCCTCGTCGTTGAGTTCGAACGCCATCGATTGAAGCTCTGCAGCCTGGAATATCTGCGCCTGTGAAGCCGTACTTGATGATGGCCCCGGCGAGGTCGAGAGTTTCACTCCCAAATCCAGTTCAGTTTCAGGCGAAATCTCGTACAGAGCCTGCCTTGCAGATGTCAGTTGCCTTTGCGATCTTTCCTTCACAAGAAGTTCCCTGATTAATTTCACATATCGGGCAGGAATCTCCTCACCCGCTGCCAATTCGTCGGGTAGGTAGTCATGATGCATGATGAATGATCTAGGGGAAACCATCCCAGATCGAAGAAACGGATGTTTTCCATAGAGAATCACGTACGCAACTATCCCCAGCGAGAATAGATCGGAACTATAGTCTCCGGACCAGACCCCTCTTTCCTTCCAAGATCTCAAAACCTCAGGGGCAGCGCAAGTGTCCGAACCTTCCGCCGCGACTTCGGCTGTCCCAAATATTCGCGCTACTCCAAAATCCGAAATCTTCACTTCTTCTAGATTGTTTGAGATCAAAATATTGGCTGGTTTCAGGTCGCCGTGGACCACACCTTTGTCATGCGCATGGGCTAACCCTTCGAGGCATTTTCTGATTATCTGGAGCGCTTGCGCCGGCTCAAACGTCTTCTTGGCCAACTCTAGTTGCTGTAATTTCTCGTGCAAACTCATGTCAACATATTCAAGAACCAAGGCCCCCGTTTCTTCATCAAGGTCATGAACATCGACTATGTTGGGATGGCTTAGCTGACCTTGGAGCCATCCTTCACGTTTCAGATGCTGAATCTTGTCGCCTGCAACCCCCTTGCGCAGAATCTTGATCGCTACGTTTCGCTCAAGTCCCTTCTGGACTGCCTTGTACACTACGCCATAATTTCCTCTTCCTCGAAGTTCAACGAGAGTGTATCTCCTGTGAAGATCGAGGCTTGAACCAATCGACAATTCGGCAGCTTCAGCCAAGGTCGAATCTTAAGGTCCACGAGATTGCTTGAATATTAGACTGTCTTACGAAACAATTCAAACTGAACACTTCTTGCATCTCTTCTTGAGCCCGCTTGCGATCAGAGGTCTCCTAGACTGGGCGGACTGGCGATGATTCATTCTCATCAAGCCTACGCCCAAACCGGAACAGAACCGAGTCCGCCCAAAAGAACGAATGTTTGGAAGAGCACGCTATACCTCACGCCTATGATTGAGGGAAGTAGTCGTCAAAGAGCTGTCGCGTCTTTGAGGGATTATTTTCTGTTTTTCTTTGACAATGTTGCGTTTGCGGATAATCCTGATTGGTCTGACTGTTACTGTTCGGCGTATGAGAATCCGTTCCGGAGCTAGCTAGGCTCCGTTGTAGCAAGAGCGTCCAAGGCGTCCAAGAAAGCTTCCTCACGGCCTATTGGGAAGACTCCTGAGGCGGTGACGGTGTGGCCGTCACCGAATCCACCCAGCTTCGCGCACGAGTCAGGCAGTATCCTGGATAGTGGTGGCCGCTTGCCGGTCTCTATCATCTTCGCGAGTGGTTGTGGGGCTCGTCCCGAGACCTTCACCAACGGTGAGGGGAGTTTGCCCCATCCTGGCACTTCGGGTGGTACGTTCATCATTCCTATGAGGTACTTGACAGGGTTGACGAGTCTCTGGTAGCTGAGATAGGAACAGAAGCTTCCTACAACCTTGCCGCTCATTCCCTTGTAATTCTCCTTGGCATGGAACCACTGGATATTCTTCATCTGGGAGAGACCCTCCTTGCGGATCTTTTCCATCATCCGCTGGTTCGCATTTTTCCTCTCCTCCTCGAGTCCCTTTGCCGTTTCCAAGATCTGTTTCTCGAATCCTTTGATGCATGCAGACACCCCGAGTTGTGGGCCGCCACGATAGTAGCCTACGGACCCGAGAACGTTCAATACGGAAGATGCTCGTGACGGAGAGAGCCAAGACACGGCCCCGTCGAACTTGACGCCTCCACTCGGGGTCCGTTTGACTGCCCCCGTTTTCTCCGCGTCTTGTATGGGAATCTTGTTGAGACCCTGAGCTTCGCCAGGTATCTCTGTAGAACCTATGATGGCTAGAGGTGCAAAGGTGGCGAATGAAGGGTCTACGGTCTTGGCAAACAAATATGCGACTGTTGACGAAGACGCGTCCTTTTCCCCGGAGAATCCGTTGAGTTCAGGGTTGAGGTTGTGAACCAACGGATCCCTGCTTTCCGATGTGTCATGATGGTCCAAGATGACAAGGATTCTCTTTGACCGGTTCTGACTCTCTAGCAGTTGAACATGCCCGGAGCCTAAGTCCGAGAAGACAACCAGACGGCGTGAACCTCCTTCGACGTCTCTGACAACTTCCGGGTAGAGCTTGTCAAGACAGATGAGTCGGGTTTCAATGCCTAGCTTCTCGATCGCGATCTTTGTCAGGGCTGCGGAGCAGAGGCCGTCAGCTTCATCGTGATGGAGGATGACGGCGTCCTTCAGGCCAGACTTTACTATTGTATCCTTAGCTTGGGCTAACTTGTTAAGGAAAGACTCGAGTTGTGCCGAGTTATTGTAACCTGGGCTGGGGCTTTTTCGTTCTCCTATTTTTTTGTTGACGGAAAAACAACCTAGATTCAATGGAAAAGTCACAATGGCTCGGACCTGCTTTGTTCTCCATAGTCGCGGGACTCCTGGGGGTTATGAAGAGCCTTGCCAGGCGATTAGTCCACTGTACGTAGTCTGGGTGTGAGGTTTCTCAATGTCTTCTCAAAAGCATTCTCTCGACCGCAGCACCACAAATCGCGCATCTCATTCCGGATGCTTTCTCTCGGGCAGACGGTAGAGACTCAGATAGGCGATTCCAATAAACACGAAAGGGAGC
>Ga0137376_10002143_pt1 | contig 11610 bp, 14 predicted proteins | sample SagtaG_23_FD_104814 | JGI IMG/M metagenome (GOLD analysis project Ga0137376, IMG submission 104814) | Vadose zone soil microbial communities from Sagehorn Ranch, Mendocino, California, USA - Sage2_L_20_16 metaG | ecosystem: Environmental > Terrestrial > Soil > Vadose zone | place: USA...
AACACGCTGCTTCGGATCGCTCTCTGCCCCGTCTGGAACGGATTCAGCGCCGCTTTCACGTACAACTCCCACACCTCCCCAAAAAACTGCCGGATCCCCTCCTCGTTCCGTCCTTCGTGCAGTAGTACATACTTTGTGTCTGGAACATGTCAGTATTGCACAGCCTCAGTGACTCGTCCGATCACCTACTTCCTGGTGTGATGAAACCTGATACAGTCCATTCATTAAATCGATCCACCGATTTCAGGTACCTGTCCTTGTCAACCTCGTGGCCTCATCCTCCACTGCCACTCACATCGCATTGTCTTTCCTCATCATATCCTCGATTACATCCAGGCTTGCATTTGCTATCATCTGGATCACATGTCGGTCCTGCCCGCCTCCCATCCGTATCCCTCCGCCGCTCGTGTGGTGAGTGGCGCTCGACGCCCCCGACAGCGCCGTCAGCGTCCCGGCAAACGCGGACGTCGACCATGTCGGCAGGTTCGCAGACAGGGGCGAAGACACATTGGGCGCTGGCTTCGTAGAGTAGTGCGTGAGACTGTACAGTGGTGTGTCCGATGGCGATAGGATAAACAAATGATGGGACATCTTACGCGTCCCGTCGGCGTGTGTTCCGCTGCTCAGCCTGGCTCGGGAAACACGACCAAACAATACAGATGCGCCTGTTCACCCAGTTGTGCAGTCGTCGCGTCTTGTCTACTTTCCAACGCTCGCACGCACCGAGCTCCCTAAGACTATACCCTCTGTCCCGCACCACTAGATTTTTCTCTTCAAATCAGCATCACCTGCAAAGCTGGGTGAGGCACCCACAAAACAATCATGGGCCACAGAAAAAAGGTTTCCTCAAATTCCTCGACAGCACCCCCCGCATCGCCATATTTACCGGCATTCTCGTCATAAACGGGGTCGTCTTTGTCATGTGGTACATGTCAGCGCAAAGATTAGTCCGTCTCCTTTCTTCACTTCATTATGGGCCATTCTCATCTGTGACATAAGCAACATCAACGCGACCCCGCTGCGTTAAAATGGATGTACAACAACTTTACCTGTAGCTGGGCCCACGTCAAGGCAGGGCGCGTGTAAGTGGAAACCTAGTCCGTTTCTAGCTTTCTGAGACCCAGCACCAGTTGGACACTAGTCACAAATTGTTTCTCCCATAAGGATGCTGCCCACATCCTCTTTAATGGTTTCACCTTCTATTTTATGGCCAATCCGGTCCTCAACATGCTCGGAAGTCGTCACTTTGTTATTCTTTACCTGGGCAGTGAGTCCGTTTTTCACTCGTGATATAATTTAAACGTATATCCTGTCCCTAGGTGGTATAGTGTCGAACCTTGTTAGCATCGGATTCAATAGCCTTATCCATGGCCGCGACAATATGAGCCTAGGTGCAAGTGGTACGCATCGGATAATATTTTTATCCAATGCTTTTGTTCTAACCTGCCTTTTACAGCATGCATTTATTCAGTGGTCTCCTTCTTGGCCTGTGTCGCACCAAAGATGACGTTCCGGTTCTACGGCATCATTCCTGTCCCTGCCTGGTTAGCTGTTTCAGGCCTATTTGCCTATGACGCTTACTCCGCAGTGAACAAGAACGTGAGTCGTTGTGCTATATATTTCTCAATGCTTCTCACGCCGCCCGCATCTTTAGCGCAGCGAAACTGATGTCGCTGGCCACGTAGCAGGGCTTCTATGTGGGATTGGTTATTTCCTATTTCGAAGAAATCGGTTCTTCTAGTAAAAGCCATTACTTATTCGGCGTCCCCATCATCCATAGAATGTACGCGCGTTGGCCGCTTGTACTTAGCTACCCCTCATCTAAACATATCCCTTCTCTTTAAGTAAATCCCGAGTCAGGCGCAAAACGGCATGAATATGGTCATCTTCGGTCTATCCGGATCTCGGGTGGTTGCCTTAATTAATGAGCTGATTCTGCTTTTCAATAATATTCATGAAATGACCAAAACGTTATTCCGCATGAGTTGGAAACGTAATTGCTGTATATAGCATAGTAACATATAATCATACAATCCGAAACTAACAACGAAAACAATAGGCTGCACACATTAGGTTAAGAGCGGAAGCGTAACGATTATTTTGGAGGCAGTGCTTCATGCCACGTTAAGTTCGCATTGGGGTGCTCATACGCGTATCCAGACGTCTAATTTCCTTCTCGAGCTTATCCATCCCTGGCGAACCCCGCAAGTTGCTAGCCGGAGACATACCACGCGCACCATGTTTATCAAACAGGTATGTTAGCAGATTCTTTTTGTCCTCCGCCAGACCATCCAGGAGAGCAAACAAGTGTGTTTCATCGCGTAAGACCAATTGCGCCGATATTATGACGGCCGCCGCAGATTCGCGCACGATCAGTGATGCTCGATCATTCAATGCCTACAGAGTATCGTCATCTCCTCTTATGATCACGTCCACGATTCTTGACTCACTGTTATCAAGGTCTGTCTTAGTCGAGGAAGTTCCTCCTCAGCGATTTCAGCTGGCAACCGTAGAATGAACTTGCCGAGGGCGATAAGACCAAATGCGTATGAGATAGCCTTTATGGCTTCCTCGTGGTCAACAGCAGGCGCCTCAGCATAGAACGCACGTAGGCTAGCATGCATCGTCGTCAAGCCATACACAGGTCCAATTTTGGACGTAAGATGATCACGAATAATATTCGACGCTTCGAGCACCTTGCAGGAAAGTCAGGACGGCTAAGCCTTGCAATGGGTCGTTACTTACCTCGTGCCTATTAGAGTATCGTACCCGCAGTAGGATCGAAAAGAGCTCAGCTTCTTTTCCTTCTAGATACATGGCTTGATTCTCCAGCATTTCGAGAAGCAAAATTAATGCATAATCTGTGTTTTCTGAATCCTGAAATGGTTATCAGAACTCCACAAACGGTATTAAAACATGACCGTCAAAACCTTGGCACCATTAAGATATTGTATTAGCGCTCGGAATAGCCTGTCGAATGTTTTATCCTTTTCCCATATATCAGGGTGCGGAAAAGGCATAGATTGTGACCCATTGAAAGGCGAGGGGCTAACAGGACCATCGAGCATAGGACTCAGGGGCGGTGATATGCCAATAACCTTGTTAGCAGTGCAAATGGAAGCTAGTCCTTGCAGAGTTGTTAGAGTAGGCTCTCCGCCCTCTAGAACAGCGATGAGCTGCCGCAGCTCTGCGCCGCTTGCTGCATCGTTAGTCGCCTGCTTAGTCAGTGCTAAGTGTAAGATTCAGTATTCCTGTGTTGTGCTACTGTGAATTTCTTCTACTCACACGCCTGACGCTTAGCCCACCATCCGGTTTCGCGCTTGTGGTAGGTTTGAAGCACGTCAAGCAGTGACGATGTCTTTCCATTATATGCTGGACTGTTTTTGAACATTGCAGCTTGGCGTAGGATGGATGAATCGCGGTTTGGGGTCTTAGGTGGTACGCTGGATTGCACATTTGCAAATGGAACAGGTTTAGCAGCTTTGGTTTTAACAATGTGGCCATTGGATCCTCCGACCAACAAAGCTGCGGGTATAGGTGTATCTTCATCTTCAGGTTCTACCAGTTCCAATAATCTCTCCGCTGCACTTTCCGCTTGCTCCGCCCTAGCCCTAAGTGCATCCTCAACAACAGGCTGCCCGGGGGCACCGTCTGGGAGTGACCCTGATGACATCGCATTTGATACGGTTGCGGTTGGATGAGAATGATCGGATTGAGGTGAAAGAGAAGGGCGAGGCGGGTAGATAAGAGGTACAGGAGGTCGCCGAACGAAGGGATTCGATGAAGACAAGAAGTTGATAGAATTATCACCTTCTGAATCGGTATCAGGTATTGGTACAGTTTGCGCAAGGAGGAGAGATTCCTCTTGGAAATCCATAAAATTGGGTAATATACTCGAGTGTCGTACCGGCACAGGAACAGGCATCTTGCGGGCCGTACCGCTATTTGGGCGTGGCGATGGTGAAGCGGGACTTTCAGAGCTCGGAGGAGAGTCCGGGAGTGCCGTTGCAATGGCTCGGCGGATAGTTGATGATCGTTTTGGGGATGAAGTCGTCGCTGAAGAAGAAATACGGCGGCGATAAGTGGAATAATCGGGCGACGGAGGAGACAAGGCACGCTTGGAACCGCCGGAAGGTATTCGAGCGTGTGACGTTGAAGACACGGCAGGCGTGCTTGCTGTACGCGCCATTCCTAAATTCGTTCCTGACACAACGCGAGGTTTGGGTGCAACCGAGAAAGAATTCATTGACTTTCCGAGAGGAGACACAGGCCGCGCAGTCGAATTCTGTAACGACAAGGGTGAATCAGGAAGATTGGTGGAAGAATAGAGATCTTTATTAGTCTGGTGGCGAACAATAGGTGGCGCTGTAGCATTGGCCTTGGCTTTCGCTCGGGTAGCGGCAATTGCTGCTGCGACACTAGACTTTTTCGTCACTTTTGGTGTCGTAGGTGGTAAAGCTACGAGTTCCCGGTCTGGGCAGACGCTATCCAGCTGCTTCCGTGCAATTTGATCAAGTGAGTCCATTATAATAGTACCCTTATCTCTCCATATTTCATTGAAGACCCAAAACATGACACGAGCGTTTTCCTTAACAGCTGGGTTTGGATCGCTGAGAGATTTCCTGACCGATTTCTCTACAATTTCCAGATTTACCGACGACTCGATAATGGGTTTGGCGCGTTGTCCGTGGACTTCCAAGTATTGTTTCAGGTGACCGACAGCGAAAATTCGAGCCTGTACAGACTTCTCTTGTAGAATGTTCCACAGTAAAGGGATCACAGTCCGGGGTTGAGAAAAAATGTGTGATATAATTGCAGTTACAGATGCCTGAGACTGTTGCGCAGTGATTTTCTTGGTCAAGCTAGCCATTTTGAGAAGATTAGTCAAAAGCACTTCGCAAAACGGATCCATTGTGGATCCCAAGATTGACACCATCTCGCAGTACAGGGAGCAGGTATTCGAAGCTACAGTTGTCCGTAAGCTGGCAAGCTGGAATCTCTTGAGTGAACGAAAATCCTCTTAATGACACAGCACTCACAGTCTTCAAAGACCACTGGATAAAACCTTCCTTTAGAACGGCGACAAAAGTGTCTGAGAAACGTTGATAGACACCGCCTTTCAGCATGCCGCGGACGCGCATTATAGCTTGATCCCTAGCAACCCAGTTATGTTCTGTTTCTTTGCCCTACGAATAGTGATTAATTCCTTGCTTAGTAGAGAAGAGACTAATGGTACTTCGAATGATTTTGCCATGGATACAAACTCATTTTCTAAATCCCTACTTGACGCTATCTACTCTACGATATCAGATCAAGTTGATGTAAGATAAAGAGGCACGCACAAAGACTGTTTGAACTTCTGAGTCTTCGCTGTTCGGACTTGCCGCAGGAGGTGGGCTCGTCACGGCAGCGCGACTCGTAGGACGTGATACCTCCTTCGTGCTGTCCTGACTGCCAGTTCTGACGTGACCTTCTGTCTGTGAACCTGCGCTCTGACTGCCGACTCGTGGTCGGCGTCCTTGCAACATGAGACTTGGTGGTATATATTCTTTCGGGGCCGACGCTTCTCCGTTCTCAGAGCCTTCGTGACTCTGACTCTGAGAAGGTGCTGGAGTCCCGCTCATGAGCTTCATAAGGACACTGTCCACAATCGTTTTTCGCACTCCTTTTTTCGCCATCTCTTTCTTCAAATCAGCACGTGCGGCATCGGTGACGGCTGGGCCCAAAAACAGCTCCACGATAGAGTGGCGTGCGCAGTCGCGGACATGGGGGTCAGTGTCTTCTAGACAATCAACAAGCAAAGAAAGGTAAGGTCGCATGGGGAACGTAGGGTGGGAACGTCGAATGTAGACCAGTGTCAGAATAGACTAAGATGTCAAATCAGTAAGATAAGTACAGGTAGCATAACCCATTGCACGCGCCTGTTCCCTGACTTTCCAGACCTTGCTGGACAAGCCTGCTTCCTTCAGAAATCGCTCGAAAATCATGAGCGGCGTCTCAGGACCTTTACCGTTGACGGAACGAGAAGCGAGAGTACTTGGAGGCGCAACTCGAAACGACAGTCCGCCAAGAATAACCAAACATTCGCGTGCCTTTGCTCGTATCTTCTCTTTGTCGCCGAGGCGTTCAATGACGCCTCCCACTGGAAGGAAAGCATTGAGACCTTGTCGTAGTGTCACAGCGTCTACTATAAGTGATGCTGAAGAAGTGGATTTAGACAAAGAAGTGGCACTATGTGAGTTCGCATTCATTGGTCTGGTAATAAGAAGAGGAAGAAGGGACGGTAACGCGGAGAGCGTCGCGGTTGTCAAGAGCAGGTTCGCGGTTCGAAGACATGACTTGAAGAGGTTGATGAGAGTGTCAGGATCGTCGATCTAACGCGATGCTAATGAGACCAAGTCGCAAAAAATGGGGTATAAGTGAATACTTGGATGTGCGACTCGAACAGGACCTGAAGCTTAGCAAGTGCGTCGACCTTTACGTCGACATCTGCGGGTAGCTAGTGTCGAAACTAGGTAGTACCACCAAGAGGAATACGCACCATTGCTCCTGCATTGTGATATGAGCTTCTCCAACCTTGAAGGATCAGAGTCCATGGATGGAAGGAGCAAAAAGCAAATGTAATAAATGTGCGATCATTTGATAAAATTCTTATTCGAACACTATTACGTTGTACACGCTACGCTCCCACCTTCTTGTCCGAGTGGCCGAGAGACTTTCCAGGCTGCACCTTGTCTCTGATGCGTTGCTTCTGCCGACAAGATGTCAATGTCCGCTCTGCCCCTGCCATAGAATTGCATTACCAGAAGCTTTAGCTCCGGAAATCCGCCTTCTACCTTGCGATCCCACATCAACTGAGCTGGTTCGGTTCCGCGAGATAGCCACACACGGAACCGTCCTGCTGTCTCGTCAGAATTCAAAGGTATTAAAGTTATGCTTTCAATGGTCGGGGCAGGGAACGTTAGGAATAACTCTGTCTGAGTCCAGCTTGCCCGGTGTAACCTGCCACAGTCTAAATTATGCTGATAACCCATTCTACGGAATCGTCCTCACCAGCGACACTGGCCATACATAGTTCAGTAGCTCCCCAGGTGATTTGAAAAGACTCACTCTATCGCAGAACTCTATAATGATCGATGTCCCCCCAGAATGACCAGGAAAGACAAAGGTCGATGGATCGAGCTTTGGATCATACTCAGATGGTTCGGACATGATTGGATGTTTGTGTACGCGTTATTTGTCCTGTGACTTCAAGTCTGTCGCGTCACCTTCATTGGTGGCTGCAATGAGTTCTACGCGAGACTCATCACTCCTTCCCGTACAAGTCAATAAATGGACTGTTCACAGTGCGTTTTTTTTCCTATTCAACCTCCTTTGCTCACACTCTACGTAGTCGAGGTTCGCCTGCGGCCCCGTGCGGCTGCTCGCTTTGATACTATTCGAAATCTTGTACATTCATACCTGAAAGCCCTAGAGCGTATTGGCCTACCTTCTACGATTGATGGCTGGCAAGACGTGCCAGAGCTGGCTGCATCTGTCGAGCGCATAGTCGCCTCAGAGTCGTCATCTCCTTCTCAATCGCTTTCTCCGATAGAGATGGCACTTCAAATACACGTGTATCAGCCCTCTGATACTGACTCGTTTGAGGAATTTGCCAACGCCTCGGGGTCGAGGGACGATGACGACGATACAATGGCTGCAAGCGTATGTGAATTGCCTAACAGGAGCTGGGAAGGTCTTTGGGACTCTCTCATATATGCGGACGATATAAAGTTGAAATTATTGAATTACATTCATGCAACTCTCGTCCTGAGTGATGCGAACATTGACTGTCCGTAACACATTTTCGGTCCTTCGTACCACATAATTGACACGTTGTTCAGTTAATCTTGTTTCTTGGAACCGCGTAGTATTGCTACATGGTCCACCAGGGACAGGCAAAACTTCTTTGTGTCGAGCTCTGGCTCAAAAGCTATCAATACGCTTGTCTCATCGGTGAGCATGAAGTGGAGTCTATATCCCTGCATTAACATCAAGAAGCTATTCACATGCAAGGCTACTCGAAGTCAATTCTCATTCTCTATTCTCAAAATGGTTTTCCGAGTCTGGAAAACTGGTCCAGCGACTTTTCAATAGCATAGCAGAACTTGCAGATGAGCAAGATGCATTTTTAGTAGTGCTGATAGGTCGAGGTGCATCCTTCTAGTTCGAGACACGTCTGACTGTGATGCAGACGAGGTTGAGTCGTTGACAGCGGCTCGCGCTGGTGCCATGGCTGGCACAGAACCTTCCGATGGTTTACGGGTGCGTACAACAAAATGCATACATGTGCAAAACTGACGTGATTGCACAGGTGGTAAATGCGCTACTAACACAACTTGACAAACTAAAGCATAGAAAAAACGTTTTAATAATGTCAACAAGCAACCTTGTAAAAGCAATCGGTGTGTACCATTTCGAGTCTTCTTTTCAGTCACTAAGTTTCTTTAGATAGCGCCTTTGTTGATCGTGCAGATATCGTGCAATATGTAGACTTACCCCCGCGAGAGGCGATATACGAGATCTTGCGGACATGCCTATGCGAGATGATTAACAAAGGGGTCATAGCCTCCATCGTGCGCCGATCTGTCGATGTATATCTGATCTGCTGATCCATCATACGACAGAACGTCCCAGCGTACAACCAAGCACATATGTATGATCTAACAATGAATATATCATCAGAAATAAATCCTCCCTCCACTTCACTGGAGTATCCTCACGAACGGTCAAAGAATGTGGGACGACGATTAATGACTCTAGCAACGCAATGCAAGGTTCGCTTCGGCCAGTTTATCCTGTTCGTTGCTCAAATCGTTTTCTACAGGCTCATTCTATGTCTGGTCGAGCTTTGCGACGACTCCCGGTCTTGGCACTAGCGCGGTATATAGGAATCGGTCAAATCAGCTCGAGCAATCCTGATGGGCGGAATACAGGAGCTGATGTGGAAATATGGCTGCAAGGAATGGAAACAGTTGTTCAGGAAAAAGTCATAGAGCTGGAAAAGCTTGTATCATGCTGATGTTGTATAATGGCACTCCTCATACCACATGTAGTTCGAATCGTTTACAAGAACATGGGGGTTTATTTGATTAAAGATGGCTTGAAGCCTAGATAGTCCTGAAAAATCAAAGAACCTAAAGTGACACCGTTAAACCCATTGCCGCTCTTGTAGCGAGGTATACTATTTTTGTACATGTCAAAGTCAATCCATGTATCTAAAAGTATATTTATAAGATGAATTGTTTGAAAGAGTAGCTAGGTAACACACTTTAGCGTGGTAGGAACGACGACAGGTAACCCCCCATGGAAAAGTTATTCTGAATTGGGTCGTTCAGTGGATTTCATCCGTGGCCGCCTGTAGATCCGCATAAGTGGGTTACCTATCCTAGTGCGGTAAGTTGCAGCCCGTTGAAGACTATGCCCATCACCAGGATATCCGCGGCGGGGCTTGAAGTTCACAATTTCAATCCACTGAGCACGCGATACTTTTAATCTCTTGTCTTCTCCACTAAGATATAAGTCCTTCCCACCCCATACCCGTCTTCCCAGTCTCTCCTTCACGCGTTGAACTGTTCGACCCAGAACATCATCGACTGTGCTGGCCAGGTGCTCAATGCGTTCCAATTCACGCTCAAGAAGCTCGATATGTAGGTTGAGGTCAAAAGGCCTGCTCTCGCTTGAAGGATGGGATGCGAGCTCTTGATCAAGGTCCGCGTAAGTGGGGGTTCCCACTTTTGCGAAATTCCGTCGCATGCGAGACGAAGAATCCCGCGGTCGGACTGCTTGCAAGAGATTTGAAGCAGTTGAGGATGACGGTGTCAAACCCTCAGTTGACGGGGAGGATACATCGGAGTACATGTATTCCTGCTGATATAAAAGCGCCCGGGCGCGCGTCAACTTCTCGCGGATATGTTTGCAAAACGCCAGCTCTGTTCGTTTCCCTTTGATGATTCTAGGTAGCTTGGTATTCAACCACCGCATAAGTTCAACATGCTTGCCACGGTTACTTTCGCCATAAACGGGAAGGAGGGTGGCTCTGGTAACCGAAATGCGAGGGGCAGCTATTTTGTTTAGTGGGCTAGTCTTGAGGGAGTTTCGAAAAATGTGTCTTCTCTCCTTCTCCAATTTCATTAGTTGTATTAGGTAATGCCGAGCAAGAATGGTATGTCCTGCGGAACATAGATGGCGAATTAATATAGCGAAAGTTGTCGTGTTTGGCTCAGCGTATTGATTGTAAGTTTGAGAGACGGGGACCGTGACGCCAAAATCACCGTCATCGTCGTCGAATGAGGAGAACAGATGCTGGCTAGCCTGAGGTAATGGCGTTGTCAGGGTTTCAAAGGCCTGAACCAGCTTGGACACGTTCCCAAGCCGCCCAAGCACGTCTATCGTGGTGTTGAGGGCCATGGTAGAGAATGGTACCATTGCCTGTAACGCCGGGAGCTCGACATCTGGTATGCCGACGTCAACTTTCCGATCCTCGAGCCTGGAGTATTCCAAGGCGGGACGATCAGGATTGGACAAATCGATGTCATATCCCCATTTCATCAAGGAATCAAACCCGTTACTATCGAGTGTCTCCTTGAGGATTCGCGTGCATAAGTCGAGGCTGACTGGCGTGAATGACACCCTAAATTTCTTCATGTCATTAAGCAATTCAGAAGTCATTCTCTTCGTTTGTGCTATTAATCGGTGATGGTGGAGAACCAGAATGGGCAGAGTGAGGCGATGAGCAATCGCTTGAAAACACAAGGCGAAAGTCGTTGGGTTTGGCCGAAGTCCAAGGTGTAAAATCTCCTTGTACACGTGAAGAGAACCGCTGTAGTGACCAGCTGCCGCAAACTGCTCCAGGATGAAATGGTAGTCTTCCAGGTCTGGTTTCATACCCATACTACGAATAGCGCGTATGACCGTCTGAAAACGTCCTTCGTGTATATGTGGAACTCGAGGTACATTCATAGCAAGTAATCTTCGCGCGGAAGAGAAACGCAGCTTCGAAGTAGGGGGAGTACATTGGCGTAGGACCTGCTGATACATTTTCAAGGGCAGACTCTCGCGCCCGAAGTTGTTTACCAGGCTGGTATATTGTGACCAGATGCGAGATGGGTTCCCTCGTATAGAGAGGGAGTATTCGAGGTCCATGAGCTTTTGTTTAAGTAGAGCATCTACCCTTTCGTAGGAAGGGGAGGTTGACGCGATATTCGACACGTCTGGGCTGACCAAGGGTGGTAGTATAGGTGTGGAGACAGTGCTGAAGAGCCTACGTGTGGGCTTTCTTCTTCTTGCATCAGCGACAATAGAAAGCTGCGGCGCACGAACCAAAGGTCGGACAGAAATCATGTCAGGCCAGCTCCTGGACAAGCAAAAAAATGCCACGTGAAGATGGATGTTTGTCCTGGAGAACATAGACAAACATTGTACTACTGCTCCTCCACGCGACACGCGCTGAACACCTGCAGGCTGCAGAAATGGCAAACGCTGCCGCAAAACGCATCGGTACGTACAACGCGCTTCCTTTACTTTAACTATGTCTAATGCGCCATCAGCCAACCAAAATGAATCAACGGT
>Ga0137376_10002150_pt1 | contig 11606 bp, 15 predicted proteins | sample SagtaG_23_FD_104814 | JGI IMG/M metagenome (GOLD analysis project Ga0137376, IMG submission 104814) | Vadose zone soil microbial communities from Sagehorn Ranch, Mendocino, California, USA - Sage2_L_20_16 metaG | ecosystem: Environmental > Terrestrial > Soil > Vadose zone | place: USA...
CATCGTCAGGCTGCAACCGGAAGAAGCGGACGCCGTCTGACCTGAGGTTTCTGACACACGCGGGAACAATCGCGACTCCCTGTTCTGCCTCCACCAGCGACAGCACTGTCTGCATCAGGTTTGCCTCACACTCAACTCGGGGAGAGAAGCCTGCCTTCGTGCACATGCCCGTAATCGTATCGAATAGGAGTGGCGAGCCTTCGCGGTGAAACAAAACAAAGCTTTCCTTCGCCAAATCAGCAATGCGCACCCGCTTTGTTTCAATTCGTCTCGAACACGGCAACACAGCCATCATGGGATCACGATATAAGCACCGAGATGAGAAGGACTTGCTTTGTTCGGCGGTGAGCACCCGGGTAAAGCCGATATCGATGTCTGCCTTGTCGAAAGCGACCTCTTGCTGCAGTGGCGATAACTCCTGAAGCGTGAGCCTCACACCGGGGAATTGCCCCTTGTACTTGCGGACGAGTTCCGGGAGAAAGGCATACGTCGCTGAGCCGAGGAAGCCAATCGCCAGTTGCCCGATCTCGCCCTTTGCAGCGCGTTTCGCGGTGTTGATTGCGGCCTCCGCCTGCGCGAGAGTGCGAAGCGCTTCTGCGTAGAACAACTCGCCTCCGGGAGTGAGTTGGGCCACACGTTTCGCGCGCGAGAACAACTGCAGCCCGAGTTCCTCTTCGAGGTCCCGAACAGTCTGGCTGATGGCTGGCTGCGCGATGTGAAGCCGCCGCGAAGCCTCCCGATACCCGTTCCATTTCACTACCGCCGTGAAATAGCGAAGATGCCTCAGTTCCATAATGATCGCCTTTTCCTATCAGCCTGATATAAACATACTACGAATCGTATCAGCGCTTCTATGGCTCTATTGGTGTGTACGGCGAGTTGAGCCGCCAATGGAGGGAGATCAAACATGAGCACAGCAATCGAAACAAGTCCTGTCGACGCAGAACGAGGAGTTTCCAGGAGGCTGGCCGGTAAGGTGGCCGTGGTTACGGGAGGCTCGACCGGTATGGGTTTTGCCACCGCAAAACGTTTTGTGCAAGAAGGCGTGGACCATGTGTTCATCACAGGTCGCCGCAAAGACGCGCTCGACTCGGCCATCGGAGAGATCGGCGAGAAAGCGACCGGAGTCCAAGGAGACGTGGCTAACCTGAGCGACATCGACCGCCTCTACGACGCCGTCTGCGAGTACGGTCGGAAGATTAACGTGATTTTCGCGAATGCGGGAGTGGCGCGCCTGGCGCCATTCGGAAGCGTGGACGAGAAGTTCTTCGACCTTCACTTCAACGCGAATGTGAAGGGACTGTTTTTCTCGGTGCAGAAGGGGCTTCCCTACATGAACGATGGAGGATCGATCATTCTGAACGCATCAATCGCGACAACCAAGGGATTTCCGGGTATGAGCGTGTACAGCGCGACCAAGGCCGCTGTTCGGTCGTTTGCGCGCACCTGGACTAACGAACTCCGCGACCGCCGAATTCGGGTGAATGCCATCAGTCCTGGCCACATTGACACTCCAATCCTGGAGAGCTTGCAGCAAGGCGAAGCGCTCACCGCGATGAAAGAGGGCTTCGTCAAGGCTGTTCCGCTGGGCAGGATGGGAGATCCCGACGAGATCGCAAAGGTTGTCGCATTCCTCGCTTCCGATGAAGCGAGCTATGTCTCTGGTGTGGAGCTTTTCGTTGATGGCGGCGTAGCTCAGATTTAAGCTCCAGATATCGAGTGTGGTAGTCGTGAATTCGATTGACCGGCAAAAGTACCAGAAAAGGCCGGAGATAAGTGCATCCGAAGTTGGAAGACGCAAAAAAGAGGTTGACAAAAACTATGAACACAACTGCTCAAAAGAAAAAGGTGCTGGTCACTGGCGCAAGCGGCCTCCTGGGCGTTGCCGCAGTCGAGAAGTTTCTTTCCGCGGCCTGGGACGTGGTCGGCGTCTCGCGCCGCAAGCCAGAACTGCCCAGCGGCCGGCAGATCGAGTCTCTATCGGTCGACCTGCGCGACAAGGAAGCGACTCGCGCCGCGTTCGAGTCGCTGACTGACATCACTCACATCGCCTACACGGCTATACACGAGAAGCCCGAACTGGTCGCTGGCTGGTCCAGCAAGGAGCAGATTGAGACTAACAACACGATGCTGCGCAACGTGGTGGAGCCGATCGTGCGCGCGGCCCCGAATTTCAAGCACATCAGCATCCTACAGGGAACGAAGGTCTACGGGGTGCATCTACATCCGATCCCCATCCCGGCCCGCGAACGTGATGCCCGCAAGGACCACGACAATTTCTTCTTCGACCATGAAGACTATGTCCGTGAGATGGGCGCCCAGCACGGCTTCAAATACACGGCACTGCGTCCACAGCTTGTGACCGGCCCTACCCCGGGGGCGTTGAACGTTCTCCCTGCTATCGGTGTTTACGCGGCAATCCGTCGCGAGAAGGGTGAACCGTTCAGTTTTCCTGGCGGTCCATCATTCGTCTGGGAAGCCGCCGATGCGGATCTGGTTGCCGACCTGATGGTCTGGGCTGCACAGTCGCCCCAGGCCGCGAACGAGGCGTTCAACATCACCAATGGCGACGTGTTCGAATGGCGCAGTCTGTGGCCGGCCCTGGCTGAAACGCTCGGTGTCGAGACCGGGCCGGACATGCCAACAAGCGTGGCAGCCTACCTCGAGAATAACGCGGACGCCTGGATCCGAATCGTCGCAAAGTACGGTCTGCGATCGCGGAACCTCCGGGAGTTGGTTGGTCATGGGGACCAGCACGCGGATTTCGCGTTCGCCTACGGCGCCCCGGAAGGACCTCGAGCTTTCGTCAGCACCATCAAGTTGCGTCAGGCTGGGTTCACAAAGACGATTGACACCGAGGACTCATTCCGCAACGCACTGCGATCCTTAATCGACCGGAAGCTGCTGCCCGCGCCGCAAGGCAGAACCGTCAGAGCGGTTACTCTCGGGAGATCAAATTGATCGAACACACGAGCAAACTGAAATTCCGCCGCTGGGGTGACGAACTCCACTAGGCGGAGGCGTTCAATCTAAGGGAAAAAATGAAAGGAAATTGCCCATGCCAACACTTCAAGCTGACTACTTTGCTTCTTACCGTAGCCTCAAGCTGACACGAGATGCGAGCGGTGTGTTGATCGCGGAATTTCACACCAACGGCGGACCATTCACGTTCACGGCGCAAGACCATACTGAGTTGGTCGATGCCTTTTATCGGATTGCCCAAGATCGGGCCAACAAAATCGTAATCCTGACAGGCGCAGCCGGGGAATTCATTCCTGGTATCGATTTTTCATCCTTCGGCAACGTCGCTGATCCTGGTGTTTGGAGTCAGGTTCACGACGAGGGCGTTCAGATTATCGAAAATATTGCCAATATACGGGTGCCCGTGATCGCGGCGGTTGAGGGTCGCGCCCACGTGCACTCAGAATATGCGCTGCTTGCTAATGTGATTGTGGCGGCGGAGGGGGCGACCTTCCACGATGCGCCGCACTTCGCTGGCGGCATTGTGCCGGGGGACGGAATCTTCACAACGTGGAGTTATCGCGCTGGTGCAGGACGGACGGAGGCGTTCCTGCTGAATCCACAGCCGCTGTCGGCGCGTACCGTATACGAATGGGGAGTCGTGGCCGAAGTAGTTCCGAACGGCAAGGCGCTCAGCCGTGCGCGGGAGCTAGCCGACCTGTATTTGAAAGCTCCGGAAGTGACGCGCCGCAATACACGCGTGCACTTCATCCATCCGTTGAAGGAGCGCATCGTGCGGGAAGTCGGGTATGGACTGTCACTCGAAGGAGCATCTGCGGCCGACCTCGTGAAATCAATGCAGGCTAAGAGTGGGCCTGTTGCCCAGAAGAAGCAATCCGCATGAACGTTCGCAGGGGTTGCGTTCATTCACATGGTCACTAGAGGCATTTTGTGAGCAAGTCGATCGTCATCACTGGAGCATCGGCGTGTCCAGAGAAGGGCACATCAACCAGTCGGTGAAAGTCCGACCGAGGCCAGGAGACTCAAGCCTCGTAGCACGGGAGGCGCCGTGGCGCGAAAGCAAGACGGTGAGGCCCTCCGACAACATACTCGGAAAGGAGTATGCGCAACGCACCAGGTTGCAACGTGCAGTGAACGCAGACGTAGCCTCGTTACATGGAAAATCCGGTGGCTGAGACGATCGATAACGCGCGAAAGCAGCAAGGGCTGACCGAAACGAGTCCGATGCGGCAGCTCTCACCGGCGGGGTATCAGCGGCGACATGGTGTGAAGGCGGATGTGCCAACTGGAGAAGCCCGCGGTGCCCGGCGAAGAAATCTCGCCGAAGGGGCGCTTGCTATAACCGTGAGTGGGAAATGCAGGCGCAGGCATCCGGGCGACGGATCGGGTCGTACTACCGCTGATAGGCGTGCAGTAAAACACGTCTGGAGGGAAGGGCCCGGACCGGTAAGTGCTCCGTTCGTCAAAGTGAGGCAGGGGTGAAATGATAAAAGCACCCGTCAATCTGCAGGATCTGCGACGACGGATTTATCGAAAGGCGAAGTCGGAACCGACGCATCGCTTCTGGGGGCTCTTCGTGCATGTTACAAAGGCGGAGACCCTCGAACAGGCCTACTGTAATGCCAAATAGAATGGAGGCGCCCCAGGCGTCGATGGCCAGAGTTTCAAGGACATCGAGGCTCAAGGGCGAACCGCCTTTCTTGCGGCCATACGGGAAGACCTGGTAGCGAATAGATACGAACCCAAACCGAATCGCCGGAAGGATATCCCGAAGGGGAACGGCAAAGTCAGGACGCTTCAAATTCCTTGCATTCGCGATCGCGTAGTGCAAGGAGCGGTGAAGCTGATCCTCGAGCCTATTTTCGAGGCAGACTTTTGCACGAACTCCTACGGATTCCGCCCCCGGCGCTCACCACACCGCGCATTAGCGGAAGTCAGACGCAGTGTGTTGCGGCTCATGTCTACGGTGATAGATGTTGATCTATCACGCTACTTTGACACGATCCGGCAATCGGTGCTGCTAGACAAGATCGCGAAGCGAGTCCAGGATCCCGAAGTGCTGCACCTCGTAAAGCAGATTCTCAAGGTCGGAGGAAAGGTCGGCGTCCCACAAGGGGGCCCGTTCAGTCCGCTGGCGGCGAATATCTACTTGAACGAGCTGGACTGGACCTTCGACGCGATACGACGCAAGACGGCAGAAGGACCCTACGAGGAGGTGAACTATCATCGGTTCGCCGATGATATCGTCATCACCATCAATGGCCACCACTCTAAGCGAGGTTGGGCTGAACGGGCCCAGCAACGGCTCCAAGAACAGCTTGTACCGCTTGGGGTAGAGCTGAACAAGGAGAAAACCAAGGTAGTGGATCTATTGAAGGGAGAAGCCTTTGGGTTCTTGGGGTTTGATCTGCGCCGCATCCGGAAGCGTAAGGGAAACGGCCACTACCTCCAGATGACTCCGAAGAAGAAGGCCCGCAAAGCCATCAAGGCGAAGATACGTGACATCATCCGGCATGGTGGAGCAACGCCCCTGCCGAAGATGATCGAGCAGATCAATGCCTCGCTGGCCGGCTGGGTCACATACTTCCGAGTCGGCAACTCGAGCCGCGCCTTTAGTGAAGTGCGCGACTACACGGAGATGAAGGTTCGCAACCTGCTCACGCGAAGGAAGCGGCGGAAAAAGACGAGTATCGGATGGCGGCGATGGACTAACGAATATCTCTACGGCGTACTCGGATTGTACTGGGACTGGAAGGTACAGCCACTACCCGGGGCGAAGAGACTGACGTGAAAGTCCCTGCCACCCGACCCGACACATAACCCTTTTGACGAAACCTACTGGGTGAGCTGCTTGCGGGAAAACCGCACGAGCAGTTCTTATGGGGAGGGGCTGGAAACGGACCGAGGGCAACCTTGACACCGCGCCAGTCCTTCACCCGACAGTGGAATCGGCCGTGCCGCAGCCGACGCTCTAGCCGAGCAGGGTTGGTCGGTTATCGGGGTCGCACATACTTCCCCTCGATGCTTCCCAGGGGTGTTCATGGAGGCAGACCTTGCAGATGAGAATCAGACTCGGGCTCTCGCCAATGAGTTAGGCACTCGAGGAGACGTTTTAGGAATCGTCAACAATGTGGGCATTGCCAAGCACGAGACGATTGATGCCGTCGAGTTCGGCGTGTTCAGTGCGGTCATGGACTTAAACGTTCGGCCAGCGCTGCAACTGACCCAAGCCTATTGGCCAATATGCGCTCTGCTCGATTCGGCCGCATTATCAACGTCACGAGCCTCGTTACTCGGGGGCTCGCATTTCGTGGAAGTTACGCAGCGGCAAGAGCAGCACTCGAAAGCCTGACACGCACCATGGCGGTTGAGCTCGCGGCAGATGGCATTACGGCGAATGCCATCGCTCCGGGCCCGACACAAACAGAACTGTTCCGCGCTAATAATCCACCTGGTAGCGAAGGCGAAGCCCGCTATTTGAGGAGCGTGCCCATGAAGCGGTTCGCTCAACCCGAGGAGATTGCGGCAGCGATCGTATTTCTTGCTGGGGAGAAAGCTGGTTTCATCACAGGTCAAAGCTTGTTTATTGACGGAGGCGCGAGCCTCGGCAGTCTCTAAATAGCGATGTTCCTGGTCAGAAGGACACGGCTTTCAGTGTTCGGTGGCGAGCGAGCTCATGGCCGCAGCAAATGCCAATCTCGCAAGAGAGCAGCAGGAGAAACCACACCTCTGGGTGGGATCGCGCAGCCGGATAACATCGCCCTGGCCCCCACTTTTCTGGCGAGCGACGATGCCCGCTGGAGGACGGGGCAAGTGATTGTGGTCGCCCGTAGCGAACGGATGTAATGTTCTTGCATCGTGCACGGAGCCTCCCGGAGCGCCGAGGCGCGAGATAGGCGCGTACACGCAAGGAGGTGGAAGATGTCGGAGGCAGAAAGCTATGAGATTCTTGTTATCGGAAGCGGTGAGGCGGGCAAGCACCTGACGTGGAATATGGCGCAAGCGGGCCACCGCACGGCGGTGGTGGAACGCAAATACATCGGCGGGTCGTGTCCGAACATCGCGTGCTTACCCAGCAAGAACGTGATTCGCAGCGCGAAGGCGAACTGGTTCGCGCGGCACGGAGCGGAATATGGCATCCAAAGCGGATCGGTTTCGACAGATATGAAGGGCGTCCTGAGACGCAAGCAAAAGATGGTGGAGGGCGAGGTTCAGTTTCATCTCGACCGGTTCAAGACTACCGGAGCAGAACTCATTCAAGGTGAAGCCCAATTTGTGGCTGCGAAAACCGTTGAGGTACGCCTTATCGAAGGCGGCCGGCGGATGATTACAGGTGATCGGGTGTTTCTCGACCTGGGATCGCGCTCGACGATCCCCGACATTCTCGGCCTTCCGGTTGCAAAACCGATGACTCATGTGGAAGCTCTCGATCTGAACCGCTTGCCGGAACACGTAATCGTACTTGGCGGAGGGTACGTGGGTCTTGAATTGGCGCAGGCCCTGCGCCGTTTCGGCTCTGCAGTAACCGTGATCGAACGTGGCCCTCAACTCGCCGCCGCTGAAGATCCCGACGTTGCCCAAGCACTTCTGGAGAACTTCACGAGCGAGGGAATAAAAGTGCTGCTCGACACGCAGGTGAGCCAAGTGGAGGGACTCTCAGGTCAGAATGTCCGTATCGCCGTTCAGAACGGCCATGGCGAGCAAACGATCGAGGGAACCGATTTGCTCGTCGCTACCGGCCGAACACCGAACACGCAGGGGCTTGGTCTGGAAAAAGCAGGAGTCGAACTGGACACACGCGGGTACATCAAGGTGAACGAACGATTGGAGACAACCTCACCGGGCGTCTGGGCGATGGGCGATTGCGCAGGCAGCCCGCAGTTCACACACGTCGCGTTTGACGATTTCCGCGTGGTCCGCGATAACCTGAACGGCAGCAGCCGCACAACGCGCGACCGACTCATACCCTTCTGCATGTTCACTGATCCCGAGCTGGCGCGAGTCGGCCTGAACGAAACGGAAGCGAAGAAAAGGGGCACCGCATACCGGCTGGCGAAGATACCCATGACCGGGGTGCTGCGAGCGGTCACTCTTGGTGAAACCCGTGGATTTGTGAAGATGCTGGTGGGCGGCGAAAGCGACCGCATCCTGGGATTCACCGGCTTCGGTGCCGAAGTGAGCGAGATGATGGCGGCCGTTCAGACGGCAATGTTGGGCGGATTGCTGTACACTGTCCTGCGCGACGCGATTTTCACGCATCCCACCCCAGCAGAGGGCTTGAACTTCTTGCTGGAGAGTGTCCCCGCGCGAGCCAGGCAACACCCGGCCTAGGTGCGCTGCGAGGCTCATCTTGAGTAAGACGCTCGATTCACGCTCTCTCGTTCAAGGTCGTCCGCTTTAGAACGACATGTGTCCAGCCTCGCCCAGCAAGCCTACCAGCAGAACGCTTTGGTCCACTCGCCTCAAGTCGACTAGCCCACTGCCCATCGTCCTCGCCACCGTCGTCCCAAACGTCAATGCCGCCACGAAATTCCAGAACGCCGCCACGCCCACGGCCCGCAGTGGCCTCAGCATTCGTGTCGACACAACCGTAGCAACCACGCTTGCCGCATCATGTCAGCAATTGGTGACTCACGACGTTCGGCGTGTTAGCCCAGCTCAGCTTCGGAAATACATTTCTTTCGAAAGTTCTTCTCGAAAAAGCAGGTGTCCCGAGCTGTGTCAGCACTGTGTCAAAGCCGTATCTGTCTTAGCTATTGGGGTCAGCTTTGGAGCGAAGCAATCTTTCATCAATCGACTCCAATTTTGTTATTGACAAAAATAGAATGATATGTCATTCTATACTTGAAACCGGGAGGCTAACGATGATCGACAACAAGTATGGTAGTAGTCGCAACCGCTTTATGGTTCTCTGCCTGTTTTTTCTGTGCTGGGTCCTGATTCTTCCTGGAACACTCACCGCTCAAACGTCACAGCCCCCGGCATCCGCAGCGGTAATCATGGTGGAGATCCAATGTAAGCCCGGAACAGCGGAGCTGTGGCGAGAGTCGTTCGAGAAAGAGACGCTTCCTGCGATCCGCGAAGCCATTCAGAAGGGCGATGCGTTCACCAATTTCACCTATCTGGAAGCACCACTTCCCGTTCAGGATGTCGATTTCGTTCTGCTCTTCGAGCTGAAGAGCTTTGCCTCCTTGGACACGCGTCGAATTCCTCCGCATTACGATGTGCTGCTACGCCGCCTTGGTCCAGAGCGCTTTGCAGCATTGGAGAAGGAAACGGGAAATTGGGAGAAAACCGTGCGCGTAAGCGTGATGCGGTCTTACAAGGTGAAGTAGATGACTTCCGTTGTCGTCACTGGCGCTGGCGGGTTTATCGGACGCCGCGTAGTGTGCGCAGCCAACAGTGCCGGGTATGGCGTTACCGCCATGGTTCGAAAGCCCTACCCCGATGCCGTTCATAGCGTGATCCAACACGACCTGAGCCTCCCGATGGACAAGCTGCCTCCAGCCGATTGGATTTTTCATCTTGCTGGAGCTTATGCCGGTGCCGGTGACGAAGAGCTGCAAAATGCGGACCTGGCTATGGCACGCAACGTCATTCATTGCGGCCTTGCGGCGGGAATCAAAAACTGGATCTTCGCCAGCGCTGCCGAAGTATACGGCGATGTTCATGGCACAGCCACTGAGGAAGCACCCACTGAACCGGTGATTCCGTATGGCCGGATCAAGCTCAAGTGGAACGCCTTCTCCTGGAAAAGACCAAAGACATTTCCAACTGCAGAGTTGTTATTCTCCGAATCGGGGAAGTCTATGGTTCAGAGAGCCGATTGATCACTGAACTGACGGCACGGTTGAAACGAGGTTTCTGTCCCTGGCCTGGGACAGGGGACGTTCCACTCCGTTTCGTGCACGTTGATGATGTTGCCCAGGCATTCTCATGCGTTGTGCGGAGTGCCCCGGCCGGCATTTCGGTCTATAACGTGGCCGACGACGTGCCAGCGACTTGGCTCGATTTCTCGGTTCGAGTCGCTCGGCTTTTAGGAACTCGGCCTCCCGTATTTCTTCCGGAAACGGTGGTCCACCTCTATGCGACGTGCGGCACGCTGGCTTGCCGAGTCACCGGACGCGAGCCGATTTTGACAGCACATGCCGTACGGCTCATCACCACGCCTAAGGCGCTTTCTAATACTCGTCTAAAAGCACGAGCTGGGGTTCGAGCCGCGCTACCTCAAATATTCCGAAGGACTGGAGGAAGTATTTCGTGGCTTATCACACCACTCCTAAGATGGCAAAACGGAAGGAAGCGCACCGAGCAAATCTGCTGCAGGTAGCCATCCGTTTGTTCGGCAAGCAAGGCTACCACGCCACGACTGTGCCGAGGATCGTGCGCGAATCGGGGAGTTCCACAGGCGCTTTTTACTTCTATTTTCAGAATAAGGACGACATCTTTGCCCGCGCCCTGGAGTTCATTGGAGAGCAAATCGCTGGTGCGCTGAACAAGGCGATGGCCAGCGCCAGTGGGGACACCGTCTCTCAGATGAGGCTCGCCGTGGAAACGTTCATTTTGTTTTTGGCCGAACATCCAGATGAGGCTCGCATCTTGATCGTTGAGTCCTCGGGGTTGAGCCCAAGGTTGTCCAAGGTTCGTCGCTCTATCATTGCCAGCCATTGCAGGAGCGTCGAACAAGCCCTGATTAGCATTTCTGATTCTCTTCCGAAGCTAGATTCGAAAGTGGTCGCAAGGTGCTGGGTGGGAGCGGTGCACGAATCCGTGTACCACTGGCTGGAATCTCCCATAGAGAGGCACATTTCGGCTGAGGCGCTAGCGAGAGAAATCTCCGGGTTTAATTTGCGAGGGATCGGAGCGGGAAAGGAAAGTACATGAAAAGGCTGCTGGTGATGTTATGCATGGCCACAACAATGGCTAGCGCTCAATCGCGAACCTGTGATCTTAAGGAATCTGAACAACAAGTGCGCCAAGTCATTCAAAGAGTGATGGACCTACGTTCACAGCAGGACGATCGTTTCCTTTCATTTTACGCAAGTGACGAGTATTCATTTCCGGGCGAATCATGGGTCTTCCAGCGGCAAGAGCGTGCAGCGGAGCGCACTCGCGAGACCAAATCCGCACGTCAATTTGGAGAAACTTGGCACATGGAGATCCGCGATCCTCATTTGAAAGCGGGATGCGACATTGCCTGGATAGCGGGCATCGTGCACGCCCAACAAGTGGATTCGCACAACATTGCTGGGTCTGAAGCGGAATGGCGGCTCACGGCGATACTGGAGCGACGAGATTCGGGCTGGCTGATTGTTCACCAACACTCGTCGCTACCAATCCCTGATCCGCAGCAATGGTGGAAGAGGGCGCAAACAACAGGTAAACCGTAGTTTATTCGTCGGCGAGTGAAGGAGTGGAGGACTAAGCAAATATCCGCACTAGTAGGCACGGATCGAAAATCTCACACCCATCACCGTTTCGGAATGGCCTGGGTTACGTTTGCGCTTGCAGTCGCGGTCCATGTCACGGACGAGGCGATGCACGACTTCTTGTCAACTTATAATCCGAGCGTCCGGTCCATTCGGGCTCGATTGCCATTTCTCCCACTCCCAACGTTTAGCTTC
>Ga0137376_10002153_pt1 | contig 11597 bp, 12 predicted proteins | sample SagtaG_23_FD_104814 | JGI IMG/M metagenome (GOLD analysis project Ga0137376, IMG submission 104814) | Vadose zone soil microbial communities from Sagehorn Ranch, Mendocino, California, USA - Sage2_L_20_16 metaG | ecosystem: Environmental > Terrestrial > Soil > Vadose zone | place: USA...
CCCGGCGACAACGTCCACGCACTGGTCAGCCTCCGCTGAGCGCGCTATTTCGCTTTCTTCGGATCGTTCACCTTGGCCATCAGGGTGGACGCCTCGGCGGCCTTCGGTTTCTTGGTTTGCTTGGGTTTGCGAACCTCACGGCCGCCTTTGTTCTTGGGCATTTCGCACTCCTGAAATAGCAGGGACGTCTTCCCCGGGGTTGCTCCAGGCCGCGGGCTCGGTGTGGTCCATGACGCTACGCCGATAACCACGAAGACCCGGCTGATCGAGCGTCATGACGCGGAAGGCAAGCAGCCCGCGTACGGTGGGACGTGCCGGGGCTCCTCATTGCTGGCGTCCTGCCAGCCTCGCCCGCGGCGATCAGCAATCGACCCTATTGACGGGTCTTTCTGGGCGTAGATATGCCAGCTTCCCCGACCACCACGGACGTTGCCGAGGTCGAGCAGACCGAAGGCACCACCTACTGCGCGTCGTGCCCGCATTCGCAGGACGAGCACGACGCAACCGCGCTGCGCTACTGCGCGGCCACACTCAACACGGTGCTCAGCCGCGGTTGCATCTGCCGACCCCGCTGAGCCCACGCGGCGGGCGACGGGTGCGGCGAACACGCACCCGTCGCTCTCAGCTGTCGGTGCCGTCGTGGACGATCGGCAGGCCGAATTTGGCGAACAGACTGACGTCCCGGAACGCCGTGATCCGCTGGATGCCGCCGGCCGCGAGCGCGAGCAGTTGAATGCCGTGCGCGCGGAAGACGCCGTCGTCGTCGCGCAGGTATGTGGCCACCGCCGGCTGCCCGTTCGCGCGAGTCCGCAGCATCCGCCAGCCGCGCGGGACGCTGAAGACCCGCGACTCGAAGAACCGGATGAGCACGTCACGCCCGCTGAACCAGACGGCGATCGGCGGCATCTCGATCACAGCGTCGGCACGCAGTAGTTTCGCGAGAGCGGCCATGTCGGCGTTCTCGAACGCGGCCACGTACTTGTCGAGCAGTTCACGGTGCTCGGCGTCGGATGGCTCGGCCGTCTCGTCCTCGGCCGGACTGACCTGCGCGAGCTGAGCACGTGCGCGCTGCAGGATGCTGTTCACCGCGACAGACGTGGTGTCGAGTATCTCGGCGACCTCGGCCGCGCGCAGTGCGAGCACGTCGCGCAGGAGCAGGACGGCCCGTTGCCGGGGCGGCAGGTGCTGCAGCGCAGCGACGAACGCGAGCCGGACGCTGTGCCGCGACGCCACGATCGCCGCGGGGTCGTCCGGCACCTCGTCGAGCAGCGAGTCGGGAATCGGCTGCAGCCAGGCCACCTCGGTCAGCGGCGGAATCGGCGCCTGCGGGTCGTCGCTCGGGCCGCCCAGCCCGGACGGCAGCGGCCGGCGTCCGCTGCGTTCCAGTGCGGTCAGGCAGGCGTTCGTCGCGATCCGGTATAGCCAGGTACGCAGCGAGGAGCGGCCTTCGAACTCGTGATGCGACCGCCACGCCCGCAGGTACGTCTCCTGGACGAGATCCTCGGCGTCGTGCACCGAGCCCACCATCCGGTAGCAGTGCGCCAGCAACTCGCGCCGGAACGAGTCGGCGAGGCGGACGAAGTCCTCGCCGGCGACGCCCTGCGCGACGCGGCCGGAGGGGGGCACGGTCATGAGCCGACGGGGGGCACGGTCATGGAGCGGCGGCGTCCGGCTCGGTCAGGAAGCGGTACGAGCCGACCAGCGTCGCGCCACTCGCGGCCGGCGGCTCGACGGTGCGGTCGCGGATCTCGCGCTGGAACTCGGCGAACGCGCTCGACTGGTTGAGCGGATTGGAGTCGCCCTCGTGGACGGACACGTGCACGAAGCTCACCCCGTCCGCGAGGCGGAACGCGGCGTACCGCAGGCTGCCCGGATCTTCCGCGGCCAGCTCGGCGAAGACCTGTTGAATCAGGCGGCTGTTCTCGTCCGCCGCTTCCGGCGACCTCGCCGTATAGCGCACCACGTTTGCGGTCGTCACGAGCCGGCCTCCGCTGTGAGCATCGCGGCGAGTACCGCAGGGCGCGCTAGCGACCGAGGAACGCAGCGAGGAGCGGAGCGGCGGAGGGCGGCGGGGTGCATGGTCATTGGTTCCTCTCGGGTTGGGTTTCACGTACGGGCCGGCTCGGCGACGGCGGCCGTCGACGACGACGCCATCATGGTCGCTCTGTGCGGGCGCGGCATCGCGAGCCCGGCGAGGGCAGCGACGACGGACAGCGCGGACGAGACGCCGATTGCCGGGATGAACCCGTCGGTGAAGCTCGCCACCGTGGCGTAGCTGCCCGTCCCGGTGAAGACCGAGACGACGATGGCGACGCCGAACACGCCACCGAGCTGGCGCAGCGTGTTGTACGCGCCGGACGCCTTGCCGATCGCGTCCGGGGGCACGGCGCTGACCACCGCGTTCTGCGAGGCCGGCATCGCGGTCGAGATGCCGCTGCCCGCGATGACCAGCGGCGCGACCAACGCGGGATAGGACGCGCCGGAGTTCACGAGCAGCGCGATCGCGCCCATGCCGCCGGCCTGCATGAGCATGCCGCCGACCATCAGCCGCCGCGCGCCCACCCGGGCCACCATCGAGCCGGCGACGGGCGCGACCGCAAACACCGTCGCCGTCCACGGCAGCATGCGCAGGCCGGCATTGAGCGGCGAGTAGCCAAGCGCGGTCTGGAAGTACTGCGCCAGCAGGAACAGCGAGCTGAAGTTCGACGCGAAGAGGAAGAAGCCGGACGCATTCGACGCCCGGAACGTCCGCTCGCGGAACAGGCCCATGGGAAGCATCGGCGCTCTGAAGCGCTGCTCCCAGATGACGAACGCCACGGTGAGCACGGCGCCGGCGATCAGTGTGGAGACCACCTCGGCGCTCGCCCAGCCGGACGTGTTGCCGCGTACCAGCCCCCACACCAGGCCGAGCGACGCGGCCGTGACCAGCACGACCCCGCCGAGGTCGAGCCGGGCCGGCTGGCGGGCGCTCTCGTCGATGCGCATGCGGACGAGCGGGATCAGGATCAGCCCGATCGGGACGTTCAGCCAGAAGATCCACTGCCAGGACAGCGCCTCGGAGATCGCGCCGCCCACCACCGGGCCGCCCAGGATGCCGAGTCCCATGACTCCGGTGAAGATGCCCATTGCCCTCGCTCGCTGCTGTGGCGGGAAGGCCGTACTGACCAGTGACATCGCCAGCGGCGTGATCATCGCTCCCCCGGCGCCTTGCACGCCGCGCGCGGCGATCAGCCAGCCGATGCCCGGCGCCAGCGCACAAGCCGCGGACGCCGCGGTGAACAGCGACAGCCCGGCGATGAAGACCCGCCGCCGTCCCAGCCGCTCGCCGAGCGCGGCACCGGTCATCATCAGCACGGCGAAGCTCAGCGTGTACGCGTTGACCGTCCACTCGAGCGCCTCGACGGATGCGCCCAGGCTCGTCCGGATCGTGTTCAGCGCCGTCGTGACGACCAGCGCGTCCAGAGTGATCATCAGCGCCGCGACCGACGTCAGCGCAAGGACCCATCGCTGCCTGTTCACTGCGTCCTCCAAGTCACGTTGTGCTCTCACGTGTACAGACCCGGGCGGGTCCGGAAACTCATCGCGGGCCGGCTGGCAGGATCAGCACGTGCCCCGCCACACGCCACTCGACGAGTTGAAGTGGGTGCACAGCTTGGTGCGGCGCGACCTGCAGGTCTGCCGCGAGCTGGCAGCCTCGGTGGCCGACGGTGCTTCGGCAGACGATGTGCGCGCGGGGATCGATTCGTTGCAGACGAATGGCCCGCTGTTCCACCTGCGCGTGAACTGCCTGCAGTACTGCATGTTCGTGCACCAGCATCACGCGCGCGAGGACGCGGTGATGTTCCCGGCGATCCGACAGGCCAGGCCCGACCTCGCGCCGACGATCGACCGGCTCGAGGCCGACCACGGGCTCGTCTCCGACCTGCTCGACGAGGTCGAGGCGGCTGCCGGAGACCTCGACGACACGGCCGGCCGCCGGCGACTGGTCGACGCGTTCACCGAGCTGGCCGAGCAGCTGACCGAACATCTCGACTTCGAAGAGACCGCGCTGGCGCCCGCGCTCGAAGCCTGGACGATCTAGTCAGGCGCACGCGGCGGCGCGGTCGAGCAGCAGCGTGCGCTCGCGCTCGTTGCGGGTGAGCGACGCCGCGCGCTCGAACTCCCGCTGCGCCTCGTCCCGCCGGCCGAGCTTGGCGAGCAGGTCGGCGCGCACGCTCGGTAGCAGGTGGTAGGCCTTCAGCGCGGGCTCGGCGAGCAGCGCGTCGACGAGCTCGAGGCCCGCGGCCGGCCCGAACGCCATCGCCACCGCGACCGCCCGGTTCAGCTCGACGACGGGTGACGGCGTGAGCCGGCCGAGCTCGTCGTAGAGCCCGGCGATGCGCGGCCAGTCGGTCTCGTCGGCGGTACGCGTACGCGCATGGCAGGCTGCGATCGCACCCTGCAACGCGTACGGGCCCATCGCGCCGCCGAGTGCCTCGGCATGGTCAAGGGCCGCAAGGCCGCGACGGATGAGCAGCTGGTTCCAGCGCGCGCGGTCCTGGTCGAGCAGCAGGATCGGTTCGCCGGACGGGCCGGTGCGGGCCGCCGTCCGCGACGCCTGAATCTCCATCAGGCCGACCAGACCGTGCACCTCCGGCTCGGTCGGCATGAGCTCGGCCAGCACGCGGCCCAGACGCAGCGCCTCCTCGTACAGCGCCGGACGCATCCAGTCCTCGCCGGCGGTCGCCGCATATCCCTCGTTGAAGATCAGGTAGATCGTCTCGAGGACGGACGGCAGCCGGTCGGCGAGCTCGTCGCCCCGCGGAACCTCGAACGGCACGCCGGCATCGCCCAGGGTTCGCTTGGCCCGCACGATTCGCTGCGCGACGGTTGCCTCCGAGACGAGGTACGCGCGCGCGATCTCGTCGGTCGTCAGGCCACCGAGCAGGCGCAGCGTCAGCGCGACGCGTGCGTCCGTGGACAGCACCGGATGACACGACACGAACACCAGCCGCAGCAGGTCGTCCTCGATGTCGCCGATCTCGATGTCCGGCGTGGCGCCCTGGTCCGTCTCGAGTTCGTGGCCGAGCTCGGTGAGCTTGCGGTCGAACCGCTCCCGGCGTCGCAGCAGGTCGATGGCGCGACGTTTCGCGACTGCCATCAGCCAGGCGCCCGGGTTGCGCGGCACGCCGGACTCCGGCCACTGTTCGAGCGCGGCCACCAGGGCGTCCTGCGCGAGTTCCTCGGCGACGCCGACGTCGCGCATCATCCGGGCGAGCCCGGCGATGAGCCTCGCCGACTCGATTCTCCAGACGGCATCAATCGCACGATGCGTGTCTGACCCCGTCACGCGGTCGATCAGAGCATTCCGGTGCGCGACAGGCAACCACGCCTTCGCGCGCCGGCTGCGGGCCTGGTTACCCGACGGCTGGTTGGTCGTCCAGTTGCCGGACCTCGACCTCGACGTCGCCGATGACCTCGGCGAAGCGCGAGGCCCACTCGATCGCCTCGTCCTTCGACCGCACCTGGACGACGGCGAACCCGCCGATGACCTCCTTGGACTCGGTGAACGGTCCGTCGGTCACGGTGCGCTTGCCGCCGGAGTACCGGATCCGCGCACCCTTCGAGCTGTGCAGCGCTCCGTCGGCCGCGAGCAGCACGCCTGCCTTGGTCATCTCGCCCATCAGCTGGCCCATGCCGGCGTAGACCTCGGGGCTCGGGTCGTACGCATCGGGCGCGCTCTCGTCAATCCGGTGGACCATCAGGAACCGCATCGGCCTGTCTCCTTCTCGTCTCTGGCCTCGGAATCCGATCGCGCAACATCTGGCGGTGTCACGCTGCCAGATGTTGCGCGATCGCGAGAGGCGGGCGTCGGCTACGCGTCGGCGGGAGTGTAGGTGAGCGACTGGACCCCTGTGCTGAACGTCTGTGCGGCCGCCAGCTTCAGCGACAGCCGAGCCTCGCCTTCGGCAAAGAGCCGCTTGCCACTGCCCAGCACGACCGGGAACACCATCAGCCACAACTCGTCGAGCAGCGTGGCCTGCAGAAGCGAGCGGACCAGGGTCGCGCTGCCGGTCATGTTGATGTTCTTGCCGGGCTGCTGCTTGAGCTTCGCGACCTCCTCGATGACGTCGCCGGTGATCAGCGTCGAGTTCTGCCACTCGACCCGGTCCAGGGTTGTGGACGCCACCACCTTGGGGGTGTTGTTCATGAACGCCCCGATCGGGTCATCGGTGCCCCGGCTGGGCCACACATCGGCGAACTCCTGGTAGGTCTTGCGGCCCAGCAGCAGCGTGTCCGCGGCCGCCATCGACGACATGATTGCGTCGCCGACCTCGTCGGTGAAGTAGTCGAACGTCCAGTTCTCCGGCGCCTCGTGGACGCCGTCCAGCGAGACGAACATTCCTGCGGCGATCTTGCGCATCGTGCTCTCCCTCGATCCATCGGGCTCTGCCGGACGGTCGTTCACCGCCCGGTGCGGTCGGGAGGCCGGTCATCGCGTTTCCTTGGCCTCTGACCAGGGCGTCGACCGAGGAAGAGCCGGATCGACACGTCGACGGATTTTCTTCGCGGGCAGGTTTCGGGACGCGCCAGTCGCCGGTCAGGCCACGGCCAGCTCGCCCTCCCGCACCGGCGCCACTACGCGCGACGGCCGGACGAGGACCAGGACGAGGAGGCCGGCGAGGACGCCGATCACCCCGGCCACGGCCAGAGCGCTCTGCACACCCGACACGGCGGAGGCATGCACCGCGGCGTCAGCAGCCGCTCGTGCGCCCGGCGGGACGTGCCCGATCAGCACCGAGGACTGCCCGCCGGCCACTGCTCGCGCCGCAGCCGCCGCGGACGGCACGCCGTGGTCGGACAGCACGCCCTGCGCCCGGGCGGTGAACACGCTGCCCAGCGCGGCGATCCCGAACGCGAAGCCGAGCTGCCGGGTGGTGTTCACCGCGCCGGCTGCCATGCCGCCGCGCTGCGGTGGTACTGCCGCCATCGCCGCCGAACCGAGGGTCGGGGTCGCCAGCCCGACGCCGAAGCCGACCACCAGGAAGCCCGGCACGAGAGCCGTCCACGAGGCAGTGCCATGCGTCAGCACCGCACCGAGCAGGCCGCCCGCACCGATGATCAGCAGGCCGATGCCGATGATGCGACCCGAGTTGTCGCCGTGCAGGAACCGCCCGATCGACGCCGACACGGCGAACGCCATCACCGACATCGGCAGGCCGACCAGACCGGCCTGGATCGGGCTCATGCCGAGCACCGACTGCAGCCAGATGGACGTGTAGGTGAACGCAGCGAACGCGGCGAACGTCATGAGCAGCCCAGCGATCAGCACGCCGACGAACGAGCGGCGGCGCAGCAGGTCGAGGTCGAGCATCGCATGTGCCGTGCGCCGCTCGATCGCGACGAAGAGGGCCAGCAGCAGGGCGCATGCAGCGAGCATCAGCCAGGTGACCGCATTGGACCAGCCGGCCTCGTTCGCCCGGATCAGCGCGTAGGTGGCGGCGGCGGCAGCAGCGCTGAAGGTGGCCATGCCCCAGACGTCGACCCGGCTCTGCCGTGGCTCGTGGACGTCTTGCAGCGACCGGATGCACAGCGCGATCGCGAATACGCTGACCGGCAGGTTGACGAAGAAGATCCACCGCCACGAGATGCCCTCGGTGAGGAAGCCGCCGACGATCGGCCCGACCGACGCCGAGGCGCCGGCGACTGCGCCCCACATGCCGTAGGCGACGCCCCGGTCGCGGCCGCGGTAGTTGCTGTTGAGCAAGGCGAACGTCGTCGCGAACATGGCGGCAGCGCCCACGCCCTGCACCGCGCGCGCACCGACCAGGACGCCGGAGTTCGGCGAGATGCCGCACACGAACGACGAGACCGCGAACAGCGCGAGGCCCGCGATGTAGGCCTGCCGGTGCCCGACCAGGTCGGCGATCGAGCCGGTGCCGAGCACGAGCGCGGCAAGGGTCAGGGCGTAGGCGTCGACCACCCACTGCAACGATCCGAACGAGGCGTTCAGATCGGAGACCATGTTGGGCAGCGCGACGTTCACGATCGTGACATCGACCAGGAGCATGAAAGTGCCAAGGCATACCGTCAGGAGTGGCAGCCACTTGCGCATCGTCGTCGTCCCATCTCGCGGTTGCTGTTGTCGACGGAAGTGTCCTGCGCGGTACTGACATCCATCGCCGTATTTGACCGTTGGCGTAGCTTTCCTCCAATGGGACAGAAGGTGGCGTCCGAATCCGCCGTATTGGCGCCGGTCGACAGGCAATTGGTGCGCGCGCTGCAGCTCGAACCGCGGGCCAGCTTCAGCCGGCTCGCAGCCACGCTCGACGTGTCGGAGCAGACGATCGCGCGCCGCTACCGCCGGTTGCAGCGCGACGGTCTGCTGCGAATCGTCGGCGTCGTCGATCCTCGCGCGCTCGGGCAGACCGACTGGATGGTGCGGTTGCGGTGCCGTCCGGACGGAGCGCTCGCCGTTGCCGAGGCGCTCGCGCGTCGTGACGACGTCTCGTGGGTGACGATCAACTCCGGCGGCTCGGAGGTCGTGTTCTCCCTGCGGTCGCGTACCGAGGCCGCTCGTGACGACCTGCTGGTGCAACGCCTGCCGAAATCGGCGCCGGTGCTCGACATCGCGGCCGCGGTGATCCTGTACCGCTATGTCGGCGGCAACGCGGCGGACTGGCAGGGCCTGCGCGACGCGCTCACTGCCGGACAGGTGGAACGCCTGGCCGCGACGCCGGTGGTGCCGGCGACTCGCTCGGCCACCCTCGAACCGGGCGACGACGCCCTGCTCGCGCAGCTCGCGCGCGACGGCCGGACCAGCTATGCGGTCCTGGCCCGGGCCACGGGCATGAGCGTCGGCCGGGTGATGCGCCGCGTGGACGCGCTGCAAGCCAGCGGTGTCGTCTACTTCGATCTCGACATCGCGGCTGCTGCGACGGGCAACCGCGCCGCGGCGTCGTTGTGGCTACAGGTTTCACCCGCGCAACTGGAATCCGTGGGACGCGCGATCGCCGCGCACGACGAGGTCCCGTTCGCAGCGGCGATCACCGGCGAATTCAACTTGGTGGCCGTCGTGACCTCCGACGGCCTGCACGGGCTGTACTCCTACCTGACGACGAGGATTGCGACGATCGACGGGATCACCCACTACGAGCTGTCCCCCGTGCTCCGCCACATCAAGCAGGCCGGTGCGATCAACGCCGGCGACCGGCTCACCGACCCGCCGGCCCGCACCCCGCGCGCACGGCGAGCGGCAGCCGGCTAGGACGTAGCGTCGCCTGCCTCACGATTCGGTGTAGCTGACGATGCCCAGGCACATCTCGTCGGATGACCCTTCGCCCCAGACGACGTAGCGCGGCGGCAGCTTCGACAGGGCGGGCAACTTCGAGCGCAGCGTCGCGTCATGGGTGCAGGTGACCCGGAGCTTGTCGCCCGCGTGCACCGTCACCGGCTCGGCGAGCACGGTGGCGCGCTGGTCGTCGAAGTCCCACACCTTGACGTCCAGCAGCCGCTGGCTCGTGCCGTCCTGCCGTTCCAGATCGACCTGCACGGACTTGCCCAGCATGTGCATGTGCCCGGCCACGGCCCTGATCTGGATCGCGTCGTTCACCGGTCGCGCGCACGTCTGTGTCGCGCCCGCCCGGGGGTGGGCGATCGAGCCGCCGCAGAGCAACTGCAGACCGGCCACCGTCCGGCCGGAGTCCATTCCGAAGCGGCGCGCGACGTCGAACACGGCTGCGTCGCGGTTGCACAGCGGCCCGGTCTCGCCGGCCGCGCACGGCAACTCGACCGGGGCCGGCAGCAGCAGGGTGTGCAGCGCCTGCAGGTGCGCGCCGGGTTTCGCGACGCGCAGCTTGACGGCCGTGCTGTCGGCGCCGCCGCCGTTGAGCAGGTTGTAATGGATCTGCAGGATCAGACGGCTGCCGCCCTGCAGATCCTGGCCCGTGCCGGCCGCGAAGCGCTGCTCGCCACCGCGCGTCGCGAACGCCGCCACCCAGGGCGCTGCCTCGAGCTCGGCGAGCGCGCCGCCCTTGCTGGGCAGGCCCGGACCGCCGAAGCACGACCAGCCCAGTCGTGGATCGGAGTCGTCCTTGGCCTCGGCCGCAGCGATCTGATCGGGGTCGACCCGGTAGAGGATGGCGTGGTGGACGAGCTTGGCGTTGCCGGGCTCGAGCACCACGCCGGACAGGAACACCGCGCCGCTGATCTTCGGATCCAGCAGGATGCACCGGTAGTCGTCGGTTCCGCCCGGGTCGGCCTGCGGGCGGTACGCGCCTCCCGGCATCGGCAGGTCGATCCAGCGCTCCCCCGACTGCAGTGCGGCGACGGGTACCGGCCTGGGCGTCGTGGTTCCGGGCGCGGGGTGCGCCGAACTCGTGGCGGTCGCAGGCGGTGGCCGGTCCGCCGCCTGGTTTCGCGTCGACGTGCAGCCGACCAGCAACGCACCGACCGCGGCCACGCAGATCAGCCGTCTCACCCGGACGTCACGCACCCGTACATCATGCTCGCGTCCGCCCGGGGTGACGCTCAGTCGAGCACGGGCAGATCGAGCGCTTGGAGTCGATCCGGATCGGCAAGCCCGTCGATTTCGACGATCTTCCCGTTGCGGACGACGAAGGCCATGACCGAGAACGGCCGGCCACCCGGAGCCACGACGATGCCCGCGACGCCGTTGACCAGCGCCGGCCGTACGAACGGGGACAGCCGCGTGTAGGTGAAAGCCTGCGCGGCCACTGCCGCGGCGCCGCGCAGCACCTGCGACGCGCGCGGACGCAGGACGCCGCCGTCGGATCGGAGCACGATGTCCGGGTCGAGCACGGCGAGCAGCGCCTCGAAATCGCCTTCGCGTGCGGCGGCGAAGAAGGCGTCGACGACCTCGCGCTGGCGGGCCAGATCCACGTCGGGCGTGGCGGCGCCCTGCACCCGGCGCCGTGCTCGGCTGGCGAGTTGCGCCGCGGAGTTGGCCGTGCGCGCCAGGATTGGCGCGATCTCGTCGAAGGGCACGGCGAACATGTCGTGCAGCACGAACGCGAGCCGCTCGGCGGGAGCCAGCGTGTCGAGGACGACGAGCAGCGCAAGCCCGACCGAGTCGCCCAGCAGGGCTTCGTGCTCGGGGTCGGTGCCGTCCTCGCGGGACACGATCGGGTCGGGCATGTGCGTATCGAGCGGCTGTTCCCGGCGTGCGGTTCGGGAGCGCAGCATGTCGAGGCACACGCGCCCGACCACCGTGGTCAGCCACCCGCCGAGGTTCTCGACAGCGGCGGTGTCCGAACGGCTCAGCCGTAGCCAGGCCTCCTGGACCGCGTCGTCCGCCTCGCTCAGCGAACCGAGCATCCGGTAGGCCACGGCCCGCAGGTGCGTGCGATGACCGTCGAACTGCTCGGCCAGCGCGTCGCGCTCGTGCACTGTCATAAACGTCCGCCGCAATCCGTCATAGCAGTGGCAAACGATAGCCAGACGCCCTGACAAGGAGCTGTGACATGAAGATTGCGGTAGCCGGAGCGACCGGACGAGTCGGCCGGCATCTCGTGGACGTACTCACTACGCAAGGGCACGACGTCGTCCCGATCTCGCGTTCGGGCGGCGTGGACGTGATCACCGGCGAGGGCCTCGCA
>Ga0137376_10002154_pt1 | contig 11593 bp, 19 predicted proteins | sample SagtaG_23_FD_104814 | JGI IMG/M metagenome (GOLD analysis project Ga0137376, IMG submission 104814) | Vadose zone soil microbial communities from Sagehorn Ranch, Mendocino, California, USA - Sage2_L_20_16 metaG | ecosystem: Environmental > Terrestrial > Soil > Vadose zone | place: USA...
ATACAGGAACGCAAGCTTCTACAGCCTCCTGCAGGGATCACACCGCCCATTGCAACAACACCTATCGCTCCTCGAATATCGATTCCTTCAGCTGTTCACGACGCTCTGACCGAGCGGAAACGAAGAGAAAGTGCTTTTGGCATGATCGAGCGGCAGCCCAGTTCTTCAGATGATACTCCCTTGTCCAAATTGGCCCTGCACAAGAAGTCGCACTCGGGCGGTAACATGCCAGTGACGAGTCACCCTCCTAAGAAGCCGCCCATTGTTGCATCGACTTCCCAACGTCCAGTAGCTACGCGTACCCTCACTTTTGAAGAGCTAAATGAGAGGCATCGGGAGAGGATACGAGATTTGCAAGCACCATTGACTCAGGCGGCGAAGGAACATGCAGCCATTTCGGCAGCTAAGCAACGATGGGAGAGAGCCAAGGCAATCGAAAAACAGGCAGTAACACGCCGCCAAGCGGAGAAAGCCGCACAACTAGAGAGGAATAAACGCACAGAGGGTGAAGGGGACAAGAAGAACTCGCCACCCCAGGACCAACGACGGCGTTCGCGTTCGCTCAGTGTAGACAAGCTTGGCGGTTCGCATTCTCGCAAGCTATCAGTAATGAAGGTAGAGGATTGGCGAAGATATCAACAAGAGGCAGAAACAGGACACAAGGCGGAACCCTTGAACAGTAGGGAACCGACAACGAAGACGGAGAGTATACCATTCCCCGACGTGAGCGGTAGACGCAAGAGTTGAACAGAGGATTGTACTAGACGACATTGTTACGTTCGGCTTCACGTTTTTTGAACAATTGGCATTCATGGACACAATACCTACTGTAGCACACGGACTTGATTACTAGGATAGCCACGCATGTACATATGTCACCACGAGTGTACGTTATGGACCCTGAAAGAAGCAGACGCGTGGGAACACGGGACCCCGGAAGCATGGGGGTGGTGCTGGGGGCCTGTGGGATTAAAAAGAGGCAAGACTCTCACGAATCGCCCATTCGTTTTTTCCCACTTACCACTCGTGAGACCTCTGCTCTCACGCCTTCTAATGTCCATCGCCCAAGATCCCTTCTTTCTTAACCATCATCTTCAGATGGCTACTGTGGCCTCCGAAGGCCACAAACAGCTCACTTCCCCACTAGCTTCCCGTTCTGCGACTCCTTCGCAGTCCAATGTTAATTTACTAGTAAACTTCGTCCATATTTGCCTTAAGTCTTGACCATTCAATATCGGCAATCCTCTAGGTCAATAATCGCTCATCTCCTCAACCTGCAACTTCCAATGACAAGAGCAACTCTCCTCCGCCTGCCACCCCTTCCTTGCCATCCCCTCATAACCCCATTACCGATCCAACTGCGTCCATACAGTCCATTCTAGCAGCGTCCAAGAAAGACTCGACGCAGAACGGCCAAATTCCGCCATGGAATGCGTCCTCACATGATGACCGTACAGGGTCATTGACTCAGGTTAGTCCGTTCCCTAATTCGACGCGTCAATATACCAATATCGCGACATGAACAGGCATCCGGCAAGCGCAAACTCGAGGAAGTCGAAATGGACGATCCTCACAGCAAGATACGACGTATTGTCCGTGATCACGTCTCACACGATCCTGCTCGTGTAATGCCCATGACGACTGTGGTTTGCCTCCATGCTGCTGTAGCACAGAAGTCATATGGAAGTGAAAAACGATTTTTGTGTCCCCCACCTGTCGTCCACATCGAAGGCCCTGTTTGGCACTTGCGTTCTCAACAGCTGTCGATGGCTGTCGTATCTGAGAGCGGAGAACGTTCTTTTGAACAGAAGGCTCCTCTAGATAATAATATGACCGCGAGTTTCAAGTTTCTGCATGTCACAGGCACGGCAAAGGCCAAAAGTTTTCAACTATCGCTTGATATTGCCGAACCGTCACCTCCGAATATGAATAACGAAGGCGGCGAGACTCCAACTGGCCGGATCTGGGCGTCTTTTGATTCCGCACCCGTCACCATTATATCAAAACCATCCAAAAAGACCGCAAAGACTCGCAATATCTCGTCCTGCATACTCGCAGGCGGTCCTGTTTCGCTCTTTAATAGGATTAACTCACAAACAGTACGCACAAAGTACATGGCCATCGATCACGCTCAATTATGTGCGAGCAATGTTGCATGGTCTGCTTTCAATGTAAACGTTATTCGCCGGCCCACAGATACACCTCCCATTGGTATGCATTATCCAAATGGAATAACTTAGGACTTACCAAGCTTTGCTTTACGTACAGCAGGCCCACAACCCGTGACTTACGGTTGTGAGATTGTATTGTCTGACACTCTGTCAGGCATATCCACAGGACCACTTGTCATTCGCAAGGTAGATAAAGGAAAGGTCTCTGCGGATGACGGTGGACCTGTCAGCCAAATGCAAAAAATCGCACTGCAACGAGTGAATCCTGACGGTACAAGGCATTATTTGTCAGCTGCAGGACCTATGCCAGGTACACCTGGTGTCGTTGCACCTCCTGCGCCCGGCATGTCATCGCAGGCTGGTACGCACCCTTTAATCTTCCAAACACCTCGTGTTCGGGATGAAATGAAAGATGGCGTCCGCATCATAACTGATGAAGTTGACGATTACTTGTGCTGGACCATTGTAGGCATATGTGCGTGCTCTTATAAATGTGTAGTTCACCTGTCTAATCTCGCTCAACACAGCGAAATTTCAGTACACGTTTTTCGATGCATTTGGCCGGAACAGTACGATACCGGCCATGCCAATTACGCCGTTTCCGACTCTTTTCACTGCGCCAGTTTACCGACCAGCAAACAATACCATAGAGTTGACGGTATCTAATTTCTTTCATGAGCATCCTACAACACACCAGCAGACACCACTTGATGTTTACCTCGGCAATCTCGGTCCGCTTCGTCATCGTGTGTATCAAGCTACTCCACCGGGACCTCTGACCAACATAGCGCCGTTTGTTCCTCCCCTGTCCGCTCCTGGCATCGACGGTCCTCCATCATCTGATCCTTCGGGGGCCTCTGCTACTTCAGGGATCACCGGGCCACCTCGGTATATTCCAACTGGTCCGCTACATACGATTGTCATCGTCGAGATGCCGCCTCTAATGGAAGTGATCAAAGCACTGGAAGAGGATGCTCTGCCACCGCCTGCCGAGGGACCGGGAAGCAGCAATCGCCACACCCCAGAACGTTCTGAGCCCAGGCCTAGTGTCCCACAACATCCACCCTCTATAGCTGGTCGAAGTCTTCCCCTTCTGTTTATCCGTTCATCAGATGGCGTGGGCTATCATTCAGGCAGAACGATCACATGCGAAAGCGTTTTCCAATCTATTGATCTTGGTAGCATGTCGGCCCATCCATCTACAGCGCCGGGGACGTTGGATACAAACTGGCTTGCTGCAGCACAAGCTGCAGCCGTAGCAACAGAGGGATCCATCTGGACTTTACGAGTAATGTGAGAGCGAGGCGCGTTTATCCCATTATTTATCGGTTTGACTGTATGTAAATATATACTTGTCGTTTTGCTTTGAAATTAATATGTACATTCACGAGTATGCCCGTCGAAAAAACGATTACAATGTAATTAGCATGAGATCAGAAATCAATGATCTTCTCGCCGTTGGATCACTTTGCACACTTCATCCTTATCCAGCTCAGATATGCCCACAAGCTTCACCATGTTTTTGATCCACTCTTCTTCAGACATGTCCCGCAGCACGGCAATTTTTATGCTGACCCATTCCTCCCCCTCGAGACTAACGAGTCTTCCTGCTTGCAGTAGCCTTAGCCATGGCATCTCCACCCTGTGACGTCCACCACTCAATCGTCCCGCCAATGCAACATTGCAAGTCTCGGCCCAAAGTTCGCACTCTGCGGTGATAACCTTGCCTTGCTGCAAGTTAAGCTGACCACGATACAGAATTCGACGTTGTAAGATATGCTCCGCCAACCGAGAGGCAATGCGCCTGTATAGAATCGTCAAAGTGGATTGGGGAAGGATAGAACGGATAAATGTCAAATGCGATGAAAGTAACGCTATTGGGATCAGCAGACTTTGAGATACAGCGATGTCGCTCGTTTGTTCTGTGTCGGCCCTACATGAAACGTTAGGCCATTCATTCAGCTGTGTTCATGGAAACATACGAAGTAACCGCATTCAAATGAGCCCTGAAATTGCTTTCAACCTCGCCGCATATTTGTTGAACAATCATGTCTTCGGCGCGTACGACGACTTTAGTATAACGGGAGATCATCTCCTCGAACACGGTACTTGTGGGCACATCCTCGGCCTTCACAACCAGTTGCGGAAGCAACGGACACTTTTCTACTTGTCCTTGTAAAGTAGCATCTGAGTTCATTTGAGTCCATAAATCAAGGAAGAACTTTGAAATAGTGATGGTCAGCGTAACGAAGGGGAAAAGGGGAAAAGAGACCGCTACCAGCTCTTCGCTCCATCCTTCTAAAGCACTTTCCATAAAAACAGCACTCAGGAAAGCCTTGCACAACCGTTGAACGCCGTCAACACCGCCAGTAAGCCTGCGAGGATCTACACTGACGCCTCCTTCCTCTCCGCCGCCGAACGACACCGATAGTGCACCAGGGACCGCGCGGACAAACGCATAAGACAGGGTCTCGTACGCGTCAAGGGAAGACATGATACGATCATGATATAGATCAAGTATCGGTAGTTGCACCGTTGTCAAGAAACGAGCTCGTTGCGCTACGCCTGGTAGCGGAGAATAACGATCTGCGTTTCAAATTTAATGCTTCCCCACAAAGACGAATTTAGCGTGGAACAAACATACCGGTTATCTGCTCGATCAATGCCTTCAATCTCATAGCAGAAGTAGTGGGCTTGAAATCCTGATTTTCCTCTTCGGCAGCATCATCGACAATAGTCCATGCTTCCGGAGCACCGATGATCGCATGATATTGGTCTTCGGTAAATTTCTTTTCACCTCCCAACCAAGCCTCAAACCATTCTTGATTGCCGAGGATCACGTCGCTTATTCCAACCCACGATTTAGGTTCTGTGGCTGCTCCGCTCCCCTCTTCAGACGAGGTACCCTCCAGCTGGAATCCTTGTTCCCGCATAGCTGCATCGAACACTAGCGCCTGGTATATAGTATGGGCCAATAATGGAGGATGTAAAATTAACGAAGCCATGGAACGCCTCAACTTGCGCGACAGCAACGGAAGCAACAACAGAACGAATTCTCGCTGTCGTGGTTGAGTTACGAGGTATACATTATTTTAACTGCGTGCTTACCCATGAATTGATTCTGGCATACTGGGTGGAGGATAATAAACCTTGGATTACTGTCGCCATGAACGTTCGGTGGTCATGAGCGATGTTCTGCACATGAGCAAAGTACCATTCTGGCTGGAACGAACAAATTTCAGACGAGTAATGTGCCGGCGAAGTGCATCCTACCTTGTCAAGTCTATTCGTTTGGCGAGTACCTTCGAAATGATACTTGAATCGCAAAGAGATGGGCTGTACCAATGCTTGAAGAGGGTACAGACCGTCCTTTTCTGTTCGGGGCTTTGCTACATTTATCTTCTCCCCTCTACTCTCCTTAGTTGCGGATACGGGATAAAAAGGGAAAACACTAACAAGGCTTGGAGTCTAAGCAAGTTATGAAAAGCATTCTCAAAAGTGGTTCTATCCTCCGGTGCAACTTTAGCATAATTCACTGCCATAGGCCAGCCAAACTTCTCCGAGGCAGCTAGGAGGACTCTGCGGTAACATTTTAACCAAAGATCATTCACGTTTTGAAAGTGCACCTACTCAAATAGGACATCTTTCATCTGTGTCCAAGTTCTGGACTCAAGGTCCTCCAAGTAAGTTACCAGGTGAAGTGGTTGGGGTTCGGGGTCATTTTCACATGATTTACAGAAATCCCTGACTTTGGAGACAAATGCCTGCAGCGTTTGGTATTCCTTAATGGACGCGGGGGTTAGAGAACTAGATGACCGCAGTCGCTTAATAGCATTTTCGCTTTATTGACAGAATTATGAGTTTGAGTCGGAGTAAGCGCTTTACACGTACCTCAGTGACAATGCATGTTCAAAGATTTGGACATAACTTCTGATGCTTGTTAGATCCTTTAGATTGCGGTGAAGTGTTTCAATCTCCTCCAGTAAAGTAGGCTCCTTTTTCTCGAGCGACAAATCCGAAACGAGTTCCCTTGACAGTTCTGTCAAGTCATCTACGACACTGTGCCGCAACAGTGACAGCTCTTGTGCTGATTGGAGATGAGCATGCGCCTTGGTTCGTGTATCCAGCAACAACGAGTCTACCTCCTTATGTGACACGGACAACTGAGCTACCAGTTGTTGAGACGAGACACGCACAGAGTTGGAGAATCGCGTACCTTGGCCTGGAGTTCATCGTGACGGCAACGAGCCTGCTCCAGCAAATCATCAAGTTGGAGCTGTTCCGCGTTCTGAAAGTGTGAGTCCAATCGGGTGGTAGCATCGCTGTCTGCTTTTGCGATGTCTGGATGGGATAATAATGATGGCATGGACGAATTCAAGTTGTTGCCACTGATGTTCCCACAGGCTTCGCCACTTGTTCTCCCAGGATGTCTCTCACAGCTGCCAGATTAGATTCTCTCGAGATCGATTCCGTTACTCTGCATGAGGCAGCTGGGGAGTATAGGCACGATGCCTTGCAGGCCCTCGCAGGTATACCACCGTCGATAACAATTAAGCCAGTTATCGCGATAGACCTGGACGATGTCCTTAGTCAGACTAATATAGCCGTAGCTGAATGCAAGTATGCAAGCCTACACCCTCTGAATTACATATAACATCCTTACAGGGCACAATCGCCAGTATGATACCAAGATGGATTTGTCTACCTTTTATTGTAAGCCGTCTCTAATTGTCAATAATCACTCAAACAAAATCATGAAATAGACTACTATTACTGGAAGGTGCATTTAACCGAATGAACACGAGCGGGTTGATCTCTATCTGACTTCAGAATCCGTTCTGGGGGCCACCCAAAGTAACCATGGAAAAGGTGGCGAAGTTTTATTCCAGAGATTGGACACATGATATAGAACCCATGCCTGGTGCAAGGGAAGGATTACAGGCTTTGAAGGACATGGGATACAATTTGGTTATAGTCACCGCCAGGACTAAGGACAATACCGAAAAGACCCATTTGTGGATTGAGAGACATTTTCCTGGTGAGTGATGCTTTTGAAGTACCTGGGCGTGCGAAGATCTTAGGACCCAATAGAACTCGTGGAACAGGTCATCCTCACTGGGCAATTTGAGGATGCAGATAAGGAGGGGCATGCAATCGTCAGTAAGCTGAGCAAAGCCCAGGTAAATTAGTGACGGTCCATCTTGAAACCCGTGAGATTAACAGCAAGGTGCAGGTATGCGCGGAAGTGAACGCTCGACTGCTCGTAGATGATTCTGCAGAGAACGCGATGCAATGCGTCACTGCGTCGCCGGCCGTGCCTGTATTGTTGTTCGGAGAGTATGAGTGGAACAAGCGGCTGTCAAGCGCGGAGGACACGAGAGAGGAAATGACATACGAATTTCGGCTTGCGGCGAGCGGGGGACAGATGTTTTGGGAAAGCGAGCAGCTGGAGATACCAGATGGCGCACCGCTATGGCGAGTGAAGGACTGGACAGAGGTCGTCAGGCGGGTACAGTACATGACGTAATCGACCGTAGATCACTAGCCTCAATTATATTCACGTGAAAGATCCTGTATTCATGGCGGTACAGTCCTCCCTGCGCCTCTCGCGCTTCACCAATGCCTATGCTGCTCACAGGCCCTTGGTTCAGAAAGCTTTGAACGTCGCTTTTGTATTCTATGTCCTAGCTTCGACCTACCGTAGCTATGCAGGCAGACCTGCCTCTTCATCCAAGAAGCACGGCGACGGAAAGTCAACTCGAGTTGCGGTCCGTATTCTGTTGATCTTGTCCCAGAAGCCCACTGAATGCTGGCGGATCAGGTGGATGCAGTCTTCTATCAACGTCTCTCGCGCATCCTGCGTATCGTCATTCCTAGCATCCGTTCCAAGGAAGCGATGCTTCTTGTCATGCATTCAAGCCTTTTGATCTTCCGGACAGCTATCTCTCTTTACGTTGCCGCTCTGGACGGGAAGTATGTTCTTGTCTCTATGCATCTTTTGCAACGTATTCACCCCACATTTCCAGGATAGTGGCAAGCCTAGTTAGAGCACAGCCTCTTCAATTCATGCTCAACATACTGCGCTGGCTTTTCGTGGCAATACCCGCTACATGGACAAATAGCTGGCTTAGCTATATCCAGAACAAATTGGCAATCGCGTATCGCACTCGCCTCACGCAAGAAGTTTTGAAGCATTATCTGGCAGAAGACGGTGATGACGAAGGAAAGATATATTATAAACTATGTAGGTCTTCCTTTGACTTAGTCTCGGGTATCTCTGATTCCTCGCAAGCCAACCTGGATGACAGGATCAAGAACCCAGACCAGTTAAGAATCTTGCCCAATCTCCGCGCGCTATCGCTGATGGGTGTATAGAATGATTACCCATGACATTCAACGATTTTCAACACATCTCGCAGCAATTTATTCTAATTTGGCAAAACCGGTTTTAGACGTCATATTGTATAACTACCAACTTTCAAGAAATGTAGGAGCAGAAGGACTCTTAGGCCTAACAATTTCTGTACAACTTACAGCGTCACTATGTCAGTGGATTTCACTATATATATATTTGCATTCAGTCTTATCCTCCTTCAGTGCGCTACCTCACACCGCCTTTTGGTCTATATACCGCCCTTTCCGCTCAACTGGCTGGCTCGTTGAGACACACACATTCAAGACTAGCCGAATTTTCAGAAGAAATTGCCTTGCTGGGCGGGGAACAGACGGAAAAGATGCTCGTCGAGCGCGAATACGCGAGCCTCATCAAGCATGAGAACAGAGTATTACGACGTCGTTGGTGGTTCGGGTGCGTCGAAGAGGGAATCATCAAATGGCTGTGGGGCAGTTTTGGCGTAAGCATCATATTGATTGGTTTTCCTTTGCCCTTTTTGACTGGTTCAGTTGGTTCTCTGTGCTGTGCCCGTTTTTTTCAGGATTCCCGGTGTCTCCCAAGCCGATTTAGGTAGCAGAACCGAAGGTATTATTCATTCATGATGCGCAGAACGGAACTTTAACGGCGTCCCCGTCTCAGGCTTTGTGACCAATCGAAGATTATTGCTATCTTCATCAGGTACTCGTTCACTTTGTACAACCGAATGTTTGTCTGATGACTCTGCAGATGCGTTTGGCCGTGTCATGTATTCGTACAAGGATTTGTCTGAGCTTGCGGGCTACACTGCTCGGGTCTCTCTATTGCTTGATACCATGGAAGAGATCAAACGGGGACAATATGAAAAGGCCCTTGTTAGCAGTGCGAGTACTGGCGAGCATGCAAAGAGTCAGCTTTTTCTCGATTTCTGACTTCTTTTGTTAATGTATATTTTAGCTCTCGAAGGACGAGGTGAGGTGATTGAATCGGAGGACATCGAGTTTCAGAATGTTCCCATTGTCACTCCCAATGGCGATGTACTTGTTAAAAGCTTAAGCTTCCATGTCAAACAAGGAGTCAGTTCCTTTTCTACTCATATATTCAAATACCTGAATTGTCGTGAAGCAACACCTACTCATTGTAGGACCAAATGGTGAGCTTACCTTTATCCGCAAGATGTTTGTGATCAATGTCCTCCAGGTTGCGGGAAATCGTCGCTTTTCCGTATATTGGGTGGTCTGTGGCCAGTGTACGGAGGAGTCGTGCGCAAACCTCCGGCATCCTCATTCATCCTCATTCCCCAGCGGCCTTATCTCCCCCTAGGCACGTTAAGGGATCAGGTCATATACCCTCATTCAAAAGAGGACATGACATCGCGTGCGTGAAAGTGTTCTAGGTATCGCCGATAATGACGATATATCAAATTAATATAGGTGGTATCTTCGATGACGACCTCCTTAAGATCCTTGAAGTGGTTCAAATGGATAATGTCGTTGAACGAGAAGGGGGCTGGGATGTAGTTCGGGAGTGGCGAGAAACATTGAGTGGAGGTGACCAACAGAAAATTGCTTGGGCGCGGTTGTTCTATCATCATCCTAAAGTAAGTCCACATTAGATCTGATTGTTTCGCGTGTTGGTTGACTGGGGGACGGAAGTACGCTGTATTGGATGAAGCCACATCACTTGTACCAACAGATATGGAGGGAATGATGATGGATCATGCAACGCATCTGGGTATCACGTTGTTGACTGTTTCTCACCGACCGTCGCTTTGGAAATACCACGCACTCATTCTCCACTATGATGGCCAGGGCGGCTATGTTTTGTAAGTCTTCCTTTTCCGAGCTCATCATTAGGCTGACTTACGTTGCGCGACGAAGCACTAAGCTTGATGCGGAGAAACGCCTTGCATTGCAGGAAGAGAAGCAGAGCCTAGAATCGAAATTACTGGAAGTGTAAGCAAAACCATGGACGGCCGCTAACGGGGCACTCACTGGCATTATTAGTCCAAAAATGAAAGCAAGGCTTACAGAATTAAGAACATTAGCAGCGGAGCGACATACCTGATCGGGCGCGAGGCGCGGGAGGTATAGGTTACTACATGTAAATGTAATACAGTGTACTCAGGCTATACCAATGCATGTCCAAGGACGAAAATGGTCTGAATTGGGGTTTGCAATTAGCTGTATATACAACGTCAATTACTTGAAGCCGTCCAGTCTACAACCCCGTTCCTTCATCGCGGTCTGACGCTCCCAAACTTAATACTATCCAAAGCCCCATTCATAATCTCTTCATCACTAATTTTTTCAAGCCTAGCCAGCTCCCTCCTTATATACTCGACCAACTCCAACATCAACTCCGGGTATTTGACATACTTGTCGATCTCTTGAGGCGGGAAATCATGCACACCCGATCCGTCGTCTTTGAGTTCTTCCTTGTCCACGTCAACCTTGGCGACATTGACAACTTCACCGCCGACGAGGTTAACGGCGCGTCTATAGGTTGGTGATTCTGTGCTCGATGGGTACGCAATTCCGCGAGCGCCCCGGGCGCCTAGAAGGTTCCGCCAGATGGCAGCTGCCATCTCCATATCGCCCTGCACAAGCGCCAAGTCGAAGGATAGACCTAAACCCATCCATTGTTCTTTGAAAATTTTCATTTGGCGCGTGACAAGCAGTTCTGGAGTACGTCCGAGTGGTTTGGATTTGCCGGATGACGAGGTCGGGGGTGCATTTGGATTGACGTAAAATGAGGAGGTGAATGTGTATGGTTCGGTAGGTTTTGACGGTGGTTGGAGAATGGTCCTGATCCTATCTTCAATGTCGATGAAGAAGTGGTCTACAAGTGCCTGGACGTAGTGTTTCCCGAGTGGGGGAGGGAGAGCGCGGAGTCTACACGTCAGGAGCCAGACGTGGAGGTTGGTTACGGTGAACCAGGATTGGAACGTCGGCGGCAAATGGCAGTCTGTACAGATGTTAATAGAGCGTCATGCCAGAGTTGGTTGCCAAAGTACACGTACCCGTCTGCCAAAACGCCTTGTCTTCGTCTG
>Ga0137376_10002159_pt1 | contig 11588 bp, 10 predicted proteins | sample SagtaG_23_FD_104814 | JGI IMG/M metagenome (GOLD analysis project Ga0137376, IMG submission 104814) | Vadose zone soil microbial communities from Sagehorn Ranch, Mendocino, California, USA - Sage2_L_20_16 metaG | ecosystem: Environmental > Terrestrial > Soil > Vadose zone | place: USA...
TTCGCCCGAGCAAGCGGTATTCGATGGGTCCGCCGACGCGGTCGTCGCGCCGGCGTACGACGGCCAGGTGGGCATCCTGCCGCACCACGCTCCGTTCCTCACGTTGCTCGGGACCGGGGCGTTGAGCGTGCGACAGGGCGGCGCGTCGACCCGCTTCCGGGTGTCGGGTGGCTTTCTCCAGGTGGTGGGTGACGCTGTCCGGATCGTGGCCGATCGGGTCGATGCGCCTTGACAGATCCGCGCATTGCTTTTAGCGATGTGCGTTCTTGAAACGTCGGGCGCCCCGTCACTCTTCCCTGGGAGGCTTTGTATGCGGCAGCTGATCGGCAGTGTCCTGCTCCTCGCCGCCATCGGGCTCGGCCCGGCCGAGCTGGCGGCTCAGCGTCGAGCCGCCGCCCGTCCCGCGGCGAAGCAGCGCCCCTCGTTCGGGCTGCAGCTCAATTGGGGCAGCGACACCGACGTGGGGCTGGGCGGCCGCGTCGTGTTCGGGCTGAAGGCCATCGCCCCGCGCACGCCGATCGACGGCATCGTCTCGTTCGACTACTACTTCCCGGCCTCCGTCGCCGGCGTCGATGTGACTTTCTGGGAGATCAACGGCAACGTGGCGTACCGGTTCACCGTGCCGGCGCGGAGCGCCATTCGTCCGTACGCGGGCACCGGCCTCAACATCGGTCACATCTCCGCCGGGGGCGGGTCCTCCACCAAGCCCGGGCTGAATCTGCTCGCGGGCACCACGTTCAAGGTGAAGGGCTCCGTCATGCCGTTCGCCGAATTCCGCGCGGTGGTCGGGGACTTGGACCAGGTCGTCTTGACGGGCGGCGTTCGCTTTTGATCCATTGACCTCCTGCGCGGCCCGTCCACCTGGTGGGCGGGCCGCGTTCACGTTGCGGGCGGGGAACGATGGTCGGGCGGCTGGGTACCTGTCACACGCTGACCCCCGAATGGCGGAAGGAGACGACAATGCGGCGTGAGGTGGCAGGGGTGGTCGCGGTGCTGGCGGGACTGGCGTTTCCCGCGGCGGCCGGGGCGCAAGCGACGGGGACGACGACATTCAACGCGCCGTATCGCGCGTTCCAGCATTCCGAGTTCGGCGTGCTGCTGAGTTTCCCCGACGGTGGTGGCACCGCCATCGAGGGGGCATACCGCTACGCCACCGGCAAGTTCGACCTCGGGTTCAAGGCGGGCTTCCTCGACACGCCCGGCCCGGGAGACGTGATTCTCCTGATCGGCGCCGAGGCGCGCCAGCGGGTCATCACCCACACGATCGATTTCCCGCTCGACGGCGCGCTGATCGTCGGGGCGGGGGGACACTTCGTGGGCGGGAACACCGCCCTCCTCTTTCCGGTGGTGCCCTCGCTGGGCCGGCGGGTCGAGCCGCAAGGATCCACGGTGAGCATCGTGCCGTACGTGCAGCCGACGCTGTTTCTCGTCGCCGGCAACAACGTCGCCGACCACGTGCAGTTCGCGCTCGGCCTGGGCGCCGATTTTCGCCTGAGCCGCCGCTTCGACGCCCGCCTCAGCGCGGGGCTGGGCGACGACGAGGGCGTGTCAATCGGCGCCGTGTGGGTGCACTAGAGAGACACAGCATTGACTCGCCGGGCCGCGGTTCCTACCCTTGGCTCGGCTGGTTTGACGGCGCCCGTGGTGCGCGAGTGAACTGAGCCGCGGATCACTCGCGGCGTCCCGAGGACATGAGCAACGTCCTTGTTCGTCGAAACCAAGATGCGGAGAGGGACTCTATGAAGCACGCAATGTTGACGCTGGGATTGGCGGTCTGTCTGGCGACGCCCGCCGCAGCGCAGTGGCTGGGAATGCCTGTCTGGAACAGCCCCAAAGGGGGGACGGGGGTCACGATCAGCGGTGACTACGGGAAGCCCAACGACGCGTACGGGGGAGGCAACGCGTGGGGAGGCCACGCCTCGCTCGGCATCGGCACGATCACGCTGACAGCCGGTGTCTCGTCCCTCAAGACGGACATCGATCCCCTGCGGGTCACGTCGTGGGGCGGCAACGCCGCGTTCCGGCTGATCGGCGGCAGCCTGCTACCGTTCTCGCTGAACCTGCAAGCGGGCGCGGTCCGGACGAGTGCCGTGGAGGGCCAAAAGCAGACCCACGTCATCGGCGCCGTGGGGTTGTCCGTGCCGCTGCCGACGCCAGGCATCAGCATCGAGCCGTATTTCTCTCCGGGCTTCCGCCACCGCGACTTGGGCCCCAGCAACGGGTCCAGCACGGAGTTCGGTTACGTGTTCGGCGCCAACCTGAGCTTCGGCCTGCTCGGTGCCCACGTGGCGTACGATAACGAGAGGAAAAAGGGCGGCGGGAACGTGGGCGTGTTCGGGGTTGGCTTGCACGCGGATTTCCACCTGCCACTCGGCATGTGAGACGGATTTACGTTTGCTCAATCTCGCCGGACCGTGCGCCCTGGTCCCACACGGTTTTTCTCAGGCGTTGAGGGGGCACTTATGAAGCGCACAGCGTTGACACTCGGATTGGCATTGCTGGCCTCACCCGCCGCGGCCCAGTGGCTGGGCGAGCCGATATGGAACCACCCAAACGCCGGGTCGGGCTTCACGATCTATGCGGATTACAGTCAGCCCAACAATGACGCGGGGGGCGGGACCACCTACGGTGGCCGCGTCGCGCTCGGGGCCGGTGTCTTCACATTGACGGGCGGCGTGTCGTCCTGGAAGTCCGACCTCGTGAGCGACCGCATCACCACCATCGGCGGTACGGCCGCGTTCCGGTTGGTCGGCGGCAGCCTCATCCCGATCGCCGTGAACCTGCTGCTCGGTGGCGGGCACAGCATGGACATCAAATCCACGACGACGGCCTTGCCGGTGCAGACCATGGGGGTCGCCGCGGTGGGGTTGAGCGTCCCCTTGCCCACGCCGGTCGTGCGCGTCGAGCCATTTGTCGCGCCGGGGATCCGGTATCACCACTATTCCAGCGCGGGGCCGGGCGCTCCGGACCACGAGATCAACTTCGGATGGGTGATCGGGGGCAACGTGGGGCTCGGCCCGATCGGGATTCACGTCGCCTACGACTCCGAGAAGTTCGACGACGGGAAGACACACAGCGTGTTCGGCATCGGCGCCAACATCGGGCTCCGGCCGTAAGATCGGCCTGTAACCCCGGTTCACAACTCGGACGGAAGCCGCTACCTTTGGGGCGCGCCATTCCCCGGCGCGTCCCCGTCTGTTTCCAGGAGCTCTGTGATCCGTTTTCGCGTCTCGCGGGGGTCGGTCCTCGTGCTGGCCCTCACGTTGAGCGGCTGCGCGCTCACGCTGGACTCGTCCCATCTCGGTGTTCCGGTCGAACTCGCCGGGACGGCCCAGCGGCCGGACTCGGGCACACCGTTTCGCGTGACGAAGCACGCGATCTACATGGTCCTGGGCCTCGTGCAGGTGGCGCAACCCAATCTCGAGGACGTGCTGGCGGGGCAGGTCGGTGCCGGAGCGCGCATCACGAACTTGCGCGTCAAGGTGCGGAGCCGCTGGAGCGATCTGCTGGTGACGGGCCTGACGCTGGGGCTGGTCGTGCCCCGCTCGGTGACGTTCGAAGGAGTGGTGGTTGGACAGTAGGGCGAGCGACTAGCCCGCTACCAGCTTTTTCACCAATGCTGTCGTGCGCTCAGCCGCGCCGCGTCCCTCTCCCACCAGTTTCTTTCCCGCCGCGCCGGCCTTGGCGCGCGCCCCCGGGTCGTGGTGCCACACCAGCCACTGGGAGTGCAGCTGGTGGCGGCCGTCGGCGCTCAAGGCCACGGCGCCGCCGCGCTCGATCAACAATGTCGCGTCGCGGCTCATGTGCCAGTGGGGCCCCACCGCCACGGGCACGCCGAACACCGCCGGCTCGAGCACCGAATGCAGTCCCGCGCGGTGGTACCCGCCGCCCACGAACGCCACGTCCCCCAGCGCATACAGGTCGGCCAGGATTCCCACGCGGTCCACCACGATCACCGGTGCGGAGGATGTGGGCTCGACCTGTGACAGCCGGACGGGGCGCGGCAGGCCGACCCGCGCCGCGGCCTGCGCGATGCCGGCGAGGTGGTCGGGGTTGGGCTCGTGCGGCGCCAGGACGAGCCGCGCGCTGGGCACCTGCGCGAGCAGATCCACGAACGCGGGGAGGACCACCGCTTCATCAGCAGGCCAGGTAGACCCGGCGACGATGGTGAACGTGCCGGCCGGCGCGATGGCGAGACGCGCGAACGGGTCGCGCGAGCGGTCGAAGCGCTCCGCTCGCTCGGCCACGCTGTCGTATCGCGTGTCCCCGGTCACCTCGATCGCCTCATGGCGCGCGCCTAGCTGCTCGAGTCGCCGGCCGTCCTCTTCGCTGATCGTGCCGATGCGCTCGAGCGCGCGGTACGCCGGCTCCGCCCAACCGCGGGCCGGCCAGCGGAGGCGCGAGCTGTGCGGCGCGACGGTGGCGGAGATGAGGCCCAGCTTCACGCCGCGCGCCGCCGCCGCGAGCGTCAGCTCGGGCCAGACGTCGAGCTTCGAGAACACGAGCGCCGCGGGCCGCAGCGCGTCCAGCACGCTCCTCACGTCGGTCGGGCGGTCGAGCGGCAGGTAATCCGTGACGTCGACCGGCAGCGTGCGCGCCAGTCGCTCGGCGGACGGGGAGAAGAAGGTATAGGCGAGCTGCCAGTGCGGTGCCTCGGCGCGCACTGCTTCGAGCACCGGCTTGGCCTGGAGGCCCTCGCCCACCGACGGCGCATGCACCCACAGCAGCGGGCGCTTGGGATCGCGGTGCGCCCCCGCCCATGCGGCCAGGCGATCCGTCACGCCGCGACGCGCATCGAGACCGCGCGCCAGCTTCTTGTCGAAGCGCGCGGCGAAGGGCAGGGCCCGCTGCGCGAGCCCGATGCTCAGCCGGTATATGAAGGAAGGGCGCGCGCCCCCCATCAGCGCGCCCCGGACGCCGTCTTGCTCTGGTAGATCGAGTCCAGCACGGCCCGGAAGACCGTGACCGGTGCCGCGCCCTCGAGCAGGGCGCCCTCGATATAAAAGGTAGGAGTACTAGTGGCGCCCGAGCGCCGGGCGCGCTCGGCGTCCGCCTGGACGGCTGCGGCAGTGGCCCCGGACGCGACGCAGCGGGTCATCCCCGCGCGGTCGAGACCCGCCGAGTCGCCCAGCGCGAGCAGATACGCTCGGGGGGAGGGGAGCGCCGCCCACTGGGCTTGATGGCGGAATAGCAGGTCGTGCATCGGCCAGAACTGCTGCTGCCGCGCGGCGCACAACGCGACCTCCGCGGCGAATGCGGCGTTCTTGTGCACGCTCGACAGGGGCAGGTTGATGTAGACCAGCCGGACCTTGCCCGCCTCGATGTACTCACGCTCCAGCACCGGCATGGTGCCGAGGGCGAACTCGCGGCAGTAGGGACACTGGAAGTCCGACATCTCGTACACGGTCACGGGCGCGTCGGCGCGGCCCTTGGCCCGGGCGGCGAGCGGGTCGGGCGCTTGGCGGGGCCCCGGGCGGGGACCCGGCAGGACGACCAACCACGCGGCGGCAACGAGAAGCGTACGGAGCATGAGGGTTTTCTGGCGACCAACCATAGTCGGTCAGGGGTAGCGGCGCCACGGCGCCGACGTTCCGTAATGAAACGTATGTCAGGACCCGGTCCGCTCTGGCGCGTTCGGGTAAATGGTGATATAAAAGCGGCGTAGCCGTCGCCGTCACCGCGTGTTGAGCGCCCTCCCGCCGTCGTCGTCGTGCGAGCGCGCGGTTCGTTGAATGGACAATCGATGTTACGATCGCGCTGGGCCGTGCGGCAACGCGGTCGGGTAGGTGCAGTGCGTTGTTGGATTGCCGGACCGCCAAACAGGCGGCGCCGGTGCGTGTCACATTTCCTCGCAGGAGGGGACATGCAATTCACACCCCGTCGGTTCATTCCTTTCATTCTCAGCGCGTTTCTCGCGCTACCGGCCCTGCTCGCCGCGCAGGAACCGGTGACGATCACCGGCAAAGTCACGAGCGACGCAGGCCAGGCCCTCGGGCAGGTCGAAGTCGCGATTCCGGCCATGGGGCTTGGCGCCCTGAGCAAGGACGACGGTCGTTACACGATCGTCGTGCCGGGCGCCCGCGTGTCGGGTCAAACCGTTACGCTCGTGGCGCGGCGCCTGGGCTACAAATCCCAAAGTGCCCAGGTCACCCTCACCGCGGGCGGCGTGACGCACGACTTCGTGCTCGCGGCCAACCCGTTGCAGCTCGGCGAAGTGGTGGTGACCGGTGCCGGCACCTCGACCTCGGCCGAGAAGCTCGGCAACGTGCGCAACAACGTCTCGTCCGACCTGATCGTCAAGGCGAACGAGTCTAACATGGTCCAGGCGCTCGCCGGGAAAGCGCCCAACGTCACCGTGATTCAGCAGTCCGGCGACCCCGGGGCGGGTTCGTTCATCAACATCCGGGGCATCAACTCGATCCTCGGCTCGAACCAGCCGCTCTTCGTTGTCGATGGTGTGCCGCTGGACAACTCGACGTTCTCGACGTCGAACTTCAACGCGCCCGATGATGCGGGCGGGACGCTCTTCCCATTCGGCCAGACCGAAGGCACGGTTGCGACGAATCGGGCGGCCGACATCAACCCGAACGACGTCGAGTCGGTGGAGATTCTGAAGGGTCCGGCGGCGAGCGCCATCTACGGCGCGCGCGCGGCGGCAGGCGTGGTCCTCATCACCACCAAGTCCGGTCGCTCGGGGCCGACGCATTTCACGTTCAAGTCGTCCACCTCGTTCGACGACGTGAATCACACCTACCCGCTGCAGACCACGTACGGGCAGGGCACCAACATGATCCACGCCGACACCACGCCCGGTGGCGCATGCGATCAACCGGGCACGGGTTCGTGCGGCCGTTCGTGGGGCCCGTTGATCCCGGCGGGGAATCCCGTGTTCGACCATGCCAACGAGATTTACGACGTCGGGCACCTGCTCGACAACGGCTTCACCGTGTCGGGCGGCAACGACCGCACGACGTTCTACCTGTCGGGTGCCAACGCTTACCAGAAGGGCACCTTCGTCGGCCCGAACAACTACTACTCCCGCACGTCGGTGCGCTTCAAGGGGACCCACCGCATCATCGACAACCTGAAGATCGGTGGCGACCTGTCGTTTGCCGACACGCGCGCCAAGTACATCCAGCGCGGCAACAACACCAACGGCGTCCAGCTGGGTGACTTGCGGACACCGCCGGACTTCAACAATCAGCCGTTCGTGGTGGATTTCTCCACCGGCCCCCAGCAGCGCTCCTACCGGCTGCAGCACCCGACCCCCGCCTCGATCTTCGACGACAGAACGTTCGACAACCCGTTCTGGACGCTGTACCAGCACCAGAACACGTCCAACGTCGGTCGAGTGTACGGGAACGTGAACGCCGAATATCTGCCCACGGCCTGGTTGAAGGTGAACTACACGCTAGGGGCGGACTACACCGGCGACGAGCGGCTCGAAGGATGTCCCGTCAGCACCTCGGCCCCCTGCATCGAGGGCCGGGTGATCGAGGGGAAGATCGTCAACTACGTCATCGATCATAACCTCACGGCCACGGCGAACTTCACGATGGGCTCGTCCATGGGCGGGACGTTCACGCTGGGGCAGAACCTCAGCTCGCGCAACCAGCGTCAGTTGGGCACCGTGGGTCGGACTTTGATCGGTCAGCAGCCGTTCAAGTTGTTCAACACGGTGGGACAGGATCCGCCGCTCGACCAGGAGACGGTGATCCACGACGCGTCCTGGTTCGGCCAGGGCACGCTCGACATCAAGAGCCAGCTGTATCTCAGCGCGGCGTTGCGCAACGACGGATCGTCCACGTTCGGACGGAGCAACTTGCGCAGCTGGTTCCCGAAGGGGAGCCTCGCCTGGGAGTTTACGAAAGCGATCGGCGAGCGGCCGTGGCTGTCGTACGGAAAAGCCCGGGTTGCCTACGGTGAGGCCGGTGTGGAGCCGTTGCCGTACTTCACCTCACAGACGTTCACCACCGCGATCGTTGGCGGGATCGCGCAGGGTACCGCCAACACCCCGACGCAAAACGGGCTCGGCGGCATGGTCACCCGCTCGGAGCTCAGGGCGTCGCAGTCGCTCAAGCCCGAGCGCTCCAAGGAATTCGAAGCCGGCGTGGATCTCGGGTTCTTCAAGGATCGCGCCGACGCGAGCCTCACCTGGTACAACAAGAAGTCGCAGGACGTGATTCTGGCCCAACCGGTTGCCCCTTCGACGGGGTTCTCGTTTGAAGCCGCGAACGCCGCGACCATTCAGAACCGCGGCTGGGAGGCGTCGCTCAACGTGCGGCCGGTGCAGCAGGCCGATTTCGGTTGGGAGGTCGGGCTGCAGTGGGCGCGGAACCGCAACAAGGTATTGCAGCTCGCTCCGGGGCTGGACTTCATCCCGATCGGGGACTTCAACAACCAGATCGCGATGGTCGGCCAGCCGATCGGCGTATACCTGGGCAGCGGGTGGTTCCGCTGCGGTCTCTCGAGCGACGCGGCGACACCTGAGGCGGGCGGGCCCACGATGGGGACGCTCTGCGCGGGCAAGGCCAGAGGCACGATGTTCATCGGCAGTGACGGCTACCCGGTGCAGGACGCCGATCCGCGCCTCATTCAGGATCCGAACTACGATTGGACCGGCAGCGTGCGGTCGTCGTTCCGCTACCACAAGCTCCAGCTCTCCGGCTTATTCGACATCCGGCATGGCGGGCAAATCTGGAACGGCACGAAGGGCGCGCTGTGGAGCTACGGCACCCACCAGGACACGGAGCAACGGGCCGCCTGCAGTAACCGCAACGACCCGACCTCGTGCGTCGGTAACGTGAAGACGTTCGGCCAGGGCGGCTGGTATGACGGCCCCGTGGTCGGGCCGGGCGCTGGCACGGCGGTGGGGATCGGCGAGTATTGGTACCGCAACGTGGCCGCCTGTCCGTTCATCGGGATCGACGAGCCCTGCATCGAGGACGCCGGGTTCGTGAAGCTGCGCGAGGTCTCGGTCGCCTACACGCTGGATGCACCGTGGGTGCAGCGGTCGCTCGGCTTCTCGAGCATCGACATTCGGGTGTCGGGACGGAATCTGAAGACGTGGACGAACTACACGGGCTACGATCCCGAGACCAACCTCGGTGGAGCGATCTCGGCCAATGCGGGAGCCGGCGGCGTGGACTACTTCAATAGTCCGCAGACGCGCTCGTTCGTGTTCTCCATCACGCTCAACCACTAACCCCGAGGAGATCGACATATGCGTCGCAACACCAATGTCGCGCTCGTCTGTCTGGGGCTGCTTCTCGGGACTGCGAGCTGTGATAGTTTCCTGACGGGTAACAAGCTCTCCGAGAACCCGAACCTGCCGACGATCGCGACGATTCAGCCGCTGTTCGTGGGTATCCAGGCGGGGCAGTTCGCGTTCCAGGAGGGCACCGTCGCCATGATGATGTGCGAGTGGATGCAGGCCTGTGCGGGCGGTAACGGCCGCTTCGTCCAGCAGGCCGCTCAGTACGTGTTCAACGAAACCTCCAACATCGGTGCGAACGGGGGTGACTGGTTGTCTGCGTACGGCGGCGGTGGGCTGATCGATATCAAGACGATCGAAACACTCGCGCTTGGGGCGGGCGACTCGACCTGGCTCGGGATAGCGGAGATCTGGGACGCCTTCACTATCGGCACCATTACCGACATGTGGGGGGACGTTCCCTACTCCGAGATCGGGACCGCCCGGCAGCCGGTGCTCGACAATCAGATGACGCTCTACGCGAACATCCAGACCATCCTGGACAATGCCATCCGGCACCTGTCCAGCGGCGTCGGCGCCGGTCCCGGCGTCAGGGACCTGGTGTTCGGCGGGGACGCATCGCTGTGGATCCCCGTGGCCTGGACGCTCAAGGCCCGCTACTTCATGCACACCGCGGAGTCGCTCGGAACGCCGGCGTACACAGCGGCGATCGCCGCGGCGCTGAACGGGATCAGCGACCCGACGGGAGATGGGGACTTCCGGTCGTTCCACACGACCAAGAACTCCGAGCGCAACATGTGGGCGCAGTTCCAGTCCAGCTCGGGTTTCGGCACCGACCTCGAGGCTGGGAAAGCTCTGACGGACTACATGAACGCTCGGAACGACCCACGGCGGCCTGACTACTTCTGCCCGAACGCCGGCGGGGGGTACGGTGGCGACGACTACAATACGGTCGTCGACCCGGACTCGATCTCGTTGTTCGAGTGCCAGCCGGCGCGGTTCGCCGACAACGCGCGGATCCCCTACGTGACCTACGCGGAGAATGAGTTGATCCTCGCGGAGGCGTACAACAAGAACGCCAACGACGCGTTGGCGGCGACGCATTTGAACAACGCGTATGCGACCGTGCCTGGGCTCGCGTCGACCGCGGGCGCGGCCACCGGGGCTGTGTTGCTCGACTCGATCATGTTGGAGAAGTGGGTGTCGCTGTTCCAGAACATCGAGACGATCAACGATTATCGGCGGACGTGTATTCCCGACCTGACCCCGTCCACGAACTCGCAGGGGTTCGCGAACGTCCCCGGCCGCTTGTTCTACCCGCAGACCGAGCGGAATGCGAACCAGAACATCCCGGATCCGAGCGTGCAGCTCACGACGCACGCCTTCCGGAACCGGGCGGACGTGGCCGCGTGCACCAATAGCGCCGTTCCCTAATTAGGGGGGAGGCTGCGTGCCGGAGGCTGTTGCGGTATGATACGGGGGAGCGGATTCGCGATTGGGGTCCGCTCCCCCGGTTACTTCGGGCATTGAGACGGATAGAGGAGGAGAGCCATGCGCTCACACCCCGTTCTCCTGGTGGTCCTCGCGTTACTACTGGTGGGCTGTTACAACTACCTGCCGCTGGCGCAGTCGCACCTGACGCCGTCGACCTATGTGGCGGTGACGCTGACGGAGTCCGGCTCCGAGGAATTGGCGCCGTACCTGGGCCCGACCGTGATGATCGTGCGGGGCCGGATTGTCGGCCCTACGGACCGGGGCCTGGCGCTTTCGGTGGCATCGGTCGAGACGCGCCGGGGTAATATCTTGGAGTGGAAGGGGGAGATGGTGGTGGTACCCGCGGAGTTCGTGCGCGCGATCGAAGAGCGGCGCGCGGCGCGCGGCAAGACCGTCCTGCTCGCCGGCGTCTCGGTGGTCGGGTTCTTCACGGCCTATGCGGCCTTCGGGCCCGGCACGGACGGGTCCTCCTTGGCGGGCGGGTCCGGCGGGGCCGTCCCTCGGTGACGGCGAGCGGGCAAACGATCTCAGCACCATGACGACGAGCGACCTATGCGCCTAGCGATACTGGTTTCTGCAGCCTGCCTCACGGTGGCCTGCTATAGCTATAGCCCCCTCACCACGCCGAGCCTTGCACCCGGGACGTACGTCGCGGTGACGCTCACCGACGCCGGCTCTCAGGAGCTGGCACGCTACCTTGGGCCGACCGTGTCTGTGGTGCGCGGGCGGGTGCTCGACCGGACCGAGCAAGGGCTCGCCGTCGCGGTGTCGGCGGTGGAGCTACAGCGCGGGGACGCGCTGCCGTGGGCCGGGGAGCGCGTGGAGCTTCCATCGACTGCCATCGCTTCGCTGGACGTCCGGCGGTTGGCAAAGGGACGAA
>Ga0137376_10002165_pt1 | contig 11570 bp, 14 predicted proteins | sample SagtaG_23_FD_104814 | JGI IMG/M metagenome (GOLD analysis project Ga0137376, IMG submission 104814) | Vadose zone soil microbial communities from Sagehorn Ranch, Mendocino, California, USA - Sage2_L_20_16 metaG | ecosystem: Environmental > Terrestrial > Soil > Vadose zone | place: USA...
GGTTTGTTGGACAAGAGCAGTCCTGGTTTCGTGCACTTGCAGAGCCGCAGTGACCAGCATGCCAAGGTGAAAAGCTGTAAACGAAGTTACCAAAATAAAGCAATCCTGCATGCAAGACGTACCTAGTATTCCAAATAATTCAATAACATTCCTGAGACGCAGAGCATCCAATGTTATATACAATTCGAAAATCCTGCAAAAATCATCAATCACTTGTCACTTGTTGGATAATCAAATAATCAACTAACTCTGCTAGGGCAAAGAGGGCCAGGTAACATGGCAACGTCTGCGCAGAGTTATTTACGTCAACTGTCAGTCATCTAGTCGACTGACCTTGTAAGCGCCCTGGAATCCTACTTTGTCTTCAACCTAAGATTCGGGTTAAGCGACGGAGTTTGAAAGAGATATACTACAAACCAATCTGAAGGTGATAGCTACCATAACAAGCACGACCAAAGCCTCTGTAGCAGTGTAAGCAGCAGCCGAACGAATTTCATGTAAGTGGACTGACGGACGACAACTACATGCGGTAGAGGTAAGCAAAAGAAGCGAGTAACAAATAAATGGACGTACTTGTGCCAACGAAGGCACGCTGGGCCCTGGAGCCCAGAAAGGGTTCACTGACGGCCATGAGGGTAGCGATGAAGGGGCTGTTGGAATAAGCGGCGGTCAAAACACTGATCAGTGATTTGCCTATTTTGGAAGTCATCAACAGCCTTAGAATGCTATGCCTCGCTCAATACTCGTCTTCACGCTTCTAGCAACCCAAAGCTCCTCTTCCCACAGCTGCGCAATATTCTCCTGCATATCTTTCGTCCATTCTCCCGGAATTTCAGGTTGTATCTCCAGCAAACCCCTTTTAGTCTCAACTTCTACTTTTTCACAAATTTCCACCAACGTCCCTCTCCAACGCTCTTCGTTCTCTTTCGAAATATACTCGCGCACGCCTAGTATTGTTTCAAACCATGGGTGTACATCGTCCTCAGAAGATTCCTCAATCGCCGTTGCCTCGCAGGCGTGGTAGAGACGTAAGGCCGTGATGAGGCGGAACGACGGATGGGCAGGCGCAGGAGCGCTTTGCATTGTCCAGTCCCTGTCAGATTAGTTTGTAAGAGGCACCGGGACGAATAAGAAGAAACATTACCCCCAATACCCCTCCTTCACCAGCGTACTTTTCATCCACTCTCCGATCTCACCCCGCTGCTGAAAGAGATTTTCCACCAAATCCTGCACATCCACCTCCCCATTAAACCGACCACTACACAAAGCTTCCGCGGAGAAGCGAACAATAAATCCATATTCCACAAATAGCCTTTTGTTGGAGTGACTCCCGTAAATCAGGTACATCTCCTGGTCCTCTTCGACACTCAGATCAGCAGGGGACATCAGCATTATATCTCCTGCTTTGAGTGGACGTGGTCTCGGAACGCCATTACCAGATGTGGGTTTCATGTGAGGCCCGCTTGCGGTGTGGTTGGCGAAATCCAACACAGGACAAAGGCTTATGTTGTCCGGATCTGTTGAGGAAGCACGTACGCGATGATACACGCATCGCGTATTAACTGTTCAGAAATGATGCATATTCATAATCCCTTCACATAATCTTGGTAATACATACCGTTCAACCAAGCCCACAAGAACCGCGTCTCATGCTCGGCGTCGTCCAGGGAATCTCTACGAAAGCGGTCGTACAAACTGGGGTTATCTTGCTTGAGTGGGTGTTACCGAGGTCTCTAGCCGTTGAATAATGCAGACAGACCAGGTAGTCGGATACTCGTTTCCAATCCGTTTCGAACTTCGCAAAAGCATCCTTCAGCTTTTTCATGACGCTTAGGGGCAGCGCGTCCAGCAATCTTTCTTCACAGTCGCGTGATAGTACCCCATGATTCCGCTTGTGTAACCACGTCAAAGGATGAAATACAAAATCCCTGGGTAAGACTGATATGTACGGCCCGAAAATAGGATCTGGAGAGTTTTGGTGCAAAGCAAGATGCAGCGATATGAGCTGGACTGCGGTCAAGGCATGGTCCGAACCGGGATAGTACGATCCCAATGTGAGAACGTTGGGTAATGCACTAGCTGGGATGGTAAAAAGCGGGGTAGAGGACTGTATCGAGCGCGTCGCATAGAGGCCATAGCCCACTCCTAGCAGGTTCAATGAACACGGAGGCTAGCAATGGTCTGATCTCGAGCTCACCTTGTCGTAGTCGTGCCTGCACAGACAATTCGTTCAAAGACATGCCATGAGACCCGAGCCATTGTATGAGATTGTTCCATTGCGGGTGCAGAGGGCCGGGGAACATATTTTTGGCCAGATTCCGTACTGATCTGCCTTATCTCTTGATCATCACAATGTCCGTTTTCAATGCATCGCGTCTCCTGAATAAGACTGTCCTTATCACAGGTGCGAGTGGCGGGATTGGTGCAGTAAGTGGTCAACTATGGACTGTGATTCTCTTCTAACAAAGCGTAGGCCACCGCTGTACTCTTTGCCAAGGTAGGAAATTCGTCTCACGACATTGTAGCCATCATTACAATTCTCTTAGGGCGGAGCAAACGTTATTTTGGTGGCCCGACGCGTAGAAGCACTACAGGACGTAGCTAAAGCCTGCGTGGAAGCCCATAAGCAATCAGGCTTGCAAGACGGGGGAAGATTCGCGAGCGTTCAGTTAGACGTCTCTGACAAGTCGCAAGTCGCAAACCTCTTTGACAAGGTCCCCAAGGAATTGCACGATATCGATATCCTAGGTAAGCTACTTCACCTCTTCATCGCAAGAGGACGTCTCTAACAGGCTTACATAGTTAATAACGCTGGCTACGTCTTAGGCGTCGAACATGTTGGTGATATTGCTGATGCTGACATCGAAGGGATGTTTGCGACAAACGTCTTCGGGCTTATGTCTGTGACGCAATTGCTGATAAAAGGTATACCATTCATTTTGACCCGTTTAAGAGTAGAACATGACCGATATTGGTAGAATTTAAAAAGAAACAAGCTGGCCATGTTATCAACCTTGGTTCTATCGCTGGCCGAGAACCATACGCAGGAGGCAGTATATATACTGCTACTAAGCATGCTATTAGAGCCTTCACAGGTTCCCTTATGAGAGAGTTGGTCAACACGCCCATTCGGGTAACGGAAATACAGCCTGGTTCGTGTCAGACCGAATATCACGGTGCCAATAAGTAATTCCTCGATACAGGCATGGTCGAGACAGAGTTCTCCGTTGTGAGGTACCGTGGTGATACGAGTGCGGCGAAGAAGGTATATGAAGGTCTCCAGCCCCGTAAGTAACTGCGTCAATCACTTCGCATCCGGCTTGACATGTCCCATCCAGTGGTCGCCGAGGACATCGCGGAAGAAATTGTTTGGGCAGCTTCCCGTCCTCCCCATGTCAACATCGCCGAGACGCTCATTTTCCCCGTCAACCAAGCCAGTGCGACCATCAACTATAGAGCTGTGTCGAAATAAGTAATCGGACGAGTTGCGGCGTCAGATTTTACCACAATCCATAAAAAGTATCCTTCGATGACATATCCTAAAGTGATATATATAACGCAACATGAGAGATGGACTAGCTCCTACTTTTCCTGGATTTTGACCGCGTGGCTTTTGCGACAGGAGGGACTTCTTCATCATCGTCGTCATATACATATTTCTTGATAGTGATGTTTTCTTCAACCAGGTCCACCACTGCTGTGTTCGCGTTTGGTAAATTACCCATGGTATCCAATTCCACAGCCTTCATCTCTGCTTAACATATGGAAGGTTGCAGATAAGGAATAATTTACCTTTGATGCGAAAGCTAGACAACCTTTTCGCGAGGCTGGAGCCTTGGATAACGGCCGCCTTCCTAGGCGGACATCGTCAATGTAGACTGCCGTGAATAAACCCCTATCCCATTTGACCCTACGCCCTTCTTTCATTTCGTCCGGATCTGGATCATCCGTTAATTTCAGTCTCTTCAGCTGGCGTTCTGGTGTCTTGTAGTCTTCATCTTCTCCGGCACCCCTGCGGTGGCTGTCGGAACATACGTCTTTCTCCCGACCGTTGAGATCAAGCTCTGTAAACGTTGGTAGCCCCAGCTCATCTGGTTCCTCACTGTCATAGCGTCGACTGGCGCCTTGTGCCCGTCTCTGAGCCCTTTCCCGTCGCGAACGAGCTTTATCATCTTGCGCGCGCTGAAGAACTGTCTGAACCTTGACAGTTGGACTTGTCGGACGACAGCCCAACTTTCTAATCACCTCCGTCTCTAGCTTAGCTGCTATGTATTGCTGATTTCTGACAGTATTCGCATTTGTCAGTGTTTTTAGTGCCACAGCAGTCATGCCACTGAAAACATCGCCTACGATAGGCGTTGGTGCTTTGCTTGCCTTCCTTCGCGACTGCGACGACCGTGACGAGGGCACCGATGCCATCGATTGGACTTTCTTGCGCGTCCTGGTTGTCCGACGTGTCTCGGAGCTGGAAGTAGATTCATCGTACCCTTCTACCCGGGATTCAGGAGGACAAGCGTATGCGCCGCTCCCATCACTTGTGGACGAAACTTCCTGTCGCCCAGTTGGAGGTATGGATTGCTCTGACATACATCCAACATCAACCATGGTTTCCTGATTGTTCTTATGTAGTTTATCGTCGCCAGCGAGTGTGTGTTGTGATAAAGATATAGAGTTGGCCGTATTATATGGTATATCCGACTGCTGTGGAACTTTCGAGCTGTTCTCTAAAGACGTATGCAAAGAATTAGATGCCACTTTATTGACACCCGAAACCTGCGGAGCTACTGGTTTAAAGATCTGGAGGGGGAGCACTATACTAGGGGCTTTGCTGGAGGTAGAAGTCTCATCATGGGTTCTCTTGCGCTTTAGGCCAACAGCAAGTTCATTAACTCTTGGATTTGTCGTTGGTTTGACTGTATTTCTGTTTGAGGCGATGAGCTCTGAGGACTTTCCATGTAAAGTTAGATCGGACTTTCGTGTTGGAAACCCCTTCTCGCACCTGAGATGACTTGCCACTGAATGTTGAGGTACCAGGGAGTGTATTGGTAACCGTTCTTCTCGTGGTCGGTCGAGAGTATGGCTTGCTGCCGATCCGTGGTATTCTACTGGAGCCTTGCTTAAGAATCGAAGTCGAGGACGACTCGAGGGGTTTAGGAGGAATGGACCTGGATCGGTCTTCAACGTTTTCCTCTGGAATGACTTCGGCAATGAGCGGAAACGGTAGTTTGGTTATCGACGGTGCGCCAGCAAGAGGTTTAAAGAATGTTGATGCACGCTTCGGACCTTGCTGTGTGGCTAGTAGCGGTTCTACAGAGTTGCTTCTCACTTTCGCAAGAGAGGGAGGTGCCTTTAGAAAACTAGGTTCCGCTGATTGACTACGGTTATATGGGCGGGTTAGATTATGGGCTGCGGGACCACGACGTTGTAGACGGTGAGAACTATTCTTCTCCGGAACCAGGATGCGGCGCGCGGGGCTATCGGTAGGAGGAATATGGAATACAGGTGTTCGTGGAAAACCAAAGTTGGAACCAGTCCCAGAGTTTCCCGGTTTTGCTAGTGTACTGAAAAATTTGGTGTGGGATCGTGGCGCTTCTTCAATCAACATACGCCGCGCAGGAGTTCGAGGTGGATCAGTAACCAAAGAAGGCTTAGATGAACGACCTGAGTGGAGTCTTGCTGGACTCCCTGTATCCGTCGATCCCATCGTAGGTGTACCTGGAAAGTTGAATGATGGCAAAGTGGGAGATGTTGACATGAATTCATTAGATACAAATGACTTCAGGGGGTGGGGATTCTTGCCTGGTGATGTGTCAACCAAAGGATCAGATGTGCGAGAAGCCGGTGATGGCGAGCGCGCACGATCGTGGTAGTCGGCCACGGGACCCGGAGAATCCGGGCTAGATCTAGATATTTCGCTCGACTCCTTCAAGGCAGCATCGGCTGCTTGGGTTACCTCGACCGAGGATTGCTTCCCAGACAACTCTTCCGGTGTTGTCAGTTGCAGCTGTCCACCCTTCGGCTTAGCATTTACAGTCGGAAATGCCGAATTTGCAGGCGAGTCCAAATGACTACCGCTAGTCGCTCCGAGGTAGGATCGACCGGGTGTGGCGCATTTATGCATTTGGCTGCTGGAACGAACAGGTGTTGATAACGGGTCAATATTCGGTCCTTCCTGCATGTTTGAGTTAGAGGAGGAAGTGCCGAGGGGCGCTTGATGGTTGCGCTGTCGATCCGGACTTGTACCTCCTCTCTGGTCTAGGTCTGCTTCTGACATTTCAGTTCCTGCAACCATCAAATCGCTTAACAGAATTTCCTTTGAGTTAGAAGGCGACATAGACGTTGTCTCTGGTACGTTGCCTACGTCGAACGTAATAAGGTCGCGCGACGGCGTTATTTCCTCTGCATATCGAGCTTTGGCGGGTGGAGAGCCCCAAGTCGGCGATAATAGCGACAAAGTAAGGTTGGAAGAACCCGAAACAGGACAGAATGGTGTTGCTGGTTCGGAGACGTCAATAAGACGATACTTGTTGGATGATGTCGTACGGTTGGTCGGAGAAACGCTCGGAGGGGGAGACGGATTGTCTTGCGCACGTATTATTCTAGAAGCTAGGGTAGATGGTGGTTCTAGTAGATGTCATGAGTCCTCAAAGAAGAGGCGGAAAGGGACAAAGACAGCTTACCATCAAGTAAGTCAGTCTCTGGAGTATCTGGACGTGACTGCGTTTGAAACTCATGTTCAGGGTCTGGCGGGTTGGAAGGCGCACTAGAGGGCGCTTGGGGCTGCAAAACTATCTGACTGGCGGGCAAATCATAGTCCGTGGCCTGCAGCATGCTCGTCCCGCTCAGCTTCTGATCGCTTGGGTCAACTCCATCAGCGTGCCACTGTTCGCGCCTGAACATGTCACGTGCCGTAACGACGCACCGGCTACTACCGGCCAAATTCAGCCGTCATTGCGTTCTTCCGGGCGCAATGGTAGCCGTCTTACGTCGTGCTATCAGTACTGTTGACTACTGGGACCTCGACCATTCTCAAACATTTACATTAATAAGCGTGTTACTGAGGAATGATTTCGCTGATGCATCGGACGCTATCGTTTTTCTTGCGTCCACGGCAATGATTGCTAGTGGACAAATTTGATCTACTTAAATTAGTACACTGGGTCTTCTTCGCTTCGTCGCCCTTCCGCCGACTTTCGCCGACGCCATGTCGAGTCTCGTAGGCTTAGGTGTTCTCAGTATACTTCTCACCATAGCAAGCTCTTTCGCGTCCACTGGAAGGACTGTGCCTACTGTTCGCTTTGCTCCCAAGCCTGTCCTGCTGGAAGTAAAGACTAGGAAACATGGTGACCAACAGCTGACTGAACAGCTTTCTCTCCGGGAGCTGTTAGAGACAAGATGCCGGAGTCTCTTCAGTGTTTTCAACCCTGTGTGGTGGCTTTTCAAGTTGGTCCGCGCAGTAGCATTGTTTTGATATCACGACTGATTCCTCGAAGTGGACACCTGCAGACCATATATTGTACCCTAGGTGACTTTTCAAAGATCGACCATGTCATCTACCAAAGGTAGTAGTGTGCGTCTCGGATGTATTGCACGTGGGGATTGATCGGGACAACAGAAAATATCTTCGGCTAGTAGATGGTGGGACATTGTGAGCGTTCGAAATTCCGGTATTCTACTTAGCCCACTGATGATTCTGGTTGCATAGAGGCCTCGATTTCACGAGTTATGATCGTCCATGGCATAACAAAAATACACCCATGATAGTAGTAATGCATGGCCTTACCGGAGGTATGCTGCATTCAACTGACCAGAGGTTTATTAATTATTAATTGGTTATTCACGGTATAGGATCATACGAAGCATACGTCAGGGCAATCCTCAGTAAAGCTTGTGCTTCTGTTGACGATGGGGGTCTGGGATACCGCGCAGTCGTCGTCAACTTCCGAGGATGTATGTTCCCAAGTACACCCATTCGCAAATTGTCCTACATATTATTACAGGCGCTGAAGTGCCAATCACCAGCCCTCAGTTGTATTCGGCTGGTCATACGGACGACCTCCGACAATCACTGATATACATTTCGCATTTGTTTCCAGAGGCACCCCTTCTAGGAATTGGGTTCTCCCTGGGTGCTAACGTGATGACGAGGTACATCGCCGAGGAAGGCGAAAACAGTAGGCTTCGGTCAGGCTGTGCGCTGTCTTGTGTGAGTCGTTCCTATGTGTTTGAAGAACTTATTCAATAGTTCTAGCCATGGGATCTGGCTGCGAATAACGTGCGGTGAGTGTGCGGTGAGGGTCACTTGACAGCTCAGTTGACGGATTCCACTCGATTTGTAGAATCTTGAGCACCTACTTAGGAAGACGAATATATTCCCGTGCAATGGGGACTAATTTGGCTAGATTGGTGAAGAGAAACTACAAGGAACTGACAGCAGATCCAAATCACATCGTGGCAAAGGCGGCGGAGGTCGCTATGACGCTCGAGAACCCTACTCTGAATCAGTTTGACCAGACGTTCACATGTAAAGCAGGTGGTTCGATGCCTCCATTTCCGTTCGAGACGGCGAATGACTATTATCATTGGGCGTCCAGTCACAATGTCGTTGATGACATCAGGATCCCTTACTTAGCAATCAATGCTGATGATGATCCAATCGTCCAAGATGTTCCTCTCAATGCGGTCGAAAATGGCCATGTTGTACTGGGATTGACTGCGGGCGGTGGACATTTAGGATGGTTCAAGCTAGGGCATCGGTTTTCCATAGAAAGGTGGACTACCAGACCTGTGCTGGAATGGTTTAAGCTCATGGGTGATGATGTGGTGCATGGACCAAATCAAGCGAGCGGTATATTTCAGGACGACGACGGTTTTTTGAGGGAAAGAAGTAGGCCTGGCCTGGGTTGCAAGGAATTAACAGACGGGGGTTTGATTGATTGGACCACTGGGGAAGTGGGGATACTACAAGGACTGTAATGACCCTACTACGTGGAGGAATATCATACCAAGTCGTAGATGGAATGTCTTATATAAAGATCTCGTTATTCACTGTCACTGAATGTAACAATATTCTCCTCTGTATCCTCCCGATCTCGGGATCTATCGTATTGGCTGACGTCGACGGACACAGTTCCTTCTTCCATTAGAGACTCGTCTTCCAAATGCTTGTTACGTTCAAACAAATGCCGGCCTGTTCCAAACAATACAATTGACATTCCGAACAGTTCTGGCAAAGGCCATGGCTTACCGCTCAAACGAGATGTCAATCTCTTATATTCCTCTCGTTCCTTTGGTGTCATTGCTTTAAGCTTCTCCTCTTCCCCTTGAGCTTTCTTCGCAGCCAATTTTTTATCAAATTTTGTTTTCCATACTTTGAAAGATTCCACAGTGACAGGTGTTCCACGGGTTCGGGCTTCCTCTTCCTGCATAATCATCAGAGCGTATAGTGTACAGTTGCTATCGTAGATCACCTCTAATAGTCGACGTTCTTTTTCCATTTCTTCCGTTTTCTGCTTTTCAGCATTGACGCGGATTAACTGAGAGAGCTTCTCCCGAAGAAGCGTTACGAGGGTAAATGTCATCGCCATCCCAAGATTCTCCTCACCCTAGAAGTGGAAATGCTCGGTATTCTGAGAGGTCTGTGATGGCAGCATCATACCGCTTCTCGTAGTTGTGATACGAGGTCATCGAGATCCGTGTCATCGATGGAGCCTTGATTCACTTTCAAGGACATCTCCGGAAGCTCATCTGGATATGCATCGGTGAAATACAAACACAACGTCACCCTCACTACGTCGCGCGTGAGGGAAGATGAAAGATGAAAAGAGAATGTATCAGAAAGCGCACATTCTTCTGCGCCATCCAAGGGATCATCTGGTTCAGCGATTATTTCGATATCTCTATCTGATGGTCCTTTTCACTCGAGTCTTAGGTCAGGTGAGCACCGTTACACGTCGGTGGCACGAACTCAACAATTCTGTTGGATAAATTGACTCGAGGACCTGTCCTGTACATTTTAATTGGCAGTGGATTTATTGTCTGATGAAGGTCACCTCGATCTCCTCCTTTAGCACCTCTGCGAACATTGCAGGGGAAATACTGGATGTGACTGTGACCAAGTCCGCCTTGCTCGTGTCATGCTCTCCGTCTTCGCGTCGCCCCGAATAATCAAACATGCAGCTCATGTCTTTGGGCGAACACCATTCCTGGGAAGTCTCCTGGGCCTCTCTGTGGGCCATCCGCGCACGAGCATTTTTCACGGTCTTACCAACCATGTACGCCCTGTGTCAGACTATTCCAAAGTAAACGCCATGGATTCAAATATCGTATGGGAACGAATGTCAAAAGAAGTGTCTAGATGGGAGAATGCACCACCAGATCCTTATTCTGGTATGTCACTTTGCAACTTCTGTATACATTTTTCAACTCCAAGGTCTGTAGGACGCAGTGTACATGTTGCAAGAGATCTCGCGGGTGCTTTCAAAAGGCTAGACTCCATCTTATCGCGGAACAAGGTCCGGACACAGGCTTTACAAAGTGAAAGACACGAGCAAAAGGGGGCAAAACGCCGGCGATTGAGCAGCGAAAGATGGCGGAAGAGGTTTGCGCATGAAGTACGCCTTGCTTACTCTTATTTCATTTTCATTGATTTCCCTGAACCCCTCCAGGTACGCATGAAAGTCCAACTTGTCCAGAAGATCCGTAAGCGAGGCGCATAGTTGGTGCACCCATTGAAGTCCTGGTGGGCAAAAACAATGAAGTTGGTTGTACTTGTTCGGGAGCGTTGATTCCAGGTCCATAATTTCATGATTCGCTTGTCTTACCATCTGCCTTAATGAAGCGCCTCGTCATCAGTCTATTACCGAAAGCATGGCAACCTCGTGTCGACCGTTCAGGAGGTACATTCCTGAAGCAATTGCCGACCAAGTGGCCTTTTAGACTCCTGGAACGATCTCACAACTATAGGACACGATGTTCAAGATGCTTAACACCACAAGTTAGCACAGAGTCTGATCAACTTTCTAAAAACGGCGGAATACATTGCTAATATCATATTCTCATATATACCATGAGAAGGAGTTATGATACTTCATGTGCGTTTCAAGCCACAACGCATCCCATCCAGGGAGGTCCCGACAATCTCGCAGTATTACATTCAATCGGAACAGGAATGCTGCTGGCACGCAGCACTCGCCTAAAAGCTAATAAAAGGTGCAGAATTCAGACTCTAACTACAGCCGGACTTTCCCCACAACAAACTCACTCACTCACAAAATGTGTCATAATGTTAGTGTGCTCTACAGTCTTGTGCCGCGAATCATTGCGATTACCATATCCTCTAGATCATAGACGGTCGCTATCACACGGAATGCGGTCACTTTTATGCCATGAACACTAGACAACATGACTGTCGACAACCTAATTGCCTTTTTAGTGAACAACATGTGCACCCCACGGGTAAGTCTTCGCTCGACTTAAACTGGCACTCCGTGCATATTCTTTAGGTTGTTCGTCTCCTATGTGCATACGCCTCATGGCAGTGCCCGTCAAAAATCCCATCCGTATAAGCA